>JAEEGK010000811.1_pt1 | contig 77822 bp, 70 predicted proteins | sample 8958771 | NCBI WGS metagenome assembly JAEEGK01 (sample SAMN16246547, study PRJNA631951) | gut metagenome | biome: gut microbiome; feature: rumen; material: SC-attached | host: Bos | place: Iran: Karaj | collected 2018-10
GGTCGAGCTTGAGGCCGAGGACCTTGTCGCCCGGTTTGAGGACGGCGAAGTACACGGCAGCGTTGGCCGGAGAACCGGACAGCGGCTGGATGTTCACGTGGTCGCAACCAAAGAGCTTCTTGCAACGTTCGATGGCCAATGCTTCCATCTTGTCGATCACTTCGTTACCACCGTAGTAGCGCTTGCCAACGTAGCCTTCGCTGTACTTGTTGGTCAGCACGGAACCCATGGCTTCCATGACGGCCTTGGAGGTGTAGTTTTCAGAAGCGATGAGCTCGATGCCGTATTCCTGGCGTTCGGCTTCTTCCTGAATGATGTTGTAGATTTCCGGATCGGTCTGTTGCAGTGTAGATTTGAGCATTTAGCTACTCCTTGATTTTCGTACAGCCCAAATTTAGTAATATGCGCGAATTTTACGATACTTCATGGACTCTTTTTTCGTGACGAACCTACCCCGCCCGTTTGCGTAAAGTTTTAGTTACATTTAAACGTGCGCAAATCACACCCGTCATCGCGAAAACCACATTTTAAGCCCGCGTAATAAGAAAATATGTATATATTAGACGCATAAGAAGACTGACCGCACCTTGAAGGAGAATCAAAGAATGAGTCAAGCTCTATTTTCGCTCTACAAATGTCCCAATTGCGGAGAACAGAACCCTCCCGAAAGCATCTATTGCGGAGAATGCGGAACAAAGCTGATCAAGACATGTTTCCATTGTTCATCCAAGATTCCGGTACAATCAAAGTTCTGTAATATTTGCGGGGCCCGCTACGAAGAGGTCAAGCACGAATTCAAGCAGGATACGCCGGTACACGTCTACACGATGCCTTCCCCTACCGAAGAAGGCGATATCCTTACGGATGCACGCGACCAGCAGAAATACAAGATGGTAAAGATTGGCAACCAGGTGTGGCTTGCCGAGAACTTCAGGTTCATGACACAAGGTTCGTTCACCTACGACGGGAACAACGATCGCGCCGATACCTACGGGCGCCTGTACACCTGGGACGCCGCCCAGAAGGTCGCTCCCCCAGGCTGGCATGTAGCCACCCGCAAGGACTTCCTGGAACTCGCACGCTTCTGCAAGAGCCAAGGCAAGGGCGAAGTGGGAACGATGCTCAAGTCACGCGACACGTGGAAAGACCAGGGCGTATTCGGGCCTGGCAAACCGGGAGCCGACGCCGTGGGATTCGCTGCCAAGCCGGCCGGCAACAGGACTAGCGCAGGCGTTTTCGGATACATGGGTTCCTTTGCGTACTTCTGGTGTGCCGACGAGGAGAACGAGACTCGCGCCTACTACAGGCACCTGAGCTACTTTACCGGAGCATTCCAGGAACTGACGAGCAAAAAGCAATGCGCCTTCAGCGTAAGGCTCGTCAAGAACCCGTAGATTTTAACAATAAAAAAAGGTAAAACCATGCAGATTACAAGAAAAGAAAACAAGAGCGCCCTAATTCTTTCTATCGAGGGCATCATTGATTCCGCTACGGCGCCCCAGTTCGAAGAAGCCCTGTACGAGGCCTGCAGGGAAACAAAATCTCTGACCCTGGACTTCGCCGACGTCGGCTTCATTTCGTCGGCAGGGCTGCGCGTTCTGCTTTTCACACAAAAGAAGATGAACGCCGCACAGGGTACCCTGACGCTCATCAACGTGAGCGAATCCGTCCGCGAAGTATTCGAACTGACCGGATTCATAAGCGTTCTCAATATCGCATAGCGAAAGAAACGCTACAGACAAGGGAAGTTATCCCGGACAAAAGGACGTCTAGACTACACGTCCTTTTTTTCGTCTTCTTTTGCAGCCTTGGCCGCAGCAGCCTTGTCGGCAGCACGTTCCAAGCGCGCAGGTTTCCCGGCAAGGTTACGGATCAGGCCAAACAATGCCGAAAGTTCATTGCGCGTAGGGTGAATGCGCTGCAGGAGCGTATTGAGGAAGTTGTCGCGCCAGGCCTGATCGTGATACTGGCCCGTCAGGTAGCGGTCGAGGAACTTCTTGAAGCTATCAATCTGGTCGATGGTGGCCGGAGCCGTCTCGCAAGCACCCTTCGTCCCGCGCTTAGCACGACCTTCGCCGTTCGCAAGCGCACCGCTGCGGCAGAGTTCGTACAGGCCCACCGTCACCGCCTGCGCCAAGTTGAGGCTCATGAGTCCCGGCACCGGGATTTCGCACTGGTACGTGCAAGCATTCACCTCTTCGGTTTCGAGCCCGCAGGATTCGCGACCGAACACGAGCGCAATCGTTCCATTCTCGGGCAACAGTTCCGAGAGCCCAGGCATCATCGTGTGCTTGATGGCAGACCCGTAAATGCGGCGGCTGAACGCAACGGCGCAGGCGCAATCGCCAATGGCGTCTTCGAACTTGTGCACAATAGTCGCCTTGTCCAAGACCTCATGGCTGTTGGGCGCCGTGTGGTAAGAGTTCTCGATGACCTTGTCGCGTCTCGGGTAGACAATATAAAGCTCGTCGAGAGCGTAGCAGTGCATCGCGCGGGCCACAAAGCCCACGTTGTGCGGATGTTCGGGTTCAACAAGGACTACTCTGAATTTGCGCATATCTAAACATTCCACTTAAAACCGCGACCGCGGATTTCGTTTTCAATTACTTCGCCGGGTTGAATTTCGGCGCCGGCATAAATCACTGAATGCTTGAGGGATACGCCGGCAGGAATCTCGACGCCGGGTTCAACGACAGCCTCGTTTACATCACGGCCGAGTTCCCTAAGACGGGCTTCCACCGCAGCCATCAAGCCCTCGGGCGAGCCCATATCAATCCAGGTGGCATGCAACTGCGTCATGTCCACGAAGGGCGCGCAGCCCGAAGCAATCTCCTGCTTCCAGAATTCACGGATATCGAATTCGCCTTCACGGATGCGCGAAAGGGCTTTGTCGCTGTACCACGAGACTCCCGAGAACGTCGCGGGCGTACCCTCTTCGCTCCCGAAGCGACCGGCAATTCCCGCGAGACGTCCGTCCACACCGACGCGGAACGTATTCACCTTCGGAAAATCCACCGCCAGGAGGGCGACCTGCGGACCGTTTGGCTGAGCCGCCAAGGCCTGCGCATTTTCCACGAACGCCTTCAGATCGAAACCGCAATAGGCATCGCCGTTCATCACGAGGAGTCCTCCGCGATAACCCTCGGCGTAAATACGGCGCAACGGCCCCGCCGTCCCGAGAATTTCGGGCTGTTCCACCCACACTTTCTCGAATCCGAGAGTCTTGCCAGCGGCAACGACCTGTTCTGCGAGGTAATGCGCGTTCGCGTGCAGGCGCACATCGCCAATCGCACGTGCCTTTCGGGCCTGCAAGTCGAGAATCGAGGCGTCCACCACGGGCACGAGCGGCTTGGGCACGTCGTTGGTGAGCGGGCGGAGTCTTGTCCCGAGCCCCGCCGCCAGAATCAGGACGTTCAGCGAATCCTTTTCCATCGCAGAAATTAGACCATGACGGCGCTAAAGTCAGCTTCGCAGACGAGAGTCTCGCCCTGGTAAATCTTTCCGCTGTACTTGTAAATGGAACGACGGCACATCGTCATCTCGGCCTTGAGCGTCAAGTCCACGGGCGGGATGGCTGCAGCGCGGAAGCGGCAATTTTCCACGCCGGCAAAAGCGGGGCGCTTGCCAGCTACCTGGTCCTTTTTGACAATCATCGTGAGGAGCGTTGCGGCCTGGGCCATCGCCTCAACCTGAAGGACGCCCGGCAGCACCGGATTGCCCGGGAAGTGCCCGTCAAAGAACTTTTCCTTGCCCGACAGGTGCCACACGGCCGTAATCTTCGGATTGTTGGGAGTGCCGTCGGCAGCGGGTTCACCTCCTTCCTGCAAGTCGATGATTTCGTCCACAAAGGCGAACGGGGCCTTTTGCGGGAGGAGGTTATGGACAAATTCGGAATCGTATAGCATAGTTTATCACCTTTTCTATGATTTGACGATGGGCCGCGTGGCCTCCATTGAGGATTTCCACACGAATCTTGGGCAGGGCGGGCCTCACGAAAGCGAGGTCCCCCAACAAATCTAATATCTTATGGAGCGCGGGCTCCTCGCGTACGCGAAACTTTTGCTTCAAAGAAGGCTTCCCGCCCCCTATCAGGAGGCCGCAGCTTTCGTCCACACCGGCAAGCAGCCCTTCATTGAGGGCTTTTTCGTAATCCTGTTCCAATATGAACGTACGCGCCTCGAAAATGTTGTATAAATCCTCGGCAGAATAAATGGATACGTCCGCTTCCGAATGGAAAGATTGATCGGGACGGTCCAAGATGTAGGAAACCTCGAAGGCATCGCTGGGAGCAATGCGCACGCAGCCGTAAGCGATACCGTCACCCGGACGGCGCAACTCCCAGGCAGCCTGTACGGGGGCATCATAAAAAGCCAACTCGCCGGGGACGCCCGCCTGGTTGCGGAGGGCATTGAAAAACCCGATAGCGCTGCCGTCCATCATGGGGACCTCGGCGCGGGAACATCCTTCGGGGCAGTCCACATCCACGTTAAAGCTGCGTTCCGGCCACATCAGGAATACGGGCGCCAGATGCTCCGTGCAGGCAAGGGAACGCACCGTGGCAGATGCCTCGCCCGCCGTATAAATCGAAGTCCTCTCGGCAGCATAGCCAAGTTCCATAAAGCACTTGGCCGCATCCGTCGAATAGAATACATGGCCACCGATACGCCATGACACGCGCGGTTCATGCTGCGAATTTTTTTCGCAGACCTCCACACGCACGCAGGCGCTCTTGTAAGAAAGGGAACGCGAACGGAATTCTTTCACCTTAAGCCCTTTTCGCCAAGGCGCTTTAGGTTCACCATGGCCTTGCGCCATATATTGATTTCAATCGCGGGGAAACCGGAAACCATCCTGCCGGCGGGAATACTCTTGGTCACGCCGGCCTTGGCCGCAATGCGGCAGCCCTTGCCAAGAGTCAAATGCCCGGCGACCTGCGCGCCACCAGCGAGTTCCACATCGTCTTCGACAACCACGGTCCCGGCAAGCCCTGACTGGGACGCCATGAAGATATTGTTCCCGAGAATGCAGTTGTGCCCAATCTGGACAAAGGAATCGAAATGGCAGTCGTTACCGATTGTAGTCGGCGAAACAAAGCCCGCCGCCACGACGGTGTTCGCACCGAAACTGCAACGCTTTCCAATGCGGACGCCTGCATAATGCGGCACCATGCGGCGCTTGCCCGCATATTCGTAAAAACCAAAACCGCGGGAACCCACGACGACTCCCGCCTGGAAAATGCACCCTTCGCCGATTTCCACGTTCGGATACACGGTGACGTTCGCCTCAAGCACGCAGTTCGCACCGATTTTCGCACCGCGCATCACGACGCATCCGGGGCCAATCACGCACCCTTCGCCAACGAAGCCCTCCACCACCGCGCCCGGGTGCACTTGCGCCGTAGCGCTACAGCCCGCAACCGCATTGGATGAATCCGACGCAAAGCGGTTCAGGAATTCCACCATCGCATGGTACGGGTTCTCGACAACGGCAAGGCAACGGACTCCGGGGAGCCTGTCGGCAAGCCCTGCGCATTCCGGAGGAGCAAAGAGAAGCCCCGCACGGACACTTTCAAATACGGAAGAAGCGTAGCCGTTCGCGTTCGTTTCGCTTTTCGCACTCGCCCCGAGCCAGAACGTCACATCGGAAGCCCCGGCACGGTCCACCGCGGCAAAGCCCGTCAATTCAAGATTGCCATCGACATCGGGAAGAGAAGCCCCGTCAGCAAGAAGCCCGCTAGAACGCAGCCACGACAAGACATCGGAAAGGGCTACTGGGCGCATCAATCCTCCAAGGCGAGCATCTGCACCTGGCAGGCGTATTCAATCGAAATCTCCGTCCCGACCTTACCGCTCAAGTCTTCGCCGTCGAGTTGCAAGAACTCGTCGCCGGCCATGACCATCTTGAGCGAGCGCACCTTCCTGGACTTAAGGAAATACTTCTTGTAGATACCGCCAATTACGGGAATGTTTCCAATGGCAATCGCCATCAGGAACCTCGACATGTCGGGAACGTCGACGACTTCCAAGAGCCCGTCGGCCATGTTCGATTTGTAGAACGGATTCGCACCGCTTGCAAAGCTCGGGATGTTACCGACAATCACGGTACGGTGGCCAGAAACGTCAATTGATTCGCAAACGCCATCGCGGTCACAAAAACCGAGGGTACCGCGCTTGAGCACGTAGTTCCTGTCGGCAAAAAAACGGCGCACGTAATGCAGCTTGTTCGCGATTACGGAATTGCTCGCGATAACGCCGTTCGCGCGGTCGCTGTTGAAATCGTGCGCAATGCGGGCATCGATTCCGCCCGAAAAATAATTGGCCATGGCGAACTTGCCGTTCACCTTCCAAATGTCGAACGGCCTGGACTTCGCACGCAAAAGCCTGCGCACCAGGAATAGCAAACCACGGTCCACAAACGGCTTGTACAAGCGGAGCACTCGCGCAAGGTCGTTGCCCGTCCCGAGCGGGATAAGGCCAATCTTCACGCGATCCGCATAACTGCCCGAAAGCATCGCCGAGAGCACTGCAGAAACGGTTCCGTCACCGCCGACAGCGATAAGCGTTTCTGTTGAATCCAGTGCACCGCGAATCTGCTCTTCCATATCAGCCGCGCGCGTAAATTCGGCTTTCCAGTCGGCATCGGCAAAATCCATCGACTTCATGATCTCGGGCAAGAACTGGAATATCACCTTGCCCTGGCCGCCACCGCTAACGGGATTTATGAGAAAGACAAACTTATACATGCTTCAGCAGTTCGTCCTTCGCATCGAGATAGTGAAGCACGCCCTCGCGCGCCTTGCGAATTTCGTCATCGGTAAGTTCGCGCACCACGCGGGCGGGCGAACCGACAACCAGCGAGTTCTCCGGGAATTCCTTCCCCTGCGTAACGATGGCTCCGGCGCCAATGACGCAATTCTTTTTGATATGCGCGCCGTCCATCACGATAGCGCCCATGCCGATAAGCACGTTGTCGTCTATCGTGCAGGCATGCAAAATTGCATTGTGGCCTACCGTCACCTCGTTGCCGATAACGACGCCTTGGTCAAGCGACAGGTGTACCGAGACATTGTCCTGAATGTTGGTGCGTTCACCAACGACAATGCTCGAAAGGTCGGCACGCAGAACGGCGTTGTAGAATACCGACGAATCGTTACCGATGGTAACGTCGCCAATCAGGCACGCCCCTTCGGCCAAGAAAACCCTCTCGCCGACAACCGGACGCTTGCCCTTGTATTCTACAATCGTACCCATAGCTTACTTCTTCAGGCCTGTAATGGCCTTCCATTCATCCTGTTCGTCCTGGCGCAACAGCACATAGCCCTTGTTCTCGCCAAGAATGCCGACGGCCTTCGCCGAATCGCCCAAGGCAATCGCGTCCTTCGCATCTTCGAGCAGGTCCTTCATGGCGTTGCGCTTGTCGCTGATTTCGCCAAGGCGGTTCTGGCGGAGCACTTCCATGCTGTCGCTCACAAAACCCAAGTCCCACGTGCTGTCGTAGCAGGCTTCGGCAGCGGGCAGGCCAGCGATATCCGCTTCAGCGGCAACGTAGAGCGTATCGCAGCTCGCGAACATCGCAGCACTCTTTTCCTTGGTGTACTTGTAGTAGTGGTATCCGCCGACAATCAGGCCGATAATGACAAGAAGGAACACTCCGTCCTGCCAGCCCATGACCGGAGCCGAAGGCAGCTTGGGCCTTCCATTGACAGTCTCGCCAGCTTCTAGTTTTTCTTCAGCCTCGTCGAAGGGGCTCTTTCCATTCAAAAAACTGAACATATTATTCCCTATTTTTTTGAAAATGCGTCAAAGACGCGTGCATACAAGTAAATCTGTTTGAGCAGGCTCGCAAAGCCGTTGGAGCGCGTAGGCGAAAGGCCAACGTTCAATCCGATCTGCTGGAAAAACGCCGGGTCCACCGAGAGGATATCGGACGGAGCCATGTCGTTGTAAATCTTCAGGGCAAGCGCTCCGAGTCCGCGGCTTATAAGCGGGTTCGTCGTTCCCCCTTCCACGTCCATCTCGAAATGGATCTTGCCGTCGGCAAAGCGCGGCACGAGGTACATCGTAGACGCACATCCCTGGATAATGAACTTTTCCGCCTTGAGGCTAGCGTCCATTCCCGGATGCGCCTTAGCGAGGTCAAGCAAAAATTTCCACTTGTCGTCGGGATCGGCGAACCCGGCGAACTTGCTACGGACTTCCTCGAGGCGTTCTTGAATCGTTTCGGACATTCCTAAACCCCGGCTCTAGTGCAAGAAGGAGCGCATCTTCCAAATAAGGGAGGGACACGCCCAGAGTACATTGAAGAAAATACGGAACAGAGTCTGCTTTTCGCGCGGCATGGCAGACAGTCGCTTCGCGGCACGGTCGAACTGGCTGTCGCGAATGCTGTTGAACACATCCTTCGCGCGCGCAAGCTGCACATGGGACTTGCCGAGGGATTCCATCCAGCGGGCAAGCGCCTTGGCTTCCGCACGTTCGCGGCCGGCCTGCGAATCCGCATCAAGCCAATCCTTGACGCTTTCCGCGACAATCTTTCCGCACAACAGGCTTTCCACGATGCCCGAACGGCTAATGGGATTCACGCAACTGGCGGCATCGCCCGCCTTGAAAAGCCCACCCTTCGCAAACGGCTTGGGATTCGCGCCGGTACAGGCAATCATACCGCCATATACAGCCTTCACCTTGGCCTGCGGATAGTCGCGGGCGATAAAGTCCAAAAGCTTCTGGCGCAGGGAGCCTTGGTGCACGGCGTCCTTGCCCAACACAAAACCGATATTCACCTCGACACCGTCACGCGGGAAAATCCAGCCGTAGCCAGACTCGAATTCCGAACCGAAGAACAGCTCGATGTGTTCCCTGCTGTGCTCGATACCTTCCGCGACGGCGAAGATGGCCGGTTCGAGGTCGGCATCGCCCGACTCGATTCCCTGGAGGCACTCGATACTGCGTGTAAGGCGGCACCCCGGGCCAGTAGCGTCGATGACTACAGCGGCGGTAATCTGTTCAGTCTGCCCGCCGGCCTGTACGCTCAGCTGCCAGCGGTCGCCCGTGCGTTCAAGCTTCTTGATCAGGGCGTCGTAGTGGCATTCCACGCCGGCGGCGGCACAGCCGTCCGAAATCGAGCGGTGGAAGCGGGCGCGGTCAAGGATAAGGCCGCAGTCCTTGCTGTAGAATTCAGCGCGGTAGCGCTTGGGAGATGTAAAGTATATACCCGACAGGGGTCCGCGGACAAAGGACGGATCGACGGGCCAAAGGGCGCTCAAGCGGTCCCTGGACACAGCTTCCGCACAGAAAATCGGTTCTTTCCAGGGCTCCTTCTTGTCCAAAAGGAGAATCCGTCTGGCACCGGCGGTCATTCGGCCGAGGGTACAGGCGGCCATTAGACCGGCAGGACCGGCCCCGCAGACTACGGCGTCGTACTCTTTTGATGCAAAAAAAGCCATTTCAGAGTCAAAATTAGCATTTATTTGTTTAGTTTTTTGTTTTATTTTGTAGTTTTGCAATTTTTTTAGTTATTTTAGGGCTATCCGTTACTCAAGTTTTCCATAAAGGGAATGTTATATATGAAAATGATGAAAGCTTCGAAATTTGGTCTTTGCCTCCTGAGTGCGCTCGCTATCAGCAGCTTTGCGCAAGACAACTGGAATGGCAAGGACCTGAACGTATCCTTCCGCGACAAGCGTATTGACGGTTTTGATTTCCGCGATGCCAGGGCGGTCAAGAATGTGACCGACTTCCAGCGCGCAGCCGGTGAAGGCCCCCGCTTCGACGGTGCCGACCTCCACGAAGTTTCTTTCCAGAACGCGGTGATTAGCGGCGCGAACTTCAAGAACGCGAACCTCACCAAGGCGACCATCAGCGGTGCGGACATCCGTTCTTCCTCCTTCAAGGGGGCCAACATGGAAGGCGCAAACCTTTACCGTGCAACGCTCCTCGACAGCGAGTTCCCGTCTACAAACCTGAAGAGTGCCCGTCTTGACGCCATGAAGGTGTCCGACAACGCCGACTTCAGCAAGTCCGACCTCACCCAGGCGTCCGTGATGGACGTCGACCTGACCGGCGCCGACTTCAGCAAGGCCAACCTCACGAACGCGAACTTCTCCCGTTCCTTGATGGCTAACTCCAACCTCAAGAAGGCGACCCTCGTCAAGACGGACTTTACCGCCTGTAACCTGATTGCCGCCAACTTCAAGGGCACGGACCTCATCAACGTGAACTTCGCCAAGGCCGGTCTTTCCCAGGCCGAATTCGGCGGTGCAGAATTCCAGAACGTGAACCTGCAGGAAGCTGACCTTTCCCTGACGACGTTCAATGACGTCGACCTCTCCAAGACCCAGCTCCAGAAGGCCAAGTTCGCCCAGTCCCTCGTGAAGAACATGGACTTCAAGGGCCAGGACCTCACCGGCGTCATCTTCGACAAGGGCACGGTCTCCAAGAACGAATTCGAAAGGGCCAAGCTGAACAAGACCTCTTACTTCGACGCCGCCGTCGAAAAGAACGTGTTCAAGGAAGCCGAACTCATGAAGGCCGTCTTCGACGGTGCCTACGTGTTCAAGGACATCTTCGACAAGGCCGATCTGACCAAGGCCAACTTTGCGAACTCCACCATCGAACGTTCCGACTTCAACCTCGCCCAGCTGTCCGGTGCTAGCTTCGCCGGTGCCAAGATCATCAAGGTGAGCTTCCTCAACGCGAACATGCAGGGCATCAAGATCGACGCCGATACCAAGATGGATGACGTCGACTTCTCCGGTGCCGACCTGAGCAACGCCAAGATCGAAAAGTTCACCGCCAAGAAGGTAATCTACGATAACAAGACGAAGTTCCCGAGCGGCTTCGACCCGCGCCAGTACGGCTTTACCAAGCGCGGTGAAAAGGCTGCCGACATCAAGGTGGAAGGCAAGAAGAAGAAGCCGGCTGCCGATGACGGTGACGAAGACCAGCCGAAGAAGAAAAAGAAGAAAAAGCGCCGTTCTTCCGATGACGACGACGAATAATCTTCCCTGACTAACGGATTTGAAAAGGCGCCCCTGCGGGCGCCTTTTCTTTTACTTCTTGTCCATGAGCCAGGACACCGCTTCCGAGAGGGTCTTCACCCGCACGATGCGGATTCCCGAGATGGAGTCCGGGAGCTTGCCTACGGCAGGGACGATCGCCTCGTCCATACCAAGTCTCTTCGCCTCCTTGAGGCGCTGTTCCAGGAGGCTCACGCTCCGGACCTCACCCGAGAGTCCTAGCTCCCCTATCGCGACGGTCTGGCGGCGGAGCGGGATACCAAGGTGGTTGCTCGCGATGGCAAGAGCGAGCGCCAGGTCCGACGAACCGTCGTTCACCTTCATGCCGCCCGCGATATTGACGAACACGTCGGACATGCCCACCGCGACGCCGCCAAACTTCTCGAGCAGCGCGAGGATGATGGTGAGGCGCTTGGGGTCGATGCCCACGGCCACGCGCTGCGGCACGGCGTAACCCGTCTGGCTCACCAGCGCCTGGCATTCGAACAGCATCGCGCGGGAGCCCTCGAGCGTGCAGCACACGACGCTCCCGGGAGCCGGTTCCGCATCTTCTTGCAGAAAGACCTTGCTCGGGTTTTCCACCGATTCGAGGCCGTGGCCCGTCATCTCGAAAACACCAATCTCGTCGGTGGCGCCAAAGCGGTTCTTGATGGTGCGCAACAGGCGGTACTGGTGGTTGCGGTCGCCCTCGAAGTACACGACCGTATCGACCATGTGCTCCAGAATGCGCGGCCCCGCAATCTGGCCGTCCTTGGTAACGTGCCCGATGAGGATGGTGATGCAGCCGGAGTTTTTGGCAAAGACCATCAGGTCGAGCGTACATTCGCGTAACTGGCTCGCGCTGCCGGGAGTGCCGGGCAAATCGGGCTTGTACATCGTTTGGATGGAGTCGATGACCAGCACCTGCGGCTTGGTCTCTTCGGCCTGACGGATGACCTTCTCCAGGCTTGTTTCACAGAGCAGGAGCATGTCGGAGCCAGAAACGTTAAGGCGTTCGCTGCGCAGCTTCACCTGGCAGGCGCTCTCCTCGCCCGACACATAAAGGCACTTGACCCCGGCGGCGGTCATGGTGGCGAGCGTCGTCAACACCAGTGTGGACTTGCCGATTCCCGGGTCGCCACCAATGAGCACCAGGGAACCTGGTGCGAGCCCGCCACCAAGCACTCGGTCGAACTCGCTGTTGGCGGTGCTCAGCCGCCGGGTATCCTCGGTAGCGACCTCCTTGAGCGGGACTACGCGGTGCACGGGGCCGCCGAGGCCCCTTCCGCTGCCACCGGCATCGACAACGCGCTCTACCGCATGTTCCTTGAGAGTGTTCCACGCCCCACAGAAAGGGCACTTGCCCACCCACTTCGGGGTGGTGTTGCCGCAATCCGTACACAAGAATTCAATTTCTTTTTTCGCTTTCGTTCCCATGCCAATTAATATAGCAATAGGATAGTGACAATTTGTGTCGCAGTGCTCAAATTTTCACTATTTTACGGGACTCTGTCGGGCCAGGCCGTACTTTTGGGTCGAAACTGCGAAAAAGCTGCGAAAATGACCCTCTGGCTCTGTTAGGTCAGGCCGTATAGCTGCGAACATGCCGCGGACCGCCGAACGGTCATTTCAGCGTAAAAACATCGGTCATGCAGCCGAAAAACAGTTTTGGAAGGGCTTACGGATTGAGGATTTTTTGCTAGCCGGGCACAAGTGTACAGTTTAGCCCGACAGAGCCAGGAGCCCAATTGTTATATTGGGGAATATGTTCCATCTGAATAAACAGGACTCCTCTGGCGACTTGGAAAAGACGAAGGCCGACTTCAAGCACTACTTTGAGCTAAAGTCGGAACTCGAGGATGCGACCCGCCAATTCAAGGAGACGGGCACCTCCCCCCTGAACGCCGAGCAGTTCGAATCCAAGCTCAAGGAAATGGAGGCGCTCAAGGCCGAGTATCCCATACTTGACACGGGCTATGGCCCCGATGCCAAGAGACAGATCTTCCAGGACTTGTTCACCCGCATCTTTGCGATTATCCTGATATTCATAACGTTCCTCTTTGCGGTCAACTGGATTGCTTACCCGTCCGCAGTAAGCAAGATTGTCATGTTCTGGGACTCGGGCAACGGCGGATACAGCTTTGCAGATAAAATAACACTCACCGCAAAGTTCCCCATCATGTGCTGGCTGGTCCTCCCCGCAGACAGGGAAGACATCGACCTCAAGCTGGATTCCAGCATCCAGAATTACGTCAACAACAAGCTCGCCATCGATTCCAACTACTTTACATGGAACTCGAACAAATACCTTCTCAACCCTTCCCTCAAGGAAGCACACTTCATCTATGACAACAACTACATCGGCGCCAAGTTCGACTATATCCTGAAAAAATTTGTGAACAGCTGCAACTCCCTACGCAAGCAGGACACCTCCTACATCGACTATGACCTCAAAGCAAGCGTCTGCAACCACGAGATGAAAAAGTTCAAAATTTTCACAAAGGTCCATTCCCAGAAGCCCCTAGACCAACTCTTCAGGGGGAACCTTTTCTATGCAATACGAAAAAAGATAGAATCCTACAGGCCCCTACCGACACGAATCGATTCGTTCTATATCATCAAAGATATCGAATTCTAGACCTAGAAATCAAGGCTCCGTTTCGCCGGTGTGGCAATCGTAGATTCCGTATATGTAGAAGGGCTTGCCTTCCTCGATCTTCTGGCCTTCACGCTTCGTCTTCTCAAAAACTGCGAAAACGCTGCGAAAATGGCCCTTTGGCTCTGTTAGGCCAGGCCGTATAGCTGCGAACATGCTGCGGACCGCCGAACGGTCATTTCAGCGTAAAAACATCGGTCATGCAGCCGAAAAACAGTTTTGGAAGGGCTTACAGATTGAGGATTTTTTGCTAGCCGAGGTCGAGCGTACAGATTGGCCCGACAGAGCCTTTTACGGAAATTCCGTACGAACGAAGAATTCCACGCGGTGTCCGGTCTCGAAACCGAATAGGTAACCGCGGTTCATCTCATAGCCAAGCCCCATGCCGAGGGGGAACGGGAGCCCGCCAAAATACCGTGCGACATCGCCGCGCATCCTGAATCCGCGGTACATGTCGTCCATCTTGCGGTAGGGTTTAAGCATATTCATGTTTTCGCTTTCCTCGATGCGCCAGCGGAAAAAGTAAGCATACGAGACGCGCCATCCGGAACGGTCACTGCGGTTCCAGAAGACATCCCACACGAAAGAAGCCTTGACGCCCAGTTCGTCACCCGGCTGGAAATTGTCGTCTTCGATAAACGTGTAGTACTGGCCACTCAAGCCGAGCAGCATCGCCTTGCTGAACCTGTATAATAGCATCGGCTCCACGCCTAGCCTGTTGAACCGGTTGACTCGGCTCCCCTCGCCCGGCTGGTCCAGCCAATTCAGGGCCACGCCAAAAAAGTCAACCGGGAAGTACTTCGCCCCCACGTAGGATTCGTTCAGGCCGTTCACCTGGAGGTTCACGTACTCGTGCAATTGATCGTGCCACATCGTTTCCCACTGGTAGCTCACGAACCGGTACGACATGTCGGCATAGAAACTGAAGCAGCTGCACGGGGCAACCTCCACCGACCACCCTGCATCAAAACTATACACGTCGTCTCGGAGTTCCGCCGTACCGCCGACCTCGATGGCATTGCGTGGCGGCAGCACCGGACGGAGCACTTCCGTAGCGCCCGACAGCCCAAAAAGCATAAATGCAATCAATATAACCAGCCGCTTGACCACGAAACAAAAGATAGAATTATATATTTTGCTTGAAAAAGTCCTAAACGACATCCAAGGTTCTATTATGAAGAATATCGTCATCACCGGTGGTGCAGGTTTTATCGGGAGTCACGTAGTCCGTCTGTTCGTGAACAAGTATCCGGAATACAAGATTATCAACCTCGACAAGCTCACCTACGCCGGCAACCTCGCGAACCTCAAGGATATCGAAGACAAGCCGAACTACAAGTTCGTGAAGATGGACATCTGCGACTTCGACGCGTTCTACAAGCTCATGCAAGACGAAAAGATTGACGGCATCATCCACCTCGCTGCCGAAAGCCATGTGGACCGTTCCATCAAGGACCCGTTCACCTTCGCGAAGACGAACGTGATGGGCACTCTTTCGCTATTGCAGGCTGCCAAGCTCTACTGGGAATCCTTGCCCGAGAAGTACGAAGGCAAACGTTTCTACCACATCTCTACCGACGAAGTTTACGGTGCCTTGACAATGAACCACCCGGAAGGCATCACACCCCCGTTCACCACGACGGCATCGAGCTCCGAGCATCACTTGGCCTACGGTGACGATTTCTTCTACGAGACCACCAAGTACACGCCGCACTCTCCGTATTCCGCCTCCAAGGCGGGTTCCGACCATTTTGTGCGCGCCTTCCACGACACCTACGGCATGCCGACCATCGTGACGAACTGCAGTAACAACTACGGGCCTTACCAATTCCCCGAAAAATTGATTCCGCTGTTCATCAACAACATCCGCCACAAAAAGCCGCTTCCGGTTTACGGCAAGGGCGAAAACGTGCGTGACTGGCTCTTCGTGGAAGACCATGCCCGCGCTATCGACGTGATTTTCCATAACGGGAAGATTGCCGAGACGTACAACATCGGCGGTTTCAACGAATGGAAGAATATCGACATCATCAAGGTCGTGATTAAAACTGTCGACAAGTTGCTCGGCCGTGCCGAAGGCGAGGACATGAACCTCATCACCTATGTGACCGACCGTCTTGGCCACGACGCGCGCTACGCCATCGATTCCACCAAGCTCCAGAAGGAGTTGGGTTGGGAACCTTCGCTTCAATTTGAAGAAGGCATCGAGAAGACGGTGCGCTGGTACCTGGACAACCAGGAATGGCTCGACAACATCACGAGCGGCGACTACGAAAAATATTACGAGACAATGTACAAGAACCGCTAGGCGGTTCGCGCAATAGTTACTTGGCCAAGTCAAGTTCTACAAGGACTTTGTAGAGCGAGTCCGTTTTCACCTGCAACGAATCAAGCGTCTTCTGGAGCGTCTGAATCTGGCTGTCCAGCTGGGCGTTCCTCGCAGTGAGCTGTGCAATCTGCGCTTCGGCTGCGGGATCGCCGCACGCAACTAAAGTTGACATCGCTAATGCAAAAATGCAAACAGTTGTTGACAAAATAAGTTTTTTCGCGTTCATACCCGCAATAGTAGATATTTTCAACGAAAAAAACTATATATTAGAGGGGAAAAGTCTTGTTATTATAGGTTATTATGCTCGACGAACTTTGGAATCGATTCAAAGGATCCGGCTATTCGGGGTCTGTATCAACTAGGTCGGGAGCCGACCTGGACAAGCCCCGTTTTACAGAAAAAAGTGACTCGGGCGAAGACGATTCCTTTATCCACGAAGCCATCTACGAGATGGATCCCGATTACGCGGCTGTATGCATCATCCGTTCAGGCTTTACAGGCGACAAGGATTCTCTGCCGACCATTGATGCAGAAGGTTGGCAATCCGACAAGGAACTCGCTTCCGAATCGCTCGACAAGGCGATTCTCGAAGGGCTTGCACACAAGAAGGCATTTGTAATCAAGGGTTCCGGCGCGGTCGTAAAGTTCGGATACGAAGGCGATACCATCGTCTAATTTGCTATTATTCCCGTCGTGAAATCTCCGGAACTGCTTTTACCCGTAGGGACGCGCGAAATGCTCGAGGCCGCCGTACAAAACGGCGCCGACGCCGTGTACTTTGGCGTGCCGCACTGGAACGCGCGCGGTCGAACGGAAGACTTCTCGTTCGACGATGTCTACGACATGATCCGCTACGCAAGGCTTCGCGGAGTGCGCACGTTCCTCGCGATGAACGTCCTCGTGTTCGAGCGCGAGCTGCGGGAGTTGCCCGAGTTCCTTGAAAAAATCATCTCGCTGGAACCGGATGCCTTTATCATTCAAGACATCGGGCTTGCGCGCCTGATACGCGCCATCGCGCCCACGCAAGAGATTCACGCGAGCACGCAGATGACGCTTGCAAGCGCGGAGGCCGTCAACCTGGTCGCCGGAATCGGGTTCAACCGCGCCGTACTCGCACGAGAACTCTCGCTCAAGGAAATCGCACGCATCAAGGAAGCGACCCCACTCGAACTCGAAGTATTTATACACGGGGCGCTCTGCGTGAGCTATTCGGGGCAGTGCCTCACCAGCGAAAATTTTGGCGGCCGAAGCGCGAACCGCGGGCAATGCGCCCAGAGCTGCAGGCTCCCCTACCGCATATTCGTAGACGGCAAGGAATTCCGCGATACCGATGCGCAGTTCCTGTTCAGCCCGCACGATTTGTGCGCCCTCCCGAAGTTAAACGAACTTGAAGAAATCGGCGTAGATTCGCTGAAGGTGGAAGGCCGCCTCAAGAGCCCCGAGTACGTGGCGACAGTCGCGAAGGCCTACCGCAAGGCGTTGAACCGCATCCCGCTCGACGGCAAAGACATGGAACCGCTTGAAGTCCTGTTCAGCCGTGGCCTGCGCGCGGGTTGGCTCGACGGTGACAACCACCAGGAACTTGTGGACGGTACGTTCAGCAACCATCACGGACTGTTCCTCGGAACGGTCGCGAAGGTGGAACGCGGGCAGGTAATTGTCGGGCTCGACGATTCGCTTATCGAGAACTCAAGCAGCGCCGGACTCATTTTGGGAATGGGACCGCGGCCAGGTGACGGCATTTTGTTCGAAAATGCGGCCCTCGGCGTAAGTATCGGCAGCCGCCTATATGCATCGCAAGAAGCGCACCTTCCCCACACCAAGCGCGGCGACCCGAAGTACCTGCGGCTCGAATTCGGGCGCGACTTCGATACGCGCCAGATTGCTATAGGCATGAAGGTTTACCGCAACGACTCGCCCGCATTGGAAAAGGAATTACGCAAGACGTTTACCGACCGCGAGCAAGCAAAGCGCATCCCCGTGAACATGGAGCTTTCGGGGAATATCGGCGGTTTGCTCAAGCTCGCCGTCTACGACGTGCCGCGCAACCGCGTCGAAGTCGAAAGCGACACAGCACTCGAAGCCGCGCGAAACAGTTCGGCCGACGGCAATGATGCAGGCAAGAACGGCGCGGGTGATAAACTGCGCGACCTCGCACAGAAGGAACTTTCGGGGCTGAGCGCAACCGCCTACAGTCTCAAGAATCTTGAAGTCAACGTTGAGCGTGGAGCATTCATTCCGGGCAAACTCCTGCGCACGTTACGCCAGAAGGCCATCGAGCAACTCGACGCAAAGCGCTGCGAATGGAAGGAACTGAACCCGAGCGCCATCAAGGGCCGCGCCCTCCTCAACAGCGTAAAGTTTGGCACGAAAGTTGCAGGCGAAAACGCGGCAAACAACAAAACAAACGCGCGTCCCGTCATCTCCGTCCTTGTCCGCAGTCCCGAGCAGATTGCCTCCCTCGAAAACCTCGACATCGACAACGTCATCATGGACTTTGACTGGGGCGTAAAATACGACGAGTCGCTCGAGCAAATCCGCGAACTCGGTTTCAAGGCAGGCATGGCCACGCTCCGCATCCACAAGCCGGGCGAAAGCCATTACCTCAAGAACATCCTGCGGCTATGCCCCGACTTTGCGCTGGTCCGTAACCTCGGTGCACTCTCCATCCTCAAGGAAAGCGGCATCCCGCTCACCGGCGACTACAGCCTGAACGCCGCGAATTCACTGAGCTACGACTGGCTCCTGTCGCAGGGGCTACAGACGCTACACCCCTCGTGGGACCTGAACAGCACGCAGCTATTCGACCTGTTAGGAGACATCGACGGCAGCCGCATGGAACTCACGCTCCACCAGTACATGCCCGCATTCCATTCCGAATACTGCGCATTCGCCCGCGCGCTTACAACCGGCAGGCGGTTCCCCGAATGCGGCAAGATTTGCACCCAGCACAAGGTCGAAATTCTGGACCACAAGGGCGAACGCCATTTTCTGCAGAGCGACGCGGAATGCCGCAACACGCTCTTTGTAGGCAAGCCACAATCCGCACTCAAGCTCTTGCCCGAACTGCAAAAGGCCGGAGTGAACCACTTCCGCCTCGAAATGCTCCAGGAAGACGCCGAAACGGTCCACCGCAAGGCACTCATCTACACGCAGGCCATCCGCGGGAAGGTTTCCATCGCCGAGGCCATCCGCCTCGCCGGCGTAGAAGAAAAATACGGCCTTTCCGAAGGACAGCTCTTCAACGAGAGCGTCTGGAAAGACCGCAAGAAAGGTTAACTATCGCTTTAGACTACTCGGCAGAACACATAGCCGAGAAACTTTCGTACAGTTCGTCTCTCGACGCATCGGCATACTGATTGGCGTCCTTCATTACGAGGACCGAGCCGTCGCACGAGGCTTCCACGCCTTCCTCATCCATCGATGACGCCATCGTTTCGCACAGTTCGGCCATCTGCAGGTCCGTCTTTGTCACCGCCACGGGGCCATTGTCGGTCCATTCAATGGTCATATTCGAAACGCCGGCTATGGAGACATTCCAGACATCGTCATCCTTAGAGAAATCGCACTTGATTTCAGCAGAAATGCTGGACGAGGAATCATCTTCCGGTTCCGAGACCTGGCTGGACGAAGAATTAACCTCCGGTTCATCCGGGTCATCGCCATTGTCGCCACTGCTATCGGAAGACTTCAAGGCTGAATCGATAAGGTCCTTGATATCATCCTTGTCATAGTTGTTCACGCTCTTGCAGTGGTTCATGACCGTTTCGAAGGCACTTTCACGGGTTTCCGACTGGTAATTATTTTCTTCCACTTTTGTCGTGTACATGGCACCGTCCTTGCACTCGACAAATTCCACATGACGGCCGGACTCACTTTCGGTTTCCGTTTTATCACCATCAATGAATGCGCAGGCCGTAGAAGCGGTGCTTCCCTTAGTGACGGTTACCGTGGAATCCGTGGAACCATTTTCGCCATACGTGTAGAAGCGGTATGTCTTGTTGTCGAGCCCTTCCACACCCACGTTGATTGCATAGCTCCAGACCTTGTCTTCAATCTTGAAATCACAGCCTTCACCAGAAACATCGGGCAGAAGGATATCTCCGCCTTCGCTATTGCCTTCTGTTTTCTTACCTTCATCACCGGCAGGGCCACTGCTGCTGTCGTCACCACAGGCGGACAGATAAAGGCCAAACGCCATTGCAGAGCCGAGAACGGCCAATTTCCTATAATCCATTGATTCTCCTTTACCCTGAGGGTAGTTTTTGATAATACGTCTTCATGAATGTAATCAAATAAAAACATTATCATAAGAAACAACCCGAGACACCAATATTCCAAATTGGAACAACCCTCGAGCGGAGAGGCTTTTTTTATATTTAGCCCACTTTTAAATCCCTCCATACAAGGAAAAATCATGAAAATCGCCGACAAGACCGTAGTCCAGATGCACTACACCCTCACCTCCGACGAAGGAGCCGTTATCGATTCCTCCGAAGGCCGCGAACCGCTCCAGTACATCCAGGGCGCCCACATGATCGTCGTGGGTCTCGAGAACGCGATGGTCGGTCACGAAGTCGGCGACAAGTTCGACGTGAAGGTCATCCCCGCCGAAGGTTACGGCGAATACGACGAGCGCATGACGCAGGAAGTCCCGGTGGACGTGTTCCAGGGCGTCGACAAGGTGGAAGTGGGCATGATGTTCTACGCACAGACGCCCATGGGCCCGATGCCCATCCGCGTGAAGTCTGTCGCGGGCGACAAGGCCGTGATCGACGCGAACCACGAACTCGCTGGCAAGAACTTGAACTTTGCCATTGAGGTCGTGAGCGTGCGCGAAGCCACCGAAGAAGAGCTGAACCCGCAGGGCCACTGCTGCTGTGGCGGCAAAGGCGACGGCGAATGCAAGTGTGGCGAAGAAGGCCACGAATGCGAATGTGGCGGCGAAGGCCACAAGGAAAACTGCGACGGTCAGGGCGGCTGCGGCTGCCCCAACCACGACAAGCACCACGGCAACGCCTAGTTACTAGCGAAAGAACCTGCGAATGACCTGCCGCAACACGCGCAGGCCGTAAGTCACTACGTTCAAGTTGGATTTTTCGCCGGCATAGCGCGTAGGTATCGGGAGTTCCGACAACCTATACCCGCGGGCATCGGCAATGGAAATGATTTCCAAATCGATATCGAAACTCGGGCTCAGTTTTTCGAGGTCGAGCGTCTTCAGGAATTCTGCGTTGTAAACGATGAAACCGCTGTGGCGGTCCGTAAGCTTCTGCTTGAATGCGAGATTTTCAAGCGCGGTGAGGAAAACCCCGCCGAGCCGCTTGTACAAAGGCATATTGCCGGCTTTCGCACCACCCGCGACAGCGTGACGGGAGCCTTGGACAAGGGCAAGCATCTTGCCATCCGCAGGCATACCATGCGCTTCACTTTCAAGCGCTGCAAAAAACTCACCCAGCTGTTCGGCCGGGTACTGAGCGTCGCCATGCAGGCACGCGATGTACTTCGCGCCCGATTCCAGGCCAGCAGCAATTCCGCGCTTGACGACTGCGCCGTAACCGCTATTCTTCTCGAAGCACTCGTAATGCAGACGGTCCGCGCAAGCCTTCCCCGCGACAAACGTATCATACGCCCCGCGGGTATCGTCCTTAGAGCCGTCGTCAATCACAAGCACTTGGGCGCGTTCCATGACTGCGGGCGCAATACGTCCCAGCACATCTGCAAGAGTCTGCGAGACGTTATAGGCGGGAACAAAGATAAAGTAATCAGGACGCATCAATAATCAACTCAGGATGACGCGCCGGTGTCGTAGTGCTTTACGAACCAGGAGAGCGATTCTTCGAGAGCAACTTCGAGCGGAAAGCGCGCCTTGAAGCCTAGCAAGCGCTGCGCCTTCGCGACCGAGGGCATGCGACGCATCGAATCGTCGTAACCCGCGCCGTAATATTCCACGCCCGAAACCACCTGCGGTTCCGGCAGCGTCGAGACATCGACCCCGCGCACCTTCGCAAAAATCGAACGCATCTTGCCGGCAAGTTCGGCAATCGTGACTTCGTTCTCCGAGTTACCGACGTTGAACGCCTGCGAAAGCACGCCCGGGGCCGTTCCAGAGCCAGCGGCAAAAAGCGCGAACAAGAAGTCTACCGCATCATGTACGCTGGTAAAGCAGCGCTTAGCCTTGCCGCCGTTCACGAGCTTCAAGGGTTCGCCCCGCAACAGGGCAGTCGAAAAGTTCGCGAGCACCCGCGGGATTCCCTCGCCGTCCACGCCCGGCATAAAGTCCATGTAGGGCCCGACAAAATTGAACGGGCGGACGACCGTCCACTTGAGCCCCGGCAACCCGGCAATAAAGCGTTCCGCCAAAAGTTTCGCCGTCGCGTAACTCCAGCGGCTCGCGGTAACGGGCCCGAACACGGCAGGCGTCGAATCTTCTTCCAGTTCACCGGAATCCGGCGCCGTACGTCCGTAAATTTCGGAAGTCGAAAAATGGACAAGCCACGAGCCGCTCTTCGCGCAGGCCGTGGCCAAAGCCGCAGGATGGTCGTAGTTGCTGCGGATAACCTCGCACGCCTCCCCCATGTAGCGGCTCGGCGTGCAGATGGCCGCGAGGTTCACCACCAGCGGAAACTGCGCGATGCGCTCCACGACAGCAGGATCGGCCAAATCTGCGCACAGGAACTCGCACCGTTCGTCATTCAGGCGGTGCTGCAGCCTGTAGAAATCGAGATCCACGCCAAATACGCGCCAGCGGGTACGTTCCAGCACGGCGTCGAGCAGATGGCTACCGATAAAACCACCGCAGCCTACGATGGCCACGGTGATACTATTGTCGTCGAAACGGAGGTTCATTACTCCTTGACCTTGAAGGTCCCAGAATTGGCGCCCTTGTTCTGGCGTTCGTACGGAATCACGCGGATAATAGCCTCGTCCGACGGTTCGGCATAGTCATCCGAAAGCACGACCTTCTGCTCGTAGCAGGTCTTTCCGTCCGGAGATTCCGGACCAACGGAGCCCTTGAACATGTCCATGCCGGCATCAGCTTCATCCACCTTGAAAGCGAAGCGGTAACCGGAACCCTGAACGTCGGAACCGTAAATAACGGTGATGGTGTCACCCATCTTGAATTCTTCGCCGCCAGCAGGATACAGAACCTTCACGCCACCGCTCACAGTACAATCATATTTGGCGGAGCCGCCATCGGAAGATTTCGGCTTGTCCGTAGAAGACGAAGATGTCGTCTCCTTTGCGGAAGAACCGGTTTCGTCGGCCGGACCGGAAGAAGAACTGTCGTCACCGCAAGCCATCAAGGCAAGAGATGCGGCAAGGAACATAGCGCTATAGAACTTCATAGGTAACCCCTTTATAGTTTTACACTCTCCAATATACAAATTTCATAATTACAAGCCCCCAAAAATCAAGGGGACTGGACCACATAGGGACGTGCATCGGCAATTCCAACGCCCTTGACGCAGCGGATGTACGATGCGGCACGCTTTTTGGAACCGCCCTCGTTAAAACCGTTCGTGTCTGTATTTTTGATCCGCCATAAATTGTTGCTGGAAGGGCTCCTGTCATCTACAATGGCATCAACCATTCCCGTAACAAGGATGGTCGTTTCCTGTCCGACGCCCTTATATTCGCCATTTTCGGTACGGTAACCACCCGGCATGGCCGAGAATCCCGTTTTATTGTTGTGCTCCGTCATTTTCAGGTTATCCCAGATATTCGCATCTCGCGCCACATATATCCAGTCATAACTGACTAATGGAGACGAGTATTGCCATATATTGGAAAATTCTTCCGCCGTAGAGACATGCCAGCCTTCTGGACAAATGCCCTGATACCACTCCATCCGCTTCAGCGCGCTATCGTTGTACGCTTCAGGCAGATTCAATGCGCCCGCCCAATCATAAAGGCGTCCAAACTTGTCGCAATACATTTCGTCGTTATTGTAGCACCAGGAATGCCCAGCAAGGTTCGGATACTTGACGGAATCGGCATAGTTCAGATTTTTCGCAAACCAGACGTTCATGCCGATTGTGACCGTCGGGTAAACCGTTCCGTCACGCGGATCGGTAAACGAGCCCTCGATTGGCATTTCTGCCGGCATCACATAATCCGAAACTTCGGGGTAGCTTACGGGTTCGTCGGAACAGGTTCCCGAATAACAATAAATGTACTTGGACAACTCGTCAATGTAATGCGTTCTTCTTCCCTGGCAATAACGTTCCGTATCATAACACCCGGCTTTTTTCAATGAATCCAATGTCGGGAACGTATCCGCCTTCGCCATACTGGACGAATCAGAATAGTCATACCTTCTGAATTTCGTAATCTTAGCCGTATCGGACAAGGTAACGAGAGAATCTACCTCGAAACATTCGTTTATCTCGGTTTTGTATCCAATGGGAACCTTTATATAATGGATATCTTCTGCAACAGGCTTAAGGAAAATCACATGAAAGTCAGCAACCCCAGGAGTTTCGCTTTCTCTGTCCGAATAAAGGTTCATATCTTTGAGTTCAAGGTTTACGTTGAACCACCCTTTTTCGCTAACACTATCCGTCAGATACACATAACTCGTAGTCACCGAAAATCCGCAAGATCGGCCTTCTTTCATTCCGGAAAAATTATAGAACGAATACACGTAGACATCATTTGTCTGGGCGATATCCGTCTTGAAACGCACTTGAAGAGAATGCTGCCCATCTACACGATTGTAGCAGATTTTATCGATATAAAACAACGTATCTTTCTTGGACCAGGCACTACTTGAACTGCTGGACATTTTCCCCCCAGAACTCAGCGCCCCCGAGGACAGGTCCGTACCATCGGCACTGGAGTCGACATCGGCCCCCTGTTCCAGTTCTTCAAACGAAGAACTCCCGCTGTCGCCGCATGCGGCAAGCAGGACCATCAGGAAAAACAAAAAATATGCTATCTTGTTAAGCATTGGCCTAATCCTCCTATATTCTTTCACAAATATAAAAAAAGGAATCCCTATGAAAATTCTTGCACTCCTGGCAGATGGTTTCGAAGAAACTGAATTCGTCGTCCCGTTCGACCTGTGGCAGCGCGGAGGCTGCGAAATCGTCACGGCATCCATCAAGGGCTCCACGGATGTCACCGGAGCGCACGGACTCCCGGTCCAGGCAAGCACGACGATAGGCCAGGCAAACCTCGCCGACTTCGACGGGATTTTCTTGCCCGGTGGCGGGCCCGGCGTAAAGAACCTCGCCGCATCCGCCGATGTCGAGAAGGCCGTATGCGCCATGAACGATGCGGACAAGTGGATTTTCGCCATCTGTGCCGCACCGCTCGTTCTTTCGAAGGCCGGGCTCCTCATTGACCGCCGCTGCACCTGCTTCCCCGGCCGTGAAGGGGAGCTTGTATGCCGAGAATTTTCGGAAGACCGGGTGGTTGTCGACGGGAACATCATCACGAGCCGTGGCGCCGGAACCGCCGAGGAATTCGCTCTTGCGACTCTCGCCAGCATGACCGACACCGAAACGGCAGACCGCATCCGCAAGCAGGTCGTTGCAAGGTAGAATTAATTTCTACATTTGGGCCATGAATTTCAAGGATAGAATCATCCGGGCGACCGGCAAGAAGACTCCGTTCCGTCTTATCGCCATCGACCTGACCGCCACCATGAACGAAATCGGAGCCTTCCACGGCGCGAAGGGCTACGCCCTCAAGCTGTTGGCAGAGAACTCCATCGCAAGCATTTTCCTGAGCGCCTCGCTCAAGTTCCCGGGAACCGTGACGTTCTCCACCACCTTCGGCGGTGAAATCACGAAGATCCAGTCCGATTCGACCCCGATGGGACTCGTACGCGCGATGATTCCGCAGGACGAGCTCCAGGCCATCGGCGCCAACGAACCGGCGCTCGTGCCGCAAAACATCAGCGTCATCAAGCTCGACGAGCACGGCAAGCGCATCCACGAAAGCATCATCGAGGCGGCCTCCGTATCGATGGGCCAGAACCTCGCCTACTACCTGCTGCAATCCGAGCAGACACGCTCCGCGGTGGGCATCGAAGCACGCTTTAACGCCCAGGACCCGAGCAAGCTCGACTATGCCGCCGGATTCTACGTGGAAGCGTTCCCCGACCTCGAAGAAAAGGACATCGCCATCCTCGAGCAGATCGTGCTGAACCTCCCGAAATTCCCCGAGCTGTACAAGTCCGAAGGCTTCGACCTCGACGAACTCCTGGACCAGCTACGTGGGCCCTACGACATCGACATCGTCCGAGAAATCGACCCGAAGGCCTACTGCCCCTGCAGCCACGAGCGCATGGTGGCAACGCTTGCCACGCTCAAGACGGCCGACCTCAAAGACCTCATGAAAGAAGGCAAGGATTTGGAAGTCATCTGCGACTTCTGCCGCACCAAATACACAATCACCGTAAATGATTTAAAAACAATCATAGACGAGAGACGAGAGACGAGAGACGAGAGAAACTAGTCTTCTCCTAGCCACTAACCACTGATTACTAATTATGTTTACTAAGCAATGTGTCGTTACCCTGGACCTTGAAGGGGTCCTAGCCCCCGAAATCTGGATTGCCGTCGCCGAAAAGACGGGCATCAAGGACCTGCGCCTTACCACACGCGACATTCCCGACTACGACGTGCTCATGAAGGGCCGCATCAAGATTCTCGAACGCGAAAACATCAAGCTCTCGGACATCCAGAACGTGATTGCAAACCTCGGCTTGCTCGACGGCGCCCGCGACTTTATGGACCAGCTCCGCGACGAAGCCCAAGTGATTATTCTTTCGGACACGTTCCAGGAATTCGCCTACCCCATCATGAAGAATCTCGGATTCCCGACGATCTTCTGCCACAATCTGGAAGTCGAAAACGACATGATCAAGGGTTACCACCTGCGCCTCACCGACCAGAAAACGAAGGTCGTGAAGCACCTGCAGGACCTGAACTTCAAGGTGTTCGCGAGCGGCGATTCCTTCAACGACACGGGCATGCTCAAGCAGGCCGACAAGGGCTGCTTCTTCTGCGCGCCGGACTCCATCGTCGCCCAGTTCCCGCAGCTCGAAGCCACCAAGACCTATGGCGAACTCCTCGAGAAGTTCCATAACTTCCAGGCCACGCTGTAGAACAGTCCAACATCCTTAAAACAAGTGAAGGACCGGCTCGCGCCGGTCCTTCTGCCTATAACCCATTTCGAGGAGTTTAGTTGAGTTTAGGCGTTTCCCAATCAATCCACTCAGACTTGCTAAAGTTGATGGTCTGAGTATTCTTGGAGTAGTCAATCTTACCCGTATTGGCGTCCTTGCCGAGCAGGAACTTGTTCATGAAGTCCTTCACTTCGTCAAATTGGCCGTTCGGGAGCTGGCAGTGACCGTGGCCGCCTTCCTGACTGTAGGTGTAGTTTTCCGTCACGCCGAGAGCCTTGTAGGTTTCGAGAGAAGCCTGGCCGCAGTAGTTCGACGGCACTTCGCCAAGCCATTCCTGGCCAGCGTTATCGATGATGAGGAGCGCACGCGGTGCAACCATGCTCACGAGCATGTGCTGGTCGAACGGGAGCGTATTTTCCTTGCCGTCATAGTTCTTGAAGGAGGAAATCATCCACTTGCCTTCGGTACCGGCGCTGTTCAGGCCCTGCACGAACTGCTTACCCTTCTGCCTGTTGACCTGGGCACCGACTCGCCAGAGGGAGGCGCCACCGGAACCGGATTCCTGCGGGATGGTAAGGGCGATACGTTCGTCGAATGCGCCGACCGCAAGCGTGCCCTTGCCCCAGCGAGAGCAACCCGTCATGGCGAGATGGTGCACATCGATACCTGCATCCGGAGTCTTTTCGAGAGCGTCGATGATACGGCTGACCCCCCAGGCCCATGCGATGATAGTACCCTGGCCACCATTGTAGAGCTGGAAGAACATGCCGCCACCGCTTTCAGGAGCGACATCGTCCGGGTTGAAGGTAATCATGGCGATATCGAGGCCGTTGGTGGAATTGCCGAGGCTTCCGCAGCCGCCGCCCATCATGCCGCCGCCAAACCCGATGAGGGCCGGCTTCGGTTTGTCCTTGGTACCCGCGTTGCTGATCTTCACGGAGAACGAGCCGGATTTGCCCTTGTCGGTCACCTTGATAGTGAGCTTTCCGCCGGAGTAAGAGCCTTCGACCTTTTCAGGATTACGCGGTTTCTCGCCGAACATGAGCTTTTCGTACATCGCGCCGATTTCTTCGCGGCGGCACTTCCATTCCGCCTTCGAGGAAATTCTCTTGCCGTTGAGGCCCATAAACGGGTCCGGGAGTTTTGCGTTGTTTACGCTAGTGGGAATATTGCCGATCTGGCATTCGCTGCGGTGGTCTTCCACGAAATCGGCGGAAGGCTGAACCGGTCCGACATCGACGCTGCTGCTAGACTCCAGGGCGACTTCGGAACTGGAGCTGCTCCTGTGATGTCCGCTAGACGACGACCTGACTCTCGAGCTCGAACTTCTCCCGATATGTCCACTGGAAACCGGGACGATTTCCGAACTCGAGCTGCCCGCGACGATGCCGCTGGAAACAGGAAGATCGGCTGCGCCCGAACTCTCTGGCGGAAGCGTTCCGGAACTGACCGGCAACCCCTCCGCAGAGCTCCACGGAAGCGATTCGGAACTCATTTCGGATCCGCCCTGATTCGCTCTGTCGATTGAATCCTGGAGAGCCTTGTTGGCCGAGTCGGCATCGAAATTGCCGTACTGTTCCTGGAGACATTCTTCTGTTTGACACTCTGTGGAAGCGGTAGTTTCACCGCCACACGCCCATATACCGAAGGCAATGCCCGCCATCGGCACTAAATATTTCATCGATTTCATAACCAACCCCTGTATAGTTGCCGTGAATTCGGCATCCAATAGGTATAATAAAAAATAGTTCTTCTTTGGAATATTTTGGCCTAGAGGGAAAGTTTTCGTTGTGATTTTTTACAACAATCGCGGAAGGTAAATCTTTTTATATCTTTATTTTTGGATTATTTCTGCAAATTCGCGCCATTTAAGGCCAATTTATATAATAAATTATAGCTGATGGAAACGCTCAATCTTACAACAAACGAGGAGCACATCGTAAGCGTGCTCCTGAAAAAGAATCCCAAGCTGGACGAAGGGATTCTTAAGAGAGCTGTTGCCTTTATCGCCGATGCACATGACGGACAATACCGCAAGAGCGGCATGCCCTATACCGAGCACCCCTACGAAGTCGCCAAGATCCTGGCCGACCTGAAGCAGGACCAGGCAACCGTGCTCGCCGGACTGCTCCACGACGTCGTGGAAGACACTCCGCATACCCTCAAGGAGATTTCCGAGAAATTCGGAGAGGACACCGCCTTCATGGTGGACGCGGTCACGAAGATTACCGCCGTCCAAGAGGCGAGCAAAACCGCACAAAAGGCCGGTACCTACCGCAAGCTCATTACCGCCATGGCCAAAGACCCGCGGGTCATCATGATCAAGATTGCCGACCGCATCCACAACATGCGCACCATGCAATACATGAGGCCCGAGAAGTGCAAGCAGATTGCCCAGGAAACGCTCGACATTTACGTCCCCCTCACCCACCGATTCGGCTTGTACAAGCTCAAGACGGAACTCGAGGACCTCAGTTTCAAGTACGTGAACCCGGTCGAGTACCAGAAGCTCGTGGACGCCCTTATCGAGGGAAAGGACAAACGCGAAAAATACGTGCAGTCCGTCATAGGCCCGCTCCAAATCAAGATGGCTCTCGAAGACTTCGACTGCACCATCCAGGGGCGCACCAAGAACATCTACAGCATCTACAACAAGATGCTCAGCCGAGACTGCCAGTTCGAGGACATCTTCGATATCTTCGCCATCCGCATCATCGTGGAGACGATTCCCGAATGCTACCTGGCGCTCGGCTACGTCCACAACCTGTGGACGCCGCTCCAGAGCCGCTTCAAGGACTACATCGCCACTCCCAAGCCGAACCTGTACCAGAGCATCCACACCACGGTCATCGGTCCCGAGAACAAGATGGTGGAAGTCCAGATTCGTACCAAGGACATGGACCTGACCGCCGAGAAGGGATTCGCCGCACACTGGGCCTACAAGATGGAAACCCAGCACGAGGGCGAGGAACTCGCATGGCTCGACCACATGGTCAAGTTGCAGTCCGAAATCTCGGACTCCAAGGAATACCTCGACTTCTTGAAGGTGGACCTTAAGCCCGAGGGCATGACTGTATTTACGCCGAAGGGTGCCTCCATCGAACTGCCCGAAGGGGCTATCGTGCTCGACTTCGCCTTCGCCGTCCATACGGAACTCGGGCTGCACTGCATTGGCGCCCGCATCAACGAAGAAGTGGTGAGCCTCGACAAGCCCATCCAGCACGGCGCGACCATCCAGATTTTGAAGAGCCCGGCCCAGGAGCCCAGTCCCGAATGGCTGGACATGGTCAAGACGGTCAAGGCCAAGCAGGAACTGCGCAAGTGGATGAAGACGAGCATCATCCAGCAGTCGCTGGACCTCGGCAAGGAAATCTGGACGCGCGAACTCAGGATGGCCAAGATAGAGAAGGAGAAGCGCCCGAAGGAAGAAGAAATCAACAAGTACTTCGGGACCATGAACCTGGACGACTTCTACGAACGTATCGGCCAGGGCGAACTCCCGCTGCAAGACGTCCACCGGTTCTTGACTGGCGAGGACATCGACACGAAGGACCGTTCCGCGCTCCGATTCTTCCCCACGTTCGGCAAGGACAAGAAGGGAATCGTCACCGACGACATGCCCCTGATTATCGGGCAAGAAACGAGTCTCGTGATTCACTTTGCCACATGCTGCGGCCCCGTGCCCGGCGACAAGATTGTCGGCGTGATGCGCCCGCAGATAGGCATCGAGGTTCACAACATCAACTGCCCCTGCCTCAAGGACTTCCCTGCAGAACAGCAGCTGCCCGTGGAATGGAGCGCCGACGTATCGAAGCCCTTCACGACGCACCTCACTATAGTGACCGACAACCGCAAGAACATCACCCTCGACATATTGCAGGAACTCAAGAACGCCGGGCTGAACCTGGAACGCATGAGCGTGGCAAGCAACGAGGCCTCGGGAAGAATCCGCATGGAATTCAAGGCCTTCCGCAAGGAACAGGTGGACAGCATGGTGAACAAGATTCATAAAATCAGCGGAGTACGGGAGGTGACCAAGGCATGATTACCCCGCTACACCACAGCGACTATACGCTCAAGAACCGCGCCTTCAACTGCCGCATGCGCAACCGCTATTACGAAGAGGTGTACTATGCGTTCAGGGCGCTGTTGCCGAGCGACACGTCCGACAACAAGTCGAGCGGCGGGTCCAATTCCATCTGGTACCAGAACCTGAGCCAAGAAGTCAGGCGCTACGAGCACCTCATCACCACGTGTCTCGAGTATGCGCAGGCGGCCATCTTCTACGGCAAGGCCGACTATGCCACGCTGTATTCCAAGGACAAGCGCTGGGGTATTTTGCAGGAGGAAATCTTCCTCGTGCACTTTTTGCAGGAACTGCTTTCCACCATCCGCTACATTATCGCAAGGCTTGACACCGACAAGATGCTCCAGGACTGGAGCAACACTATCCAGGACATGAAATCCAAGCCCGTCCGCTACGGGTTCGTCAATACCATCCAAGAGAAACTCGACGCCATGTCGTCGGCCACCATCGACGAATTCAAAGACTTGCTCAAACACGTGCTCGACCGATTCCAGATCGGCAACACGCTGTTCGGCACTATCCAGGAGCTGCAAAACTTTTATTAGACGAGAGAACGGGCTTCGCCCTACAGACGAGAGACGAGAGAATGTCAGAATACATCATATTATCAATCTTCCTATTCCTGGGCGCGTTCATCGCGGCAGCGGCGACCGTCACAGGACTTTTGCTCGGCTACCGCACCAAGAACACCAAGAACAAGATGGCGCCCTACGAATGCGGCATGGAAACCATCGGTAACGCCCGAATCCAGTTCAAGGTCGGCTACTACCTGTTCGCGCTTTTGTTCCTCGTCTTCGACATCGAAGCCCTCTTCCTGTTTCCCGTCATGATGTACTTCAAGCAGATTGTTACCGGACAGGCGGGGCTCTCCCCCGCGATTGTCATCATCGACCTCGCGATATTCATGGCTATACTCGTCTCAGGCCTCGCCTACGCCTGGAAAAAAGGAATTCTCAAATGGGAATAGTCAATTTAGCCCCCAAGATTCTGGACCCGATACCGGGCGGCAAGTACGTAGTGAACGCTATAGACTATGTCGTCAACTGGGCCCGTGCAAACTCCATTTGGCCGCTCACTTACGGCACCAGCTGCTGCGCCATCGAGATGATGAGCAGTTCCATGGCCCGTTACGATATTGCCCGCTTCGGCAGTGAAGTGTTCCGCTCGTCGCCCAGGCAGGCGGACCTTTTCATTTTGGCGGGAACGATTACACGCCGTATGGCCCCGGCCATCCAGATGCTCTGGGAACAGATTCCCGGCCCCAAGTACGTGATAGCGATGGGCGCCTGCACCATTAGCGGCGGGCCGTTCATCTACGACAACTACTCCGTCGTACGCGGCGCGCAGAACCTCATCCCGGTCGACGTATTCGTCCCCGGCTGCCCGCCCCGCCCCGAAGCGCTGTTCCACGGGCTCCTCACCCTGCGCGAAAAGATTCTGAAGGAAACGTGCCGCCACCCGTGGCACGAAGGACGCCCCAAAGACGTGTCCACCATGGACCGCTACCGCGAGGCCGCTAAGACTTGGGCCGCCCTCGAAGAGATGAAGGACGAGGAGATGGCCGAGGCCCGCGCCAAGTTCAAGGAAGAAAATCCCGACTACAAGAGCCCCTACAAGCCTATCCGCGTCAAGAAGGAAGAATTCCCCGAAGTCGAGCGCGTTGCCTGCAAGCGTTACGGTTTGAGCCAGCTCGACATCTACAAGAAGCTGAAGGCAAAATTCCCGGACATCACCGTACACACGCACAGCGAAGACCCCGTCGAAGACGTGGTTGCCGCCATGCCCGCCGACCGCCCGCTCGAAGTGATGATTGACGTCAAGGACTACCTTGGCGCTGTAGAATACGTGAAGAACGACCCCGAATTCAAGATGAACTACCTTATCGACGTGACCGCCATCGACTACGACGACCACTTCGACATGGTGACGCAGTTGCGCAGCCTGGAACTCGGGCACAAGGTGTTCTTCTGCGTGCAAATCAAGAAGGACTTCAACATTCCCGAAGAAAAGCGTGCAACCTCGCTCCTCGGGAACGTCCCAACCATCAGCCACCTCTACCCCGCTGCAGAATTCAAGGAACGCGAGGTTTACGACATGTTCGGCATCAATTTCGAAGGCCACCCGGACCAGCGCCGCATCTTCCTCGACAAGGATTTCGTCGGCTTCCCGCTGCGTAAGGACTTCACCCACCCCGAAATGATCAGGAGGCCCGTATGAGTCAACCGCTCTTCTCGAACCTGCCTCCAGGATTCCGTATCCAGCGCGAAACGAATACGGAAGAATTCTTTATCAACATGGGTCCGCAGCACCCGAGTACGCATGGTGCACTCAGGCTTACGCTGCGCATGGACGGCGAGACCATCGTAGAGCTCGTACCGCATTTTGGCTACATCCACCGCGGTATGGAAAAGCAGGCGGAATCGATGAGCTACCTACAGTACATCGCACTTAGCGACCGCCAGGACTACCTCACCGCCATCCAGAACAACCTGGGCGTTGTCATCGCGCTCGAAAAGGGCATGAACGTGGGCGTCCCCGAAAGAGGCGAATACATCCGCGTGATGCTCCAGGAACTTGGCCGCATTGCAAGCCACCTCGTGTTCTTCGGCTGCTTCGGCGGCGACCTCGGCGGGCAAACCTGCCTGCTGTTCGGCTTCAAGGAACGCGAGATGATTCACGACATCCTGGAAGAAGTCACAGGCTCGCGCCTTACCACGAACTTCTTCAGGCCGGGCGGAAGCCGCTACGACGTGCCCGAGACGTTCATCCCGCGCGTAAAGGCGTTCCTCGACCACCTCGAAGACGCCATGCGCGACTACGAACGCTTCCTTTCCAAGAACATCATCGTGCTGGAACGCAGCGTTGGCATCGGTATTCTTTCCAAGGAAGACGCCATCGCCTACGGATGCTCCGGCCCGGTGCTGCGCGCGAGCGGTGTAGAATTCGACGTGCGCCGCGCGAACCCCTACAGCATTTACGACCAGCTCGACTTCAATATCCCCGTATTCCAAAACGGCGACTGCTACGACCGCTACAAGATTCGCATCGCCGAGATACACGAATCCATGAAAATCCTGCGCCAGTGCGTCGAGAAGTTCCCCGAAGGCCCGTGGCGCAGCAAGGAAAAGCCCGTACGTCTCCCTGTCGGGCGCTACTACAGCGAAATCGAGACCGCCAAAGGGCTCTACGCCACCTACGTCGTGGCGGCAACGACCGGCGAGAAGCCGTACCGCATCCACACGCGCGGTCCCAGCTTCCCGCACATCGCGGCACTCAACAAGATGGCGCAGGGCCACAAGATATCGGACCTCGTGACCATCATGGCAACCCTTGACCCCGTCATTCCGGAAATTGACAGGTAATCTATGTTTGTACCTTCAGTCACAAACCCCATCGGCGATTTCGTGCGCGACATGGTTCCGCGCATTACGGAATTCTTGCCGGCTAGTTTCCAGAGCGATACGCTCAACAGCGTCGTCGCCTTCCTGGTGAACGCAGTCATCTGCATTATCGCGGTGTGCGCCGTGAATATCGGTTCGGCCCCCATCCTCATCTACATGGAACGCAAGGTGTGCGCCCACGTGCAATGCCGCTTGGGCCCCATGCGCCTCGGCTGGCACGGTACCCTGCAGACCATCGCCGACGTGATCAAGATGCTCTTCAAGGAAGTCTATGCCCCGAGCGGTGCAGACAAGCTCATGTTCTACCTCGCCCCGCTCATCGTGCTTATCGCGCCGTTCATCGTGTGCGCCCTGATTCCCTTCAGCCGCGACCTCGTCGTGGCCGACGTCTCGATGGGAATCCCGCTCATCATCGCCGTGAACGGTTTTGGCGTTCTCGGCATATTGCTCGGCGGCTGGAGCAGCAACAACAAGTATTCCCTGCTCGGCGCGCTCCGCAGTGGCGCCCAGATGATAAGCTACGAAATCTCGTTCGCGATGATTTTGCTGTTCGTCGTGATGATTTCGGGTTCCACGAACCTCATGAGCATCACGCTCGGGCAAGAAGGCACCATTTTCGACTGGTGGATTTTCAAGATCCCGGTCCTCGGCTTTATCGCCTTCATCCTGTTCTTCATTTCCTCTACCGCCGAGATGAACCGCGCTCCCTTCGACATCGCCGAAGCGGAACAGGAACTCACGGGCGGCTACCACACGGAATATAACGGCACGCCGTTCGCCATGTTCTACCTTGCCGAATACATCGCGCTCATCACGAACTCGGCACTCGCCACCACGTGCTTCCTCGGCGGGTTCCTGCCGCCCTGTATCGGCATCGGGTTCGTCGACAACTACCTGAACATGGTGCCCGGAGTCGTATGGTTCTTCGCGAAAGTCTACTTCATGATTTGGTGCTATATGATGGTCCGCTGGACGTTCGTGCGCCCGCGTGTGGACCAGCTGATGGATTTTGAATGGAAATTCCTTTTGCCCGTGAACCTGGTGCTGCTGGTAGCTGGAGCAGCCTACATCACCATCGGGGGATAAGACATGCAAGAGAATATTACGTTAGGCCAATATTTCAAGCGCTACCTGAAGCGCTGCATCACGGGGCCATGGAGCCTCATGTGCGGACTTTCCGTTTCGCTCAAGTACTTCTTCGACCCTCGCCGCATTGTCACGGAGCAGTATCCCGAAAACAAGAAGACGCTCAAGATGCACGAACGGTTCCGCGGCAGGCTCGAGATGATCGAGGACGAAAACGGCAACAACCGCTGTACCGCCTGCGGCATGTGCGAACGCGCCTGCCCAAACGCATCCATCAACGTACTTGCCACAAAGAACATCGCCGGCAAAAAAGTGCTCGGCCGCTACGTGTACCATTTTGCGAGCTGCACCCAGTGCGGGCTTTGCGTGGAGGCATGCCCGTTCGGCGCCATCCGCATGAACCAGGATTTTGAAGTCGCAACCACCGACCCGAACACGCTCGAAATGATTTTGAACAAAAAGGAGGGACAAGGATAATGTTTCCGAACCTGGCCTTACCCGATTTGCCGTTTACCTTTCCTCTCGGAGGAATAGACATCGCTTTCTACGCGGTCGCAATCGTAATGCTCGTGACAGCGGTCTTGACCGTAGCCGTGAAGAACATCCTCCAGAGCGCGGTCTTCCTGATTTTCAGTTTTGTTGCGACAGCCATCCTCTACATGCTTTTGCATGCGGAGTTCATCGCGCTTGCGCAGGTGATGGCATACGTGGGTGGCGTCGTCATCCTCGTCGTGTTTACCATCCTCCTTACCACACACTTGGGCGAAGACGCCTTCGCCACCAAGATACCGCGGCTTTTTGCGGCTTTCTCGCTTTCCGCCGCGTTCGTATTCGTGATGGTCAAGTGCATTTTGCCAGCACCTGCCATTGCCATCGCGACGCCTAGGGCTTCCGAAGGCTATTCCTCGCTGCAGAGTTTCGCGGTACGCCTGCTCGGTTACGGGCAAGACGGATTCATCATCCCCTTCGAAGTGGTGAGCGTCCTTTTGCTGATGACGCTTATATGCGCCATCACGGTCGCCCGTAAAACCAAGGACGAGGCCGAAAAAGAAAAGGAGACCCGATAATGACTCTTCTCAATTGCCTTATCCTCGCGTTTCTCCTCTTTGGAATTGGCGTATGGGGCCTCATGCGCAGGCGCCACCTTGTCGGGATGCTCATCTCGATTGAACTGATGCTCAACGCAGCAAACATCAACTTCATAAGCTTTGCCTACTTTACCGCACAAGATTCTACCGCGGGCGCATTGTTCAGCATTTTTGTCATTGCGGTAACCGCATGCGAAATGGCAATCGCGCTTGCCATCATCGTCACCATGTACCGCCGTCACAAGAGTCTTGACGTAGACCAGTTGAGGGACCTCCATGATTAGCGATATTACTCTCGGTTACCTAATCCTCCTGCTTCCGCTGTTCTCCTTCGTCGTGAACGGACTTTTCCTCGGCAACTGCAAAGCCAAGGCGGCGGCAGCGTTCGCCATCGCCTGCAACGGACTCGCCGCGGTGTCGGCAATCATTATTGCCATACACTACTTCTGTTCCGATTTCGCACCCCAGAAGGCGATACTCTTTGAATACGCGTTCATCCCGTTCGCAGGAGAACTCGTCGCCAAGATTGGCATGCTCATAGACCCGCTCTCCACGATGATGCTCGTGGTCGTCACGTTCATCAGCCTCATGGTGAACATCTACAGCGTGGGCTACATGCGCGAAGATCGCGCCGAAGGGCGTTTCTTTGCACTTCTTTCGCTGTTCAGTTTCAGCATGCTCGGGCTCGTCGTCGCCACGAACCTTTTCCAGATGTTCATCTTCTGGGAACTGGTGGGCGTCTCCAGCTACCTGCTTATCGGCTTCTGGTACCACAAGCCCTCCGCAGTCAGCGCCTCCAAGCAGGCGTTCATCCTCACCCGCTTCGCCGACAGTTTCTTCTTGCTCGGTATCGTGCTCGTGAGCTATGTGGTCGGCAGCTTTGACTTTTCTACGCTCAACGAGCTTAGCCTGGGCGCATTCAAGTCGTCTGCCATCAATCTCGGACTCTGCACAGTGAGCAGGGCCGACGCGCTCATTCTCGGTTCCATCATGATCTTTACCGGTGGCTGGGGCAAGTCCGCCATGTTCCCGATGCATATCTGGCTTCCGAACGCGATGGAAGGCCCGACCCCCGTCAGTTCCATTATCCACAGCGCCACGATGGTGGTCGCGGGCGTCTACCTCGTTGCCCGTCTGTTCCCGTTCTTTGCCATTTGCGGAAACGCCCTCACGTTGATCATGTGGGTGGGCGCATTCACGATGGTCTTTGCCGCCGTGATTGCCTGCACGCAAAAAGACATCAAGAGGATTCTCGCCTACTCGACGCTTTCGCAGCTGGGCTACATGATGTTCGCCCTCGGCGCCTGCAAAATCAACATGGTCGTTGCCGTGACCGGTTGGACGGCTTCTACGTTCCACATCTTCACGCATGCCTTCTTCAAGTGCAGCCTGTTCCTCATTGCAGGAAGCCTCATCCACCAGGTACATACGAACGACCTCGACGCGATGGGCGGGCTCCGCAAGAAGATGCCTATCACCTACGTGTGCACGCTCATTTCCGTGCTTGCCATCTCGGGAATTCCGCCGTTCTCCGGATTCTTCTCTAAAGACGAGATCCTCCTCGCGGCATTCCAGGGGCACCACTATGTGGTATTCGCTTTCGCGCTCCTCACGAGCGGCCTCACCACGTTCTACATGTTCCGCCTATTCTTCCTCGCCTTCCACGGGAAGCCCCGTCACGAGGGCGTCCGTGCGGGCCATGTTCACGAAGACTTCGCCATGACGCTCCCGATAGCCGTCCTCGCCGTCCCGGCGCTCCTGAGCGGCATCCTCTGCAAGGGGCTGTTCGAAAAATTCTTCACGCCGGGCCGCCTGCATGTACCGCAACTCATGCGGCTCGCAGAAGCTCACTGGATTCCGTTTGCAGCAGTCGGTGTCGCCATTGTTGCACTCCTTCTCGCCTGGTTCCTGTACGCAAGGCCCAAGGCGAATATCGAACGTGCCCTCGATTCCACGAACCGCTCCGGCATCTATAAAGTGATTTACCACAAGTTCTACTTTGACGAGATGTACTATACGGTTGTCCGGCAGTTCATTTTCGGCGGCGTCGCCCGCGTGTCTCGCGCATTCAACGATTATGTCATCGAAGGGCTCCTCGCCTTCTCCGTATGGTTCATCCACAAGCTGGGAGACCTCGTGCGCACGGCGCAGGCAGGCTACCTCCCGTTCTATCTCGGCACACTGATTGTCGGTGTCCTCCTTTGGCGATTCTTCGGCCAGCTTCCCCTGTAGGCGCAATATGGAAACGATACTTTTCAATCAAATCTGGATAATCCCGCTCATTACGGTCCTTGTCTGCATTCCCATCGCGGCATCGCATGTAAAGCTGCTCCGCGGGATCCATACCGCATCCGCGACGCTCGTTCTCGGTATCGTCTGCTACCTCGCCTTCCGCGTGTACGCCATGGGTGGCGCCCCCGCCAACGAGGCCGCGGCACCGCTCATACTCAGGTTCTTTACCGACATCCCGTGGCTCTCGATGATGGGTGCCCACTACACTGTTGGCGCAGACGGTCTCAACATGCTGTTGCTCGCGCTCACCGCGTTCATCGTATGGGCGGGCGTTCTCGTAAGCTACAACATCAAGGGCAACCAGAAAGTATTCTTCGCACTCATCCAGATTCTCGCCACGAGCGTGTACGGCGTGTACATGAGTTTCGACCTCGTGCTGTTCTTCGTGTTCTACGAGATGGAAGCGCTGTGCATGTACCTGATGATTGCCTGCTACGGCAGCGGCAAACGCGACTACGGCGGAAAGAAACTTACGCTAACGCTCGCGTTCGGCTCCTCGATGATTCTCGCCACGCTTTTCGGGCTGTACTTTGAAGGCGGCGCGAACAGCTGGAGCATCATGGAACTTTCGAAGGTCACCTTCCCGATGGAATTCCAGATGTGGGCATTCCCGCTCATGTTTATGGGATTCGCCGTATCGAGTTCGCTGTTCCCGTTCCACTTCTGGAGCCCCGACGGTCACTCGTCGGCACCTACCGCGGTATCGATGCTCGCGGCCGGCGTGATGATGAAGATGGGCGCCTACGGGTGCCTGCGCGTCGCGATATTCCTGATGCCCGAAGCGGCCAAGTTCTGGCTCCCCTATGTGGTGGCCCTGCTTATTTTCAACGTGGTTCTCGGTCCCTTCATCGCAATTCGCCATAAGGACCTCAAGTACATTACCGCCTACAGCTCCATCAGCCACCTCGGCCTCATCTTCCTCGGGCTTGCGGCTCTCACGCCGGTGGGCCTGCGCGGCGCCAGCCTGCAGATGATATCGCACGGGTTCCTCACCGGGCTCTTCTTCGCGACCATCGGCATGATTTACGAACGTACGCACACCCGCGACATCACGCAGATGGGCGGTATCATGCGCAAGATGCCCTTCCTCGGCGTAGGATTCGTGCTCGCCGGTTTCGCGGGCCTCGGGCTGCCTGGCTTCAGCGGGTTCATCGCCGAAAGCACCATCTTCATCGGCGCCTTCCAGCAAGATTCCACCCTCACGCGCGTCGTGACCGTGCTGGCCATCCTTTCCATCACCACCACGGCCGTGTACATATTGCAAACGGCAAACCGCATGCTCCATGGACCGCTCCCACAAAAATACGAGACCCTTACCGACGGGTGCTTCCGCGAGAAGCTCGTCATCGTAGTCCTTGTCGCCTGCCTCCTGTTCATCGGTATCTGCCCCGGGCCATTTGCCGACCTGCTTGACCAGAGCATCGCCCCTATGATTAGATGGTAACACTATGCAAATACCCAATTTCATATTTCCCGATTTGCTCCTGCTTATATTCCCGTTCATCGTCATCGGGAGCAGGCTATTCTGCAACGCGCAGTCCAAACTCCCCTGGCGCATTGCGAACATCGGCTTCATCGCGATTTTCGTCCTGCTGAACCTCATCCCGCTTGCCAGCGGCGAAGGCAGGCTCTTCATCAGCAACTGGAAAATCGACGATTTCGGCGTGCTCATGCGCGAGGTGCTCATCATCAGCGCCATTCTCGGCATGTGGCTATCGAAGGACTACTTCGAGCACAGCGGCGAGAAAGGACAGATGCACCAGATTGCCGAATTCATCGGCGCCATCGCGTTTGCGACCTTCGGCGGGTTCACGGTCGTCAGCGCCTGCGACCTGCTCACGTTCTTCCTCGGGCTCGAAATGGCTACCATCCCGATGTATGCGCTTACCGCATGGAACAAGGGCGACCAGTTCGGCAGCGAGGCGGCCACCAAGTACATCTTGATGGGTTCCGTCGCCACCGCGTTCGAGCTGTTCGGATTCAGCTACCTCTACGGCTTTGCCGGTTCGCTCCACTTCACCGAAATCCAGCAGGCCGTACTGTCGAGCACAAGCCCGCTCCTCTGGGTCGCCGTGCTGTTCCTCTTCTGCGGAATCGGCTTCAAGCTCACGCTGTTCCCCTTCCACACATGGGCACCGGACGTTTACGAAGGCGCGCCGACTCCCGTAACCGCGGTCATCTCGGTAACCTCGAAGGCCACGGCCATCGCGTTCCTCGTCGTTCTTGTCTATGGCCCCCTCGCCCCCATACAAGATCAGATTGCGCCGCTTATCGCGCTCCTCGCCGGTACCACGCTCTTCGTGGGTAACCTGGGCGCTCTCAAGCAGAGCAGACTCCGTCGATTCATGGCCTACAGCTCCATCGCCCAGGCGGGTTACATCATGATTGCCCTTCTCGGCCCTACCGCGCTGGCAAAGACGGCCATCATCTACTACCTGTTCGTCTATGCCATTTCCAACTACCTCGCGTTCTTCGTATTCGGCATCATCGGGCACTACCGCGAAGAGACCTTCGCATCGCTGCGCGGGCTTTCCAAGCAAGACCTGAACCTTGCCATCGCGCTTGCCATATCGATGTTCAGCCTTGCAGGCATTCCGCCCCTGGCAGGGTTCTTCGGCAAGTTCCACCTGTTCTTCAGCGGAGCCTCTACCGGCCATTACGCGATTGTCGCTTTTGCCGTACTGAACAACGTGATTGCGCTTTTCTACTACATCCAGCTCATCAAGAGCGCCTGGGTAGACGAGCCCGAAGGGGAACTCAGTCCCATCCGCCTCACGAAGCGCCAGCGCAACGTGGTCATCTTGCTCTCCGTGCTTGTCATTGCGCTCGGCATTCTGCCGTTCCTCAGCAACAACGTCTTTACCGGATTCAGCTACTAGAGCACTTCGCTAATTCTTTCGTTCCAATGGTCCGTGCGTTCACGGACCTTTTCTTTTCCGTTCTCGCACACGCTGAGGAAGCAGATTTCGTTCACCACCGAGTAATCCGAACCGCCATTGAACACGTTCTCGTTGCCGTATTCCTCGCGGTCCATCCATACGTACACTTCGCAGCCGTATTTTTTCGAGGTTGCCCGGCAGAACTCCGCCAAAGCCTCCTCGGAAGCTTCGGAGACCGCGCCTAAGCCAATGGCAGCAAGAATTTCTTGCTGCGATACCGTACGTGTCCCTTCGCGCGAGATTACCCGCCCTGCAATGGTGATTTCACAATCCATGGTTAATCCTTCACGCAGCGGATAGGAATGGCGAACTTGTACTTTTCGTTGATTCCCAGGAAGGTTGTCCCAGTAGAAGTCTTCCCATCGTACATGATGAACATCCAGGCATACTCTTCGGCATAGTCAAGTGACCAGAAATAGCCCTCCTGGCCAACTTTCTTGAATTCATCCGTATCGAAAAGGTAATAGCCGCCCGGCAGCAGGGAAAAACCGTATTTATCGATACCATACACCCAAAGGTAAGCGCTTCTGAGCGTACTGGCCCCATAAGGCCACTCGTCGTCATCCCCTATGACTGCTACATGAGGCGTTCCCGTTTCCGACACATCTTCAAGATTATGTATTTCTGAAGACGACGGCAAATGCCACCCATCCATGCAAAGTCCCTGGATATGGGTCAAATCACGGCAGTCAGTCCCGTTGCCGCATTCCCGCGGGTTTTCGGCATCGTTTGCCAGGGCAACCGAGTCAATAGCCGCGCCCCACGTATAGAGCCTGCCATATTTCGTACAGCTGTCCGGCTCATTGCCATAGCACCAGCTCTTGCCGAGCAGGCTCGGCGAATTAATACTGTCCGCATAGTTCAGGTTTTCCGCCATCCAGACGAGGGAATCTATGGTAATCGTCTTGTAAATCTGGCCATCACGCTCGTCCTCCACTTCGCCGTATGTAATTTCGGGGTTCAAGTAGCGCCACGGGACCTTGCCGTCAAACCGAATGTCCCCGTTCCCCATATCCTTCAGGGAAATACCCAGGGCATCCGCGCAGCGGGCCTTCAGGTCGGCGGCGGTACTGTCCAGGAACTCGTCTGCCGTCTTTTTCGCCAAGATTTCCTGCGTGCAGACCAGGTGAAGTTCGTTGCAATCCCGCTTGAGCTGGTCAACAACCATGCCCTTCGAGTGTTCGCACTGTTCCACGAAGGCGACGGAATCCTCCCCGCATGCCTCGGCCGGGTCGCCCGAGCCGTAAGTCTTGTCCAAGCGGTCAACCACCACGGCGAACATCGAGTCTCGCTGCAAGATTTGCGTATAGAGTTCCCTTGACGAATCGAGGTTCACGGTAAGACGGATGCCGTTCTCGTCGCTGTAGCGGTTCACGGTACAGGCGGCGGAATCGGCGCCAGCCTCCGTATAGGCAAAAGTGGGCTTCGGAGCGGACAGGAACACGATATCGTACCAGAACTGGTCACCGCCGTCCATATTGACCTTGGCCGAATCGACAGGGGTTTCGGGTTCCCAGGTCTTCAAAAGCTTCAGGTAGGCGACCGTATCCCTGATATCCCAGGCGTTTTGCTCTTCGGTGTAGCCCGAGGCCACCTTCTTTTCGCTTTCGGAACAGGCCGTGACAAGCGTAAAAAAGAGGAGGAACGGAGATATCCTAAGAAACAACGGGAGAAGGAATTTGCGCATAGCGGGTAATATAGCTAAATGAGGAACGTTATAAAATCAGTCTTTCACGCAGCGCATATTGAGGGCGTACATGTACTTTTCTTCAAGCGTCACGTGCGTCGTCCCCCCAGAAGATATGCTTACGTCATCGTAGACGACGAACATATAGACATAATCCTCGTTATAGTCGAGAGACCAAAGGTACGCCACCTGCCCGCCATCCTTGAATTGCCCAGAATCCAGCTTGTAATAGCCTCCTGGCAACAGCGAAAAGCCGAAGGTGTCGTCGCCATACGGCCAAATATAGGCACTCCTCATCGCTTGCGCCGTCACTTCCGTACTTGCACCTTTGGGCATATAGACCTTAGTAGCAATAGACATCGCATAATCATCGATTACATGGAATTCACTAGTCGAAGGGATGTGCCAGCCTTCCATGCAGAGCCCGCGAATCGGTTTCAATTCCTTACAGACATAACCGTATCCGCACTGCACCGGATTATCGGGATCATTTGCAAGGGCAAACGAATCGACCGCCGCGCCAAACGTATAGATTCGCCCATATTTCAGGCAGTTTTCCGGCTCGTTGCCATAGCACCAGCTCTTGCCGAGCAGGCTCGGCGAATTAATACTGTCCGCATAGTTCAGGTTTTCCGCCATCCAGACGAGGGAATCGATGGCTATCGTCTTATACACCTGTCCGTCGCGTTCGTCCACGACCTCGCCATAAGAGAGTTCAGGATTCAAGTAGCGCCAAGGATACTTGCCGTCCATAACGCCGTTCCCCATATCCTTCAGGGAAATACCCAGGGCATCCGCGCAGCGGGCCTTCAGTTCCGCAGCCGTGCTGTCCAAAAAGTCTTCCGCAGAAACCTTGGGCATGATTTCCTTGGTACAGATCAAGTGGAGTTCCGAGCACCCTAGGCCAATCTGGTCCTCGACAGAGCCCTTCGCCTTGCTGCAGCTTTCCACGAACGCGATGGAATCCGCCTCGCAGACTTCGGTATCGCCGTCCTGGCCGTATGTCTTGTCTAGGCGGTCCACAACGATGGCAAACATGGAATCGCGATACAGAATCTGCGTATAGAGTTCCCTTGACGATTCCAGATTCACGGTCAGACGGATACCGTTTTCATCGTCATACACATTCACCATACAGGCTGCAGAATCGGCCCCAATATCCTTATAGCTAAAGTAGGGTTCCGGAGCAGTCAAGAAGACAACATTATACCAGGAAACCGACGGGTCCGCTTTCAGCTCGACCATTTCCGAATCGACAGGGATTTCGGGTTCCCAGGTCTTCAAAAGCTTCAGGTAAGCGACAGTATCCTTGATATTCCAGGCGTTTTGCTCTTCGGTGTAGCCCGAGGCTACCTTCTTTTCGTCGCCGGAACATGCCGTTGAGAACAGGAACGAAAAAGAAAAGAGACAAAGCCACAGGAACAGGAAGGGCAACGTTTTTCGCATATAGGCAAATATAGTTTTTTCTACATTTAAGACAAACGTTTTGGGGTTGTTATGAAGCACGTCATTGCAAACTTGTCGAGAATGAAGAAACTGTTATTGACGTCATCCTTGCCTGTCACCCTTGGCCAGTCATCCTTGGCCAACGGCCGAGGATCCATCACTCTTGTTTTTGCGCTTGCGTTGACGTTCTTGTTTACCGCCTGCGGCGATGACTCATCCTCCGGCGTCATCCTGAGCAACAGCGAAAGCAGCGATAGCGTCATCCTGAGTGGCGATAGCCATGAAGGATCCAGTCCTTCGTCTTGCAGCAGTGTCTCGTCTTCGTCGAAGAACAGTTCGTCTTCGGCCAAGTCGAGCAGCTCGGTGAAGTCCAGTTCCAGCGTAAGTTCGTCAAGTTCTTCACGTTCATCTAGTAGTTCAAAAGGAACTGCGAAATCTTCTTCTAGTAATGGAAAAAAAGATTTTTTGACCATATTGGAAGAAAATCCCACGGAATGTGATGATGAAGGCCAATATTCACATATCTATTATGATGGAACCATGTATCGATTGCTTTGCCAAAATGGATATCTGGTTTATGCCCCGGAATCAAGTTCGTCTCTAAGGTCCAGCAGCAGCTATTTCGATATGTCGAAGCAGTATAGGGACGGCGTGGAATACGGGACGTTTACGGACCCTCGCGACGGACAGGAATATAGGACGATAACATACGAGGCGAAGGATCTTCACCGGACTTATGTTGTTATGGCGAGCAACCTTAACTATGGCAAGATGGTTCCCGTTGATTCGGCGGCCAATGCCGACGGGGTTGTAGAGAAATTCTGCTACAATGACGACCCGTGGTACTGCGATAACGGTTTTGGCGGGCTATACTCCTGGAGCGAGGCGATGAATATTCCCCGTGCATGCGATACTGTTTTGACGGGTTCTACTCCGGAGTGTCCTGATTCGCTTGACGGTTTGGAAAATGCTCTTGAAGGCTCTATTGTTGATATTCGTCATCAGGGAATATGTCCAGACGGATGGCACGTACTTAATGAATTGGAGTGGAGGAGTATGCCTGCTGCGGCTAATTTCGGGAGCGGACCGATGCTCTCCGCAATTTTTGGAGGCACTGACCGGATTGGTTTTTCTGCGTTACTGGGCGGTCGTGCTTATCCCGATCAAGGAAGCGTTTATCGGCAAATTGGTAGTATGGCTGCTTTCTGGGTTGGGGCGGAAAAAAACGCGACAGCAGCGTATACGGTTGAGTTGGGGACAAACATAGTAGATTATAAATCGGGAAACGTAAAAAGGTTTAAAAATTATCTCCGCTGCGTGAAGGACTACTAACCCCGCGCCAAGACGTTCCTTGCGGTTCAAAATAAAACCCGAGTTTCGTGAAGCCCGCAGTGACTAACAGCCACAAGGGCTGAGCAGTAACCGCGTTTAACACGTACCTAGCGGTAACAGCCCCTAACAGAGCCCCTCTCGTGTTTCTTTGCGGAGAGGAGGCGTTTCGCAAAGCAAACACTTCAACGAAGTGATCGTGTTTGCGTGCGAAATGCCACTCGTAGCAAACTAATTTCCAAGAAGCGGTCCTAGATCCTTCCCCTCTACGAGGGTCAGGATGACGGGTGAAGCGGTTCTGGATCCTTCGTGTTTCACACTCAGGATGACGGCAGCCGGGGGCGTTACGGCCTTTGGCCACTTAGCGCTTCAGCGCTTACGTGGTCATGGCGCCCGTGGGGGGAACTCCCCGCAGAGGGGGTAGCGGAAGACACGGCCCATCGAATAGACAGGTGCAGTTATGAACGTGATGGGTCCCCCTCGTTTCATTCGGGGGATGACGATGGGCCGGGGCTGCAGCGAGGGGGAGGCCTCCCCCGTCAAAAAGGATATAACTGCACAAATTGTCACTCATTGACAAAAATTTTTTGTATATTTGCGAAAAAGGACGAACCGCGGCGCGTGGTTCGGATTCACCCAGTAAAAATTCCTAAAATTGGCGAAAATAAGCACTTTTTGGTTTTGCAAAAGCAAGTGAATAGGTAAGAAATGGCTGTAAAGTACGACAAGGACAGCATCAAGACTCTAGATTGGTACGAACACATTAGGCTCCGCCCCGGTATGTACATCGGCAAGCTGGGCGACGGACAGAGCCCCGACGACGGCATCTACGTGCTCGCGAAGGAAGTTATCGACAACTCCATCGACGAGTTCGCCATGGGCGCGGGCAAGAAGATTGAAATCGACATGGAAGACCACAGCTGCCGCGTGCGCGACTACGGCCGCGGCATCCCGCTCGAGAAGGTCATCGACTGCGTGTCGAAGATGAATACGGGCGGCAAGTACGATTCCGAAGCCTTCCAGAAGTCTGTGGGCATGAACGGCGTGGGTACCAAGGCGGTGAACGCGCTCTCTACAAAGTTTATCGTACAAAGTTTCCGCGACGGCAAGGTCAAGCGCGCCGAGTTCAGCAAGGGTATTCTGGTGAAGGACTTCAAGATTACCTCCACCACCGAGAAAAACGGCACCGAAATCTACTTCGAACCCGACAACGAGCTTTTCAAGAACTTCCGGTTCCTCCCCGCCTACATGGAAGAGAAAATCTGGAACTACGCCTACCTGAACAACGGGCTTACGCTCGTGATGAACGGGAAGGATTACAACAGCCCGAACGGACTCTTGGACCTGCTCCACAGCCGCACCGACGACACCATCCGCTACCCGGTCATCCACTGCAAGGGCAAGGACATCGAGTTCGCCATCACGCACTCGAACCAGGAAGGCGAACACTACTTCAGTTTTGTGAACGGCCAGCACACCACCCAGGGCGGTACCCACCAGGCGGCATTCCGCGAGGGCCTGGTGAAGGGCGTGCGCGACCACTTCAAGAAGGAATACGACGCATCCGACGTGCGCAACTGCATCGTGGGTGCTGTTTCCGTGCGCATCCAGGAACCGGTTTTCGAATCCCAGACCAAGACAAAGCTCGGTTCCACCACCACGGCCCCGAACGGCCCCGCGCTCCGTACCTGGATTGTGGATTTTGTGGCCCGCGAGCTGGACAATTACCTCCACAAGAACGAGGACACGGCCAAGAAGCTCCTGGAGCGCATCAACCAGAACGAAAAGTTGCGCAAGGAACTGGCCGGCGTCAAGAAGCTCGCCAACGAGCGCGCCAAGAAGGCAAACCTCAACAACAAGAAGCTCCGTGACTGCAGCGTGCACCTCACCGACGCGAAGAACCCGCTCAAGAGCGAGACCATGATATTCATTACCGAGGGTAATTCCGCCTCCGGTACCATCACCACGGCCCGCAACCCCAAGACCCAGGCGGTGTTCAGCCTGCGCGGCAAGCCGAAGAACAGCTACGGCCTTTCCAAGAAAATCGTGTACGAGAACGAGGAATGGAACCTGCTCCAGGCCGCCCTCAACATCGAAAACGGGCTCGAGGACCTGCGCTACGACAAGGTGATTATCGCGACCGATGCCGACGTGGACGGCATGCACATCCGCCTTCTGGTGATGACGTTCTTCTTGCAGTACTTCCCGGAACTCGTGCAGGAAAAACACCTCTACATATTGCAGGCGCCGCTCTTCCGCGTGCGCAACCGCAAGGACAAGAAGAAGACCTTCTACTGCTACGACGAAGAGGAACGCGACAAGGCCGCGAAGGAAATCAACAAGAAGGATTTGGAAATCACGCGCTTCAAAGGTCTCGGTGAAATGGATTCCGAGGACTTCAAGCTGCTTATCGGCGAAAACATGCACCTGGAGACCGTCACCATGCCAAGCGACGCTTCGCTCGGCAAGTTGCTGGAATACTACATGGGCAAGAACACCCAGGCCCGCCAGGACTACATCGTCGAAAACCTGCGCACCGAGGCGGTAGAGGAACTGTAGTTTAGACGAAAGACGATAGACGAAAGATATTGCCAATAACTATTGACTAATGACCAACAACTAATTATGGACGAAGAACAGAAAACTTTAGGACTTTCGAACGTAAACCACCTGGAAAAGCTGTACAACGGCTGGTTCCTGGACTACGCGAGCTATACGATTCTCGACCGCGCCGTGCCCTACTTCGAGGACGGTTTAAAACCGGTGCAGCGCCGCATTCTCCACACCATGTACGAGATGAACGACGGCAGTTTCCACAAGGTGGCGGGTATCGTCGGCGACACCATGCACTACCACCCGCACGGCGACGCCTCCATCTACACGGCCCTCGTGAACATGGGCCAGAAAAACCTGCTTATCGAACCGCAGGGTAACTGGGGTAACCCGCTTACGGGCGACGAGGCGGCCGCTCCGCGTTACATCGAAGGCAAACTCAGCGACTTCGCGCTCGACGTGATGTTCAACCCCGAGACGACGGAATGGATTCCGAACTACGACGGACGTTCCAAGGAACCGGTGACTCTCCCCGCGAAGTTCCCGATTCTACTCGCCCAGGGCGTGGACGGCATCGCGGTGGGCCTTTCCACTACAATCCTCCCCCACAACTTCAAGGAGCTGTGCCAGGCGAGCATCGACTACCTGCGCGGCCGCAAGTTCACGCTGTACCCGGACTTCTATACGGGCGGCATCATCGACGTGAGCGAATACAACGACGGCGAACGCGGCGGACGCCTCAAGGTCCGTGCAAAAATCGAGAAACTCGACAACAAGACGCTCGTCATCCGCGAAATTCCCTTCGGCACCACCACGGATAGCCTTATCGACTCCATCGTGGCGGCCAACGACAAGGGCAAAATCAAGATTAAGCAGATTGTGGACCACACCACCGAAAACGTGGAAATCCAGATCCACCTGCAGGCAGGTTCCGACCCGCAAGTCGTCATCGACGCACTCTACGCGTTTACCGACTGCCAGACGACCCTCGCCGCGAACAGCTGCGTAATTATCGACAAGAAGCCGAAATTCAGCAGCACCACAGAACTTTTGAAGCTCAGCACCGACCACACGGTACACCTGCTCGACTGGGAACTCGACAACGAGCTCAAGCACCTGCAGGACCAGTGGCACATGACGAGCCTCGAGAAGATCTTCATCGAGAAGGAAGTCTACGAGGTCATCAAGAAGGCCAAGACCCACGACGAGATGGTCCAGCTGATTGATGAAGGCTTGAAGCCATACGTGCGCAAGCTCCGCCGCGAAGTGACCCGCGAGGAAATCCTCAAGCTCGCCGAAATCCCGGTGCGCCGCATCAGCCGTTTTGACCGCAAGAAGGCCGACGAATTCCTGGAAGAACTCGACCAGAAGATCGAGGAAGTGAACTACAACAAGGAACACCTCACCGACTACGCCGTGAACTACTTCAAGAACATCCTCAAGAAGTACGGCGAAGGTCGTGACCGCAAGACGGAAATCGCGGAATTCGGCCAGGTGAGCGCCGTGCATGTGGCTCTCGCGAACCAGAAACTCTACGTGAACCGCAAGGAAGGCTTCCTCGGCACGGGCATGAAGAAGGAAGAATACCTCTTCGACGTGTCCGAATACGACGACCTCATCGTGTTCAAGGCCGACGGCAGCTTCAAGGTGGTAAAGGTCTCCGACAAGGACTTCGTGGGCAAGAATATCGTGCTTGTGGAGAAGTTCAACAAGGACGACGAACGCCACATCTACAACGTCATTCATCAGGACGGCAAGGAAGGCACGGCCTACATCAAGCGCTTCAACGTGGGCGGCGTGACCCGCGACAAGGACTACTTCATGGGCAAGAACAAGCCCGGTAGCCGCCTGCTGTACCTCTCCAGCAACATGAACGGCGAGGCCGAAGTCGTGGAAGTGACGCTCAAGCCGCGCCCGCGCACCAAGCTCAACTTCGAGGTGGATTTCAGCACCATCGAGGTGAAGGGCCGCGGCGCCATGGGCAACATCGTCACCAAGTACCCGGTCAAGAGCGTCAAGCGCATCCGCAAGGGCGTAAGCACCCTCGGGGCGCGCGTGCTCTACTTCGATGCCCCCAGCGGCCTCATCAGCACGCAGAAGAAGGGCGACCGCATCGGCGAATTCGGCGAAAAGGACAAGATCCTCATCGTGAAGGAGAACGGTACGGCCCGCGTGCACGACATGGCAGACCCGATTCTCGTGGGCAGCGGCATCAAGTACATCCACAAGTTCGACCCCGAGCAGGTATTTACCATCCTCTACTTCGAGGGCGGCAACTACAACTACATGGTGAAGCGCTTCAACCTGGAAGGTTGCCCCATGACGACGGAATTCAACCTGGTTTCCGACCACAAGGATACCCAGATGATCGAATTCTTCGCGACAGACGACGCCCGACAGCTCATGGAATACCAGGTGGGCCGCGAAGTCCAGAAAGAAGAACTCGACCTCACGGAAGTCGCCGACATCAAGAGCTACAAGGCGCTCGGAAGCAAGTTCACCGCGAAGAAGGTGAAGCGCACGAGCCGCATCACGCCTCCCGACCCGTTCGACGACGGAGCCGGTGAAGAAGAAGATGCCGGCGAGTCCGAAGACCCGAAGCTGTTCTAGGCCGGCGATAAACATGGTCCGGCGTTAAACAGCGACGTCATTAAGCAAAAGCCCGCGAGTTCATCGCGGGCTTTTCAATTCAGCATTATATACTTACGCGAGGCGGGGCTTACCAGTCCAGCCGAGTTTTTCGCGAAGCGCTCCCACGAATCCCGTATGGCGCATGCGGATAAACGTCGTCACGGACTTGCTTTCGCAAAGCACAACGCGGTCTCCCGGCTTCACTTCCACGGAGCTGCGCCCGTCGAACACGAGGTCGAGTGGGCGTTCCACCGCAGAAACGATTTCAAGCTTCTTGTCGGTGAGCGAAAGCACCAGCGGACGCACCGAGAGGCTGCTCGGCGCCACGGGCGTAAGCACCACCGCGGGCGTGGACGGATGGATGATGGGACCGCCGGCCGCAAGGTTGTAGGCGGTAGAACCCGTCGGAGTCGAAATAAGCAGGGAATCTGCCCAGTATTCGGTGAGGCAGGTGCCGTTGTAGGCCACGTTCACGTTCACCATGCGGTCGGGCATGTGCGCACGTATATGCACCTCGTTCAGCACGGTCTGCTTCGCGATGCACTTTTTGCCGCGGAACACCGAGGCGTCTATCATCATGCGCTCGCGGGTCGAAAAATCCCCCGCAAGCAAATCGTCAAGCGCCTTCTCGAGACCTTCGACGCGGCTTTCGGCCAAAAAACCTACGCGGCCCGCGTTCACGCCGAGAATAGGAATCTTGTGGCCGAGCGCCATATGCGCGGCCGAAAGCACCGTGCCGTCACCGCCGATAGCGAGCAGCAGGTCCATGCGCGAAAGGGCGGATTCCTTCACGATGCGGATAGGCTTTTTCGCGAGTTCGCGCAGGTTCGAAAGCGCGCAGAATTCCACCTGCGGGTGGACCTGCGCCCAGAGGGCAATCTGTTCGAGAGCGCGGGCAAGGTCCGCACTCCTGTCCTTGAATCCGACAATCCCGATTTTCGAGAATTTCTTCATAGTCCCTCCCCTATGCCTGGGATTCCTTTTCGGAAGCCTCGGCGACAAGTACCTGCTTGAGCTTTTCGAGGACTCCCGGGAAAACCTTTTCCACATTCTCGGCGCCCTGCACCGGCTCATCGTTCTGCAGCGCAAGCGAAAGCACGCCGAGCGCAAGCCCCATCTGCGGCCACTGACCGCCATCGAAGCCGTTGCCGTTCACAATCGTTTCCATACCGCGAATCACGAGCCCGTCGTCGTACACGCCGACCTCGACGCCCGTCTTGCGCAGGTTCTCGGCCAAAAACTCGTTCACAGGACGCATCGCCTCGCGCGATTCCTTCGGCAGACGCAAAATCGTCTCGCCCTCGGCAAAGCACGCGGCCACCGCGAGGAAAGCATATTCCTCGAAGCCCGTAGAAATCACGTCTTCGCTAAAGCGGCGGCCCTGCAGGCGCTTGCCCGCTTCCATCGAGTAAATTTCCACATCGCCAAAGACGTCTCCGAACTTTTCGCGGCGCGTCACCGTCTCGATGTTCGCGCCCATGCGCTTGAGGCAAGTGAGGGCTCCGGCGCGGGACGTATTGAGTTCCACGTTCATGAGCTTCACGACATTTTCCTTGGGCATGTTCCCGACCGTCGCGAGTAGCGCAAAGGCCATCGCCTCGGTCGTATCGCCGGGGATGTAATACTCACGGCCCGTAATCACCTTCGTCTCGAAGAGCTCGGTGAACTGCGTACGTTCAATCTTCTTGCCCTGAGCCATCATCAGGCGGCGTTCGAACTCGCTCAGCTGTTCCATGCCGCGGCTCTCGTAGCGCATTTTTACGCCAAAGTACATGAGCATGCGGGTCCACTGGTCATGGACCGTAGATTTTTCCTCGAAGCTCAGGTATTCGCTACGGACAAGCGCACGCAAAAGCATCCTGTTACGCAAGACCGGCGACACGTTGCCGAGGGAATCCTTCTTGATGTTCGGTTCGTCGGCACAGAACGTGAAAACGAGCTTGGCAGGTTCGTCGACCTGCACGTTTATCTTGAAATACTTCTGCAACAGCTGCTTCGCGGCAGATACACAGGCAATGCCCGCTTCATCATTCTCGGCAGCCACGGTATAGAGCTGCTCGGCATCCTTGCTCGCGAGCGTCCACAGCAACACGTCGTCGCGTTCGCCAAAACCGAACGGCAGCATGGACGGCAGCATGTACTGGAAGCCCTTGCCGTCCAGCACCAGCTGGTGGCCCTGCAGCGAATACTCGAGCCCGAATTCCTTCAATGCCAGAGCAAAGCGTTCACTTCCGCTTGCCCACGAGAAATCCTCAAGTACCGTGCGTCCGTTCACCAAGAGCGCCATCACCAGCGTGAGGTTCATGCGCTCGCGGTCTGGGTTCAGATAAAATTCCATCTAGCGTTCCTTCACCTCGTAGCCCAGGTACTTGAGCAGCTTTACGGCACGGGAAGCTTCGTTCTCCGTCTTGAATGCAAGCAGCAAAGTACCGGCCACGTTTTCGCGGACCTTCATGAGTTCGATATCGCGGATGTTGATTCCTTCTTCGGCAAGCGGCTGCATCACGCTCAACAGGGCGCCCGGCTTGTCCTTGAGCGGGACCGTCACCTCGAAGAAGGCCTCCGCGGCATTGCGTCCGGGGGCAAACAGGCTTGCACGCCCCTCGTTGCCCGCCTTGAAAATGTTTTCGAGCGCCCCCGACTTGTCGTCGGCTGCAGGGCTCCCGTCCTTAACTACATCCAGCGAATTCATCGCCTCGATTGTCTTGTCGAGACCATCACGCACTTCCTTGAGCGCACGGACCGTCTCTTCGCGGTTCGTGACGGCAATGTCGTGCCACATTCCCCAACCACTTGCCGCAATGCGCGTCATGTCGCGGAAGGCGCGGCCCGCATAGTGCTGGTAGTTGTGCTTGAGCAGGCGCTCGGGCAGGCTCGCCGCCAACGTGGAGCTGAGCATCTGGGGCATGTGCGAAACCCACGCCATCGTGCGGTCATGGTGCTCCGGCGGGAACACCACGGGAGTCGCCCCGAGGAACTTCACCAACTCGAGGAGCGGCGCATAGGCGAACTCGGGCGTACCCTCGGGCGGGCACACGAACCAGTAGGCATTCTCGAAAATGGCGGGGTCGTTGTTTTCGCAAGTACGTTTTTCGGAACCGGCCATCGGATGGCTCCCCACGAAGCGGAACGGCGACGGCAAACTCGCACCCGCCTTGCAGATTTCGACCTTGGTGCTGCCGATGTCGCTCACCAGGCATTCCCCTGCCGAACCGGCCCACGAGACCTTCTTCAGGGATTCAATCGTATTCAATATGTGGAGGATTGGCGAGCAAAGCAAGATGAGGTCGCAGTCGCGCGCCCAATTCTCCGTATCGCCGTATTCAAAAAATTCATCGGCGAGCCCGAGTTCACGGGCGCGCGCAAGCGTCGAAGCAGAACTTACCGCACGGATGACCGGCGGCTGCTTCATCTGCTTCAGGGCGGCGGCGACGGAACCCGCCAGAAGGCCAAAACCTACCAGGGCAATCCGTTTCATTTATTCCTCCACCTTGCGGGTCTCTTCCATGATGGACCGGAAAATGTTGCTGACTGATTCAGGCGAGAGCGGGCCCCCGGCCGACTCGGCCATCTCGGCGACGCGGGCTAGCACGGATTCCTCGCGGCCCGCATCGAAAACGGGCAGGCCCTTCGCCTTCTTGATTTTCCCGATTTCAGCCGCGAATACAGCCCGCCTGTTGAGGAGGGCGATCAGTTCACCGTTCAGATCGTCTATGCGCTTGCGCCAGTCATCGATTTCCATACCCGAAAAGTTAGAAAAAAAACGGGAGCGACCGGGCTACACGGCCATTTCTCGGGGCCCGAGCCGATTTTTGATACACTTGATACACTTTTACCACTTTTATAGTTTAGGCATTTGCGGAGCCCCAAAGGCAGACCTATATTATGACTGTGTATGGGGGGAGACCTATCATGAATATTTTCAAGGCAATCGCGACAAGTTCACTTCTGGTAATGTCCATGGCAGCAAGCACCAGCGCAAAAGATTTCAGCGGAGCCGAGCTCTTCACCATAGACGAGTTCCAGTACGGTAAATTCGAAGCTCGCATGAAAATGGCGGCCGCTTCGGGCACCGTCAGTTCCATGTTCCTCTACCAGAACGGTTCCGAAATCGCCGACGGGCGTCCCTGGGTCGAAGTCGACATCGAAGTGCTCGGCAAGAATCCGGGAAAATTCCAGTCGAACATCATTACCGGCAAGGCGGGCGCACAGAAAACCAGCGAACAGCATCACGATGTCAATCCCGCTACCGACCAGGCCTTCCATACCTACGGCCTCGAATGGACGCCGAATTATGTCCGCTGGACCGTTGACGGCGTCGAAGTACGCAAGACGGAAGGCGGCCAAGTTTCCAACCTTACGGGAACCCAGGGTCTCCGCTTCAACCTCTGGTCTTCAGAAGATCCGGGCTGGGTCGGTCAGTTCGACGAATCCAAGCTCCCGCTCTTCCAGTTCATCAACTGGGTCAAGGTCTACAAGTACACTCCGGGCCAGGGCGAAGGCGGCAGCGATTTTACGCTCGACTGGACCGACAATTTCGACAGATTTGACGGTGGCCGCTGGGACAAGGGCAACTGGAGCTTCGACGGCAACCGTGTTGACCTGACTCCGCGCAACATCTACACCCAGGACGGTATGCTGATATTGGCCCTCACCCGCAAAGGTCAAGAAAGCTTCAGCGGCCAGGTCCCGAAGGACGACCAGCAGGAGCCAGTCACCTCGAGCAGCAGCCAGGTCACCCCGAAGAGTTCCTCCAGCAAGGTTGTCGCCTCCTCGAGCAGCCAGGTCTTCCCGACCAGCTCCTCCAGCGTGTTCATGTGCATTCCCCAGGAACGCACACAGTTGAAGGCCAAGGAGCCCCGCGGTACCGTGAACGCGAAGGGCGCCCACGTGAAAGACGTGAAAAACCGCTACCGCGTGAACTTCAAGTATTAAAAACACCCCCCAAACAACAGAAGTCTATGCAGCGCAAGTTGCATAGACTTTTGTATTTTATAGGCATGCGCGAAGAATTGGCAAAAACGCTCCTATCGCTGCCGCACGGGGATAACGACAGGCTACCCAGCGTCCGTACCCTGATGAATACGTACAAGGTGTCGTCCGGTACGGTGCAAGCGGCGCTCGCCTCGCTCTCCAAGGCCGGCAAAATCCAGCGCATCCAGGGCAAGGGCTGTTTCTGGGTATCTTCCGATACGGGCAATGCACAGCAGATATTCCCGCAGGCCATCCGCCCAACGGTCCGCGAGACGATTCCCGAAAAGCTCGAAAGGCTGTTCAACGAGGACTGGGCGCGCGGCGAACTCAAGGCCGACGCTCCCCTACCGCTGATGAAGGAACTCGCCCTGCGCTACGACGTATCGCAGTCTATTTTGCGCAGTTTTTTGATGGACAAGGTGGACCGGGGCATTCTCGCCCGTGCCGGCCGCAAGTTTTTCTTTGTGAACAAGAGGGATTCCCGTTCGCAGGATTCCCTGAGCGAACTCATTTTCGTAACGCGGTGCAACAGCTGGGGCGGATTCACCGCCGAAAGCGAACGCGAGATGGATTTTTTGCGCATGGTGTACAAGAAGGCCGGCGCAGACAACTACAAGCTCATATTGCTCGGCATCAACGAAAAGAACGGGCAGATTATCGACCGCAGCGGCAAGCCGCACAAGCTATCCGACTTTCCGAACGCCGTCGGGGCAATATTATCCACGCTACTCGTGATGCAGCCACAAAGGCTATTGCACCTTTTTGCCGGAGTCAAGTTCCCTGTAAGCGTCTGGTGGGAACACCCGACACAGGCAATCCCGCTGCGCTTCGTCAACAAGCAGAACTGGACCTTCTTCAATTCCACCTTCGGGCCCATTCCCGGAATCGAAATGGGCAAGTTCCTGCTGTCGAAGGGATTCGGCCAGGTCGTCTATATATCGCCCTACCACGACAGTTCCTGGTCCGTCGATCGTCTGGAAGGCCTCAGGGCATCGGGCATTTCCGTAACCGCCCTGACCGACGAGGAATTCGCGAGCCCCTGGGACTACAAGCAGATTGCCCGCAGCAAGGTCGCCAAGTTCTCCGTCGAGGTCTACGCCCGCGAACTCGTGAAAAAGAAAATCTTCTCGCTTGTCGCCCGCAACAAAGCCAGCGAGCAGCAACCGCTCGTGTGCGTGAACGACGAAGTGGCAAGCGTGCTCATCGAGCTCGCCGAAGAAGGCAAGCTGCATATCTCCAAGCAGATTTTCGGTTTCGACAATTCCGCCGAAAGCTACCTGCTACGCCTGCCCTCGTACGAGTTCAACACGCAAGCGCTCGTAGACCACATGTTCTACAGCATCGAGAACCCCGACGCCTTCACCGGGACAAAGAAAGTCCAGCAAATCCTGGGCTCGGTCATCGAGAAGTAGATTACATAGTAATTGACGGAGTAGGTAGAATCAACCCAGAGTGGGTATCGCCACCTTGCCGCCCCACAAGACGCATGATGCCGTTCTTGTTGTACTCCGGAGCATCCTTCGCGAACGGGCTCGTTATTTCGGCACGGAGCGTGAATTTTCCATAAGCATCCGCATCCACCACGGTCCCGGACTTCGATGGAACCCCTTCCATGAACATCAATGTTGCAACATGGCTAAGGAAAAACTCATATTCTTCGCCCTCATCGAACATCTTGCGCGAAAAGCAAAGGTCCGGCAGCCCGAAAACTTCCAGGCCGAGCGTGTAAAACGAATCGTCCTTTTCTAAATAATTGATCCACGGGTACATATCACCGTCCCCGATTTCCTCGCGGAAGTGATCTGCAACCCAGGCCGTTCCCGACTGCTGCATATACACGCCTATCGCCCCGGCATCGAACATTTTAAGGATGGCGGAATTCACCATGAGAAAATCATCGGCATTCTTAAGAGTGCCGAGCAAAAAAATCAGCGAACAGTGAGAATCAATGGCCTTGGCTTCTTCATCCGAAAGTACGCTATGTTCACGGAAAACGTCGGAGAGCCTCGCCAAATAATCGGTACGTGCCACCGAGAAAGACACGGTGCAACCGGGAATCATCAGCGCAGTCGTATCGGCTGTCACCTGGACGTGTTCCGTAATCTTGAACGTTTCCGTCCGCTTGACAGGAACAGGGAAAGCGAGTATAAACTTGTTCATTGCGTACCTGCTAAAAAAGTTTCACTTTACATTTTTTCAAGAAGCGTGCCGACAGCCGTCTGCAACAGCCCCTTCCCCACCTCGGGAAGTTTTTTCGTAGCCTCTCCGATAGCCGCACGGAGCGTAGCCTCGGTGAGTTCGGCTTCCGGAATATTGACCGCATAGCCCGCATTCGAGAGGTCTCGCGCCAGCACGACTTGCTCGTACTGCCCCGGCGTCGGGACAAAGATGCATTTTGCACCGAGTGATGCCATGTCCATCACGGTGCTGTAACCGCCACGGCTCACCACGTGCCTCGCGCGGCGGACAAGCGCGGCAAAGCGTTCGGTCGGCAAGTGCGTATGGAACTCGACGTTCCCTTCGGGCCATGTGGCGTACGGGACCGACGGCTTGCCGAGCAGTACCACGTGGCGCCCCGGAACCTTCTGCAGCACCTCGCGCAGGCGGTTCTCGAAGCGGGTACGTGCGGGTTCAACGCCCGACACGACAGCGACGATATCCAAATTCTTCACCTCATCGGGAGCATCGCCGTTTTTCAACGAATCAAAGCGCGAAAGCGGACCCACGTACTTGACAGGACAAGGGCACGGTCCCGCATGCGAGAGCGTGCCCGCATACCCTGGAGTATCCTCCACGTCGGGAATCCACACCTCGTCAAAATTCTTCATGCGCGCCGCATGCCAGCGCACGCCGATTCCCTCCAAAGAAGAAAGCGCGGGCGGGAAAGCAATCCGCATCTGGTGCGTCATGTAGACGTTGCGGGCGTTTTTCGACCAGAACGCAAAGCGGTTGTCCGAAAACAAGATGTCGTAGCCGTGGCGTTCCACCATCTCTTCGGCGTAGCGGTGCTCGTAACGCATCACCGCATTCAGGTGCGCCCCGTTTTTCAGGAGCCACAAGCCCATGTTGAAGCCGTGCCTAGGATAGACGATATGGTATCCGGGCGCAACCCGCTGCCGCAACTCCGGGAACACCTCCCGGAAAAAGGAAGCATTCGACTTGACAACAGCTATTTCGACATCGGCACCTTGCGCAAGGAACTCGCGCATAACGGGCACGCAACGAGTCGCATGCCCGAGGCCCCAATCAAGCGGGGCAACAAGAACCTTTACTTGGCCTCCAGCCATGCGTTAGCCCAGTCGCCGTGGTCACAATCCTTGTCGTCACCCATGTCAATGCGCAGCTGCAATTCCTTCGCACCGCCGATTTCGACATCGATGGCCTGCTTGTCCGTAGAATAAAGCTTCTTGGTCCGCAACACTTCGCGGCCATCCGCATTCACGATAAAGTATGCACCGTCACCGCAGGCGCTCTCGTCGTCGAGGCCCACCACGGCATGCAACATATCGAATGCGCGCGGCAGCTTGAAGTTGATGGCAGAATTCGCATGGCTACCGATACCGTAGCGGTACGGCATCCCGTCAAGCGTAATCGTGTGGTGTTCCACGCTACCGTCAACCTGCGGAGAGCCCCAGTCCTGCGTATAGCTGTCAATCTTGAGCGCAGAGAGCAAGGCCACATTTTCGCCCTCGACAAAGAAGTCCCTATAGGTAAGCAGGGTGTCGTCGTCGGGCATGAGGCAGCTGATCTCGGCGCGGTTCATGCCAAAGCGAATCTGCGCAGAATCAAGCACGAGCGTATCCGCTTCCGACGAAACCAGAATTTCTCCATGCAGGTTTCCGTTCAGCACGTTGCTGCAGTTGATGGATTCGGGGAACTTCTTCGAAATCGCGATCTGGCCGTCGGCGTAATCCGAGACAAAGAAGTTCTGGGCATATTTCGAAACGCCCTTCTTCGAGATAATCTTATAAATAACGAGCGGGTAGCCAAAGCGCTTCGCGTCAATCAGCACGCGCTCGTTCTTGTAGCTGTCAAGAATCTTGTCAATCTGGTCGGTGGTCTTGAAGCCAACCACGCGGCTATCGCGGTTCACCTGGCCGTAGCCGTCCTGACCGCGCACCAGGTAGATGTTACCGTCGGATTTCTGCATCCAGTTCACGAAGGTCTCGGTGCTCCAGCCCTCGAACGTGCGTTCGCTGAAGGAGGTATGTCCCGAAGCGAGCATCTGCCACGGTCTCGCATAGATGAACACGGAGTTTGCAGGATACTTCGCCAGTTCCGTATTGAGGAAGTCTTCCTCGCCAAGCAGCTTGTTCTTGTAATACAGCATGTTGGCCTTGTAACTCGGCGCATGGTAAAGCATGAGCCCCACCGAGAGTACGCACGCCACGGCCATAATGATTTTCGCGGCGGCATCTTCCTTCATCTTGGTCGCAAAGAGGAGCGCATCGTACATGCCGAGCGCCATCAGGAGCGCGAACAGCGGCAACGCCACCAGCACGTAACGCTGGTTGATGTCAATCGTGAACGTACCCGAGACGTTGAACATGATGACAAAAATCTGGAGGCAGAAGAAAATGCCCAGCACAAAACCGCGAATGTAGCGGCGGCCTGAAATCATGCGGAACAAGAGCCAAGCCGTAGACGCGAGAAGGATAACCGTAAACGTCGTGTAGAACGGGTTTTCCATGATGCCGCCGAACGCCGGATTCTTGTCCAGGTTCATCATCACTTCGATATTCGTCTTCAGGTTGAACCACAGGTTTTCAAAGGAGTGGGCCGCATGTTCGCCACCCTGGAAGTCGTAGCCGCGATAGGCCGCCATCGTATTCACGCTGGGCCAGCTCACCGCAATGACCGCGACAATGAAGGCCGGCAAGCGATAAGGCTTCTCGAGGAAGTAGCGGTAATAGTAGAGCGCGAACGGGACAAACGCGAACACGGTCTCCTGGCGGGTCTGCGCGAAGAATCCGAGCAGCGGAACCGTCAACAAGAAATGTTTCCACGTCACCTTGTTCGTAGGCACAAAAGCATACCAAGCCATCAAGAAGGCAAGCAGGCAGATGTAGAGCACCTCGGTAGAGGCCGAGCGCGCCTGCAACAGGTAGATAGGCATACCGCCCAAAAAAGCCGTTGCCGCCAGGGCCAGCTTATCGCTCTTGAACCACTTGCACAGCGCAAGGAAGAACGCGATGAGGCTCAAGATGTAGAACGGGTAGTTCACGAGGAGCGCCGTATCGCGGTTCGGTTCCATGAAGTTGAACACCACGGAATACACAAACCCGAGCGCCTTGCCCTTGAAGTTGTTCACTTCGGTCTTGCAATCCAAGACACCGTCCGTCCATACGCCTTCGTTGCAGATGCCGCCCGTATGCTGGAAGTACATCTGCAGGCCCATCGATTCCCAGCTAGTCTCGTCACTCAGCACGCGGTGCGAATTGCCGATATTGCTGAAGATGAACACCGAGAAAACGATCAGCAATATAGCGAGACCGCACAGGGACTTGCCGCCAGGCAAGAAGGCTCGCACATGCTTAGCCACAAAGGGCAAGTTCACCACGACACCCACCAGCAGGAGAGCGAATGTCGAGAGGATGGAGTAGTAACCCCATTGGATATCCCAGCGACGGGCATACTCGACAGACAAGTTATTGAATATAAGGAAGGCGGCAAGCAGCACGACAACCGACACGGCGGCCATTACAGCCTGGGTCTTGCCGAGGTTGAGCGATGCGACCCACTCGCGGATTACATCGCCCAGAGGCTTGCGTTCAGTCTTTGTTTTCTCTACAGCTATGTTCTCTTTCTTTTTTGTCTTTTTCATAACGTTCTTTTTAATAGAATTCCAAAAACCTAACCCCTAATTCCTAGTTCGAAGAAATCCCGAGGCGTTCCATCGCAATCTTCTTACCTGTCTGGATGTCGCACTTGCCACTCCCCAGCTTGGGCAACACATCCACCTTTACAACGGCACCGGGGAGCATCAAGGGCGGGAGTCCCACTTCCTTGAGCAAGGCCTTCACCTCGTCCTCGGACTTTTCGCCCGCATACACGAGCACAATCTTCTCGCCCTTGGAGCCATCGGGAACGGCCACCGCGAAGTGGTCAATCTCGTCGAACAGCGGGCATTCCGAAATCTTGAAGTCCACGGAACCGAGGCTCACCATCTCGCCGCCCAGCTTGGCGAATCGGCTGTAGCGGTCCACAATCGTGAGGTAGCCGTCCTCGTCCACATGGCCCTTGTCGCCGGTCTTGTACCAGCGCTTGCCATTGATGACGGCAATCGCCTGGGCCGTACGTTCCGGATCCTTCAGGTAACCCTTCATAATCTGGGCTCCGCCGATAAGGATAAGGCCGTCCTCGCCCACCTTGAGTTCTTCCATGGTGTCGGGGTCCACAATGCGAATCTGCGTTCCAGGCAAGGGAGCGCCGACAGTGCCCGGCTTGTTGCCCTCGAGAACTGTCTTGTAGTCGTCCATGAGCACGTCCCTCGTGTTCACGGCAGCCACCGGAGTCGTCTCGGTACAGCCGAAGCCTTCGAAAATCTCGAGCTTGAACTTGGTGCGGTAAAGCTGACGCACGTCTTCGCGAATCTTCTCGGCACCCGCATAGATGGCGCGGACATGCGAGAACATCAGCGGGTGCACAGCGCGGTTCAAGCCCCACATACGCAGGAACGTACCTGTAGCCACCATGAACGACACCTTGAACTGGGCGCACATGCGCGAAACGAGGCGGGCATCCGTCGGGTCGGGGCAAGTCGCCACCGGCACGCCTTCCACAAGGCACAACATCGTCGTAATCGAGAAGCCGAACGCATGGAACAGCGGGAGCGAACCGAGGAACACGTCGTCCGCCGTCGGCAAGAGAACGCTTTCGCACTGCTTGATGTTGCCCATCAAGTTGAGGTGCGTCAGTTCCACGCCCTTCGGGCGGCCTTCGGAACCGGAACTGAAGATGATGGTCGCCACGTCGTCGAGGCTCACCTTCTTGAAGAACCTGAGCTCCAGGTACCACGCCGGCAAAATCAGCACGCGCAAGAAGTTCTTCACGAGCGTCGACTTGTGGAGCTGTCCCTTCAGGTCTTCCATATAGTAGACCTTGTACTTGTCGAGCAACTTCTCCATCGGCACGCCCTTCTGCTTGAGCTTGTCGATAAAGGCATGTGCCGTAATAATCGTCTTCACGTCGGCCACGTTACAGCAGTAGTCCATCGTGTCGGGCGTATTCGTGTAGTTCAGGTTGTAGACCGTCTTGCCCTTGATGAGACACGCCATATTCACGATGATGCCAGGGCCGGACGGCGGAATAAGCACGCCCACATGTTTTTCGCCCTTAGTGAGCTTGTCGATTATGGCGCCGAACGAGAGTGCCGCCGTCGCGAGGGCATTTGCCGAGAGGTGGTTTCCGTCGGGGCTGTACACCGAGGGGCCGCTACCCACATGCTTCACTGTACGAATCCAGGCAGAGGCCACCGGACGCAACTTGCGGATGTATCTCGTCCAGGCCGTAATGGAAAGTTCCTGGACGGCGCGTTTTACCATCATCGGGCTGGAATCGAGCGGCAACTCCTTGCCGAAAGCGACCGAGACAATGCGTCCGCCGCTATGCACCATGTCCTTGAAGCCGGCATCGGCCATGGAATAGCTACTGCCCCACAAACCCTGCACGTAGAACGGCATAAACTTGAGGTGCGGCACATCCTTGATGGCGGCCGAGTAATCCAGGCGGAAGCGGTTCATATTGCCCGTCGAGGTCATCACGTTCTCGGGGAACATCACCACGGCTTCACCGCGCAGCAAGGCCTGGCGGGCCTCCTCCATCGCGGGTCCCGGATTCGAGATGTCGAGGTCGATGGTCTCCATCTGCGAAAGCAGAAGCTTGACGTACCACTTTTCAAACGGCCTGCGCGTAATCACGAAGCGCATGGGGCGCGGGCTCGCCATCTGGATAATCGCCCAGTCGATGTACGAGATGTGGTTACCCACCAAGAGCACCGGGCCTTCCCACGGGATATTCTGCACGCCCGACACCAGGAACTTGTAATGCATCGACAATACAGAGCGAAGCAGCTGGCGCAGCAGGGTTTGCGGCATGGCCCAGAGGGCCCAGATGGTCCCCACAAGGCAAACGATGCCGAGGATGAAGAACAAGTTCATCCTTTCGAGACCGAAATAGCGGAGGGCGACAATCGCAAGGATGTCGAAAACAAGGATGCTCAGGTTCTGCACCACGTTGGCCAGCGAGAGTACGTGGCCCGCCGACCTCGGTTTGGTGTTGTAAAGGAGCGTTGCGAACATCGGGAGCGCATAGATACCGCCACAGAAGCCGAGCAGGGCGAAAGCGATGGCGTTGTAGGGGCGCGGAATAAGCGGAATGATAAAGATGAGGATGGCGGCACCCGCGGTCCCCATCGGGATAAGGCCCATCTCGATAAAGTTACGCGACATCCTCTTGGCAAAGACGAAGCCCGCAACAAGGCCGATGGCGGTACCGAAAATGGCGTAGTTCACCAGGAAGTCCTGATCGAACAGCGAACCGGAGCTGAACTGGTCCTGGATAACGAACACCATGAGGAAAATCATGACCCAGAACATCGCCTGGCCAACAAGCGCCTGGCGCAGCGCCCTGTTCTTCCAGGCCTTCACCATCTTGCGGCGAGCATAGCCGAACGTCCAGTACTGCTTCCAGGGGAAACGGAGATCCTCGTCGTAGGCGCCGATAGACGGGAGCCTGAGCGCAAAGAAGAACCCGAACAGTTGCAAGCCGCCCAGCGTATAGAGCACCGGCCGCACCAAGTCTTCCTTGACCGCGAAAGCGAGGGCCGCACACGTGAACACGAGCGCGAGGAACGTGACAATCATTAACGTCCCGCTACCGTTCGCCAGGAACCGCACCCCCATGAGTTCCTTCATGTAGCCGTTCTTGGCCGGACTCTGGAACGCCTGCAGCACAAAGAACAACCCCACACCCGTGAACATCATCGACAATTCACCGAGGAACACGCCCGCGCAGAACAGCCCCACCACCGGGAGCGAGAGGAGCGTTGTCCAAAAGAGCACCCGCTCCTTGGGGAACTTGTCGGAAACGTACCCTGCCGGCGTAAGAAGCAGCACGCAAGGCAAAAGGAACAGCAGGTGAAGCACGTAGAACTGCCACGAGAGCGTGGGCGTATAGCCCATGCGGTTGAGAAGGAGTTCCATGTAGGCAACAAGCGCCGTCGATACGGCTACCTGGGTAAAAGCTAACCCAAAAAACGAGAAAAAGCCTTTGACCTTTTTCATCTTAAATCCTTGTAAAAATGTTGGGCAGGGCTCACACCCCACCTACCCCTAAATATACATTTTGCCCATTGCGCCCCTTGTCCAAAAGGCACCAAAAACCTTGCGGGACGGGGTAAAAAAAAGAAACGGCACCCGTATGGATGCCGCCTTAAAGGTTTAGCAACGGATTGGAATCCAGAGCTAGATTACTTGACCTCGAAGTAGTAGGTCTGCAGAGTCTTGCCGTCCTGGGAGAACTGGATGATCTGCTTGCCCTTCGGGAGGTTGCCGGTAATCTTGAAGAGGTTTTCGGCGATGTAGGTCACCGTCAGGTCGGTAGCCTTGTTCTTGTCGGCAAACACGCCCTTCTCGTCGCCTTCGAAGCCCTTGCAGTCCTTGTGGTCGGCAACCTTGCCGATGACGGCCGGGTAGGTCTTAGCGATGAGCGGAGTCGTCACGGAAGAAGCATTGCGGTAGAAGACTTCGAGCTTGCCATCAACCACGCGCGGTTCCGGAAGCGGAGTCATCTTGGAAGCGTCGGCGGCCGGAGCGGCAGCCTTCTTGCCCTTCTTAGCCTTCTTGCCCTTCTTCTTGTCAGCCTTGGGCGGAACCTTGGCGCCACCAGCCTGCTGCGGGAAGGCGAGACGGTAACCGGCAATGGAAGATTCGCACTGCGCGGACCAGATGACCCACTGGTTCGAAATCTTCGTCGGAGCGTCTTCTCCGCTGATGTAGAGACCCGGATCAACCTGATCGCTGTAGATGTAGAGCGTCAGCTTGGCGTTCGGATTTTCTTCAGTCGTGGTGACCATGTTGCGGCTCTTGATGTACTTGGCACGGCCAGCAAGAACTTTGTATGTACCGACGGGGACCTTTTCGAACTTGAACTGGCCCTTGCGGAGTTCCTGCTTGTACTTGTACTTGTCCTTCAGGGTGGAATAGATCGTGGAGTCGATCCAGATGGTCGGCATCTCGAGAGCCTTGCCAGTGAACGCGTCACAGACTTCACCTTCGATGGTGCCGGTCTTTTCGCAACCCGTCATAGCAAAAGCAACCAGGGCTGCAGCACAAATGGTAAGAAGTTTCTTCATCTTTTCCTCGTTAAATGTTAAACCTTTTCAAGTACAAAAGCCCTCCCGTTAAGGGAGGGCGAAACGCAACTGCGATTAGGCTTCTTCCGCCTTGGCCGGCACGGCCTTGCGGGTCTTGCGCTTTGCACCAGTGATGTTGCCGGCGAAACGCTTGTTGAAGCGGTCGATACGGCCAGCCGTATCCACGCGATGCTGCTTGCCCGTCCAGAACGGATGGGTATCAGCGGTGATTTCCAGAGAAATCACGCTATGTTCAACCCCATCGATAGTCTTCTTTTCGGCGGAAGACTTCGTGGAGCGGGTGATGTATTCTTTACCCGTATTCGCATCGACGAACACGACCGGTTGATAGTTAGGGTGGATACCTTCTTTCATTGTAATAACTTCCTATTGAAGTGAGTTTGAAAGTCCCAAATTTAGACAAATATCGGGATTTTGGCAAGAAGAAAGCGCTTTTTTAGTATTTTTGGGGCATGAAACGATCCATTTTTTCGTTCAAAACCATTGCCGCAGCGTCCCTCGCCATGGCCCTTGTCGCCTGCAAGGGAGAGGCCCCGCAGGCCACGATCGTCGTAATCGACAAGAAAATGCCCCTGCTAGAATGGCCGGACCAGGCCTACGTGGACAACCTGGATTCCGTCCTTGCCCGCGAACCCGTCAAAAAGACGGACAAGAACAAGCCGAGCATCGCGATGAACGCCCACAAGGCGCCCACCTTCATGCTCCCGGGTTCCGTGACGGGCAAGCCCGATGCCCCCAAGTCCCACGCCAAGAAAGGCGGAAATCAAGGAAAAAACGCCTTCTCGGGCGGTTCCAGCGACAACGCCGCGGCCAGCGCCGAGGCCTTCATGGACAAATTCAGCAGGGCGCTCTCCGCCCTCCAGTCCGACCCGTCGAATACCGGACTGTACAAGGTCGTAGAAGCCAAGGATGGCGAAGACCTGTTCAAGCTGCTCCGCCGAACCTACGGTGCTGGTACGCAGAACCTCCCCCGCTTCTACGTTCTCTCTACCCTACAATCAGTAAACCCCGGCGTGATGCTGGAACATCTGAACGCCGGGGATAAAATCCGAGTACCTAGGATTTAGACTAAAGCACGCCCTTGCTGCTGGGCACGCCCTTCACGCCCCGACTCGGAGCGACAGCCATCGCCATTGCACGGGCAAACGCCTTGAAAATACTTTCGAGGCAGTGGTGGTTGTCGCTACCATAGAAGAGTTCCACGTGCAAGTTCATGCGGGCATTCTCGCACAGGCTCTTGAAGAAATGCTCGAACATGGAAGCCTCGATACCGCCCGCCATGGCCGCCGGGAGCTTCACGTTCCACACGAATCCGATGCGGTTGCTAAAATCAAGGCACACGCGGCTAAGCGCTTCGTCCATCGGGACAAAGTAAAAGCCGTAGCGTTCAATTCCCTTCTTGTCACCAAGACATTCCACAATCGCCTGGCCGAGCACGATAGCGATGTCTTCCATGCTGTGATGCATGTCGACAGCCGTGTCGCCCTTGCAGCTCAGGTTGAGCGTGAAACCGCCATGCACCTGGAACAGGTCGAGCATGTGGTCAAGGAATGCGTTGCCGGAATCAATCTTGCCGCGGCTCGCTTCGTCGAGGTTCAGAGCAAGTTCAATATCCGTTTCGCCGGTCTTTCTTGCAATCTTGGCTGTACGCATCAGTTCGCTCCATCTTTGATAATGCTGCCATCATAAACGCGGAAGCGCGTCACGCGGCCAAACTTCATTTCGGGAAGCGGAGTCTCGACGCCGTTGAGCAACATACGAGAAACAGCACGCGGTTCGCCGATGACTACATACAAAGTATCTTTAGCGTTGTACACCATTTTGACACCCGCAGTAGAAATATTCGCTTCCCTGAGGAACGTGCCGTCGTCTTCGTGGCGCTTGAGGCCAACCCACGTGCGGGCTTCGCCAGATCCAATTAATTCAAACTTGGTCTTGCCGTGATTGGAAACGGGCTTCACCACGGAATCCTTCTTCGTCGATGTCGACGAAATAAAGATCGTCGCCGATTCAGGAAGTTCAGACTTCTTGATAGCTTCGTCCACCTGCGCCTGCGTCACGACTTCGCCGTTCGTAGACTTGGCAGAATCCATAGACACCATGTAGGCCTGCAGAGAATCAGCGGGCACCGCTTCGGCGCCGTCAGGCATCTCGCCTGCAGGCTGTTCGGGAGCAGGAGCCGTTTCGTTCACCACGGTCGCCTTGGTTTCGGCGGCAGCTTCTTCATTGCCCAAATCCTTCAAGAAATGAGACCCGACCACGAATGCCAGTCCAAGCACGACAATCACGATAGGCACAGCCTTGCTCTTGGGTTTGGATTCTTCTTCGGTAACAGGCTTCACCTTTGTCGGACGCACGGGCGTCTCGGAAAGGAGACTTGCAAACTTCGTTCCGCATTCTGCGCCGTACCAGTCCAGCACGCGCTTCGTATCGAGGCCGAGCTTGCCGCAAATGGAATTGAGGTAGCAACGGAGGTAAGCTTCCACCGGAAAGGCCTTCCAATCGCCGTTTTCGATAAGGGTAATGTTCTTGGCTGTGAGCCTCGTCACAGACGCAAGGTCCTGCACGGACATCCCGCTAGCCTCGCGGGCACGTGTCAAGTAAGCGCCGAGGCGTTCGTCGGGCCTTTTATCTTCAATAGGATTCGTCGATACCGTCATACATCCACCTTCAATTTTCCCAGCATATCCAGCGTGCGGGCCACAGGAAGCCCAACAACGTTGTAAAAACACCCCCGAATCTGGCTTATAAGCCGGGCACCCTGAGTTTGGATGCCATAAGCCCCCGCCTTATCCATCGGGTCTTTAGAATTTACATAATTTTCGAGCTCCTGTAAGGAGTTCTCCCGAAAAAACACCTCTGTTCTTTCTTGTTGAGCATCAACGACTTGGCCATCTTTTGCGATGGCAACTCCCGTGATAACCCAGTGCATTTTCCCGTTGAGCTTCTTGAGCATTTCCAGGGCGTCATTTTCGTCTTTGGGCTTGCCCAAAGGAGCACTATCCAGGAACACCAGCGTGTCAAAACCGAGCACGTAGGCCCCCGGTTCCTTTTTCGAGACGGCCAGGGCCTTCGCGACAGCGTTTTCGCGGGGAAAATCGAGCGGATTCGCGCTCTTGGGGCATTCCTCGTCATTCGAGACCACCACGCGGAAATCCACACCGATCTGCGTCAAAATCTCGCGCCTTCTCGGCGAACCGCTAGCCAAAATCACCTTTGCCTTACTCATCGCTCACCCCACATCCAACACTCCTCATTACACACCTCACATCACACATTTATTTTGTCTCCGTGCTACCGGCGTTAAGCTTGAGGTCCGGCAAATCCCTCACGTAAATGGAGAAACTCCATCCGGCGGCAGGACCCGTCGGCGTCCATGTAAAATCAAGCTGCCAGCAGTGCAATCTTCTATTGAAGGTGAAGTTGTGCGTAACAAACTTACCCTCGTTGTAATCGTAACGGGTACTGTAGCTAACTTCCCAGTTCACCGTCGGCTGGAACGTCGCCGAGATTCCCGTAGAATGGCTGATATTGTCTTGGAACAAGTCCTTCGCCACACGCGTACTCGAGAACGTATAACGGTAATCCAAACCGAACGTCCACTTGAGCATCTCGTACTTGCCCATCTGCGACGGGAGACCGCCGTTGAGCGTACCGCTCCAGTGGAAGTTCCTCGAGAACTCGTAGCCGTAGTAAATCAGTTCGGGCATTTGCGCCTTCGTAGGCTCATCGGTAAACTTGTGGTACACGCTATGCCTCGTATTCACGGTGAACAGGTAGTCGGGCAAAATTTGCAAGCCGAAACTCGACGTGATGTCGGACCACTGCAGCGAATCGGCCGCAAAGTTGTACGAAACGCTGTGGCGCGTTGTGAGCAAGCGACGGTTGCCATACTGGTCCTCCACCGCTTTTGACGTATCGCCCTTGGTGGTATCGGGCTTGTGGCCCACGACCTTCAGGTACTTAATATCGAAGTCGTTGTTCAAGCCGAAGCCGATTGTCTTCTGTTCTATCTGGTAAGGCGCCTGGCCCAAAAGCGGATGCGGCGCGAACTTCTTGACCGTATCGATTTCGGGGGCGTACGTATACGAAACGCTCGGCGACAGCACGTGGCGAGCACCCGTGAAGCGCCCTATTTCGGGCACCCAAATACCGTAGAGTTTGGTATCGGCGGTAAGGCTGTAGTTGTGGTTGTACGCGAACTGACCGTATTCGTCATGCTCGGGGTCAAGGCTCATGTAGCGCTTGCGGTACTTCGCGGAATCGTTCGGGTTGATCCAGCCTGTTCCAGTCCAGTAGCCGGTGAAGCTCGCGCGCGGCGTCAGATTGATTACGTTAAAGACCGATCCCGAATAGTCGAGCGTGTACGTGCCCGTATAACCCACATACTCCGCGGTCGTATCCTTGTTGAGTGTGGTATCGGGAGCGCGCCGCGTATAGTAGTTAAAGCGGTTGTTGAAGTTATAGTTGAACTTCTCCAGGTACGTCTCGATGGATCCATCCTCCGAGGCGACATCGTCCTCGTCGTACTCGAACGTGAACAGGGGGCCGCTCTGCCTGTACTGCACGTCGGGAATCTGACGTTCCAGGTAGTCCGTCCGCAAGTTATGGCTCTGGCTCGCCTTCACGGTAAGGCTCTTGTTAGTCCCGAACTTTCCGGAATAGGCCATGTTGGCGTTCGCCTGCTGGTTCAAGATGGTCTCGGCATCAAGAGCGTTATCCTTACGCACGCTGCGGTCGCTCACGAAGGAACCCGAACCGCTCAACGTGTGCTTTCCATCGGGAGTCAGGTTCTGGTTATGCGTAAAGCGGATATCGTAGCCGCTGTTCGCCATGTTGAATTCTTCGAGGTAGCTCGTGTAACTCACGTTACCGTCAAGCACGTAGCGCTTTTTGTACCGCACCTCGCCCGTGAGCGTAGACCGTTCAAACCGCGCCTCCTCGCCTTCGATAATGTCGCCCTTCACCGTCGCATCCCAGTAGTCGTTGGGCGCGTAGTAAAAACCGAGGTTGCTGATATAGTACCCCTGTACCTGGTCGCCACCGAACTTGGGCGTCAGGAGCCCCGACTTTCGCCCACTCTTGAGCGGGGCGACAATCATCGGGAGCACCGCCACCGGCACATCGGCAATGTTCAATACCACGGGGCGCGCCGTGATGGTCTCCTTGGGTTTCACCACCATGCGGCGACCATAGAAATAGAAATGCTGGTGCGTTGAATCGTTACAGGTACTAAAATCGCCACGCGCAATCTGGAGTCGCGTATCGGGCAGGCGGCGCACTTCCATGCCGTTCAGCTGCTGGTTGTCCTGGTAGGTGGTCGCGTAATAGATTTCGCCAATGCGGCTCTTCATGTTGTACTTGAGGCGCATCCCCGAAAGCGACGGGTTCTTGGTCTCGCGCAGCACGGGTTCGCCACTCGCCATCAGCACCTCGTTCTCCTGGTCAAAGAGAATCGTGTCGGCATCCAACGTGGCCGTCCTGTACTTCAGCTGGGCCTCGTTGTTCAAGTTGAAAGTCAAAGTTTCCACGTCGTACACGAGGTCCACCGCATGGTACTCTATCGTGTCCGTCCCGGTAGTATCGTTCATCCAGTCGACTTCGGTGGTGTCTTCTTCCACCTGTTCCCGTTCTTCGAGTTCAAAGCGGGTCATCTCCTCGCCATGGACGGCAGGAACAGACAAGACCGCTAACCAAAACAGCAAAACGGCCCACAGAAGCCTATGGGTTCTATACAAAATCACGTTGCGCGGTAAAATAGAAAAATCCCCCGACCAAGGTCGAGGGATTCAAAAAGATTTATGCGTTTATTTCAATACGGCAAACTTGCCGCTGACGGAGCCTTCGTGGTCGATGCTCACCATGTAGCGGCCGCTCGGGATTTCGGTTGCATCCCAGGCAATGGAATTGACGCCAACCAGGGCGCGGTCGTTCACGAGTCTTGCCACCTGTTCGCCGTCGGCATTCATGATGGTCACAATCGTCTTGCCCGGAGTCTTGACGCTGTAGCTCACAGCCTTGCGGGTAAAGCCACGGAGTTCGATGCCGGTATTACGAACAACATTCTTGACCTGGGCCTTGGGACCGAACTCATTTGCCTTTTCCACATAGATGCCGTTGTAGTCGGCGGAAGCGGCGTTGTTTTCGGCCTTCACGAGGCTACCGTTCTTGAGCACGGCCACCAGCTGCTTGTCGTTCTGGGAGGCGCTCGCGAACGTTTCGAGTTCCTGGGCATTAAGCTCGGCCTTGTCACCGTACCAGTTCTTCACGGCCTGACCTTCGAGGTCCTTCACGGTAATCTGGGCGCGACGGAGCACTGCGGTATAGGATTCGCCTTCGTTTACGAAAGTGATTTCGAGCGGCTTGTTCACCTGTCCGCGGAGCTTTTCCTTGGACTGTTCGATGTTGAGGCCCTGGAGGCTCACGCCGTCGACAGCGGTAATCACGTCACCGGCCTGGAGCTTGGTCTCGGCTGCGGGCGTACCCGGGATGACCTCGGCCACCTTGACGCCTTCGCGAACCTGGTAAATGGTAACACCGATACCGCCGAAAGATTCATCAGCCATGAGAGGAGCGGCCATCATTGCCGCCAACAGGGAAACCTTGACTATACTTTTCATGAATTTCTCCTTGAAAAACTTTACTTCATTAATATATAATAAAAAATCGCCCCGGCAACAGCCAAAAGCGATATTTTGCACAAAAAAAAGCTATTCCATCAGGGTTCCGTCTTCTGCGTCTTCCCCATCGTCGTAATCCTCGATGGTCTTTTCGCCAGGAACGATGATAAGGCCGAGAGTCACGGGTTCACCCTTCAAGTTGATGTAGGCTTCCAGGTAAAGCTTGGTCGAGAGGCGCAGCAGGCGCAAATCCAGCATGGTTCCACCCTTGTGGATGCTCTTCGGGTTCCTGTTGAAGAACAGGAACTTCTTGTTGATGTACTCGAAGCGGTCCTTCTCGTAGTTTATCTGCCATTCGGAGTTGCCGTCGTTCTCCTGGCGGTACAGGCAACGGTCATGGTCAATGTCGCACTCGAAGCTCGCGCTTTCCTGGTAACGCTTGTTCCATTCACGGCTAAAGGCGCAGCTCTGTACGCGGCCAGCGCCGTTCCTCTGCTTGTTCAGCTGGTCGTTTATGACAACATAATCCATCTTCTGGTCTTTGACCTGATTGTAGACGTTCATCAAGATGGCGTACGCCTCGATGTTCTTCGGGCACTTGCCGTCGAGCTCCACTTCTTCGTGGGCCTTTAAAAGAGTCTGCTGCAAGTCGACGTCGATGGCATCGGGAATCTCGGTTTCCTTGATTTTGTCGAGCACCTTCTTGGGCGGAACGAACACCACCTTGTCGCCCTTCTTGACCGCGTAACCAAGCTGGTCGCGCACGTAGTCCAAACACTGCTGCACGTGGATATGCACCGTATTGGAGCCACCAGAGACAAAGTCCACGCCAATGCGCACGTTCCATTCGCCCGCGCTGTTCCCGGAATTCTTGATGATTTCGCAATAGGGTTCCTCGCGGATACCGTCGATAAAGACGACCTTCGCATTGAGTTTCGTAACGAGGGAGGCTTCCTTGTCAAGCGCGCCGCCCAGGCTCCAGAAGTTCGGGTTCAGGCGCAGCACTTCGGCAAAGGCCTTGTCGCCGTCGAGCGCCGGGAGCAGGGAATCGTTGCGGGCATTCTTCTCCTTGAGCAGTTCGGAATACTCCGTAGTCACGCTCATGTTGCTGAAGCCGTTACGCGAAGACACAGGGACACCCGGAGCGGCCAGGGACACTCCGGCAAAAGAAATGCAGAACAATGCAAAAACAAAAAACTTCATACGGGAATAAAATACAAAAAAACGGTGATAAAACGTTGCTGCCAGATTCCGGCTCCCTTCGACTACGCTCAGGGCAGGCCCAGGCCGGAATGACGTCTAAGTTCCAATCTTCAAGCGATTAGGTCCTAGTTTTAAAAGGTGCGGGATGTGCAAGTCCACCCAATCGGGAGATTCCTCGGCAGGATTCACGAAAACGGTAGTCCAGCCGCGGCGGTGCGCCGGTTCCAAGTTTCGCAGCGAATCTTCCAACAGCACGATTTCGCGGGGATTCTCGGGATAGGCCACACCCATGGACGGGAGTTTTTTGCGGAGCCACGCCTCCATCTTCTCGTAGGCGCTGTCGTGCGGCTTGCCCTCCCAGCCGAGCAGTTTCAGGTCAAAAACGCCATCGATTGCAGACTCGATTCCCATGTGGGCCATGCCCGCCTCGCTCCAGTCATGGCGCCCGTTAGTAAAAACGAATCGCGGGCCATCCAGGCTTTTAAGCAGGGCGAGCTTCTCGGGAGCCTTTTTCGGGTAAGTCAGGTATTCCGGTTCGTGGATAAAGTCGAAGAACTCGTCGGGGTCCGTGCCGTTCATCGCCATGAGGCCTGCAAGCGTCGTCCCGAAACGTTCCAGGTAATCGGTACGAATCTTGTGCGCCGATTCAAAATCACCGCCGACAGTCTTCTGCACGAACTTCGAAATGCGGTGATCCAGAGAGTTGATAACGTACCGTTCCTCGGTACCGTACAGCGTCAAGTCGTAGTCGAACAGCCAGACCATCAAACGCCCATCGCGAGGCCGCCAATCTGGCGTGCCAGGTAAGTCGCATAATTGTCCGTCATGCCGCTCACGAAGTCGAGCACCTGGTGGTACGCTTCTGCCGCGGTGACGCTCTGGCCAATCTTCGCCTGGCCAATCAGGCGCACAATACGGTCGGCACGGTAAGAGTTCTTGCCATTCAGGCGGTAATCGTACACGCCGTTGATAAAGGCATCGAGCACGGTGGCGAGCGTCGTGTAGCTACCGACTTCCAGCTCCGTCTTGCGGCGGTCCGGGTAGATGCGTTCCACGCCCAGGCGCTTTGCGATGCGGATTCCCCACATCACGTCGGACTTGGAGAGGTCTATCAGGTGCTTGGTGAGCTTGCCTTCCATGATTTCCTCGTAATGATTCACGAAAACCATGGCGACATCGTCAATCAGGTTCTGGATGGCCATCCCGCGGATGCTGCTGAGGAAGTCACGGAAATTGCGTCCGTTCTCTTCGTACTCCTTGTCGATATTCACGTCGGGGCCGCACAGGTAGCTGAACATGTCTCGCACGTCGGCAAACGAGAGGATACCGAGTTCGATGGCGTCTTCCACGTCGAGGATGGAATAGCATATATCGTCGGCAGCTTCCATCAAGTACACGAGCGGATGGCGCACCCACTTGCCGCTATCGATTTGCGGGAGTCCGAGCGTTTCCGCGGTAATGCCGTAGAGGTCCGATTCCGTCGAGAACAGGCTCGTCGGGCAGCCGTACTTGGCGATTTGCGGATACTTCATCATCGAGCCGATGGTCGCGTACGTAAGGCGCATGCCGCCGTCAAGGAAGTGGTATTCCAGCTTGCTCAAGATGCGGTGTCCTTGGGCGTTGCCGTCAAAATTCTCGAAGTCGGCCATTTCCTTGTCGTTCAATCCGGCAAGGGGCGCGCTATTGCGGTTCTTGCGGAACCACTCGCGGATGGCCGCCTCCCCCGCATGTCCAAAAGGCGGATTGCCGATATCGTGCGCGAGGCATGCCGACTGCACGATAGTACCGAACTGATATTCGTTGATGTATTTGGGGAGGTATTTCTTGATGAGGTGAAAAACCGTAATCGCAAGGCTTCGACCCACGCTCGAGACTTCGATGCTGTGCGTGAGGCGGCTGTGGACATGGTCGTTCACCGAGAAGGGATGTACCTGAGTCTTGCGGCCCAGGCGGCGAAAAGCGGTAGAAAAGACAATGCGGTCGTAATCGCGATGATAATCGGAGCGGTTCGGGTCGCGATCGGCAGGATGGCCGTATCGCGTCGCCGACAAAAGAGTTTCCCAGTTGAGCATGCGGTAAATATAGCTAATTGTTTGAGAAGCGCCTTGTCTATCTCAAAAAGTGTCCAAACCTCGTATTTGTCAAAAAACGCGTTTTTTTCTATTTTTTGGCCAGCAAGCACAGCCCATGATTACACGCGTTATCGACAGAAACTATGCCAACATGCGCCTGGACCGGTTCCTCCGCAAGGCGTTTCCCGACGAGTCCTTGTCGGTGTTCTTCGCCATCATCCGCAAGAAGAAAGTGCGCGTGAACGGAGTCGTCGGCAAGGCGAACCAGATGCTTGCCGAAGGCGACACCGTCTGCATCTATGAGAATTTCAAGTCGGTGGTGGGAGACGAGAGACGAGAGACGAGAGACGAGAGAAAGGGGGAAAGCATCCCTTCTAGCGGGCGAACATGGGGCAAAGCGGCCTCCCCTGCAGCTAAGCTGTCCAGCTGGGGCGCCAAGGAACTCGACATCGTCCGGCAGACCGAGGATTACGTTGTCGTAAATAAGCCCTCGGGACTCGCGAGTCAGCCCGGTTCGGGAACGCGCCCGGGCGAAAGCCTCGTGGAATACCTCTGGGAATGGGGCAAGCGCGAAGGCCTGGATTTCAAGCCCACCATCGCCCACCGCCTTGACCAGGAAACTTCGGGAATGATTATCGCCGCGCTCCACGGCGACACGCTCCGTGACTTCACGCGCATGATCCGCGAGCACAAGGTCGACAAGTTCTATTTTGCGCTCGTCAAGGGCAACCTCAAGCAAGACCGAGGCACCATCAACGAATCGCTCACGCGAACGGACAGCGCCAAGGGAAGCAAGATGAAGGTCGGCGAATCCGGGAAAGACGCCCAGGAAGCCATCACCCACTACCGCGTCAAGCAGCACTACGAAGGCTACGACCTCGTGAAAATCAAGCTCGAGACGGGCCGCATGCACCAGATTCG
>JAEEGK010000812.1_pt1 | contig 77819 bp, 69 predicted proteins | sample 8958771 | NCBI WGS metagenome assembly JAEEGK01 (sample SAMN16246547, study PRJNA631951) | gut metagenome | biome: gut microbiome; feature: rumen; material: SC-attached | host: Bos | place: Iran: Karaj | collected 2018-10
GTACCTTTGCACTGAAGAAAACAAAAATCACACCTGAAAGTGGCCAATTTCGTGTGCGACGATTGCAAACTTCAAACATTATGTTTAACCTAAAACCAAAAAGAAAATGATTAACTACAGTATCATGATTATGGGCACGAAGCCCGGCACGAAGAAAGAGAACATCACCCAGACCAAGGCCTACGGCACGGCGCAGGTGCACGAGATGCTTTCCTTCGGCAAGTTCTGCCAGCACGTGACTGAGCACAACTCTCCCTTCTCCAAGGGTACCATCAAGGGCTTGCTCGTAGATGCCGTCCATTGCATCCTCGAACAACCTAGTTCTGGCGGATTTATAATCCGACAGGAGTTAACATGAGCATTTGAAATGCGGGAAAGAATTCCGTGTGCGTACTGCCCACCTGACATATAGTTTTGAACATGCTAACCTCGCTTTTGTGACACCTTGAATGCCTGCAAAGTTAGTGCCTGTCGGGGAATTCAGGCCTGTTTCAGCCTGCAAAATGAGCTATAGGTCACAAGTTTGAAAGCGAGGATGCTCTATCGGATTTTGCCTAGCAAGGAGGCGACTGCATCTGGACTTGCCCCTAAGCGGATGGCTGTCCTGCAGTCTTGCTGAGCCAGCCTCTTCTTCTTCATGGCAAGATAAAGCGAGGCTCTGGTCAGGTAGCATTCAGGATTCTCAGGCTCCAACTCTATAGCCATGCCGATGTCCTTCCTGGCCTTCTCGTATTCCCTACGCTGCTCGTAAAGACCGCAACGCGCCAAGTAGTGACGGGCATGATGGGGATAGAGCATTACAAGCCCGTCGAGCTGCTCCATAGCCTCCTTCGGCCTGCCGTCCTTGCTGTTCAGGATAGCCAAGCCAAGCCTCCCATCCTCATGCATCGGGTTCAGTTCAAGCAAATGCCTGTAGTCGCTCCGAGCCTCTTTGTACCTTCGCTGACTGGACAGGATAAAAGCACGGAAGAAAAGCGCCTCCTCATTGTCAGGCTCCACTTCAAGGACATTGTTGTAGTCGAGCAAGGCCTTGTCCTGATTGTTCTGCTGAAGGTAAAGCGAACTGCGGCTGAGAAGCAAGTCCTTCGTGGGAGAGAGGCCGATGCCTTTTGTGTAGGCTTCAAGAGCCTTCTCGCTCTGCCCCCGCTTCTGATAGATGCCGCCCAGGTATTGGTACAGTATGGCGTTGGACTTCTTCATCGGGTCGAGCCGAATGGTCTGCTCAATCAAACCCTCCGCCTTGTCTAACGAATCAGCACCCAGCGCCTCCACTATCTGCTTGACACCAAGCTCGTAAAGCTGGGCGTGAAGACATGTATAAGAGAATAAGAAAATAAGAAAATAAGAAAACCGTTTCACGTTCCTCCCTCAGAATTCTTAATTCTTCATTCTATCGAGTAATCGTTTGCTCGCGGTCAGGACCTACGCTGACGATGGTGATGGGTGTGCTGGTGGCCTTTTCGATGTAGGCGATGTAGTCCTTCAAAGCTTTGGGGAACTGGCTCTCGCTGGTCAGCTGTGTGAGGTCGGTCTGCCAACCTGGCAATGTCTCATAGACTGCCTGCCAACCCTCTGTGTCATAGGGCATCTCGTCGGTCGTGACGCCGTCCTTTGTGTACTTTGTGCAGACCTTAATCTCCTTGAAATCATCGAGCACGTCGCTCTTCATCATGATGAGTTGTGTTACGCCGTTTATCATGATGGCATAGCGAAGAGCCACCAGGTCGAGCCATCCGCAGCGACGGTTTCTGCCTGTCACAGCACCGTATTCGTGACCTATCTCGCGTATCTTGTCGCCTGTTTCGTCGAAGAGCTCTACGGGGAAAGGCCCGCTGCCGACTCTTGTTGAGTAAGCCTTGAAGATGCCGAACACCTCGCCGATGCTGTTGGGAGCCACGCCAAGACCAGTGCATACGCCGCCGCTCACCGTGTTGGATGACGAGACATAGGGATAGGTGCCGTGGTCGATGTCGAGCATCGTGCCTTGAGCGCCTTCTGCCAGCACATTCTTGCCTTCCTTCAGGGCTTTGCCAAGTTCAATCTCTGTGTCGGTAAGAGGGAACTGACGCATATATTCGATACCTTGCATCCAAAGCTTCTCCTCTTCCGTGATGTCGTAGTCGGTATAGTTGAGGTCGCGAAGCGTCTGCTCATGGCGTGCTTTGAGGGTGTTGTACTTCTCTTCGAAGTTCTCGAGGATGTCGCCCACACGAAGGCCTGTTCTGCTGGCTTTCTCGCTATAGGTGGGGCCGATGCCTTTGCCTGTGGTGCCTACTTTGTTCTTGCCCTTGGCTGCCTCGTAAGCACGGTCGAGCACTCTGTGTGTGGGCAGAATGAGGTGTGCACGCTTGCTGATATGCAGACGGCTCTTGAGGTCGTAGCCAGCTTCCTCCAGCTCTTTCGCCTCCTGCATGAAAAGGTCAGGAGCTATCACACAGCCGTTGCCGATGATGTTGAGCTTGCCTTCATCGAAGATGCCGCTCGGAATGCTGCGGAGCACGAACTTCTTTCCCTCGAAGATGATGGTGTGGCCTGCATTCGGACCGCCTGCAAAGCGAGCCACTATGTCGTAACGAGGCGTGAACACATCCACAACCTTTCCTTTCCCTTCGTCGCCGAAAACGATGCCCAGCAAGGCATCAACTTTACCTTTTCCCATATCTGTAGTTTATTGTTGTCTCATTTGTTTTAATAACTTGTTCCTTCTCGCTTCCTGCCGTTTCTTGGCCTGACACTTGCGGCAAAGTCCATAGATGTAAAGCAACTTGTCCTCTATGCCGAAGTATCGGATATTCAGGTTCTGCAGGGCAAGTTTTGCAGTGCCAGTCGATACCTTTGTGATGGTGTTGCACTGGTGGCAGATGGTGTAAGCCTTTGGGTTGCAATCCGTTCTCATCTCGTAGTGCGCAGCGGTGGCAAGCGGGTGCTTGATGGCCAGACCAGCGTCGCAGAAGAGTTCCATCGTGTTGAAGAGCGTAGCTCTGCTTACCTGGAACTTGGCATGTTCCTTCATGAGCAGCGTGAGCATTTCTATGTTGAAGATGCCATCAGCAAGCCCAGCCACACGCAGAATCTCGTATCTCTCGGGAGTTTTGCGCATAGCCTTTTCCATCATATATTGCGTCAGTCTGTCGTGCAATGATGCCAGTGGCTGTTGCTTCTTGTCCATATCCAAAGTGCAAAGGTAGATAAAAATCCTGAATTACATGCAAGTCGGATAAAGAAAAAGAGTTAAGAGTTAAGAATTAAGAGTGAAGAAACTTATTCTCCGCCTTTTCTTTCTCTCATTTTCCCGTTTTTCATTTTTACTTTACTCTTGTGTGCTTCTTGAAATGGAGGTTGCGTATGCAGATTTGCAGGTTGCGTTTCTTCAGTCACAAGCTGCGCTTCTTCATTTGCAGGTTGCGTACAGATTATTTAAAGCGGAATGAGCGAAAAGACGAAAGGCGGCAAATCAAAATGCAGTAGAGGAGAAAGAAATATGCTGAGTGCTGTTTTCATATTCTCTTCCAAATAAGATAACATTCAGAAAGGCAGGCGGTTGCAAACCTGATTGCCTCAGTCCTTCAGAGCCTCTTTGAGTGATTGAATGGCTTTCCTGAGGTGAAGATTTGCCTTCGGAAGCATCCTTGTCGTGCAATCCTCGATGAACTCAGCTTCCTTTGGCTCCAGTACTGTACCCTTTATGAGCAGGTGCCTCATGCAAAGGCAGGCACAAACAGAGGGTAGGGGCTTTGCTTCCTTGAGCCAGCTTAGGCAAGTCTCCTTGGCATGTTTGGTCTTGGAGAGCAGCAGCATTGCCATGACTTGTGCCTCTTCGGCAGTGAGCATTTCTTCTGCCCAGATTCCTGACGCTTCGGCAGTAAAGGCATCTACAGGCATCAGCATGATGGCCAAAAGCCTTGTCTCGCGGATGTTCTGCTTCCATAGTCGCTGGGCAAGGTCTGCATCCTGGGGGAACTCTGCGGCAATGCTTTGAAGCCTCGGCAGCTCAACGCCAAAGATGAGTTTGAAAGGCATTCCTGCTTCTCTCATCCTTGCAGAAAGGATGCCGTTCATGCTTGCACGCAGCTCTTTCTTGATGTCGAGTTCGTTGCTCATAAGGTTCTGTATTCTTGGCTGTAACGAAGCATTTGTTCGTCGTATGCTTCATTGTAGGAAATGCTTACGTCTGTGATGTTTCCTTCCGCATCTTTGATGAGTTCGTACTTAGGATTGACGAAGCCTTTGTAGGGAGCAAGGTTGAGTTTCCGATAGCGCTCTCTTATTTCTTTGTGCAACATCGTGTCGAGTTTGATGCCGTAGTTCTCCACAAGATGTCTGGCAGCCTCGTAATCGCCTTCACTCTTGATGCGCTGCACCTCCGCAAGCAATTTCCCGAAAGCCTTTCTGAGAAGCGGATAGTCTGTGACGAGGACATAATGCTTGCCAGCTTTCTCTGTGATATGCAGTGCCTCGGGATAGTGTTCGAGCACCCATCTGCTGATGAGCGCCCTGTTGCGCATGTGTGCTTCCTCTATCTGATGCCCTTCTTCTATGCGAACCATTTGTGTCAGCAGGCCGTTCTGCAAGTAGCTGTAATACTGTGCCTTGTATGCCTCGCTGTTAGGCGTCAGGCCCAGTTCCACAAGCTTCTGGTCAGCAATGTAATAGAGGCCAAAGAGGTCTGCTCTGGCTTCCTCGATAGTGCTGCCGTAAGCCTTGAGTGCATCAGCATCCACACCAGGCAAGAGCTGGCCGCTTCCATGCCCAAGACACTCGTGAAGGTCTGTGTGGAGCTCGTCGCAAACATCTCCATACTGGTCGAGAAGTTGTTTCGTTTCCTCGTCTATGACAAACTCTTCGCGCATTCCAGAGCCCTTTGCTGCCAGATTGTAAGCATGTGTGAGGTTGGAAATGGTGACGCTCTTGCTGCCGTGTTCAGCCCTAATCCAGTCGCTGTTAGGCAGGTTGATGCCGATGGCACTGCTTGGGTAGAGGTCGCCGCCAAGCATCGCAGCACTGATGACCTTCGCACTCACGCCCCGACATTGTTTCTTCTTGAAGCGCTCATCCACAGGGGAGTGATTCTCAAACCATTGTGCATTGTCGCTTAATGCTTTTGTGCGACGTGTTGCATCGTGGTCGATGATGTTGACATAGCCTTCCCAACTGGCTTTCAAACCAAGCGGGTCACCATACACTTCTGTGAATCCATTGGTGAAGTCAATCTCTCCTTCGGTATCCTGAACCCACAGGATAGCATATTCATCGAAAGTCTTCAGGTCGCCTGTCTCGTAGAACTCTGTGAGTTTGTCTATGACGAGCCGTTGCCTGTCGTTTTCCGCATATCGACGAGCCTTGCCGAGCATATCACAAATGCGCTCAAGAGCATTTCCATAAAGACCTCCTATGCGCCAGACATTCTCGCAGAGAGAACCATCTTCCTTGCGCTCCAAGCGACTGTTCAAGCCCAGCATCGGAGGCCTGTTAGCGTCTGCTTTGCTCTTCAGGTCTGCATAGAAAGCCTCAGCCTCGGCTTGCGTGATGCCTTGTGCATAGTAGTTGCAGGCAGAAGTGAGCAGCAAATCCTCGCCATCAGCTTGATTCACGCGCTTTGGCATCACTTCGGGATTGAAGATGAGGTCAGTCAACGCCTCGATTGCCTGCTGTTGGCTGTTGTCCGTTCTTTGAGGCTGTGGAGCAACGGCGCTCTTCTGATATACAGAAGCACATAGTTTCTCTTTGAAGAACTCCTTGCTGAAGCCCGGCTGGAACTTCTGATAGCTGTAGTGATGATGTATGCCGTTGGAGAACCACACACGCTTCATATAGACCTTAAATGCCTGCCAGTCAGCATTGTCATCAGGTCCGTCGTAATGTGTATAGATGGTTTCCAGCGCTTCTCTGAGCTGAAGTCCGAATTGACAGTTCTGGTCCCAAAGAATATCTCTGCCCAAGAGAGCGGCTTCCGACAGGTAATAGACAAGCAACTTCTGCCTGAGGGGCAACTGAGCAAAACCAGGCACCTCATAGCGAAGCAGCTGAAGGTCGGCAAAACGCTCCTGCAAAGTGTCGAAAGCGTGCGCCATTACTTCTTTGTGCTCTTCCTCTTCGAAGTGACTTTCTTTGGCTTTCTGCCTCTCTTCTTGGGCGCTGCTTTCTTGACTATCTTCTTTTTCCTTGGGACAGGCTTTGGCTTTGGCTCTGCTCCAAACAGCTTCCTGTATTCTTTAGGCGTTATTCCGCAGATACGAAAGAATGTGGCATAGAAGCTCTGACGCGTAGTGAAGCCCACATTGATGGCGATGTCTTCCATCTTCATGTCTGCGAAGTTGGCATCCTGAAGCATGTACTTTGCCTCCTGGATACGCATTGTGCCTACCATTTCCGAGTAGTTCTGCTGGAATCGCAGGCTGACAACAGCGCTGATGTAACGCATGTTTATGCCGAGCTCGTCTGCCAGAAGTTTCGCTGAATAGTTCGGGTCGCGATACTTCTTCTCGATGAGTAGCTTTGTGATGATTTTCTTCGAGATATCGTCCACCAGCTCTGGCGTGATGGAACTCTTGTATGAGGAGGCAACCTTCTTCTCCTTTTTCTCTGTGATGTTGTATTTCATTCCTTGTTAACTATTGATTCATTTACGATTTAGCATTTTGTCGGGGTCGTTTGTCGTGATGATGTCGATGCCCTTTGTCTCAGCCCAACGGCGCAGTTCCTCTTCGCCATCCACGGTCCACACATTGACTTCCAGCCCGAGCTTCTTGGCTTCTTCGGGCCATTCGGGGTGTTTCTCGAAAGTTTTCGCGTTGTAGTCGATGCCTGTCCACCCTAAATCCTTTACTTCTTGAGGTGTGAGGTCGCCGTTCAGGAAAGCCACTTTTGCCTTGGGAGCCAGTTCGTGGACACGCTTGCAGGCTTGCTTGCTGAAGGAGATGTAATCCGTTCTGTCTGCAAGGCCAAGCATGTTGACAAGCTCCACAGACAATTCGGAAATCATATTGTCACGCTTGGCATTACGATGGGGCTTGATTTCGAATATCAGTCGGCATTGAGGCCAGCGCAGAGCCTCTGTGAGGTATTGCTGAAGGGTAGGGATGAACTCGCCATTCTTCAAGCGGATGTTCATCAATGTGGCATAGGTAGTGTCCTCTATGCGAATGCCTTCAACCGTAGCGTCGTGAAAGACAACGGGCACTCCGTCCGCAGTCAGCCAAACATCGAACTCGCTGCCCCAACAGCCAATCTCTGCCGCTTTTTGGAACGAGGCGATAGAATTCTGTGCACTTCCATCGGTCCGCCAGAAGCCGCGATGTGCCACGATATGTGGTTGGGCCAGACAGGTCAGACCGCAAAAAACAAAAAGTAATGAGATCAGGTTTCTTTGCATTGTAATATGTTTTTTGTTGCAAAGATATAAAATAATACGATACGAGACGAAGAACTTCAAGAAAAAATGTTCATTTTAACTTTAATCGCAATCTCGTTGGCAGAAGCATGGATGAACGGCTCGCGTGATGTTTGCAAAATCCACACGAGAACTTTGCAAAATCCACACGAGAACTTTGCGAAATCCACACGTGATGTTTGTCAACTACACACATTAAGTTTACAAACTAGCCACGTTAAGTTTACAAACTAACCATGTTAAGTTTACAAACCAGCCACGGTTAGTTTGAGAATTCGCTTAGTGTTTTCTGTAATTCTATATCGATTGTCGCTGCGATGACCGATAAGCCAGATGATGTCGTCGCCGCATGTCGCCACAAATGTCTCTGCCTTCTCCAGGCGATTTATCTTGCGGTCAGTCAGGTAATCACTTACCAACTTCCTTCCCTTCATGCCGAATGGCACAAAAGCATCGCCTTCTCGGACAAGACGGACTTCAATTGCGTTTGTCAGCAAATCAGCATCGAAGTAGGCGACATTCGGCCCCTGTTCTTGCATAGAAGACACAATCTCTTGCTTGATTTGTGGTTTGGAAAGGGGTAGGGAGATGGAAGACAAGAGCAGGCAATTGCGGTCACGAAGGACTTTGTGGCTATTGGAAATCCACATCTTGCCGACATCACTCCGTGAGGCACTCTGCATCTCCTCTTCCTGAGCCTGATTAAAGCCCTTGCCTGCAAGCCATTCGTGGAGCAAAGTGCGAGAGGAAAGGGCATTCAAAGGGAAAGCATCTGGCTTGATTTCCAACTCCTTGAAAGTCGTTTCTATACCTTTTATGTAATAAGGAAGGCTTTGTCGAACATTATCACATGCAAGGCAAAGGTGCTCGACGGCAGAGGGATTGATGCCCTGAAGCAAGGGAATCAGGTCGAGACGAATACGGTTCCTAAGTGCGATTCGTTCGGAATTGGTACTGTCTGTCACGAAGGATTGCCCACGACTCTTGAGGTATTGGAGGATTTCTTCCCGACTCAAGCAAAGAAGAGGACGGATAATGCCATCATGCTTCGCTTGCATACCAGCCAAACCACGCAATCCTGTGCTACGAAGAAGGTTAAGAAGCAGTGTCTCTACCTGGTCGTCGCGATGATGAGCCACAGCGATGCAAGCTGCCTTCCTTGCTTTCATCTCCTCTCGAAACCAGTCATAACGAAGGTCGCGAGCAGCCATCTCGATACTTATTCCACATTCTTTTGCCACTTCCTCCGTATTGAAATGACGCACAGACAAGGGCACATCTTGCTCTTTGCAAAGTTCCTCGACAAAAGATTGGTCGCGAAAAGACTCATCGCCTCTCAAATGGAAGTTGCAATGTAAAGCCTCAAGCTTGTAGCCAAGTTCCTTCATAATAAGCAGCAGGGCAGTAGAATCGGCTCCTCCGCTTAGGGCAATAAGAATCAGCGACTCGCTTTCAAGCCCAATTTCACGTTCGATGTATGTGCGTACTTTCTCTGTCATTTGTCCTGCAAAAGCTGTTTTGCATTCTCTCTTGCCGCTTCCGTTACCTTACTTCCACTAAGCATGTGGGCAAGTTCTGCAATGCGTTGTTCCTCATCAAGTTGTCGGATGTGCGTTAAAGTGCGACTTCCTTCGTCTTCTTTATAGACAGAATAGTGAGTTTTACCTTTTGCCGCAATTTGAGGAAGGTGCGTGATAGCGAGAACTTGCTGACCTACGCCACTACTCATCTGCACCATAATCTTCGCCATTGAGCTTGCTACTTTACCACTCACGCCAGTATCAATCTCATCGAAAATGATAGTCGGAAGGTGCATCTGCTTGCTTGTCAAAGCCTTTAGGGCAAGCATAACTCTCGACATCTCACCACCACTTGCCACATCTGCTAAAGGTCTGGGCGTCACACTCTTATTGGCTGAGAAGAGGAAGGTGACGATATCCAGTCCAGAAGGCAGGAGTTCTTCTGTTTTTTCAATACTTGCGTCGAACACAACTGCAGGCATATCCATCTGGACAAGCGTTTCCTTCACAAGCTTTTCTACTTGCTTGGCAGCCTTTGCTCGACCAGAAGAAAGCTTTTCTGCCAGCTTCTTTGCTTTTCCTGTATCAGCTTCAATCTGAAGTTTCAAAGCAAGAATATTCTCTTCAGAATCAGTAAGTAAGGAAAGTTGAGAGCGGATGTCTTCGGCAAGAGCGATAAGTTCTTCCGATGAATTGACATGATGTTTCTGCTCGAGAGCAAATAGAGCGTCAAGCCTCTCAGTGACTTGTTGCAAACGAGCTGGGTTATACTCCACATCCTCAGCAAGATTGTTGATGTCGGCGGCAATGTCTTTGACCTCAATAACAACACTTTCAAGCCGTTCCAGATATGCCTCGACAGCTGGATACACATTGGCAATCTGCTGCATAGTCTGGCTTGAACGGCGAAGAGAATCAATGGCTCCCACACCATTATCGCTGTCATCTCCATTAAGTAAAGCATCGACACTAGAGAGCGCAACCTTTATGTCTTCGGCATGCGACAGGGCACTCTGCAGTTGTTTCAGTTCCTCATCTTCTCCTGGCTGCAGTTTGAATTCGTCAAGCTGCTCAAGTTGAAAGCGGAGATAATCTTCGTCGCTTTGCTTCTTAGCCAGATTCTCTTCCATCTCTTTCATCTTTCGACGAGCTTCAACAAGACGAGCATAACAATCTTGATACTGAGAAAGCAAATCGGAATGGCTGGCAACAGTATCAACTATGCCTAATTGGAAGGCAGGATTCTCGAGCAACAGATTGCTGTGTTGGGAGTGGATGTCCAGCAAGTGAAGTGCTATCTGACGAAGCACGGCTACACTCACGGGGGAGTCATTGACGAAGGCTCTGCTCTTGCCACTGGCTGCAACTTCTCTGCGAAGGATACATTCCTGAGGTTCATAGTCGAGTTCATTCTCTTCGAAGAGTGCCTGCATACCATAGTCTTCAATATCAAAGATGCCTTCAACTGTGCATTTCGCAGCTCCAGACATAATGCTTCCAGAGTCTGCCCGCTGCCCCATAAGCAAACCTAAGGCACCAAGGATAATAGATTTACCTGCGCCTGTTTCGCCTGTCATAACAGAGAATCCTGGCTGAAGGTCAATATCGAGCGCCTCGATGAGAACATAATTATTGATTGTCAGATGCTTGAGCATATTTTGTATTGTTTATTTGTTTCAGTAAATCAACGGCTTCGCTGATTGTGTTGACTTCGTCGATGAGGAGGCTTATCTTGCCTTTGTCTTGCTTGAAATGGCAGCGATAGGCATTGGCTTTAGCGTATTCCACTATTTGTCCGAAGATGCGACCATTGTAGAAGGGATTGTCATCATCAGGACCAAAGAAGAGTCTTGCATGGCCAGCCTTTAAGACTATGCGCTCACAGCCGAAATGTTTGCCAAGCCTGCGAAGTGTAACGACTTTCAACAAGTCTTCAGCCTCTTGTGGAGGCGAGCCAAAACGGTCTATGAGACGTTGCCTGAAGCGCTCCACATCTTCATCCCTTTCCATGCCATCAAGCTCACGATAGAGAAGCATGCGCTCGCTGCTTGTCGGCACATAGTCTTCGCTGAAGTACATTGGCAGGTTGCTATCAAGCTGACAGTCATCTACAACATCTGTGCTCTCAACGATATTGCCTTCACGAACCTCTTCTGCATAGAGTTCATGGAATTCTTCGTTGCGAAGTTCAGTAACAGCTTGTGAGAGTATCTTCTGGTATGTCTCGTATCCAAGGTCGGCAATGAAGCCACTCTGTTCTGCTCCAAGCAGGTTTCCAGCGCCGCGAATATCAAGGTCTTGCATGGCAATGTGGATGCCGCTTCCCAAGTCGCTGAAGTTCTCAATAGCTTGAAGCCGACGCCTTGCATCAATGTTAAGTGCGGAGAGTGGCGGCGCAAGAAGGTAGCAGAATGCTTTTTTGTTAGAGCGACCTACTCGCCCTCTCATTTGATGAAGGTCGGATAGTCCGAAGTTGTGTGCGCCGTTAATGATGATGGTGTTGGCATTGGGTATGTCCAAACCGCTCTCAATGATGGTAGTAGATATGAGGACATCGTAATCATAGTTCATGAAGTCCACCATAATCTTCTCAAGTTCTTCGGGGGGCATCTTGCCGTAAGCCACTGCCACACGAGCATCTGGCACATGTTTGTGAACAAGTTCGGCGAGTTCGGGCAATTGGCTGATGCGATTGTTCACAAAGAAGACCTGCCCGCTTCTGCTCATTTCGAACTCAATTGCTTCTGCTATGACTTCGGCATTGAAGGTGCAAAGCTGCGTCTGTATCGGATAACGATTAGGTGGAGGAGTCTGGATGACACTCAAATCCCTTGCTCCCATCAAACTAAACTGTAAGGTTCGGGGAATGGGAGTAGCTGTCAAGGTTAAGGTATCTACATTGGTCTTCAACTGACGAAGCTTCTCTTTTGTTGAGACGCCGAACTTCTGCTCTTCGTCAATAATGAGCAGACCTAAGTCCTTAAAGCGAACGCTCTTGCCGATAAGCTTATGCGTACCTATTATTATATTGACGGAACCCGTCTTTAGTTCTTCGAGAATCTGTTTCGTCTGTTGTTGTGTTCGTGCCCGTGTCAGGTATTCTATCTTGACAGGAAAGTCTTTCAGGCGACTTGTGAAGGTTTGGAAATGCTGATAAGCAAGCACAGTCGTCGGCACAAGAACTGCCACTTGTTTGTTATCGACACAAGCCTTGAAAGCAGCCCTCACAGCCACTTCCGTCTTGCCAAAGCCAACATCTCCGCATACGAGCCTGTCCATAGGCCTTTGCCTCTCCATATCTGCCTTGACATCTTGCGTAGCTTTGAGTTGGTCGGGCGTGTCCTCGTAGAGGAAACTTGCCTCAAGCTCGTGTTGCATGAAGCTGTCGTGACTATATGCGAAGCCTTTCTCTTCTCTTCTTCGACTATAAAGGAGAATAAGGTCTCGCGCAATGTCCTTGATCTTCTTTTTCGTCCGCTCTTTCATGCGCTCCCAAGCACCAGTCCCGAGATGGCTGATGCGTGGCGGTTCGCCTTCTTTGCCTTTGTATTTCGAGACCTTATGAAGAGAGTGAATAGAGACATAAACGGTATCGTCGCCAGAATAGATAATCTTGATGACTTCCTGCATCTGGTCGCCATTCTTCATGTTCACCAAACCGCCGAACTTGCCCACACCATAATCTATATGCACCACATAATCGCCAACTTCGAACTGCTGCAACTCTTTGAGAGTCAGCGCCACCTTTCCGCCCATTGCCTTTTCGCTACGAAGATTGTACTTGTGGTAGCGGTCAAAGATTTGATGGTCGGTGAAGAAGGCCACATGGAGGTCGTCGTCTATGAAACCTGCGTGCAGGGCGTGGTCGACAGGAGTGAACTGAATGCCTGTTTCCTTATCGTGGAATATGCTTTCGAGTCGGTCCGTCTGTTTCTGGCTATCAGCCAAAATAAAGAGTTCTGTGCCTTCGTCTTGCAACTTTTGGAAGGCTGAGATGAGCAAATCGAAGTTCTTGTGGAAGATAGGTTGTGGGTGAGTGTGGAAGGAGAGTCTTTTGCCAACTTGCCCTTCAACGGGAAGGCTTTTCAATTCAATACGACGGAAGTTGAGAATCTGTTTCTTGAACTCTTCTGGCTTGACGAGCAGAGCGGTCTCATCTAAATCTCCTTGAGGAGAGACTTCCTTGCTTTCAATTATCGCTGAATGGCTAAACCCGTCATGATATGTCTGTTCTACTATGTCGCACAGGAAAAGCAAGTCCTTCGTAACAAGCACAGCATTTTCGGGTAGGAAACTGAGAAAGCTTTCTCGGCTAAGGTTTTGCCCATCCATCTCGGACACTAAGGAAATACTTTGCTGGCGGTCTTTGCTGAGTTGGCTATGCACCTCGAAAGTTCTGATGCTATCCACTTCGTCTCCGAAGAAATCGATGCGATAGGGCAGTTCATGGGAGAAGGAATAGACATCGATGATGCTTCCTCGGACTGCAAACTGTCCTGGCTCATAGACATAATCAGTCCGTTTGAAGCCGAAGCTGAGCAAAGTCTCCTGCACAAACATGATGTCCACACGCTCTCCGACTCTGAGGTTCAATGTTTGCTCGTTGAGCTTCTGCTTCGTCACAACAAGCTCGGAAAGTGCTTGAGGATGTGTCACGATATAGAGTGGCAGGCTTCCCGAGGAAAGACGCGACAGAACTTCCGTCCTGAGTATCTCCTGTCCGGCATTCCTTTGCCCGAACTTGATGGCTCTGCGGAAACTGCTTGGGAAGAAGAGCACTTGCTGGTCGCCAAGCAGTCGGGTGAGGTCATGATAGAAATAGCCCGCTTCCTCCTCGTCATCGAGGATAAAGACATAAGGCGTGTTCAAAACCTGTGGCGCCTTAACTGCAAGAGATGCAAAAACGAGAGCAGCCGAACTTCCTTGAAGTCCAGCAAGTTGAATGGTTCTGAATGAGCCTTTCTGCATCTCGGCAGCGAGGGCTTTCACGCCTGGATGCCTGGCATAGATGCTCTGTAGTTTCTCTATCTCCATAATCGGGCTGCAAAGTTAAGACATTTCCGCGAAGTATGCAAGGAAATCTTCCTACTCTGCCTTTTTTGCCTCATTCCAGAGGGCATCCATCTGGGCAAGCGTCATTGCCTTCAGTTCGAGGCCTTGCTCCTTTGCTTTCTGCTCCACATAATTAAAGCGGCGGATGAACTTTTGATTCGTATGTTCAAGTGCGTTGTCCGGATTTATATGGTAAAGCCTTGCTGCATTGATGAGACTGAAGAGGAAGTCGCCATATTCTGCTGTTTGCTTCTCGATATTGTCTTCCTTGGAAAGCTCAGCCTGAAGCTCGCCAAGTTCTTCTCTGACTTTATCCCAGACGTCTTCCTTTTTGTCCCAATCGAAGCCCACAGCCCTTGCCTTGTCCTGTATGCGGTATGCCTTGATGAGCGACGGGAGCGAGTGGGGGACGCCTCCTAGAACAGTCTTGTTGCCGTCCTTCTCTTTCTGCTTGATCTGCTCCCAAGCCATCACGACATCGCCTGCCGTTTTAGCCACTGCATCGCCATAGACGTGGGGATGCCGGAAGATGAGCTTGTCGCAAAGCTTGTTGCAGACATCGGCAATGTCGAACTGCTCCTTCTCGCTTGCAATCTTTGCATAGAAGACGATGTGGAGCAGCACATCGCCCAATTCCTTTTCTATATTAAGGACGTCATCCTTCAGCAGAGCATCGCAAAGCTCGAAGGTCTCCTCAATGGTGTTCGGCCGAAGACTCTCGTTGGTCTGTTTGTGGTCCCACGGGCACTTCTCCCGCAGGTTGTCCATCACATCCAGCAAACGTCCGAAAGCCTCCAGTTTCTGTTCTCTCGTATGCATTATGATAAATTAAGAATTAAAAGTAATGATTTAAGAAATATCTTGCACAAAGTTACACCTTTTTGTGCAAAGCAGCCTGCAAATCGCACTTTTTCATTGCACAAAACATAAAAAATTGGTTAAAATGCTTGCAAGAATGAAGAAAAAGCCCTTACTTTGCGTCGTCAAAACAATAATAACGCACTAAAATCGTTTGCCTATCGATACAGACATTACTCCAAAACCATACTTTTGAGACGTAATGAATAATTTATCTGCAATGACCGACCACGAACTGGTTGTATTGTATGAAGAAGGTAACGACAGTGCATTTGATGTTTTGCTTGAACGCCATCAGGCTTACGTATATTCCTATATCCTCTTTTTGGTAAAGGACAGCGATGTCGCCAACGATTATTTCCAAGACACATTCTCGCGTGCCATTGTGGCCATTCGTTCCCACAAGTACCAGACAAGCGGAAAGTTCAGTGCATGGCTCATACGCATCGCGCACAACCTCATCCTCGATCAGGGACGCAAGACCGAGACGGCACAGACCGTTCGCGAAGACCAAGTCAATCCCAAGGCCCTCAACAGTCTGCGCCTCAGCGATGCCACCCGAGAGGACGAGATGATCGACTCCCAGACTCGTCAGGACATACGCCATCTGCTCGACTACTTGCCGGAGCCTCAGCGCGAAGTTATCATCATGCGTTTCTACGACGACCTCAGCTTCAAGGAGATTGCCCAACTGACTGGTTGCAGCATCAACACTGCCCTTGGCCGTTGCCGTTATGCCCTCATCAACCTCCGCAAAATAATCGGCGAGAAGCGTTTCAGCTTGGTCGGATAAGACCATCTTCTGCACAATATTGCAGGAAGGAAACAGGAACGCCCCTCAAAAGCGGGGCAGGGTATATCATCTATCGATATATAGTATAGAATATATAGTATGTAGTATGGAGTTTTCGTCCGTGCGGACTTGATAGTTCCTTCGTGCGGATTGTCCGACAGCATTCTCTCTAGGACTTATAAAAATCCTCGTGTGGATTTCCCGATTTTCACGTGTGGATTTCACAAAATCCTCGTGTGGATTTTGCAAACATCTCGTGTGGCCTTAGCCGCACCCTTCCTTTGCCTTCAGCCACTCCGCTCCTCTAATGGGAGGGGAGCATGTGGCATTCCTTTCGGGAGAAAGGGGTGGGGAGCAAGCGAGAGCCCGAAAGCTTATGTCCGTCTGCGGAACTCGGCACAGACGATGCCTGTTGCAACAGCCACATTGAGGCTTTCCGTTGTGACGGAGCCTTTCGGGTAGTTGGGGATGAGGAGCCGACGGGTGACATGTTTCGCCACCTCGTGGCTGATGCCGTTCCCTTCGTTGCCCATCACAATGATGCCGCCTTCAGTAAGTTCTTCCTCGTAGATGTCCGTTCCATCAAGGAAGGTGCCGTAAACAGGCATCTTTGCTTTTTCCAGCACTTCTGCAAGGTTGCAGTAATGCACCTTCACTCTTGCCAGAGCGCCCATGCAGGCTTGCACGCATTTGGGATTATAGATGTCGGCTGTGCCCTCGGAGCAAAGGATGTCGCGGATGCCAAACCAGTCGGCTATGCGCAGTATGGTGCCCATGTTGCCGGGGTCTTGAACGCCATCGAGGGCAAGGTAAAGAGAAGACCCCTCTCCATCTCCCCCAATGGGGAGTGACCCAAAAGCCTCCACACGGGGAGGTTTGGAGGGGGTTATAAGGAAGACTGCCAAGACGCTTTGAGGAGTTCTGAGAAGGCTTGCTCTTTCCAGTTCTTGCTGATTCACCTCGTCAACGGGACAATTGAAGATTGAAGATTGAAGATTGAATTTTGAATTGTCTTCCAGCCATTCCTTTGTGGCAGCAATATAGAGCGGGGTGAAGTAGGGGAGCAGTTCGCCCACAAGTTTTGGACCCTCTGCCACGAAAGCATTATGCTGCAAACGATACTTGCGCATCTCCAGCGACTTAATCCACTTAATACGAGCCTTGCTTATCATAGTTCAGAGTTAAGAGTGCATAGTTATGAGTGCAAAGTTACAAATAATTTTTCACTTTTCACTTTTCATTTTTCATTTTCTTTGTATCTTTGTAGTCGGAAAGAATAATTCTTTATTTAATAATTATATATTATGGCACACTTTACTCTTTTTTCCAGGGGAAAGCAATCTATGCTTTTCTTGGTTCTTATGCTCTGTTCTCTTGCCGCAAGGGGCACGATTCGGGTGGATAATCTCTGGTATGAGCTCAACTCTTCCAACATGACGGCAACAGTTGTCCGTAGTACAAGCTACGGATATGCCTTGTCCAAAGACTACGTTGTCCCATCTGTTGTCTACAATAAAAACCTGCCTTATACCGTGACAAAAATTGGCGATCACGCCTTTGCGTATTATGAAGATGTGACTTCCGTGAAACTTCCCAGTACCATTACAGAAATCGACGAATGTGCATTTGCGCAATGCTATAGTTTGAGTTCGGTGAATATCCCTTCCAACGTAACCAAAATAGGGGAAGCCGCATTCAAAAGTTGCATATCCCTGACTTCGGTGACGATTCCCCGCGGGGTGACAAGCATTGAAAACTATGCCTTTGATGGTTGTAGGAAGTTAAGCTCCGTCACGTTATACTCGGGCGTGACAAGTATCGGCTCCTATGCTTTCTTTGATTGTCTACTAGACTATATCAATATTCCCAGCACCGTGACAAGCATTGAAGAACGTGCATTCTATGGCAATCTCTTCACTTCTGTCGTAATCCCAAAGTCTGTAACAAAAATCGGTACCAAGGCCTTCGCGGGAAATTCAAAACTGGAATCTGTTACAGTTTACAGTAACACTCTCGTCTCTGGATTGAAAACTGTTAACGAAAGCTTTAAGTACTTGTTTGGCGAAGACGTTAAGCGTTATATTCTTACGAGCGAAGTGACAAGAATCGGCACCAACACTTTTTATGACTGCTCTGGACTGAAAACGTTGGTAACTCAGGGAGAGATAACAGGCGTTGGAGAGGATGCCTTCAAATATTGCAACAATTTGAAAGATGTTCAGTTGAATGGAAATGGATTAGTTTCTAAAAACTCTTCCTTGAGATCAATCTTCGGAACACAAGTGGAGAAATATACAATAACCGGTAATGTGACAAGTATCGGCAGCTATGCTTTCAAAGGATGTACAGGATTGACATCCCTCTATCTCCCAAATACCGTGACAAGCATCGGCGAATCTGCCTTCGAGGACTGTAGCGGACTGACCTCGCTGTCCTCTTATGAAATTCCCAACAGCGTGAAAACCATAGGCCGATATGCCTACTCCAATTGCACGGGATTGACTTCCGTAATCATCCCTTCGGATGTTACATACATCGGCACTGGCGCTTTCTCGAGTTGCAACAAGCTTACTAACGTGACCCTGAACAGTAACACGCTCGTCTCTGCCGAAAGGACATCAGATACCTCTATGGCTTCCATCTTCGGTGCCCAAGTACAGAAATATCAGCTTAGCTCCAGTGTTACTGCCATAGGCAGCTATGCATTCTATTGTTGTACAAAACTTAGTACTATAAACATTCCAAGTGCTGTAACATCTATCGGCAGCTATGCTTTCTATTCTTGTGAAAACATGAGCACTATAACACTTCCCAATGGCATGACTAGCATCGGAACATACGCTTTTTATGCTTGCGGAAAGCTGAGTTCCGTAACAATCCCATACACCGTGACAAGTTTAGGTGCCCGTGCTTTCTTGGGTTGCACCAAGTTGACCTCCGTAACGTTGAACAGTAATGCTGTCGCGTCAGCCACTAGAGCAAACGACACCAGCATGAAAACGATATTTGGCGACCAGGTACAGAAGTACTATTTGGGCAACAACGTTACAAGTATTGGCGAGCGTGCTTTCTTTGAATGTAGTATGAATTCCGTTAGCTTCTCCTCTAACCTGAAAAACATCGGCGTTTGTGCCTTCTATGGCTGTAACGGCTTGACATCGGTAACCTTACCTAATGGCGTGCAGACTATTGATATCTTTGCATTTTGTAACTGCAAGTTCCTGACCTCTATCAACATTCCAAGCAGCGTGACCTACTTAGGGGAGCGTGCTTTCCTTAACTGTTACAGCCTGACCTCCATCACTATCCCCGATAACATCCCAAGCATCGGTATGTACACATTCGGTGATTGCACGAGTTTGTCATCTGTAACACTTGGTAATAACGTGAAAAGTATAGGTGGTTGGGCCTTCAATAACTGTAGCAAGCTGACCACTTTCACAATCCCTCAAAGTGTTGAAAGCATTGGCAATTGTGCTTTCCAGAATTGCACTGGTTTGAAAGAGATATATTGCAACCCTGTTAAAACGCCGGAAGTGTTTGCCAAATCCTTCAACAACTTGAACGTAGGCAATATCCTATTGTTTGTTCAAGATGAGGCATATCAGGCATACAAGAATCATGAAGTATGGGGACTGTTTTGGGTAGAATCACCAACAGGAATAAATGAGAACCACCTAACTGAAGATTTGGGTCAACAACTCGTATACGACCTTAATGGACGCAGGCGTTCGGCTCCACAAAAGGGGCTCAATATCATAGGCGGCAAAAAGGTCGTAATGAAGTGAACATTCATCAAGGTGCATAAATAATTTCCTCCTTTGCTTAGTAGCTTTTGTGGCGTGAATATCCTTAAACGACAAATAGAAGCCCTTCTTCTGCTGGTTTTCCTCTTGCTTCTGAGCGGATGCCACACCTCTCGTTTCATTCCCGAGGACGGCTATCTGCTTACGGGAACAAGCATCAGCAGCGAGGACAAGAAGGTGGGGACGGACGAATTGCAGGCCTATATGCCCCAGCGCCCCAACAGCAAGTGGTTTTCTCTCTTCAAGGTTCCGTTGGGCATCTACAGTCTCTCGGGCAGGGACAGCACAAAGCGCTTCAATCGTTTCCTGCGTCATTTGGGCGAAGCACCTGTAATATATGATCGCGAGCGCACGATTTTGGCTTGCAACAACATGCAGCTCAGCGTTCGGAACAATGGATACCTCAATGCCGAAGTACTTTTGCTGGAAAAGGCAAAGAAGGATAAGATGAAGGTCTTCTACCGCATCATACCGCACGAGCGCTATCATATTCGCAACTTCTCGTTCGATGTTCAGGACGATTCCCTCAAGCGAGCCCTCGACAGCCTCAACTACAAGCCAAGCCTGAGCCAAAGCGTTTCGGGGAGTCATCCTTATAGCGTCAACGAATTGGATGCCGAGCGAAGCCGCCTTTATGGCTTGCTCATCGAGAACGGCTACTATAAGTTCAACAAGGACTATGTCCATTTCCGTGTCGACACGACGCTTGGCAGGCATCTTGCCGATGTGGAGATGATAGTGAGGCAAACTCAAGGGAATGCCGACAGCCTCGATCATTCGCACCATCGCTACCATATCGGAAACATCAGCTACGAGTTTCCCGAAGGCAAGGAATTCCTTCGTCCCAAGGTACTCAGGAATGCGACGGCCATCAGCTCAGGTCATCTCTATCGGGAAAAAGAGATGCACGAGACCTATTCACGTATGACACGACTCAGTGCGGTGATGGCTTCCAATGTCCGTATCGAGGAAAGGAATGACGATAGCGACACGCTGGATGTGAACATCTCCTTGACGCCGAACAAACGCAACTCTTTCAGCGCAGAACTGGAAGGCACAAACTCGGCTGGAGACTTTGGTGCCGCTGCCAGCCTTACCTACCAGAACCGCAACATCTTCCATGGCTCGGAGCTTTTCAATATCAAGGTGCGCGGCGCTTTCGAGGCAATAAAAGGATTGAGCGGATATGCCGACCAGAACTTCATCGAGTATAGCATCGAGTCGGGTCTCACCTTTCCCGACTTCAAATTCCCCTTCCTTCGCCGTTCTTTCCGCAGGAATGCGCAGGCTACAACCGAGATAAATGTGGCCTACGACTCTCAAGACAGGCCAGAATTCCATCGGCGCGTGCTCACAGGCGTGCTGCGTTATCGATGGACACGCATGAACAGACAGCTGCAGCATCGCTTTGATCTCCTGGACCTCGACTATGTCTTCATGCCCTGGATAAGTGACACGTTCCGCGAGAAGTATCTTAGCGACCCGCAGAATCGCAATGCTATTCTGAAGTACAACTACGAGAACCTGTTCATCATGAACTGGAGCTACCACTTTGCCTACACATCCATGCCGCTCGGCACTTCCGCTTCGAACTACGGAACGAATGCCTATACGATTCGTCTCGGCCTGGAAACTGCCGGCAACCTTCTTTATGGCATTACAAGCGGAACACATACTCAAATGAATGAAGCAGGGCAATATACCCTCTTCAACATAGCATACGCCCAATATGCAAAGTTCGATTTTGCCTTCTGCAAAAGCTTCCTCATCAACAAGAACAACTCCCTGGCACTTCACGCAGCTCTTGGCGTAGCCTTTCCTTACGGCAATTCTTCGATACTTCCTTACGAGAAACGATACTTCAGCGGCGGTGCCAACAGCGTTCGAGGCTGGAGTGTGCGTGAGTTGGGACCAGGAAGTTTTCAGGGCACAGACGGGCGCATCGACTTCATCAATCAGACTGGCGACATCAAACTCGACTTGAATGCGGAATACAGAACACACCTCTTCTGGAAGTTCGACGGCGCGGCCTTCATCGATGCAGGTAACATCTGGACAATCCGAGACTATAAAGAACAACCTGGAGGGCAGTTCAAGTTCGACGAATTCTGGAAGCAGATAGCTGTCTCATACGGTCTCGGCATCCGTCTCAACTTCAACTTCTTCATCCTTAGATTCGATGCGGGCATGAAAGCCATCAATCCCGCCTATACCGACAGCCACAGACATTTCCCCATAACACATCCCAAGTTCAAACGCGACTTTACTTTCCACTTTGCCGTTGGCATGCCTTTCTGACACATGAGACTCTCCATCCTAATCCCTTCATACAATTACGATTGCACACAATTAGTGCTTCAGCTATTGGAGCAACTTCCCGAAGATGCTGAAATCATTGTAGGCGACGATTGCTCTGAAATGGATGTCCTTTCGCCGATGGCAGACGAGAGAGTGCGCGTCTTCAGGCCCGAACACAATCTTGGACGGGCATCTATTCGGAACAGACTTGCCGAGGAAGCGAAAGGAGAGTGGCTTATCTTCATAGACGCCGATGCAGGAGTTCGAAGCCCGCACTTCATTGCCGACTATCTGACTGCCTCCGAACAGGCAAATGTCGTGTGTGGAGGTACTGGGAATCTGCCCGAATGCCCTCGGCCTGCAGCACGTCTCCGCTATGATTACGAGGTGAAAGGCGAAAAACGTCTGACCTTATCACATCGACAGTCACATCCCTATTCACAGTTTACCACGTTTAACTTTCTCATTAAAAGAAACCTTTTTCTATCAATAGGCTTTGACCAGCGTTTTTTACAGTATGGACACGAGGACACGCTATTTGGCTTGGAGCTGAAGAAACGCAACATTCATGTCCTGCATATCGAGAACAAACTGACGCATCTTGGTATAGAAGATGCCGACGACTATCTTCGAAAGACAGAAACAGCCCTTCGAACACTTGCCTCGATGCCAGTCGAACTGAAGCAGAATGCGCATGTTTCCAAGCTGGCAATGCGTTTGAAACGCCTATGCCTGCTTGACTTGACGTGCTTTTTCTTTAGTCTGTCCAAATCCTCTCTCCGCAAGAATCTGCTGGGAAAACACCCCAGCCAATTGCTCTTCACATTATATAAGTTGGGCTACTACTCGTGTCAAGAGCAAACTAAGCGTGGTTAATTGCCCAACTTAACACGTGTAATTTGCCAATTAGACACGTTATCTTTTCGAACTTAACGTGCCTTGTTTGCAAACTACTCGCTTTTTCTCATCTCATTATTTCTTTTTATCTTATTTATTTCGTATCTTTGCACTCGTTATGCAACCTTTAGCAGAGAGAATGCGTCCGTTGACGCTCGACACATATATCGGGCAGCAACACCTGGTGGGACCAGGTGCTGTGCTTCGGAAGATGTTGGAAAGCGGCCATGTAAACAGCTTCATCCTCTGGGGACCTCCTGGAGTGGGGAAGACAACGCTTGCCAGCATCATCGCCCGCAAGCTGGAAGTTCCTTTCTATACTCTGAGCGCTGTGACTAGCGGAGTGAAGGATGTTCGCGATATCATCGAGAAGGCGCGTTCTTCCCGCTTCTTCAATCAGAACAATCCCATTCTCTTCATCGACGAGATTCACCGCTTCTCCAAGTCGCAGCAAGATTCTTTGCTCGGTGCCGTGGAACAAGGAATCGTCACACTCATCGGGGCAACTACGGAGAATCCCTCTTTCGAGGTGATCCGGCCTTTGCTTTCACGCTGCCAGGTTTACACGCTGAAACCCCTCGAGGAAAGTGATTTGATGCACCTCGCACACTATACTGTGGAGCATGATATCGAGTTGAGCAAGCGCGTATTCCATTTCACAGAAACCAGCGCGTTGACGCGTTACAGCGGAGGCGACGCCCGAAAACTGCTCAACATCCTAGAGCTTGTTTATGAGTCGGCACCTAAAGAAGGCGACATAGAAATAACGGATGAGATTGTGGCAAATTGCTTGCAGCAGAATCCGCTTGCCTACGATAAGGATGGCGAAATGCATTACGACATCATTTCTGCTTTCATCAAGAGCATCAGAGGCAGTGACCCGGATGCTGCAATCTATTGGCTCGCCCGTATGATTGAGGGTGGGGAAGACCCTGCATTCATAGCAAGGAGGCTTGTTATCAGTGCAAGTGAGGACATCGGACTTGCTAATCCAAATGCCCTCCTGTTGGCCAATGCCGCTTTCGATGCAGTGATGAAGATTGGCTGGCCTGAAGGAAGGATTCCTTTGGCAGAAGCTACGGTCTATCTCGCTGCAAGTCCGAAGAGCAATTCTGCATATATGGCTATCAACGACGCTCTTCAAAAAGTTCAAGAGACCGGCAATCAACCTGTCCCGCTTCACCTCAGAAATGCTCCTACATCTTTGATGAAAGACCTCGGATACAGTAAAGGATACAAGTATGCCCATGACTATGAAGGCAATTTCGTTCTTCAACAGTTCCTTCCTGACGAGTTGAAAGAACAGCTTTTCTGGCATCCTCAAAGTAATCCTGCTGAAGATAGGCTTCGTGCACAAATGGAAAAGTGCTGGGGAAAGGATAAATATAAGTAAAATTAAACCTCAGAACATTGAGCGACGGGAATTTCAATCGAGCCTTGCTTCCATCCACTCCTTACCGAAGTGGCGTGAGAATGGGGCAACAACAAGCAAAGACGAAAGCCATCGAGGCTTTGAAGATTGCTTTGGAACAGGCAGAGCCTTCTCTTTCCGAAGAGCAAAAAGAGGCTGTTAAGGCGAGTTTCGAGAAGGAACTAAGGCATATTCCTTAGCTTCCGAAGCAGCTCCTTGTTGATGGTATTGATGCGTTTCTGCCCCTTCTTGAAGTCTGCTTTCAGGTCGGCTCCAATGGTGAAAATCTCCTCATTCACACCATGATAGAAGTCCGTAAAGGTTCGCAGTAGGGGAGGAAGGTAGGGTTGTTCTTTCGTATTGACTACCATCTTGATTCCTTTAGGCACCAATCTTACGTCCAACTCCTCGCCAGCATCCTTCGGGTCACCGTCGAAATGAATCACTCCAGGCGCACTTCTCTTGATATGCACCTGCTGACACTTGAAGGAGTGAATGCGGCTATTGGTAGTTATCGTCTTGTTAAAGAGCTGGATAGCCATTTGAGGAGCCTCAAGCACAGTAAAGGGTTCAATCAATGTGACGTCCATCAAGCCGTCGCTCATGCTGGCATGCGGAGCGATGTAAACATTGTTTCCGTACTGGCTGGCATTTGCGCATGCAATAAGAAACGCCTTATAGACCTGACGCTCCCCATCAATCGTTATCTCGTAAGTGTCGGGCTTGTACTTCAAGCCTTCTTTTAATGTGTTTTCTATATAGGTAAGAAGTCCTCTGCGACCTGCTTTGGCAAATCGATCGCTGATGAATGCGTCGAAACCAACCCCGCAAGTGCAGAAGAAAGGCTGTTGGTCGATGATGCCATAGTCGAGTGTTTCTATATGGCAATCCGCCAGAACTTGCAAGGCGCCATCAGGATTCATCGGGATATAGAGGTGTCGGGCCAGTCCGTTACCGCTGCCGCAAGGGATGATGCCAAGTGCTGTGCCGGAATGGATCAGACTTCGCGCCACCTCATTGACTGTACCGTCTCCACCCACAGCCACAACGATGTCTGCTCCTTCATCTGTAGCTTTTGCCACAAACTCAGAAGCATGACCTTTGTGTTCAGTCTTGCAAATCGTCCACTCAAACAGTCGGCTGTCCAGATACTTCGGGATAAGGTCGATGATGTGCTGCTTGTCCGAAGTGCCCGAAATGGGGTTGACGATGAATACTATCTTGGTCTTTTTCTCCATATTTCGTGCTGCAAAGGTATAAATAAATTGAGAGTTATGAGCCAAGAGTTAAGAAAAATACATAATAAGGGAAAAAATAATGAGTAATGAACTATAATCTATGAACTTTTTTCGTACCTTTGCAAACGAATTAAACCCTTTTGAGGGTGACGAATAATACTTTTATGGGATATTTACAAGACAGATGTGCCAAGTACACACTCCCGCAGGAGTTCATGGCACAGGGCATATACCCTTACTTCCGCGAGATAGAAGGCAAGCAAGGCACCGAGGTGATTATGGAAGGCAAGCGAGTTCTTATGTTCGGCTCGAATGCTTACACGGGCTTAACTGGCGACCAGCGTGTCATCGATGCAGGTTGTGCGGCAATGCAGAAATACGGTAGCGGATGCGCAGGAAGCCGTTTCCTCAATGGTACGCTCGACATTCATGTGCAGCTCGAGAAAGAGCTTGCTGAGTTTGTTGGCAAGGACGAAGCGCTCTGCTTTGCAACAGGTTTTACCGTCAACAGCGGTGTCATCAGCCAAATCGTTGACCGCAACGACTATGTTATCTGTGATGATCGCGACCACGCGAGCATAGTGGATGGCCGTCGTCTCAGCTTTGCCACGCAGCTCAAATACAAGCACAATGATATGGAGGACCTTGAAAAGCAACTCCAAAAGTGCGACCCCGACCGCGTGAAACTCATTGTGGTGGATGGCGTCTTCAGTATGGAGGGCGACCTTTGCAAGTTGCCTGAAATCGTTGAACTGAAGAAGAAATACAATGCCGCCATTATGGTGGACGAGGCTCACGGCATCGGTGTGTTCGGCAAGCAGGGTAGGGGCGTTTGCAACCACTTTGGTTTGACCGATGATGTTGACCTCATCATGGGCACATTCTCAAAGAGTTTGGCTTCCATCGGTGGCTTCATCGCAGCAGATAGCAGCGTTATCAACTGGCTTCGACACACTGCCCGCACCTACATCTTCAGTGCAAGTTGTACTCCGGCAGCAACAGCAGCAGCTCGTGAAGCACTTCACATCATCCAGCAAGAGCCGGAGCGACTGGAAGCGCTTTGGAGTGTAACGAACTACGCACTTAAACGTTTCCGCGAGGAAGGCTTTGAGATTGGCGACACGGAAAGCCCAATCATTCCTCTCTATGTGCGTGACACGGACAAGACCTTCATGGCAGTCGCCAAAGCATTCAACGAAGGTGTCTTCATCAATCCTGTTATTCCGCCTGCATGTGCCCCGCAGGACACACTCGTTCGCTATGCACTTATGGCGACTCACACACGCGAACAGGTTGACGAATCCGTCATAAAGCTTAAGAAAGTCTTCAAGGAATTGGGGATTCTCTAAGTGGACGCTAATCGAATCTCCATTGTGGCAATGCTCCTTAGACATAGGATGCATTGCCTTTTTTTATGTCATTATCAGAGAACACTTTAGAGCCGTTGGAAAAATCCACACGTGAACTATGCAAAATCCACACGTGAACTTTGCGAAATCCACACGTGATGTTTGCGAACTAACCGTGTGATGTTTGCGAACTAACCGTGTGATGTTTGGCAACAACACTGAGGTTACCATTCATCGACCTTTTGCTCGATGCGGAAAGCATCAAGTTGTTTCTGGAGTCGAGCCAGGTGCTTGGCATACTTTTTCTCAGCGATGACGTTCTGAAGCTCGTTCGGATCTTTCTTTATATCAAAGAGTTCATCGTAGGAACCCTTAGGTCCGTAGAAGTGAATGAGCTTGTATCTCCCGTCGCTCACGCCATCGTGTCGCATCACATTATGTTCCGCAGGACAATCATAATAATGGTAATACAGATACTTTCGCCAGTCCTTCGGTGCCTTGCCGCCTTTCGACATGATAGGAAGCAACGAGGTTCCAACCATCTGCTGCGGCTTTTCGGCATCCGCTATATCGAGGAAAGTCGGGGCGAAGTCGATGTTCTGAACAAGAGCGTCACACTTCTGGCCGCCCTTCATGCCAGGCGTATAGACCAATAGGGGCGTGCGGAAAGACTCTTCGTACATGAACCTCTTGTCGAACCATCCGTGCTCTCCCATATAGAAACCCTGGTCGCTCGTATAGACAACCATCGTGTTGTCCATCAAGTTGTTAGCCTCCAGGTAGTCAAGCAACCGTCCAACTTGTTCGTCGATACTGTGGATCACCCTCATATAGTCGCGGATATATCGCTGATATTTCCAGCGAAGGAGGGCATCGCCTGTAAGGTTTTGTGCCAACATCGCCTCATTTCGAGGGTTATAGACGGACTCCCATTTAGCCCTTTGTTCTGGCGACATTCGAGCAAGCTGCTGAAGAAAACCGTTGCCGTTGCGTTCGTGGGTGTATCCCATTCCAGGCTTAATCTGCGTGACCTTTAGGTCGTAACACATTTCCATGTCTTTTTCGATGCTCATCTGTTGCTCGTGTGCGGCCTGACCTCTCGTGGAATAGTCGTCGTAGAAGGTTTCCGGAAGTGGGAACTCGACGTCCTCATATAGGTCGAGCATATCGAGTGGCGGCATCCAGTTCCTGTGCGGAGCCTTGTGATGAACGAAGAGAGCGAAGGGCTTCGACTTGTCGCGATGTTCAAGAAATTGTATTGCATGGTCAGTGATGAGGTTCGTGGCATACCCTTTTTCCACGATATATTTGCCATCGGTCTCTTGCGAACGGAACCGCGGATCATAATAATCGCCCTGGCCAGGCACAATATGGTAGTCGTCGAAACCTTTCGGCTCACAAAGCATGTGCCATTTACCAATCATACTTGTCTGGTAGCCAGCCTTTTGCAAATACTCGCTAACGAATGGAGCATCCTTGTCAATCGGACAATCAAGCGTTCTCTGTCCGCTCTGATGGCTATACATGCCAGTCATCAGGCAAGCGCGACTTGGTGTACTCAACGAGTTCTCGACATAGGCGCGACGAAACAACATGCCCTTCTCGGCCAGCCGATCGAGGTTTGGAGTAGGGGCTTGGCGGCTAAGTTGATGTCCATAAGCACTTATCGCCTGATAGGAATGGTCGTCGCTCATGATGTAAACGATGTTCCAACGCTGTGCATGGGCAGCATTGATGGCACAACTGCCAAGCAGGAAAAGAGGGAGTTTTTTCATGATATCATACGTTCTTGTGCTATGGCAATCTCTTGCATGATTCGCGTTAAATATGGAATAACAATATGGCATTCCTGTCTGTTCTCGATGAGAGAGAGGAACTCTCGGAACTCATAACTGAGCCGATGATGTCCCGTCTCACTCTTAAATGTGACGGGCTCCTGGCCTCTCAGGTGAACGGTAAATGAGTCGAGGATGCTGACGGAACCATGAACCTCGATGTAACCCTCTTCGCCTTGGATGCAACCATACGAGAGGCCGTCGGAATCCTTTGAGGCACTGAGCACAGCAAGCGAGGTAGGGTAGTGACAGAGAAGTGTTCCGCTTGTATCGATGCCGTTAAAACCTCGGTTGCATTCATAGCGAACCGTGCGAGGAGGACCAAACAAAGCAATCGCAAAGCACAGGTTGTAGACATTGAGGTCTGCAAGCGTTCCGCCAGCCATTGAAGGGTCGAAGACGGGTGTCAACTCGCCATTGAGGTAACGGTCATAGCGACTGCTGCGCTGAGCATAGTTGCAATGCAGCATCCTTATCGTGCCAAGCTTTGGAACGAACTCTTGCAACTTACGAAACATCGGCATATATAATAAGGAATAGGCCGGCAGACAATAGACGCAACGCTGTATCGCAGTATCGATAAGTTCTTCAGTCTGAACACGATCCACTGCGATTGGTTTCTCCACAATCACATTCCTTCCGGCCTTCATCGCCTGCATCGCATACTCATGATGCACATGATTGGCGTTGGCGATATACACAAAGTCTGCTTCAGCTTCCTGAAGCATTCGCTCGTAATCCGTATAAACAAAACCAGTTTGAGCATAGGCTTGACATAGGTCGATAGCATGTTCCACACTTTGTTCGCGAGCATAAATGCCTGTGACCTCAATCTCGCCAGCAAACTCCTCATGCAGCATGCGCATGACTTCCTCGGCAATCTTTCCTGTACCTGCAATCGAAATCTTCATAAGAAGACGCTTTTAATGTTTTTGCCACAAAATTAAACAATTTATTTGAAAGGACAAAACATTTAAGTCGAAAGGATGAAATTATTCTCTCGAAATGACAGAGTTGGTAACTCATAATGCCGATGTCTCTAACTAGAGATGCCAAAGTAATCCATACATAATGCCAGATTTATTCTCTCGAAATGACAGAATAGGCAGATGTTCATGTAAAATCCCTAATTCTTACTAAACATAACGCCGATTATATCGAAAGCAAATGCTAAGAACAATAAGAATAAATAATGTACGCGCGAAGAGATTGTTTCATACTTTTGGTGTTATGTGAATAAATTTTCGTACCTTTGCAGCGCGATTTATAACAATGTAAGATATATAAAACAATGAAAGCATTTGTATTTCCTGGTCAAGGAGCTCAGTTCACAGGCATGGGTAAAGAGCTTTACGACACTAATCCCAAGGCAAAAGAACTTTTCGAAAAGGCAAACGAGATACTTGGTTTCCGCATCACCGACATCATGTTCGAGGGTGATGCTGAGGAACTGAAGCAGACAAAGGTGACTCAACCCGCAGTCTTTCTCCATAGCGTTATCACGGCAATCTGCTTGGGCGACGCCTTCAAACCTGATATGGTTGGCGGTCACAGCTTAGGCGAGTTCAGCGCACTCGTAGCTGCCGGAGCACTTTCTTTTGAGGACGGACTTCGTCTTGTGCATGCTCGTGCAATGGCAATGCAGAAGGCTTGCGAAGCCGCTCCCAGCACGATGGCAGCTATCATCAATCTTCCCGACGAGACGGTTGAGCAGATCTGTGCTGAGGTGACTGCGGAAGGCAATGGCGTTGTCGTGCCTGCAAACTACAATTGCCCAGGCCAGTTGGTCATCAGCGGCAATGTTGAGGAGATAAACAAAGCTTGTGAGAAGCTGAAGGAAGCAGGCGCCAAACGCGCCATTGTACTTCCTGTTGGCGGAGCCTTCCACAGTCCTCTCATGCAACCTGCTAAGGATGAGCTTCAGGCGGCTATTGAGCAGACAGAGTTCCACACGCCATCCTGCCCCATCTATCAGAATGTGGATGCCAAGGCACACACGGATGCATCAGAGATTAAGCAGAATCTTATTGCCCAGCTCACAGCTTCTGTTCGTTGGACACAAGAGGTGCAGAACATGCTTGCTGCAGGTGCGACAGAGTTCACGGAATGTGGCCCGGGCAAGGCTCTGCAGGGCATGATCACCAAGATTGCTAAGGGAATCGAAGGCATCACTATCGACGGTGTGTGCTAAATCATGATTAAAAATTAAGAATTAAGAAAGAAGAATTATGTTCTTGCATTTTTAATTCTTAACTCTTAATTCTTAATTCCACACAATGACCATTTATCAGGTCTTCACTCGCCTCTTCGGTGCCGATAAGGCCAACTGCATTCCTTCCGGAACGAAGCAGCAGAACGGGTGTGGCACAATGCAGGACTTTACAGCCAAGGCCTTGGAACAAATCAAGGCACTTGGCTGTACGCATATCTGGTACACAGGCATCATTGAGCACGCAAGCAAGACTGATTACTCGGCATACGGCATTCCCAAGGACAATCCCGATGTCGTGAAGGGAGAAGCAGGCAGTCCTTATGCCATTCGTGACTATTATGATGTTGACCCGGACCTTGCGAAAGACCCTGCAAAGCGCATTCATGAGTTTGAATTGCTTGTGGAGCGAACGCACAAAGCAGGTTTGAAAGTCATCATCGACTTTGTGCCAAATCATGTTGCAAGACAATATCATTCTGATGCAAAGCCATGTGCGGAGGTTCGCGACCTTGGTGAGGACGATGACAGAACCTGCTCTTTCTCTGCAAATAACAACTTCTACTATCTGCCTGAAGAACAGTTGCATCTTGACAACATCCTGCCGAAGAGCACATACAAAGAGTTTCCGGCAAAAGCAACAGGCAACGACAACTTCACCTCCTGGCCATCAAAGAACGACTGGTACGAGACGGTGAAACTCAACTACGGCATCGATTATGTTGGTGGCAGGCAAAGTCACTTCTCCCCTACTCCAGACACATGGCACAAGATGCTGCACATCCTGCTCTACTGGGCCTCGAAGGGTATCGACGGATTCCGTTGCGATATGGCCGAGATGGTGCCTGTGGAGTTCTGGGGATGGGCGTTGCCACAAGTCAAGAAGGCTTTCCCGAACATCATCTTCATTGCCGAGGTCTATAATCCAAGCCTGTATCGCGACTACATCCATCGCGGACATTTTGACTACCTTTACGATAAAGTCGGGCTTTACGACACGCTTTTGGATGTCTGTCGAGGCAAGAACACGCAAAGCATAACAGCATGTTGGCAGGCGGTCGACGACATTCATGGCATGATGCTCAACTTCCTCGAGAACCACGATGAGCAGAGGCTTGCAAGTGATTTCCTGCTTGCAGATGCCCGAAAGGCACTTCCTGCACTTCTCGTCAGCAGCCTCATGCCCTGCCCTTTCATGCTTTATTTTGGACAGGAGTTGGGCGAGCGAGGCATGGATGCAGAAGGCTTCAGTGGCAAAGACGGACGAACCACCATCTTTGATTATTGGACGATACCCTCCATTCAACGTTGGCGCAACAAAGGACGCTTTGATGACAAACTGCTGACGGCAGACGAGTTGTCACTCCAAAAGACATATCGGAGCATTCTTCAGCTTCGAGAGCAAGCTCTTTATCTGGATGGCGGTTTCTACGACCTGATGTATGCCAATCCGCACCTCCAGCGACAATATGCCTTCATCCGTCACATAGGCAAGAAGATGGCACTCATTGTTGCCAATTTCTCTGACAAAGAAGAGACCATTTCTCTCACCCTGCCACAACATTTCTTTGACTTAACAGGCATTAAAGAAAAGGCAAAGACTACAATGTGCAACCAGTTGAGTTATAGCAAAGTAAACATTCCGTTCAATTCATCGGAGCCTCTTGTTGTAACACTCCCAGCCAACTTAGGAATCATCCTGAGTTAACCCCACTCCCCTCCCCTTTCTGAAGGGGTAAGGACGCAGATTGTTCGGGCGGATTTGTAATCCGCTCGCATTTTATATATGCATTTGTAATGTAGAACTGGAGGTGCGAAGCGAGGTGTGGGGGCATCTTTTTCTTGGCTTTTGTAAACATTTTTCCAACCCCGATGCCTTCTGACGCTTTGTTTTTCTCTTGGTGGCACTTTCCTACCCAGAACACGAGAAATGCGCTTAAAACGAATTTCCTATGACAAACAGACGATTGCAAAAGAGAATTATGAGACAAGAAGCAAAGAAAGTGTCGGTTCCGCATGAACACTCGTTAAACATCGCACGAATATTCGCCAAATTCCACGTGTGGCATTACGCAACTTCACACGAGGGAATCACAAACTCCACGTGTGGAATTGCACAACTTCACGTGTGGCGTTGACAAATGCCTCATGTCCCGACTTCAAATTCCACCTTTTCCGATACATCTTTTTGTAAAGGATTTTCCAAGCTTTTACCGTATCAAAACACCAAGCCTTTCATAAAGAAAAAAGGATTTTCTGTATCAATCTTCTTTGTGTTTCAATATTTTTTCGTAACTTTGCGAGGCGTAAGACATTCCGTTACACCATCTCACAAACCACGATACGCGTATGAAACAATACTTGCTCACCATCGCCTGCAGCCTGTTTGCCTTGGCAACACTTGCCATCGAGATAACCGGCAAGCAAATATACATCCCCCGAGACCTGCGGGACAACGACTTCGAGAACGACAGCTCTCAATGGAGCTACTCACGCATGGCGCTGACGGACAACTTCGTTATCTTCTGGGAGAAAGGTTTCGGCAAAGACATCGCGACGCCTCCAAGGCTCGAAGGCAGGCCGATGCGTGTTGACATCGAGAACATGAAGCAGAAGCTCGAACGCTTTTACCGGTTCTATCGCGACACGCTTCATTTCATCGGAGTTGGTTCGAACGCAGACAAGTACCGCATGATGGTGATGATAAACTACTCGCTCGAAGGCACAGCTTACGGCGGCGACTATGACGAGGTGATAGGCGCCTTCTGGTCGGCTCCCAACCGTTTGCAGGACGCGACGCTCAACACGGTGGCTCACGAACTGGGGCACAGCTTCCAGATGCAAGTGCATTGCGACAGGAAGGTTCAGGCCAAAGCGCGTGGCGAGAGGCTTGAGAGATGGTCGGGAGGCGGGTTCTTCGAGATGACTTCGCAGTGGATGCTGTGGCATGTCAACCCGAATTGGGTGCGCGATGAGCTCTATCATTGGGATGCCTACCGACGTACGCCTCACAAAGCTTTCCTGCATTGGGAGAATGTCTATCACTCGCCATACGTGCTCGAATGGTGGTCGCAGAACTATGGCCTCGAGGTCATCGGCAACATTTACAAGGAAGGAAAGGGTCACGAGAGTCCCGTAGAAGTCCTGATGCGCCTGACAAAGATGAACGCATCGCAGTTCAACGACAATCTCTTCGAAGCCCATCGTCACACGATATTCCTGGACTTCAAGCATGCACGCAACGAGACGCGTCCCTTTGCCGGCAACTGGCCTGAACTGCCCGAAGCAGGTGCACCAGAACCTGGGGGATTCGATGCAAGGAAGTTGCCTGTTCCCGATAAAGGCAAACGCATAAAGGTCGAGTTCCAGGGGCATACTGAAGATGTCAACGACGGCTGGCGCTATGGCTTCGTTGCGCTGATGGACGACGGCACCTGCCACTATAGTCCGATATACACAAAAGGTCGTGCACGCGTGAGCTACAAGGCTCCCAAGGACAAAGCGGTCAAGGAGTTGTATCTCGTGGTGATGAACGCGCCGCAGAACTGGCCATTGCCCCCAATCCCGCGACACGAAGAAGAACCTCGCGAGACAAGCTCCTACGAAATACGCGTAACGGCTGGAGATCGACCCTAAAGTGCCACATCTGCAAATGTCACACGTGATGTTTGCAATTTAGGCGTGTTAAGTTTGCAATTTAGGCGTGTTAAGTTTGCAATTTAGGCACGTTAAGTTTTGCTTTGCAACACAGAGCGTGATATTCCTCTGAATGCCAGCATGGTACTCTACAAAGCAAGAGATGCAGAGCGTCAAACTCTGCATCTCTTTTCTGAATGTCCCGAGTTGCCTCTACTCGTCAAAGTAAGTACCTGTCGGCAAAGTTTCGTTCTTATCCAAACAGAGGTTGTACTTTTCCATACACCTGTTTGTAAGACAAAACATCGCTTGTGTTTCATTTTCATTCTGCTTGAACTTCAGGTGCTCGTCGATGGAGAAACTGCGTGCCATCCCTTCCACATCGAGATTGTCTGTACCGATGAGGGTGAATGTCCAATGTTGCTTCTTTAGCTTCCCGATTAGGGTCTTTATCATCCGTAGCGTCCATTCCTGAGAACTGTTCTCTTCTCCGTCGGTAATGACGGTGACGAGTACATTGTCCTCCTCCGTGACTTGCGCATTAACCTTCGATATGGCAACACCCATCGCGTCGTAGAGCGGAGTGCATCCACATGGGTTGTATGCATTCCAATCGAGGTCGGTAGTTGCCGATGCGGGTGTTTTGTCGTAGTGCCAAGTCATGTGATTGGAGTCGAAGGTAAGTAGTGTGACGTACTGTTCCTGCCTCGGAAACTTTTCCTGCATCTGCCTGATGGTCTGAAGAGTCTCGTTCATGCCGGAGAACGCTTGCTTGTGTATGCACGACATCGAGCCGCTCTCATCGACAATAATCAGGTTGAAAACTCTCTTCTTCTTGTTCGCTTCTTGCTTTTACATAGTTTTAATAATGTTTTTGTGGTTAATACTTTCGGTTTGTCTTTCGGACGTCTTTTATTACTTTGAAGAAGTTTTCCATGAAAAAATAAGTGCGTTGACGTTTTTTTTGTAATTTTGCAGAAGAAACCGTTACGAGCATGCCAAGTCAGCAACTTACAGATCATGATATCATACAGGGTTTCCGTCGAGGCGACGCGGGAATAATCCGTCAGTACTTCTACGGCTATTGTCGTGCAGGATACAACGTCTTCGACCAAAAGTATCAATTGAGCGAAAAGGAAAACCTCGACTTCTACTCGATGGCGCACCAGTATGCTCTCTATTTGATAGAACGCGATTGGGAGCCTCTTGAAGACCATTCTCCAGCGGTGAGCCTCAAGACGTGGGTTGTTGGCGGCTTACGCTATGTGGTGCTCGACGCGCTGAAATGGTACAGAAAGGTGTACGGGAACATCTCTTTCCAAGACTATCTGATGTCGTGCGACACGATAAGCGACCTGCGCTTGCAGTTCAACAAACTTGTTGAGGACGTTTGCGACAACTTCTCCCTAAGCCAGCGAGACCGAACCATCATCGAGATGATGCTGCTGAAAGGCTATCAAGGCAACGAGGTAGCCGAGCGGCTCGGCATGACGCCATCTGCCGTTTCGCAACGCTTCAAGAGGCTCAAGGAGGGAGTCATCGTGCCATACTTCAAGAAGAACTTCGACATGGAACTTGACATGCCTGAGGTTATGGAGTCAAGGACCATGGATTACAATGAAAGCCACATAGTAGTAGATTATAACTTCGACATACCTCACACGATGTCTACACGGCCTCCGTTGCAAGAAAAAAGAAGTTGGGGCATCCGATTTAGCCTGCATAAGAGAGAGAAGAAAGACATGGAAAACAAGAGAACAACACCCGAGTTTATCACTTCACTTGAGCCGAACGAGATATTTGTGTTCGGCAGCAACCTGAAAGGAATGCACGGCGGCGGTGCGGCATACGTCGCGTATCGCAAGTTTGGAGCCATCATGGGACAAGGCGTTGGACTGCAAGGACAGAGCTACGCCATCCCAACTATGCAAGGCGGCGTAGAGACGATACGTCCGTATGTAGATGAGTTCATCGCATTTGCCAAGGAACATAAGGAGCTGACCTTCCTCGTTACACGCATCGGATGCGGCATCGCCGGCTTCGTCGACGCGGAGATAGCTCCATTGTTCGTGAAGGCTCACGATATAGAGAACATCGTTTTGCCTGAAGGATGGTGAAAGAAGGTATAACCCCAAAGATGTAAAAGACCACAAACGAAAGCTAACCCTTCGCCTGTGGTCTTTCTCATCTTTTAGGTCACTTCACTTGAGGGGAAACTTCTTAATGAACTCTTGACATTTACTTTACAAGTACTTTTTTCCCTGCATTGATGTAGATGCCGCGCTGTGATGGAGTGCTTTGAAGTTTCCGTCCATCCAAAGTGAAATAACTATTCTTTTGAGTGGCGACGATGTCCTTGATGGCATCGTCAATCGGGGTGCCATAAAACTTGATAATCTGCAACACAATGTCACCGCCTTCATAAGTATATTCGTTGGTCTCTTCGTTAAAAGACATCGAGCGAGCAACAATCTTATAGCTCTTCGCCTTGTTCAGGCCGTTGGCAATAAGTAGAGTCGAGTGATCCCATGTATATTTTGTCAGTCCATAATCGTCTGTGTAGATAGCAAGAGGAGTGTCTGAACCAACCTCATACACCTCTATCTGCGGATAACCCTTCTTGCTGGACGAACCGGAGAAGTAGAACTTGGCTTTATCTGTACCCGTCACATAGAAAGCGGGATAACGGTCCTTGCCCACAATTATCAAGCCATCCCTGCTACCAGCCTGGTTGGTGATGGAAATGTAACCACCCCAGTTCAGTTCGGCACTGGTGATAATCATATCGTCGCAGCCCTCTGCCTCAGAGTTGAAGTCGAACCACAAATTGTTGCGATTAGTCTGTTGGATGTATCCGCCCTCAGTTGTTCCGTCGTAGTTGTACTCAATCCATCGCTGGGCATCGGCTGTCAAGTGCCAAGTGCCATCGCTGTACTTTTCTGTCAGGTCGTTGGTAATGATAATCTCAGCCAGTGCTCCCAAAGGCACGACGGGAGTGCGAGGTGTCACCGCCAGAGTAGTTACACTCTTTGCGAGCAGCATCATTGTGCTCAACAATAAAAGTAAAGTCTTTCTCATGTTACTAATTGGCTTATAGTTCGACAATATTTGCTACAAATATAATAATATATAGAATACGAACAAAGAGTTTTCTTAAATAAAAGTCAAAAAAGAAAGAAAAACGGGGATGAAGCCCAACGCACGGAACTAGACATGCCTTATTGTCAAAGTAGGAACGCCTACTTTGCAAACAAGCCACAGGTAAATTCCAAACGACACAAGCGTACTTCGCAAACGACACAAGCGTACTTCGCAAACGACACACGTGTTATTTGCAGAGATAGCAAATATCTTTAAACTGAAAGGCTTGTAATGGTTGTATTCAGAGCTCTACAGCGTCCCAGCCGTAGTCCTGATAGTACTTTACTTTCAGGTCGTGCTTCTGAACATACTGCTGCAGTTGCTCTATGCGAACGGCTTCACGAACGTCTTCACTGGAGTGCATGTTCTGGTAGATGTCATAGTGGTCGGCAAAGATGCGCTTGGCACTTGCTTCGTTGCCTGCGCCGTCTTCCGTCTGCTCGAAACGCGTCACTTGCAGTTCGCCAGCAGCCTTCGCAATATCAAAACAGCCGGAATGATTGCCTCCGGAAACAGTCTTGAGCGTATCGCCCACAAGTTTGTAGTTAAACACCCAGAAGTCGCCCCAGACTCGAGCTTGCTCTGTGCCTTTCTCTTCGGCAGACACAATCATTAAGACAGGCACACAAAGGTCGCCTTGAGAATACTGCGAACCAATCTCTTTCACAAGATAATCGCTTATCGTTTGCCGCAAAGCCTCTTCCTTTCGCCAGTTGGCAATGCCGTTGATGCAGTCCTGCTTGTGCCCGTCGAAGTCTGACATGAGCCACTTTCCCCCTACCTTTTCCATGTAAAGCTTGTGCTCTTCGTTGTCCTCCTCAGGACAGAACGAACCGTCTTCCCACTTCTGTCGGACGGTAAGAAAAGCCACGGCATGTGTCTCATCCTGCACCATGACTGTGTCCACCGTGTAATCCGCTATCGTGCCGCCGTTGCCGGTAACAAAGTAATGGAGCCACTCGTGGTCCATCGCCTCGTGTTCGGGCAGGTTGAACATCGTGTCGAGCACAGCATAGAAATCCTCTGTCATGAAGTCTTTCGAGCGTTCCAACAGCACATGGTCTGGGATGTATTGGCAAAGCTCGAAGGCAATGGCGTTCAGGTCCTCGCTTTCTTTATGACAAGACGAGAGCGAAAGGCAGCAGACAAGGAGCGCAGCAGGGAAAAGGGATTTGAAGTTCATGGCTATTCGAAGTTAAATGTTAGGACTACCATCTTGCTATGACCGCCGTTGACCGCTCTTGTGTACTTCAACAGAGTGCCGTCGATGAGGTCGCTTCTGTCCTTATGGATGATGTCCATCAAGCCGAAGCAGAACTTAAGTTCAGGGATGAGCTTAAAGAAAGGCAAGTATATGTCGCAGCCCATTCCCACCTCGAGGTAGATGTCGAAAGGCTTCAGACGCAGGGCATCGTGCTTGCGGGCAGTAAGATCCACCATGGGATTGACGCCTGCGATGAGGTAAGGACGGAAGTTATTATAGCGAGGAGCGGCGAACTTCACATCTAAAGGAACTGAGATATAAGTGCTCTTGAACACCTGAGTGCTGTCTGCCCCACTCTTCTGCTCATGATAGACAGCATGTTTCTGACCGAAATGTATGGTGGGAGAAAGGCGAAGCGAGAAGTATTTGTTCAGTTTGAGGGCTCCGAGCACACCCACCGTGAAGCCTGGCCCGTAGTTGTCTATCTCGGCATACCATTGCTCGCCTGTCTCCGGGTCGATGAAGCCGTTGTTCTCCAACTCAATGTCTTGCAGGTGGAGGCCAAGCAGAAAGCCATAATGCAATTTCCGCTCATCGATGTATGGGCGGTTCTGAACCTTGCGTTCCTGTGCCGAGAGACACATGACAACAGAAAGCAAGATGAGCGATACGAGGCTTCTATATATGTGTGTGCGCATCGTAATAATAACGTAATCATGCCTCTTTTTATTGCTTAAATCATTGTTTTTGGTGATAAACGATAAAAAAGTCTGTCTTTTATGCACCACTATCACTAAAAATAATTATCTTTGCAACCGAAAACAACCAAAATAGTAACTATAAAAGTAATTTAAGACTATGGCTTACGTAATTAGTGATGATTGTGTTGCTTGCGGCACATGTATCGACGAATGCCCCGTTGGAGCAATCTCTGAAGGCGAAAAGTACTCAATTGACCCTGAACAGTGCACTGAGTGCGGCACCTGCGCTGATGCATGTCCCAGCGGTGCTATCTCTCTCTAAAGAGAATCACACCAATACCAAAAAGCCTCTCCAAGCGGAGAGGCTTTTTGTTTATTCCTTTCGGAAGCCGGTCTTTACCTCGACGGTCCCTAAGTAGAGGGCATTCTTGCCTTGATGGTCCACCAAGACTTCGTGGCCTTTCTTGTCCTTAAGATACCGAGGCGCATCGAAGTAGGTGTGCGAGTGGCCGCCTAAGACTATGTCAAGACCAGTCGTGCCCGCAATGAAGTCGGGGTCCATATCGGGCTTCTCGCCCCATCCAAGATGGCTGAGGCAGACCACGACATCGCAGTTCTCCTCTTTTCTCAGACGGTCGATGATGGGTTGAGCCGCTTTGGCCGGCTTCGTGTAGCTCATGCCTTCGAAGTTCTTCGCTGTAATCAGGCCTTGAGGCTGCGGGCAGACACCGAAGATGCCTACGCGTACGCCTGCACGTTCCACTATAATATATGGTTTGACCAGGCCTTCGCATGGAGTGCCGGTAAAGTCGTAGTTGCAGCAGACGAAAGGGAACTCCGCCATTCGTATCAGGCGAGCCAGGTTCTCGAGGCCGAAGTCGAACTCATGATTGCCGATAGTGCAGGCATCATAATGCATGAGGTTCATCAGCTTGACCTCAACCTCGCCTTGATAGAGATTGTAATAAACGGAGCCCTGACTGAAGTCGCCACAATCGAGCAGGAGCATGTCTTGGGGATGTTCCTTACGCATTTGTTCGAGGAGAACCACGCGTCGCAAGTAGCCGGCCTTGTTGGCCTGGGTCGAGTCCTTGTAGTTCGGCGAGATAGGCTCAATGCAAGAATGTGTATCGCTGGTGTGGACGATGAAGAGCGAGCCCTCTGGAGAAGCCCCAAACCCCATTAGGGGGAGAAGGACGACGGCAAGGAGCAACAATGATTTAACGCTGACTGTTTTCATTTTACTTATTCTTTTGTTCCCCCGGAAGGGGGTTGGGAAGTCTTTACTTCACTACGATTCTACCTTCTATCTTACTATTTATCACTCTGTGTTTCAGCACATATTCCATCATGATGTCGCGAGCGAGGAAGCCTATATCGTGCCGCTTCACGGCTTTCTTCAGGGCATACATCTTGTCGTTGCCTTCCGCGAGGTAGTCAATGGTGGCGACTGTGTAGATGCGATGCGGGTCGATAGCCTTTCCGTCGATGGTGCAGGAGAGCAACTCGCCGTTTTCCGTTATTTCCATCCGTACGCTGCTGCTCACGCCTTCGCCTTTGACGGCGGCAATGTTCCGCATCAGTTCGAGCAAGTCCGAGCCTTTCATTTCGAGCACGACGAGCGAGTTCTCGAAAGGCGAGATGAGCATGATGTCGCCTCTTCTGACGATGCCTTCGGGCATATTGTTGCGCAAGCCGCCGACATTGATGAGCCCCATATCGGCAGGCTTCAAGCCAGTTGCTGTTCCGCCCTCAATCATCACATCTGCCGCCCAGTTTCCCAGCAGACTTTCTGGCCTTCCAGCCGACATCGCCACACGGCTCAAACCGAGTGGCGGAGCCATGATGCTATCCACTTTCGCCTTGTAGGGAGCCACAATGGCAGCAGCCTCTTGTGAGGGCGTCGCATCCAATGCCGAAGTCACCTCCACGCGTTCCCAACAAAAGGAGCGCACCTTATAATCCTGCGCCTGCAAGCCCATCAGGGGCAAGGCAAGCAGTAATAAACATGTTTCCCTCATCTTGTTTTCAATCATTTCATGCCTCTTCAATGACTTTCGCCTGTTCAATCCCTTTGTCTGAAAGCCTGCGTCGCCAGACTCAACATGGTTAGTTCGTTGCTGCATCATGATAAATCAATTGCTGCATCATGAACAATCAATTGCTGCATCATGATAAATCAACGAACGTCGCCTGCGAAGTTTTGCATCCACGCCTGTGAAGTTTTGCAACAAAGCCTGCGATGTTTTGCATTTATTCATGCTGAAATGGGTAGGGGTGCAAAGGGTGTTGCAGGGCGTCATTTGGAGAAATATCTTGTTTGTTAGGTCCTATTTTCAATGTTTTGATGCACAAAAGTACGAAAAAACACAGAAAAAATCAAAACTTTCAACTCTAAACTTTCAAATTTCAACTTTTTATCGTACCTTTGCACCCGCTTTCCCGTAGGTCGCTGGCAGGAAAAGAGAGACCTGTTATGCCTATGTGTGATCGACAAAACAATTTTATAACAAAAAAGCATTATGGCTGATTTAATCAAAATTGCTGAAGAAGCATTTGCAACAGGCAAGTCTCATCCCTCATTCAAGGCTGGTGACACCATCACCGTTGCATACAAAATTGTCGAAGGTAACAAGGAGCGCATCCAGCTCTATCGTGGCGTATGCATCAAGATTTGCGGTCACGGAGACAACAAGCGCTTCACAGTTCGCAAGATGTCAGGCACCGTGGGTGTAGAACGTATCTTCCCCATCAGCAGCCCCAACATCGACAGTATCCAGGTGAACAAGGTCGGTAAGGTTCGTCGCGCTAAGCTCTACTACCTCCGCAACCTCACCGGTAAGAAGGCTCGCATCGCCGAGAAGCGCGTCGCTGCGCAGAAGGAGGACTAATCCCCCTACCCTCTTACAAATAAAAAGCACTCAGCCACAACCGGTTGAGTGCTTTTTGTATGGTGATGTCCTGTTCAGTCAATATCCGCGACATGTTGCTCGGCCGTCTCCTCGATGGCCTTATCGTGGCCGGTCAATGCGGCAAAAGGAGCGAACTGGGCAGCTCGCTGAAGCATCGACATTTGCGGATGCTTCTTGGAAACATGGGGAGGAAGGTTGATTATGTCTTCGTAAGCTTCAATCATAGGCGATAACTCTAAACTCTTAACTCTAAACTCTAAACTAAGCCTTGTGCCCTCCAATCTGTTTGTTGCGTTCCTTGGCAGTCGCACCTTCCGCATAACTTGTGCCTTTCAGGATGGCATTCTTGCCGAAACGCTGCTTTATCTTGATGACAGCTTCCTGCATTCTGCGCTCTTTTTCCCGCTCATTCTGCTTGGTTTGCCTCGCTTTATCGAGCGCCTCATAATCCGTGAAAAGGTCGAGCTGCTTGGGGCTGTTGTCCGTAGGCTGTAGTATGTTGTCCTCCCTGACGATTCTATTTGCACCGATGTTCAAGCGGCGAATGAGAAGATTCCTGTTAACTATCCTGTCATACAGGCACATAACCGCATCGATTATCTCTTTGCTGGAGGAGCTGTGGCTGGCCAGATTGGCCGTTCCGTGCGCATGTTTTGGCACAGGCCGCCCGTAGTAATCGAGCACTATCTCGCCTTGGTAGAGCGACGCGATTTCCGGTCTTGTCAGGCTCTCCCTGTCGTAACCGACAGTCAGGACAAGCTGATTGGTCAACATTCGCTTCTCCACAAGTTCGAGGCTAATGGCATCCGCCATCTCCATCACAACATTCCGAGCCATTTCGAAAGTATAAGGTTCCGAAAGCACCTGCCCGCTGCTCATCGAATTGGTCTCGGGGCGATAGGCTTTGACGAGGTCGATGGTGCAAGGCTCCCAGCCCCAAGCATGGTCTATCAACAGTTCGGCATTCACCCCAAAGAGCTTGTAGAGCAAATCCTCGTTGTCAACCGACTGCCTGGCCACTTTGCCCATTGTGTCGAGCCCGTATTGCGAGAGCCTCTCTGCTATGCCTCGACCCACACGCCAGAAGTCCGTGAGTGGCCGATGATCCCAGAGCGTCTGCCGATACGACATCTCGTCCAGCTCGGCGATGCGTACGCCGTCCTTGTCCGCAGGCATCTTCTTCGCCACTATGTCCATCGCGACTTTGGCAAGATACATGTTCGTGCCGATGCCCGCCGTTGCCGTTATGCCCGTCTGTCTCAGCACATCCCGAATCATCGTGATGGCCAACTCGTGTGCCGTCTGCTTGTATGTTGCCAGATAATCCGTTACATCCATGAAGACCTCATCAATACTATAAACATGGATGTCTTCAGGAGCGACGTACTTCAGGTAGATATCATAGATCTTGCAGCTCACCTCGATGTACTTCGCCATTCGCGGTTTGGCAATGATGAAGTCGGTGCCTCGAGCCTTCTGAAGCACCTCGAAAAGTCTTGGCCTACCAGGTATTCCCAGTTTTTTCAAGGCTGGAGAGACGGCGAGGCAAATGGTCTTCTCCGTCCTGCTTTCGTCTGCCACCACAAGTCTCGCGCTGAGTGGATCGAGGCCTCGTTCCACGCACTCCACACTCGCGTAGAACGACTTGAGGTCGATAGCGATGTATGTGCGATTCTTGCTGGTCATCTGCTCAAGCAAGCTCTTTGTTATCCTACAAGTCGGAGTATTTCCTTCTCTGTTGCAGAAGGCAGAATCTTGCGGAACTGCCCGACGAGTCGCTCGAAAGAGGCTTCCGCAGAGCGATTGCACCTACAGGCTTCCTTGCCATATAGCGCTTCGGGAGTGTTTAGCAGAGACCAGCCCCAGCCATATTCCTTGCCGTGCTTGTCCTGGGGATACACAAAGTCTTCGGTGACGATGTAGGTTGCCATCTGAAGTTTGGTGACGTAGCCGTCGAACTTCGACCGCATGCCTTTCCCGTTGAAGCCGCATGCCGACCTCAACTCTCTGGTTATCAAGCTGCCAGTCATCCTTAGAGTATCGAGGATGGTGCCTTCGATGGAATCACTTTCTGGAAGGGGGAACTTGCTGCGACGGTAGTTGCAGAAGTCGGGCCACCATGCTTTGCTGATGAAGCCGGCCTTCTTGTTGAAGAACTTTCCGTAGAGGCAGGGCATATCGGTCACTATCTGACCTTTCCACTTCCAGAGCGGCCAGTCCCAACCTCCATCGGAAAAAACCACATAGCGGCAGTCCTCATCGACAATCTCTTCTGCCGAAAAGCCATAGATACCGCTGTCGAGCAAAGGCAGGAAGCCTATCTCGTCGATAAGTGTCATCAGCTCTGCAGCAGAGCCAATGCTGGGAAATCTACTCATTATCCGAGTAGAGGTTACTCAGCGGCAAACTGGTCTTTGCCAACACCGCACAGAGGGCATTCAAAGTCTTCGGGGACTTCTTCCCAAGGTGTGCCGGGAGCTATGCCCTTTTCGGGTACTCCAACTTCGGGATCATACTCCCAACCGCATACTTCACAAACATACTTTGCCATAACTTTTCGAGTTTAGAGGGTTAATATAATATTGAAAATTGACTATTGAAAATTGAACATTTAGGTTATAGGTTATTGGTTATTGAAGTTCCCTGAACGACTAAACGACCGCTGTCTGTTGTCTGTCGTCCGTTGTCCGTTGTCTGTTATCCGCTTATACGTGTTTCTCGCATCCACTTCTCTTCTCGCGGCTGTAGGAACGATACTCGTCGAGCGGTATCTCGACTTCGGGTTCAACGAGCGGTGCGCCTTGCGGCAAACGGAAACATAGGTACTTGATATCGATGCCGCGAGCTCGCCACATGCTTTCGTAATAGGTTTGGATGGAAGAGGCGGCTCCCTCTAAATCTCCCTCTAAAGAGGAAACCTTATCATCTTTGTAGAGGTTCCTCGTCTTAACAACCGGCTCTATTCGGTTTGCCTTGAGCATCTCCTCGGTATAAGTGAAGAGGAAGTTGGAGTCTGTCTTGAGGTGAATGAGGCCTCCGTCCTGAAGGAACTGCCTGTAACGCTCCATGAAATAAGTGCTTGTGAGGCGCTTCGTCACCTTCTTCATCTGTGGGTCGGAGAATGTGAGCCATATCTCGCTGACCTCGTCAGGAGCGAAGAAACGCTGGATGAACTCGATGTTCGTGCGCAGGAAGCCGACATTCTTCATGCCCGTCTGCAACGCCTCCTTTGCTCCCGTCCACATGCGAGCGCCCTTGATGTCAACGCCGATAAAGTTCTTGTCGGGCGTCTGCTTCCCAAGCCCCACGGTATATTCGCCCCGACCGCAGCCAAGTTCAAGCACGATGGGGTTCCCGTTGTGGAAGAAGTCCTCGTGCCAACGGCCGCGAAGCGGGAACTCCTCTTGCATGTGGGCAGCCATCGGGCACTCCACCACAAGCGGGTTCTCGGCCATCTCAGCAAATTTGGCAAGCTTTCCTTTGCTCATTCTACTTGTCGAACGTGAAGTGAGTTGTGCCGATGTTGTGCCCGTCGGCAAAGATGTCAACGCGATAATTGCCGGCACTCAAGGCTTCTGCCACATCCCAATAAACCGTAACGCTCTGCTCTTCACCCGTATATTCGATGTCCTTGCGGATGCTGTATTCCAGCTGACGGTTCTCGTAGGCAAAGGTTCCGCCCTTCGTAAGCACATCGCCCGTGGGTGTCGTGATACGGACATAAATGCTGCGGATGCCCGTCGCAGTCGTGACGTTGCGGGCTATCGTGAAACCGATCACGAACTTCTTGACATCCTTTATCTGCTTGGCAGCCTTGCCTTTCTTGTTTCGTGCCTCAGCATAGATGCCTGTCGCGTCGAGTTGGCTTGCAATGGCCACTTTGTCGGAGAGCGACTCGTTCTCTGTGGAGAGATTGGAGATGTGCTGACGTGCTTGCTCGTTCTGTGTCTTGAGGTTCGAGTTCTCCTGCGTCAGAGCCTCGTTCATGCGGTTGAGCGAGTCGATCTGCAAGACATAACTGCGCAGCACCTCTCGCAAGGTGGCGAGCTCCTTCTTGAGTCGCATGATTTCGGCAGCATCGCTGCTCTTCACCCTTCTCAGTTCTTCCAGCAGTTCCTCGGTGCGCTTCTGCTCCATCTCAAGCTGGGCGACAAGCGAGTCGTTGTTGATTTGCGTCTTCATCTCGTTGTACTGCATGGCGAACTGCTCGTACTCGTTCTCCATCTCGAGCTTGTCCATCTCGGCAAGTTCGAGCATCTGCTTGCTGTCGAGCATCTGCTCACGCATTGTGTAGAGGAGGAAACCTATGACACAAGCCACAATCACAGCAACGATGCTCAGTATTATCTTTGTTTTCTTGTTCATGTTTATTCATTCTTTATCATTTCGCCTGCAAAGATACGAAGAAAAATTAGATATTGAAGAATAAGAAAGATTAAAAAACACAAAAAAAGCTCCGCCACCTTTAAAGATAGCGGAGCCATATATAATATAATAATTTATATCGATAGGTTAGTTTACCATTCTTCGCTCCATACGTTGGTGCTGCCCTTAACATCTGCACCACCTGCATCGCCGCCAGAAACTGTACCGGGGTTGATTGTTACGTCAGGAGTATCAGTAATAACATTGTCTGATGCTGCGATGATGCCTACACCCATAAGATTCACTACAAGCTGTGAGGGAGCTATATATTGTTTCTTCATTGTCGTATGTATTTTAATGTTGTTATATCTTATTATATATATATCACCTTATTACTTCACGATGAACTTGCGACCGTTCTGGATGTAAAGGCCACGAGTCAGGTTCTTGGCGTTACCCATGTTGCGGCCATCGATTGAATATACAGTAGCGTTCTCTTCGAAAGGATCGCTCTCTACGGTAATGATGCCAGTTGCGTCATCTTCGAAGGTAAAGTCCTTAATCTGAGCGCCATTTGCAAGATGGAAGTAAGCGCGCATGCCCTTGATTGTGCCGTTTGCTTCGCTTGAGGGATATTTCAGGGTGTTGTTGCTTACGAAGTAGTTTGTATTGTTTGCATCATAGATGTTCGTTGCGCCAAGTACAGGAACGAAAGAAAGACTACCAATAGTTGTAGCTTGGGGAGCATAAGATGCAGGATGAGACCTGTTAGAAACGGTAATATCGGTAACGTTCTCACTCGGCATAATTAAATAAGCTTTATTAGCCAAGATCTTATCAGTCTTTGTAAAGGTTGCCTTAGAATCGCTATAGCCACTTAATTCATAGGCTTCCTCACATTTGAGTTCTGCCCTCATAGCGTTCGTACCGAGCTGGATTGGAGAACTGAATGTGTTCCACACACCAGCCTTCAGTGTTCTGTGCATTTTAACAAGAGTAATACCCTCACCTATGGCAGACTCTACTTCGGAGGCAGTCTGTTCTTCGCTGAGTGAGACTGTTTCTGAACTTTCCATCTTACTTACAACGGTAACATAATATGTCTTATTATCGCTTGCATTAAGTATATATTCATGATCTGCAACAACCTCAAATAAAACGGTCTCTCCGTAATAAACGTAAGTTACAGTAGGAGTAACAACATTTACACTTGCGACATCCTTGTTATCAGTGTTATCATGAATAGTAACTGTAAGAGGATTGCCACTTGCACAAGCAAGGCGGAGATTTATGAAACCATTTGTGGTAGGCTTCAAATATAACTTATTTGAACCTGTCACAGAAACTCCAACTAAATCATCATATCCTGCTCTCCAAGAATAGGATATTTGTGAGTTTGCTTTAGCTTGCAGATTTGTTACAAACTGATCAGCATAACTTGTCGTAATAGTAAGAGAAACATTTGTCCTTGGTCCTACCCACGCTACCCAACTATCTGCCATTGCATTTGCTCCGGCGAGCATGAACATGCAAGCAAGAGCCATCATTTTTGTGTAAAACTTTTTCATTTTTTTTGTTTTAAGTTATTATTAAATTAGTTAATTTTCTGTTCTGTTTTGGGCTTTTTATGCTCATAATCGGGTGCAAAGGTACAGCTTTTTCCTGTTCTGACCAAATTACGCGCACGCATAATTTAAAATTAATGTATGAAACATACCATTTATTGATATATATCAAGAAATCCTTGCACACTTGACATCTTTTTGTGCACAATTTTTAACACCTGATGTCATTTTGCTGGCTCTCCAGAGAGGGTTTGAGAAAAGGCACGCGAACTTTAAAAACTTCTCACGTCAACCTTGTCAAATCCACACGTGAACTTTGCCAACTACACACGTGAACTTTGCCAACTACACACGTGAACTTTGCCAACTACACACGTCAACTCTGCAAACCATACATTCGTTCTTTTGTGCCTATCCGTAAACTTCTACCTTATTCTCTTGCATAAGTCGCACTTTTATACTAACTTTGCACAAAATTTTGAATCATAAAAACAGTCAACAACATCAGATGAACCTCTATCCTCAACTCATACTCGACGCGCTTTCCACGGTTCGCTATCCTGGAACAGGCAAGAACATTGTGGAGATGAAAATGGTGGACGACGATATGCGCATCGCCGGTCTCAGCGTCTCTTTCACCCTCATCTTCGACAAACCTACAGACCCCTTCATGAAGAGCGTGGTAAAAGCGGCCGAAGCTGCCATTCATGCCTATGCCTCGAAAGATGCCGAGGTTGAGATAAAGACGCGAACCCTGCAGGCGCCTCGCCCAGACCTTCCGGAATTGCTCCCTGGCGTGAAGAACATCATCGCCGTTTCGAGCGGCAAAGGTGGCGTGGGCAAGAGCACCGTTGCAGTCAATCTGGCTGTTGCTTTGGCTCGACTTGGGATGAAGGTCGGCCTGCTCGATTGCGACATCTTTGGTCCCTCGGTGCCCAAGATGCTTCAGATGGAGGATGCCCGTCCCTATAGCCAGAACATCGAGGGACGCGACCTGATTCTGCCTGAGGAGAAATACGGCGTGAAAGTGCTCAGCATCGGCTTCTTCGTGAACCCTGAACAGGGAATTATGTGGAGAGGCGGAATGGCCAGCAACGCCCTGAAGCAACTGATAGGCGATGCCAACTGGGGCGACCTCGACTACTTTATCCTTGACACCCCTCCCGGCACTTCCGACATTCATCTCACACTCGTCCAGACCATTCCCATCACGGGTGCTGTCATCGTGAGCACGCCTCAGCAAGTGGCTTTGGCAGACGCTCGCAAGGGCATCGACATGTATCAGAACGAGAAAATCAATGTCCCCATCCTCGGTTTGGTGGAGAATATGTCCTGGTTCACGCCGGCTCAGCATCCGGAAGAACACTACTATCTCTTCGGCAAAGAAGGCGTCAAACAGTTGGCCGAGCAGATGAACCTGCCGCTGCTTGCTCAGATTCCTGTTGTCCAGGACTTATGCGAGAGCGGTGACAACGGCATTCCTGCAGCCACAGATCCTGCCAGCATAACCGGTCAGGCGTTTCTCCAATTGGCTGCAAAAATCATGACAGAAACAGACAAGCGAAAGGCGAGCCTGCCGCCTACACATATAGTTGAACTAAAAAAGCAGTCAAACTAACACAAACATAAGGTTTTCAAGGATATGAACACATTCAAAGGCTTATTATTATTTGCACTTTACTCTCTCACTCTTACTGCACAAAGCAAGAAGATAAATTCTTGTCCTCTTCCGGGATACAAGCTTGTTTGGAACGATGAGTTCTCTTCGTCTAAACTCGACCCCAACCTCTGGGTCTTTCAAGAGGCTCGAGCCGGCTGGGTCAACCACGAATTGCAGACATACGTGAAAGGCGAAAGTCCAAAAGGCAGGAAGGTAGCGGAGTGTAAGAAAGGTACTCTAAGAATCTATACATTCAGGGAAGACGACAAGGTTTATAGCGGTCGCCTGTACGGAAACCGCTCGGAGGGCTTCAAGTACGGCTACATCGAGGCTCGCATCAAGCTGCCAAAAGGCAAGGGAACCTGGCCTGCATGGTGGATGATGCCCGTCGGCGGCGGACGTTGGCCCGCTTGTGGAGAGATAGATATTATGGAAGAGGTCGGTGTGGACGCCAACGACGTTTCCAGCAGCATCCATTGTGCCGCCTACAACCATCCTGCCAAGACGCAAAAGACTCATCACCTCTATTGCGAAGGAGCTGAGGATAGTTTCCATGTTTACGCTTTGGAGTGGACCGAGGATTACATCAGGACATATGTGGACGGGCAGGAGCAACTCTACTTCGAGAACGACCATCAGGGCAACAACGACACATGGCCCTTCAACAAAGCCTTCTATCCGATTCTCAATGTGGCATGGGGCGGCGACTGGGGCGGCTATAAAGGTGTGGACGAATCGGCACTTCCCCTCACAATGGAAGTCGATTATGTTCGCGTATGGCAAAAGGAATAGCCTCAAACAGCAGCGGCCGACCAATTCATCCAAACCCCATCAATACCATGAAACCATTCAAAGTCATATCTCTTCTTATGCTTTGTCCCCTGACGGTTATGGCTCAAAGTATGAGCGTATATCACAACGGACAGCATACCTCCTTCAATATAAGCGAGATAGACAGCGTCACCTTCGACAACACGCCCAACCTCTGGCAGGATGCCCACACAGACATCGGTTTCTACTATGCCCCCGGATGGAACCAAATTGCTGCCCCGTCCTATACGGAGAACAGAGGCGCATATACATTGACGCTCAGCAGGGCGACCAGCGAACAATGGCAGGCTCAGATGTACCTCGTAACAGACCTGCATACCGACGCACATCGCAACTACGATTTCCGCATCAAACTGCGTTCCAGCAAGGCAGTCACGGCAACCGTAAAGCTCTATCAGGACGGCTATGACAACCTCTATTATTTCGAAGAGCGATTGCCCCTCGGTGCCGACGAGGAATGCATCTTCGAGCGCAAAGACATGCCCGGACTGGACATGAGCCGCGTCAGCATCGTTCTCGACTTCGGAGGAAACAAAGCCGGCACCACCGTCAACATCAGCGGCATCACGCTTACAGAAAAGGAATACGACACCTCGAAAGATCAGAACTCCTGCCCTCTGCCCGGCTACCGACTGGTCTGGCACGACGAGTTCTCGGCATCCTACGTCAGTTCGGCCCGTTGGACCTATCAGAAAGCAGATGCGGGTTGGGTTAACCACGAGCTGCAAACCTACATCAGCGGCAAAAGCCCTAAGGGGACAAGAGTGGCGGAAAGCACAGACGGAACGCTGAAGATACACGCCTTCAAGGAAGGTGACAAGGTCTATAGCGCCCGCATGTATGCAAACCGCTCGGCAGGCTTCAGGTACGGCTACATCGAGGCCCGCATCAAGCTACCCAAGGGAAAGGGCACATGGCCTGCATGGTGGATGTACCCCGTGGACGGCAGCAACTGGCCGGCTTGCGGCGAGATAGACATCATGGAGGAAGTGGGAGTAGATCCAAACAGAGTTTCCAGCAGCTTCCATTGCATTGCCTACAACCATACAGACCACACGCAGAAGACCCACGAAATGTATTGCGTCGGGGCAGAAGAGGGCTTCCACATTTATGCCCTCGAGTGGACGGAGGACTACATGCGTACCTATGTGGACGGCAAAGAGCAACTTTATTTCGAGAACGACCATCAGAACAACAACGACTCATGGCCATTCAACAAACCTTTCTACCCCATCCTCAATGTGGCTTGGGGCGGTGATTGGGGCGGCTATGCAGGTGTAGATGAATCAGCTCTGCCAGTCACCATGGAAGTGGACTATGTCCGCGTCTGGCAGAAGAAGTAAAAAACGCCGCGTGCGGCGATGGCAATCCCCGGCTGCGGCGATGGGCATTTCCGCGTGCGGCGATTGACAATTCCGCAGGCGGCGTTTAGAACCGCACTATGCAGGGGTGTGCTTAAGCCTATATCATACTGAAAACGAGGCATGTAGAAGTACAAGTGCCTTAATGCCTCGTTTCCTCCGACTTGACTCTCCAAAACTATCTTTTTGAGTTTTTTCTTGCAAACGCTTGCACATTATTAAAAAATGACGTATCTTTGCATGGCTTTTGTATGTTTCGAGCGAGGTCGAGAAGCGTGCAAAAACGCCAAAATAGCATGTAATTGTTTGGAGATTAGCGTTTTATATAGTCTCCAAAGCCCTAGAGGTATATACTAAACAAAAGGATATATGGTAGAATACAACATTTCACTTGAAGGGAAAACCGTTCTGGTGACCGGTGCCGCCGGCTTTATCGGCAGCAATCTCGTGGTGCGTCTCTTCAAAGAATTCAAGGAAATCAAGGTCGTCGGCATCGACTCGATGAACGATTACTACGATGTGAATCTCAAGAAAGAGCGTCTGGCAAAAATCGAAGCCCTTGGTCGCGACTGGGCGTTCGTCAAGGGCAACATTGCCGACAAGGCTTGCATAGACTGCCTCTTTGCCGAGTACAAACCCGCCGTCGTGGTGAATCTTGCCGCTCAGGCCGGTGTGAGATACAGCATCACCAATCCCGATGCCTACATAGAGAGCAACCTCATCGGCTTCTACAACATTTTGGAAGCCTGCCGGCACAACAATGTAGAGCATCTGGTCTATGCCTCCAGCAGTAGCGTTTACGGCTCGAACAAGAAAGTCCCCTACTCCACGGACGACAAAGTGGACAATCCCGTCAGTCTCTATGCGGCAACAAAGAAAAGCAACGAACTGCTTGCACATGCATACAGCAAACTCTACAACATCCCAAGCACCGGCCTGCGCTTCTTCACAGTATATGGTCCTGCTGGTCGCCCCGACATGGCCTACTTCGGCTTCACCAATAAGCTTCGCGAAGGCAAGACCATCCAGATCTTCAACTACGGCAACTGCAAGCGCGACTTCACCTTTGTAGACGACATCGTGGAAGGCGTGGTGAGGGTGATGCAGCATGCACCGGAAAAGCAAACCGGCGAGGATGGTTTGCCTGTCCCGCCATATAAGGTCTATAACATCGGCAACAGCTCTCCGGAGAACCTCCTAGACTTTGTCACCATCCTTCAGGAAGAACTTCTCGCTGCAGGCGTACTCCCCGCCGACTACGATTTCGATGCACACAAGGAACTCGTGCCTATGCAACCCGGCGACGTACCCGTCACCTTTGCAGACACCACCCCACTCGAAGAAGACTTCGGTTTCCGTCCTTCCACTCCGCTTCGCCAAGGCTTGCGCAAGTTCGCCAGGTGGTATGCAGGTTACTATAAGACAACGGAGGCAAAATAAGCACAAACATGAAGCAAACCAAAATATGTGTAATCGGCCTGGGGTATGTGGGCTTACCACTTGCCCGCCTGTTCTCTACGAAATATGAGACCATAGGTTTCGACATGAACCAAAGCAGAGTAGATGCTTTAATGCAAGGGCACGACTCCACCCTCGAGGTGGCAGACGACCTTCTGCAGGATGCCATCAACAATCATGGGTTCAGATGCACCACCTCTCTCGACGATATCAGGGACTGCAACTTCTACATTGTAGCTGTTCCCACGCCCGTCGATGCCGACAACAATCCCGACCTCACTCCGCTCTATGGTGCCAGCAACACGGTAGGTAAGGTCATAAGCAAAGGCGATGTCGTGGTGTATGAATCGACTGTATATCCAGGCGTCACAGAGGACGAGTGCATCCCAGTCGTGGAAAAGGTCAGCGGCCTGAAGATGAATGTGGATTTCTATGGCGGTTACAGCCCGGAGCGCATCAACCCAGGCGACAAGCAGCACACTGTAGAACATATCAAGAAAGTCACTTCCGGCTCAACCCCCGAGATAGGAAAGTACATCAACGAAGTTTATTCCTCCGTCATCACGGCAGGCACACATCTCGCCCCGACAATCAAGGTGGCAGAAGCGGCCAAGGTGATAGAGAACTCTCAACGTGACATTAACATCGCCTTTGTCAATGAGCTGTCAAAAATCTTCACAAAGATGGGCATCGACACACATGATGTATTGGAGGCTGCTGGCACGAAATGGAACTTCCTGCCCTTCCGTCCGGGGCTGGTGGGCGGCCACTGCATTGGGGTAGACCCCTATTACCTTGCGCAATGCGCCAAGCGTTTTGGCTACAATCCAGAAATCATCCTTGCCGGACGACGTATGAACGACGGCATGGGCGAATACGTGGCCACTCAAACCATTAAACTGATGCTAAAGAAAGGTATTCAGGTTTTAGGCTCGAGGCTGCTCCTTCTGGGCTTCACGTTCAAAGAGAACTGCCCCGATGTGCGCAATACGAAGGTCATCGACATCTATCGCGCTCTGAAAGAATACAACATCGACATCACGGTCTATGATTCTTGGGCAAATCCCGACATCGCCAAGCGGGAATATGGCATCGATGTCACCAACACTCTACCGACAGTAAAGTATGATGCTGCAATAGCCGCTGTCGCCCACAAACAATTCGAAAAATTAAACATATTATCCCTGCTAAAGCCTTTGCATGTAATCTTCGATGTTAAATGCACCCTTCCACGTGACATCGTGGATGGTAGGCTATAATCATATCGTCATGTATAAGAACCTCGTATTTCCCCAAGACACATTATTTCTCGTCACAGGAGGCGCTGGCTTCATAGGCTCCAACCTGTGCGAAGCAATCTTAAACCTCGGCCATCGTGTCCGTTGCCTCGATGACCTCAGCACCGGAAAACAAGCCAATGTGGATTTGTTTGTAAACAATCCCCGCTATGAATTCATCAAAGGTGACATAAAAGACTTTGATACATGTATGAAAGCATGCAAGGGGGTGGATTATGTACTCAACCAAGCAGCCTGGGGCAGCGTTCCACGCTCGATTGAAATGCCTTTGTTTTACTGTGCCAACAACATACAAGGCACGCTGAACATGATGGAAGCAGCAAGGCAAAACAAAGTTAAGACCTTCGTCTATGCCTCCTCCAGTTCAGTGTATGGCGACGAAGCACATCTGCCCAAGAAAGAAGGAGTGGAAGGAAACCTCCTTTCACCCTATGCTCTCACAAAAAGAGCTGATGAAGAATGGGCAAAACAATATTCGCGTCATTATGGTCTGAAAACAATCGGGCTAAGATACTTTAATGTCTTCGGACGCCGACAAGACCCTCATGGAGCATATGCTGCCGTGATACCCAAGTTCATCAAGCAACTCCTGAATGATGAGCGTCCGACCATAAATGGAGATGGGAAACAAAGCCGCGACTTCACTTACATCGAGAATGTCATTGAAGCCAACCTCAAAGCATGCCTTGCCCCAGAAAATGCAAGCGGAGAAGCCTTCAATGTGGCATACGGCGGACGAGAATATTTGATTGACATCTATTATGCTCTGACTAAGGCTCTTGGCAAAAACATTGAGCCCATATTCGGTCCGGACCGAGCAGGAGACATCAAGCATAGTAATGCAGATATCAGTAAAGCCAAGCTCCTATTAGGATATGAACCTGAATATGACTTCGAAAGAGGCCTGAGCGAAGCAATAGAGTGGTATAAAGAGAACCTGAAATAAGCCACTTGATGGAAACATCTGTCCCAAAGCGCTTGGACGAAGTAACATTGATGCGATGTGTATTAGCACTACTCATTGTGTTTATGCATGCTTTCACTTGCTATAACCATAGTTGGCAAGAACCGGCTGGGTATGTATATGTTCCTTTGTATAAGTGGTTATCTCGGATTTCATTTGCTTTCACATTAGAGGCATTCGTGTTCATTTCCGGTTATCTGTATGCTTATCAACGAATCACACTACATAGAGTTGAACAGTTAGGGACTCTGATAATAAACAAACTAAAACGGTTAATACTACCAAGTATACTGTTTAGCGCATTATATTTCGCAATTTTCTACCAATACAAAGGTTCAGCAGACTTGCTATATAATCTTGTTAATGGTTGTGGGCACATGTGGTTCCTGCCTATGTTGTTTTGGTGCTTCATTGGAGGCTGGCTGTTGGAGCAAATCAAAATAAAAGATGTTTGGAAAATAATACTTCTTATAGTTTTGAATCTGTCCATGGTTCATACTTTTCCTTTACGTCTTTCTCAAGCCTGCTCATATATGTTTTATTTCTATGTCGGTTGGGTTACTTATAAACATTCAACAACGGTAAAAGCAACTCTTACCCGTATGCAAATAGCTTGGGGTTGTGTGTTATTTCTCGCTGTGTTTGCTTTGTTACGACCATTATGTGATTCCCTGGTTTGTACAGAAGAAACACCTAAGCTATGCAAGCTCTTCATACTTGCAAGCAACAATGCGTGTCAGTTGATTTATTCTACTATAGGAGTCATGCTATTCTACTTCACATCAAGCTATTACATCCAGAAGCATCAGTTGAATAAACACACTATTAAGTTCGCAGCATGCTGTTTAGGAATATATCTTTTTCAACAATTTATCTTTCAACTACTCTATTACAAAACTTCTTTTCCAATTTATGTCGGACCATATTGGTTGCCATGGTGCGGATTTATTATAGCAACGATAGTTTCTTATTGTCTAACTGTCTCATTATTGGGAACAAAAATAGGCCGTTTCATTATCGGTTAATATCGTATGCCAAATCTTAATCAACAAGTAGCAACGGCCACAAAGTGGTCGGCCATTACAGAGGTGATGGGCAAGTTGGTGGCTCCAGTGTCAAGCATGATACTCGCACGATTGCTTACGCCGGAAGCCTTCGGCGTTGTTGCCACGTTGAACATGGTTATCGCTTTTGCTGAAATCTTCACAGATGCAGGTTTCCAAAAATACCTTATCCAACAACCATTCAAGGATGCCGAAGACCGCGACAAAGATACAAATGTCGCTTTCTGGACTAATCTTGTGATGAGTTGTGTACTTTGGGGAATAATCGCCATTTTTGCAGAACCACTTGCTACCCTAGTTGGTAATCCCGGGCTGGGGATAGTTCTCATTGTTGCATGCGCTTCCATTCCGCTAGCTGCATTTTCCAGCATCCAAATGGCATTGTTCAAGAAGGATTTAGACTTCAAGACACTATTCTATCGTCGTTTGGTCGCAATAATTGTACCGTTGGTTGTTACTGTGCCGCTTGCATTCTGGATGCGAAGCTATTGGGCTTTGGTCATTGGTACCATTTGTGTGAATCTTGCGAATGCAGTTATCCTCATGGTCATGTCTGACTGGCATCCACGATTCTACTACAGCTTTGCTCGTTTACGAAACATGTTCGCTTTTTGTAGTTGGGCCATTCTCGATGCCATACTCATCTGGGCTACAGGCTACATGGATATATTCTTTATTGGCATAATGCTTAATGAACATTATTTAGGTCTTTATAAAACATCGATGACTACAGTCGGCCAGATTACGGCTCTCATCACCTCTACAATTCTTCCTGTTATAATGCCTGCTTTGGCTAAAGTTCGAGATGACCATGCGGCTATGAGGAAATTGTTGCTAAGGCTTCAAAAATACACAGCGATACTGCTCCTGCCTGTTGGCTTTGGAATATTCATATTCAGCGACCTCATCACAGAAATCCTTTTAGGTTCACAATGGAAAGAGGCCAGCCCCTTCATTGGTCTATGGGGTCTTATAGATGTTTTAATGATAGTATTTGCCCGCTTCTGCAGCAATATCTACCCGGCAATTGGACGTTCAGACATCGCAGTCATTTGTCAGTTGCTTCATGTCATCGTTCTTATTCCAGCAGTTTACATAGCTGCCCACTACAGTTTCACTGTCCTCTATTGGACACGCTCGCTATTGAGGTTAGAAGCAATGTCTGTAAATTTTTTCTTTGCATATTATTTGATACGCCAATCCCCTTGGAAAATGTTCCTCAATGTGTTGCCGGAAATTTTAAGTTGTATAGCAATGTCTCTTGTGGCCTACCTGCTTTTAAATTTTAATAACTCCCTTATTTGTTCTATAATTTGGATTATTATTTGCACAGTAATATACATAATTTCTCTAAGTTGTTATCCATACGAAAGGTCCTTGATGTTACGTATATACAAAAAGGTCTGGAAGAGTTGTTTCGCACATTGACTGCATATGAACCCAATATCCCATTATTTCAATCTTTTCTATATCTTTTTCTTCATAATCTGGACTCCGCTCCAATTATACTATTTGAAAGTTGATGGCGCTGGTAATACTGTTGTCGCTTTCTCTGTAGTTGCTATGATATGGAATATACCAGCTCTATGGAGACAAAAGAATGTACTGCGCTCTCCTGCTTTTTTGTGTTGGACAGCATTGGTGTTGTTTTCCTTTGTAAACTCTATGATAAAAGGATATGAGTCGGAATGGGGCGATTGGGTGTTCTTCAAGAACAATTTTGTATTACCATATATTTTTCTCTATGTATTAATCGTAGAACTGGATTGGGATTACGATAGTTGTTTAAAGACGCTGCTTTATGCCTTGCTTGCATATATTCTTCTTTGCATAGGAAACATGGGACTTGATGAAGATGAGCGTATGGTTGCAGAAGGTTTAAGAAACATATTACCTCTTCACACAACATGCCTTGTGTTTATCGGCGGATTGCTCTTCACACAACAACGTCTTTCGACCTTTTTCTTCTGGAGTATTGTTGTCATTTCCATAGTCATTACAATGGTATCGGGAACACGCAAGGCCTTAGGAGCAATCATCATTCTTATAATTGGCGTAGTATTTTCCCTTGACAAAGGAGAAGAACGAAACCTGTGGCATTATATTCGATTAGTCTTGTTCTTTGCTGTCCTATACATCGGATTAAGTTATGTAATGGGCAACACAATGATTGGAGATCGACTGGCAGACACCGCAGAAGAATCAAAAGTCGAATTCACGGAAAGCGAGACAGCAAACTGGTTCATCAACAACTTGTTAGGTGACCGCTCAATACATTATGACTTGGGATTTGGCTTATTTCTTACTCATCCGATTACTGGCATAGGCATCACCAACTTTAGACCACTTTCAGGATTCCCCATGCGTTTACATACTGAATACATGACTCAATTATGTGAGAATGGCATAATAGGTTTCACTTTGCTAATACTTTTCTACTATTTGATTTTCAAGAAACTTGTTTTTCTGCATAGAGAATATGGAGAGAACATAATAATGATACTGTTCGGAATGTTTGCTTTACTCTTCCTGAATATTACAGTATGGACATATAATCAGGATTTTGGAATGATATACTACGGTATATTAATCACATATGTATATGCCAATTATGACGACATTTTAATAGAAGATAATGAGTCGGAATGGTATGACGAGATAGAAGAAACACAAACAGAGGGAACTTAATTAGAATTGATATTCACATAAAAGAGTTGACGGTGATATGGCAGATAGCATAAGCTCCAAAATTCCTCGTGAGGATTTGCCAAAATCCACATGTGAATTTGGCAAAGTTGACGTGTACTTTTTGTGACTCACTTGTGTCGCCAGACAATAACTAATGAGTAAATGGCAATTTACTAACGAGTCATTGGCAAATTACTACTGTATAAATAGCAATTTACTAATGAGTAAATTTGAGGAATGACATAGCAACACCTAAGATAAAGGCACAATACATTCATAATAAAGAATTTAGGCTCCATGAAACTATATACTATTACACACCCCAAAGTCTTATCATTAGCTATACTAAAAAAAATATCAAAATACATATCGGATGAGCTCTATCTAAGAATTAAGTTTTATCTTACAATGGGCAAACTGCTCCATTTAAAAAATCCTCGAACATATAATGAAAAAATCCAATGGCTTAAGCTATATGGCCGGACACCTGAGACCTCTTCTCTTTGCGATAAATATGCAGTAAAAAAGATTGTATCGGAAAAGATAGGCGATAAATATGTGATTCCTTTGATTGGTGTATGGAATAGCCCTGATGAGATTGATTTTGACTCATTGCCCAATCAATTTGTTTTGAAATGTACTCAGAACAGCGGCGAAGGCATGTATGTGTGTAAGGATAAATCAAAGATGGACAAGAGTGCAGTTCTTGAGGGCTTGCAAAAGGGACATAAACAAGACTATTTTTTACCTAGCCGTGATTTTTGCTATAAAGACATTCCGCATAGGATAATAGCAGAAGAATATCGGGAGGATTTTAAAACTGGCGAACTTCGCGATTACAAATTTTTTTGTTTTGATGGTGAGCCTAAAATATTATTTATAGCATCGGGACGCTCAAAAGGCGAACATGAAGTGACCTTTGATTTTTATGACATGGAGTTTAATCATTTGCCGTTTACCAACGGACATCCAAATTCCAAAGTACCAATAGAAAAACCATCTGGCTTTGATGAAATGAAAGAATTGGCAGCGGTTTTGTCAAAAGGAATGCCTCATGTTCGAATGGACTTTTATGAAGCTAACGGACAAGTTTATTTTGGTGAATATACGTTTTCTCACTGGGGCGGATACGTTCCATTTATTCCAGAGAAATGGGATTATAAGCTTGGAGAATGGATTCATCTGCCGATTGACAATAATAGTTAAAGAATGTATCGGTTTGGAAACAAACATTATTCTGAACCTTACCATATATCCAAGAAATGAAATGTTAATAATCTGTCATCTAACAATTATTAATGAAGCAACATAGAGTCATCATCTGGACAAAGTCTATTAGTGATTTTTTAGACGAAAATGTCTACGGGATTGGTGTACAATTATATTTTTGGGCGCAAACCTTTGCACGCCACAATTGGCAGGTTACGACCTTTACTTTCCACAAATCATTCACTCAGGAAGGCATACATTTTTACAACTCAACGCAATGGGGAAAATTAGAGATTATACATGAATGGTTGAGTGTGTTGTGGAACTTAATACTTATTCGCCCTCAGCTTATCATATATAGAGGTGCAGGTCGGACAGTTCTTCCAATCGCATTAATAACCAAGTTGTTCAAGATTAAACTGATATTATTTGGTGCAAGTGACACTGATTTTGAAAAAGGTAAAGAATTGATAGTAGGTGGTTCACACAACCGCAGAATGTGGCAGAAAGCCGTTAGTAAGACAGATTATATTATTGTACAGAATCAGTACCAAAAAGACATCTTACAATATAACTATGGCAAAGTCGGTTCAATAATTCACAACATATGGGGCAAAGTTGACCTTCCAAACCTGAAATCCAGTAATACTAAGGCAGATGTTGTCTGGGTAGCCAATTTCCGAAAACTTAAACGTGCAGAGTGGATGGTGAATGCGGCAAGGTCGATGCCAGAGTATAATTTTGTACTTATCGGGGCTCCTACCAAAAGAGATAGTGGTTATTATGACGAGATAGAGCAAGAATCGAAGAAACTTCCGAATCTTCAATTTCTTGGCAAAAAAGGATTTGCTGAAACAAATGCCATTATATCTCAGTCAAAAATCATCTGTTGTACTTCCATATTTGAAGGTTTTCCTAATACCTTCCTGCAAGCATGGGCAAATGGCGTTCCTGTAATTTCTACAGTTAATCCAAGTGAACTAATAACAACTCATCATCTTGGCGTTATCGTTGAAACAGAAGAGGAATTTCAATTGCAAATTCGTAGGCTTATACAGGATGTAGCTTTGTATGGAAGAATAAAACATAGTATCCAGAATTATTTTTCTGCAAATCATGCCGCTGATACGAATTTTAAGAAATTAATGGATTATCTTGATTAATTCAAAAAATATACTGGAATAGTCTATGTTTACAACAACAAAAACATAGAACTTTTAATCCATAGATAATATATGAAGATATTACAATTAGCACTTTCACTTGGGGCAGGCGGAGCGGAGCGATTAGTCCTTGGACTTTGTAACAAACATGCTGACAATACAGATGATGAGATTGTTTTAGTGACTATAAAAGATAATTCCATTTCAAAAAATGTACATTATTTGCCGAATCTTTCCAAGCGTGTACGTTTTATAAATTTGCATTGTCAGTCTGCACTACAAGCAAAAACAATTTGGAGAGTACTTAAAATTATAAGAAGAGAGAAACCCGACATCGTTCATTGTCATACCAACGTGCTTTTACTTTTCTTCCCTGTTATCTTTTTTAAAAACATTTGTTTTCTCCAAACGATTCATACATTGGCAAAAAGGCAATATGACAATGCAAATATTATCAAAAGAAAAATAATGGCATATTTATATAGCCACAACAAAGTCAAGCCTGTCACCATTTCACAGACATGCCATCATTCTTATTGGGACACATATAAACTCAGTAATGATATATGTATATACAATGGATGTGATACTATGGTCACAACAGACGAACATGAAATAGTAAAAAAAGAAATTGATAAGCTAAAAAGAAATGATGAAACTGTTGTGTTTATTCATGTGGCTCGACATCATCCAGTAAAAAATCACGAAAGACTTTTTCGCAACTTTACGCGTCTTGAAGAAGAAGGTTATATTTTTGTCCTTTTAGTTTTAGGAGATAATTACGATTCTTTGATTGATCAATATCAAAATAACCGTTACATATTGTTTTTAGGAGCCAAAAACAATGTGGGTGATTATTTGGCGCAAGCAGATTATTTTGTATTGTCAAGCGATGCTGAAGGACTTCCCATGACATTGATAGAGGCTATGTCTATGGGAGTCGTCCCGATTTCCACACCTGCTGGCGGTGTAGTTGATGTTATAAAGGATGGTGTAAATGGTTATTTGGCTAAAAGTTTTGAAGATGAAGAATTCTTTCAAATCCTAACGAAAGCCATTCATGAAAAAGGGACGATATCGTCTGAATCATTAAAAAAAGAGTATAAGGAAAAGTACTCAATTGATATTTGTGCAGAAAAATATTATGATGCTTACAAAAAAATATTATCAACATGATAAAATCCAAAAAAGATCTTCGTGCATATCTTAAAGCAGATCAAATTGCGAGTGGCCAGTCAAACCGTTTGTTTATTCGGTGGTTAACACGAAGCGATGAATATTATATCCGTGCATTTATGGTCGCATTGCGTCACTACGAGTACTGGCTAAACAAAAAAAAGAATCTTTTTGAAAAGATACCATATCTCTTTTGGTGGTGGAACTATCGGAGATTAAAACTGAAATCTGAATTATATATTTATCCTAATGTGGTTGGACCTGGTTTTTTCCCAGTCCATGCTGGATTTAGAAGATTTGGAAGTTATGTAAGAGTAGGGAAAAAATGTAGAGTCTTGCCCATGGTTCTTCTGGGCAAGAAAAAGCCAACCAAAGAATGTAAGATAACGATAGGAGATAATTGTTATATTGGCACCGGTGCTACCATCCTTGGTCCCGTTACCATTGGAGACAATGTTATTATTGGAGCTGGAGCTGTTGTAAACAATGACATTCCTGACAATGTTGTAGTAGGGGGAGTACCTGCAAAAGTCATCAATTTCAACAATTATTGCTGATTAAAAATTTGTCTTTGACTTATTTCAGGATGATTAAAAACATGGTAGAACAATAAATCAATATTAAAACATGATAGAAGGTTATATAAGCAGAATGGTTGTTACGATAGGACCGGAATGGGAAAATCCTAGAGGTGGAATAGCACAAGTACTAAAAACGTATTCAACCATATATAATCCATTTTCCGTCATAATTACATCTAAAAGTGGCAATTTGCTCTGCAACTTATATCAATTCTTCAAGGCGATAAATGAATTGTTGTTTCGATATAACAAAAGAGAAATTAAAATCGTACACATCCACACCGCCTCCTATAGGAGTTTTTGGAGAAAAGCAGTCTTCGTCTATTTGTCGAAATTGATTAACAAAAAAGTCGTACTACATATCCATGGAGCTGAGTTTAAGAAGTTTGCGGCGATTCATTATAAACTAATAAGAAAGGTGCTGCTTAAATGCGACAAGATAGTTGTTCTAAGCAAAAGTTGGAAAGAATGGTTTGAAACGGAGTTTGATATTAATGATGTAATTATAATTAACAACATCATTGAAACGCCTAAGACAAGTATAGAGAGTAAGTGTGTCAATGAGAAGCTAATTGTCCTGTTTTTGGGAGAGATTGGCAAGAGAAAAGGTATTTATGACTTATTGGAGGCGCTAACTAAGTATAAAGAACTCTATGGAAATAACATTCAACTTATCATAGGCGGTAATGGCGAGGTGGAGAAAGTGAAATCGTACATTTTAGAAAAGCATCTTAAAGATATCGTTGAATACAAAGGTTGGGTGAGTGGAAATGATAAAGTTCATCTGCTAAACAGCGCAGACATTTTTGTCTTACCAAGCTACAACGAAGGTTTACCTATTTCGATATTGGAGGCCATGGGGTATGGTATTCCGGTAATTACTACTCCTGTTGGCGGAATTCCAGAAGTAATAATAGATGGTGAGAATGGCTTATTAGTATCCCCGGGTGATGTAGACGGGTTATTTAATGCTATTTTAGAATTAGCTAAGGATACGTCATTAAGAAAAAAAATGAGTGAGAGCTCAAGGAGGGGTATACTCCTTCATCTTCCGAATAGTGTTTCAGATACATTGGGGAAGCTTTATAAACAACTATTGAAGGATTAATTCTGTATTCGTATGAATATGGCTCTGCTTATTTTAAAAATAATTGGTAAAGTGTTCGGACACTTTCCTAAATTGATTTTATCGTTAAGGTACCTCAAACGTTTCCACAGAGCAATCAATTTTGAGTCACCACAGTTGTTCTATGACAAAGTTCTATGGAATAGTCTATATACAGATACTTCAGCATGGACACTACTAGCCGACAAATACCGAGTTCGGAGCTATGTGGAAAACAAGTGTGGCGAGCGAGTACTGACAACTCTATTGGGCGTATACAAAAAATCTGAAGACATTGATTTTGATGCTTTACCCAATTCGTTTGTTATAAAAACAAACAATGGTTGCGCTTCAAATGTAATTGTGCCCGATAAGAAAAGAGTTAACCAAGCTGATATTCGAGCCAAGATTAACTACTGGCTTCAGTTTCCGTATGGTGAATTAACCGGACAAAAACATTATGCAAGAATCAAACCTCTAATTATTGTAGAAGAATTTCTAATTCAAGATGGTGATCCAGAGAAAGCGTTGATCGATTATAAGTTCTACTGTTTCAAAGGAATGCCCACTTATTGTCAGATTATTTTAGAAAGAGAAAAGAATACGCACATCTTTTATGAAATGTTTTACGATATGGATTGGACACCCAGGCCAGACCTATATTCCTCAACATCGAATTTGAAAGAAGCTTCTAAACCCTGTTGCTTTGAAGAAATGATAAATTTAGCAAAAGAGCTTTCTCAAGGTTTTGACTTTGTCAGAGTAGATTTGTATAACATTAATGGCAAACCGTTTTTTGGAGAAATGACATTCATGCCGGCCTTTAAAAAGAATCTGACAAATAAAGCTCTATTTGAATTCGGGCAATTAATGAATTAATGCAAATGATGGAACGAATCGAACTGAATGGCATGAAGGTGTTCCCTTTTAGCTCGGCAAGCGAATTGTTGGAGTATGTGAATTGTCATAAGGGAATACTGGTAGCTGTCAACGCCGAAAAGGTGACAAAAGCCACCGATGAGACACGCGCTGTCGTGAATGACAACATCGGTTATGCTGATGGAGCAGGAGTCGTTGTAGCCATGCACAAACTGGGTAAACCGCAAGCAGTACGCATCGCTGGATGTGACTTGTGGTTAAATATCGTTCAGGAAAGCTACCGCGAAAAGACATTCTATTTGATAGGAAGCAAGCAAGAGGTCATAGAAGATACGGTCAAGCAATTGAAATCTCAATATAATGGAATAACAATCGTCGGTTATCGCGACGGTTATATCAATAATGAGGAGGAGCGCAATGCCCTGATTCAAGATATAGCGAACAAGAAGCCCGATGTGGTTTTCGTGGCAATGGGATCACCTAAACAGGAGTTCCTGATGACAGACATGATGAGAGTACACCCTGCCATTTACCAAGGTCTCGGTGGCAGCTTTGATGTCTATACAGGAAGAGTTAAACGGGCTCCTCTGTGGTGGCAGGAACACAACATTGAGTTTCTTTATCGTTTTCTCAAACAGCCACAGAGATATCGTAGAGAGTATTACCGTTTAAAGTTCCTTGTGTGGATGCTAATCGGAAAGTTCAAGAAGAAATGATTTATGCAAGATATTATTATATAAAAACAAACAATATAAATAACACTATATAAATATGATTAACGTTATTGGATTAGGCTATATTGGCCTTCCGACTGCCCTGATGATGGCGTCGCACGGTGTCGAAGTGATTGGTACCGATTATAACAAAGAATTAGTTAACACTCTGAACGAAAACCGAACCACCTTTAAGGAAAATGGATTGGATGAACTTTTTGCTGCTGCAGTTAAAGCTGGCATCAAGTTCACAACTGAGTATCAGAAAACAGACATGTACATTGTATCTGTTCCTACACCCTACGACAAGTTCAGCAAGAAAGTTGATGCTTGCTATGTCGTTGCTGCGGTAAAGGAGGTGATGAAAGTATGTCCGAAAGGTGCCACTGTAGTTATAGAAAGTACAGTAAGTCCTGGAACCATTGATAAGTTTGTACGCCCCGTAATTGAGGCCAATGGTTTTAAGATTGGCGAGGATATCAATCTTGTTCATGCACCGGAGCGCATCATTCCCGGCAACATGGTATATGAACTTCTCCACAACAACCGTACCATTGGTGCAGACAGCAAGGAGATAGGTGAAAAGGTAAAGCAATATTATGCTTCCTTCTGTCAGGGTGAGATTGTAGTTACCGACATCCGCACAGCTGAAATGACCAAGGTGGTTGAGAACACTTATCGGGCAGTTAACATTGCTTTTGCCAACGAACTCTCAAGAATCTGCCGCCACGACAACATGGATGTGTATGAGATTATCAAGATTTGCAATATGCATCCTCGTGTGAACATACTCCAGCCAGGCCCTGGTGTTGGTGGTCATTGCATCTCTGTTGACCCTTGGTTCCTCGTAGGCGACTATCCTCAATTGGCCAAAGTCATTGACGAGTCCATGAAAACCAACGACTACCAGCCTGTCTTCGTGCTTGAACGCATCCATGAGATTATGGAGGAGAATGGTATTACAGACAGTCGTAAGGTAGGACTCTATGGCATTACATACAAGGAAAATGTTGACGATGTCCGTGAGAGTCCCACACTTCAGATGCTTGACATTCAAAAACGTCATCTGGCATGTCCGTTATGCACATTTGACCCATTCTTTACCAACAAGAAGATTGTGGAAAACCAAATCCTTGATTTTGACCAGTTCCTTAGCGAAGTCGATATGGTTGTCATTATGGTGAAGCATGACCACATCAAGCAGAATTGGGATAAGCTGAAAGGTAAGATTATTCTCGACTGCCACAATGTTTGCCCGTTGGAAGGTGTGTATCATATTTAATCGACGCATTTATAACATATAATCACATGAAGAATAAGGTAATGCTGGTGTTTGGGACCAGACCGGAAGCCATAAAGATGTGCCCTTTGGTTAAGGAGTTCCAAAAGCATCCCGAAGAGTTTGAGACAATCGTATGCGTAACAGGCCAGCACCGCGAGATGCTGGACCAAGTGCTGAAGATATTTGAGGTTGTACCCGACTATGACCTTAACATAATGAAGCAAGGGCAAGATTTGTATGATATTACATCGCGTGTACTGACTGGCATGCGAGATGTACTGAAAGAAGTACAGCCTAATGTGGTACTGGTTCACGGAGATACCACCACCAGCACAGCAGCTGCACTTGCAGCATTCTATCAGCAAATTCCTGTTGGTCATGTTGAGGCAGGCTTACGCACCCACAACATCTACAGCCCTTGGCCTGAAGAAATGAACCGGCAGATAACAAGTCGTATTGCAACTTACAATTTTGCCCCGACACCTCTTTCTGATAAAAACCTGAAAGAGGAGAAAGCACATGGCAAAACCTATGTGACTGGCAATACTGTCATTGATGCCCTACACATAATCGTTGACAAGTTGAGCAAGGACAAGGCACTGGCTGACGAACAGGTTAATGTCCTTAAGAACGCAGGTTATGATGTAACCCGATTAGCAGAAGGCAGGAAGCTTGTGCTCATCACGGGCCATCGACGCGAGAACTTTGGCGAGGGCTTTATCAGCATGGTTACTGCGATGAAGGACCTTTCGGAGAAGTATCCCGAAGTCGATTTTGTGTATCCCATGCACTTGAACCCTAATGTGCGCAAGCCCATCCACGAAGTGTTCGGCGAAGACTTGACCGCTTACAAGAACTTCTTCTTCATAGAGCCATTGCAGTATCTTGAGTTTGTTTACTTGATGGAGAAATCCACGATTGTTCTGACCGACAGTGGCGGCATACAGGAAGAAGCCCCGGGCCTTGGGAAACCTGTGCTCGTAATGCGTGACACAACCGAACGTCCCGAGGCTCTTGAAAGCGGCACCGTCCATTTGGTGGGAACCAATCACGATTTAATTGTGAACGAGGTAAGCACACTGCTCGATGATGAGGTTGCCTATGAAAAGATGAGCAAGGCGGTGAATCCATACGGAGACGGCAAGGCTTGTGGGCGTATAGTCGCTGCATTATCAGAATAACAAGAAGGCTGTGTAAACGACAGATAAAAGCGGCTCTGCATGTTGAGGCTGAGAGATATAACGATTGTCGGTTCATTGGGTGAGTTGGCCGGCATTCCTGCGGGCAAGACGCTCATCAACACAATATATGCCTATTCGTATGTTGTGGCGCAGCAGGATGCGTTCTTTGCGGAGGCACTTACCAAATGCGACTACCTCATGCCCGACGGAGCAGGCATCGTCAAGGCTTGCCGATGGCTGAAAGCCAAAAGTCAGCCCAAAGAGCGGATAGCGGGATGGGACTTGTTCATGTACGAAATGCAAGCCATCTGCCAAAGAGTCTCCAGGCCTAAAGTGATGTTCCTCGGCTCAAGCGAAAAGGTGCTGTCCTTGATTCGGAAACGAGCAGCCTCTGATTTCCCGGAGATGGAAGTCGTGACCTATTCCCCACCCTTCAAGACGGAGTTCTCGGACGAAGACAGTCAAAAGATGATACAGGCTATCAATAGTGCTAACCCGGACTTGTTGTGGATAGGTATAACGGCACCTAAGCAGGAGAAATGGACATACAGACATTGGGACGAACTCAACATCCATTGCCATTGCGGGACAATCGGAGCAGTGTTCGACTTCTATGCAGGCACCGTGAAACGAGCTCCGCTGTGGTGGCAGAAGCATGCGCTGGAATGGCTTTATCGTTTACTCATGGAGCCCCGACGCATGTGGCGACGCTACATCATCGGCAATGCCAAATTCCTCTATTATATATATAAGGAAAGCAGGCACGCCAATATGCAATAAGCCTTTCCTGTTTCGGAAAACTTTGTGCAGGCACATGATATTTTCAACTATACTACGCTGGATTCTTGCTACGCAGGTTGCGTACCGAGAGACGCAACTTGTGTCTGTGGAAACGCAGGCTGTGTATCTGCATTTGCAAGCTGCGGATGAAGAATGCTGCATGCCACCAATGGTTATCTGACAGCCGGAAACTATTTATCTACAAGCGGTTGACGACAAATACGCTATAAAACAATTTATAATATTTAATATGGTAATCACAACTGAAATACTTGACGCGCTCAGTGCTAAGGCAAAAGCCTGTGAGCGACTGCGTATGAATTACGACCTCCGGACATCTCCGGATGACCAAAGTCAGCGCATGCTAAACGCACTGGAGCCAGGCACTCTAATGCCTATCCATCGCCATCCTACAACTTGCGAGACGATTGTCTTGCTTCGTGGCAGCATCAAGGAACTGCTCTACGATGAAAAAGGAAATCTGACGGAAAGCGTCATACTGAAAGCAGGGACTGAGCCTTCTGCAATGAACATCCCCGCAGGCGTTTGGCATTCACTTGAGTGCCTGGAGCCTGGTACAATCCTCTTTGAGGCAAAGGATGGCGCGTTCGAGCCCCGACGCGCAGAAGACACGATGGAAAAGTGATAAGGTGATAAGGTGATAAAGTAAAAAATGCTTTTCTTTGAGCTCATACGCATAGCCTTAGGCAGACAGGAGACTCTCAGCCATACCCCTACCGAGGAAGAGTGGCACCAATTGTTTGATGAGGCGAAGCAGCAGACACTAATAGGAATACTCTATGAAGGTCTGTGTAGGCTCACAGCTGCTCAGAAACCGCCACGGCAACTGCTCATCGACTGGCATGCGTCGGTGCAGAAGATTATATGCGACAACAAACGCCTCAATCACGATACGGTATGGGTGAGCCAACGCTGGGCTAAGCTTGGCTATCGGAACATTATCCTCAAAGGTCAGGGCAATGCCCTACTCTATCCCGACCCCATGCTGCGTGTGCCTGGCGATATCGACATCTGGCTTGACGGCAACCGACGCAAGATTGCCAATTATATCCGCAGCCGTTTCCCGAAATTGGAGGTGACACGCATCGAAATGGAGTTTCCCGTCCGTAAGGACACTCATATCGAGGTTCACTTCTTGCCAAGCTTCCTCTATGACCCGTTCAAGGACTGCAAGATGCAGCACTACTTCCGTCAGCAACTTTCGAAGCCGAAGCAAGTGGAGCTGTCCGACGAGGGCACTATCAACATTCCCAACGACGAGATGAACTTGGTGTTCCAGCTTAGCCACATCTACCGCCACCTCTTCTACGAAGGCATCGGGCTCAGGCAACTGATGGACTACTATTACCTGAGTCAACTCCTGACCACATCAAAAGGCAATGAGCTCAGGGAAAAGGTTCTTCCTGTCATTCGCGAACTTGGTCTGACAGACTTCTGCAGAGCATTGATGTGGGTGCTGGGCGAGGTGTTCTATATGCCCAAGGAAATGATGCTCACCGCACCCGACGAGCGTCGCGGCCGCTTCCTGTTGCAAGAAGTGATGCGTGCAGGAAACTTCGGGCATGCAGACGACAGAGTGGGCAACTGGGAAGAGATGAGCAGATGGGAAAGGCTGGCATGGGGTACGCGCTGGAGCTGGCGACTATTGGGGCAATACCCTCGAGAAGTGTTCTGGCATCCTTTCTATCGCATATCACAATATTTATGGAGACTTTTTAATGGATATCTGTAATGGTTAGAGAAAACAAGACATCCGACAACAGTATTCGCTGGATGATAATGGCTGGCGAGTTATTAGCTCTTAACTCTGCTCTGCTCGCTATGTCTTATGTATATAAGAGCATGGGCAACTCAACCACACCTCACTACAAACGTCTGATGTTGCTCATGTCGCTTGTGTATATACTATGTGACATACTGAGCCGCCATCATATCTATGACCGTTTCGTTCGAGGCGACCAGTTGATTCGGAGTTTCTTCCAAAGTACAGCACTTTTCGTGATACTGAGCCTCTTGGTAATGTGGGTGTTCCGTTGGCCTTTGATGACATGGGACTTCATGCTTCCTTTCTATGGCTTTATCATTTCCTTCCTATGCCTTTATCGTTGGATATTAAGGAAATGCATCGTTTTCTACCGTAAAAGAGGTCGCAACACGATGAGCGTCATCTTTATTGGTAACATTAATGTGGCCAGCGAGCTCTATAAAAAGATGGAAACCGACCCGTCGACAGGCTTTAATGTCAAGGGCTACTTTGCCGACAAGCCACGTACCAAGGTCACCGAGAAGAACTATCTTGGTAAACCGGAAGAAGCCGTTGACTATATAGAAAAGCAATCCTTGCATCAAGTCTATTGCCTCTTGCCATCTTCGCAAAACGACCTTATCAACCGCATCATGCTGACATGTGCACAGAATATTGTGCGTTACAACCACATCCCCGATGCCTTTAATTACCAAAGACACACAATGGCTCTCGACTTGATGGACGGAACGCCGGTATTCAGCCTGCACAACGAACCGCTCTCACTTTTGGGCAATCGTATCATCAAGCGTGCTTTCGACTTCATCGCATCAAGTATCTTCCTCATCACCATCTTCCCTTTCGTTTACATTATCTTCGGCACACTCATCAAGCTAAGTTCCCCTGGACCTGTGTTCTTCAAGCAGAAGCGCTCCGGACTGAATGGGGAGGAATTCTATTGCTATAAGTTCCGCTCGATGCGTGTGAATGTGGATAGCGACAAAGTTCAAGCGACAAAAGATGACCCGCGCAAGACTCGCATCGGAGAGTTTATGCGCCGAACAAGTATCGACGAGCTGCCGCAGTTCATCAACGTGTGGCTGGGCAATATGAGTATCGTAGGCCCAAGGCCGCACATGCTGAAGCATACCGAACAATACAGCGAGCTCATCAACAGTTATATGATACGCCACTTTGCAAAGCCGGGCATTACCGGCTATGCACAAGTAACAGGCTTTCGAGGCGAGACATCGGAACTCTGGCAAATGGAGGGGCGCGTAAAGAAAGACATCTGGTACATCGAGCACTGGACCTTTGCCCTCGACCTCTTCATCATTTGGAAGACGATTTATAACGCAATACACGGCGAAGAAAACGCTTATTAAAGTAAATCATAATGTCTAATTTATTATAATTAAGGATGAAAAAGATTGTATTTTCGATTGCCTTTGCAGCAATCTGCATGACGGGTTTGGCACAAAGTGCAGAGTTCTTCAAACCGTACAAGCAGACGGATCTGCGTCTGCCTAGTGTTCCTCTTGTGGTCAGCGACCCCTATTTCTCTGTTTGGAGTCCCTACGACAAACTGACCGACGGAAGCACTCGTCACTGGACAAACGACGAGAAGCCCCTGGAGGGTCTGCTCTTTGTTGACGGTACAACTTATCGCTGGATGGGCTCTGCTCAGCGAACCCTTATGGAAAGCGTTGTTCCTATGTCTAATGAGGCTGAATGGGAAGCACAATACACCGACCAAAAGCCTTCCGACAACTGGATGAAGCCCGACTTCAACGCCTCTTCATGGAAGAGCGGCAAAGGTGCTTTCGGCTCGGACAACTACGACAACATCCGCACCTCTTGGACGAAAGAGGATGACCACATTTGGGTGCGTCGCTCTGTTGACCTGACAGCCGACCAGCTTCAAGGCGACCTCTATCTTATCTTCTCCCACGACGACGCCTGCGAGATATACATCAATGGAGAGAAAGCTGCCACGGGAATTATGGATTATGTGGATGGTGTGGTAGTTCGGTTGGATGGCAATAAGGCAAACCTGCTCAAAGAAGGCAAGAATGTCTTTGCCGTACATTGCTACAACAAGACCGGCGGCGCTCTGGTCGATTTCGGCATTTTCCGCAACATTGCCAAAGGCAACGACCGCATTGTGACGGCAGAGCAGAAGAGTGTGGACGTGCTGGCTTGCAACACCTACTACACCTTTGCTTGCGGTCCCGTGGAACTCGATGTTGTCTTTACCGCACCACACATTATCGACGACTACGACCTACTCTCCGCTCCCATCAACTACATCTCCTATCAGGTTCGTGCCACCGACGGCAAGCGCCACAGCGTGAAGTTCTACCTCTCCACAACACCGCAAATGGCCGTGAACAAGATTCAGCAGCCCACCATCTCGACGATGGAGTTCAAGAACGGCACTCAGTATCTGAAGGCCGGCACCATACAGCAGCCCATCCTCGCCAAGACGGGCGACGGCATCTGCATCGACTGGGGCTATGTTTACCTTGCCGGTACCAATGGACGTCTCTGCCTGGCCAGCGATGCCGACATCAAGACGCAGTTCCTGGCCGACGGACACTTGCCAAGAGGCGAACGCCAGGTGGTTTGCCAGAAGCAAGTGTCACTCCCCACTTTGGCCTATGTTCACGACTTTGGCACAACAGACCAAGCCAGCAGTTTTGCCATGATTGGTTACGACGAGATTTGGGACATCGAATACTTCTTCAAGCGCTATAAAGGCTATTGGGCACACGAAGGGAGCGTCAGCATCTACGACATGTTCTCTCGCATGCGCGGCAACTATACCAACATCATGCAGCGCTGCCGCCAGATGGACAAGACCATCTACGACGACGCCTTCAATGCTGGTGGCAAGAAATACGCCGAGATACTCTCCGGCTCCTATCGTCACGTCAACGCCGCCCACAAGCTCTTCCGCGACGATGAGGGCAATGTGCTCTTCTTCTCGAAGGAGAACAACTCCAACGGATGCGTCAATACCGTGGACCTCACCTATCCCGAGGCACCGCTCTACCTCTGCTACAACCCCGAACTGCAGAAGGGCATGATGACCAGCATCTTCGACTACAGCCTCTCCGGTCGCTGGACAAAGCCCTTCGCAGCACACGACCTTGGACAATATCCAAAGGCTAACGGACAAGTCTATGGAGGCGACATGCCGCTCGAGGAAGCCGGCAACATGATAACGCTTGCCGCACAGATCTGCAAGCAGGAAGGCAACACGCTCTATGTTGACAAGTATTGGAACATCATCACCACTTGGGCTGACTATCTCGTAGAAAACGGCCTGCATCCAGCCAACCAGCTTTGTACCGACGACTTCGCAGGACATTGGGCAGGCAACTGCAACCTTGCCCTCAAAGCCATCATGGGCATCGCCGGATATGCCGAACTCGCCAAGATGAAAGGACTCGACGATGTGTATGACAAGTACAACGCAAAGGCAAAGGAGATGGCAACCGCATGGGAAAGCGAGACAAAAGTAAAGGACCACTACGAACTGGCCTATGGCGCAGGAGCCGACACTTGGAGCCAAAAGTACAACATGGTTTGGGACAAACTCTGGCAAACGAATGTCATTCCCAACGGAGCCATGCAGACCGAGCTGAAGTACTACCTCAAGAAGCAGAACCAGTACGGCTTGCCTCTCGACTGCCGCAAGGACTACACCAAGAGCGACTGGATAATGTGGACGGCCGCAATGGCAGCAACCGATAAGGACTTCCAGGCATTCGTTGACCCCCTCTACAAGTACATCAACGAGACAGAGAGCCGCGTGCCCATCTCCGACTGGCACGACACCAAGACAGGCCGCATGACAGGCTTCAAGGCACGCTCGGTCATCGGAGGCTACTGGATGAGAGTCCTCATGAACAAAATGATTCAATAACTTATCTCGACATATCGGCAAGGGGAGACAGGACAACTGCCTCCCCTTTTTTCGTCCCAAAGAGGAGCCCCCGAATCTTCTAGGATAATGGAACCCCGCTTTTACAAACCAGGAGTGTTATGTTGGGAAAAGCTTTTAGAGGCTGGAGGAAATCTAACGCGTTGGGACCGCTATGATTCGGCTTTCCGAGCCTTGAACACGAAGATACATGCCACCGTTTTGGGCGGCAGCTGCGCTGACGGGCTGGCCCTGCATGTTGTAGTAGCGGACATGCGTCGATGGGCTGCTACCTGTGTAAGGTGACTTGATGTCTGTAGAGTTGCACGAGGCCGGCGTCACTTTGAAGTTGTCGAACCGCAGCACGCTATCGTGCGTACGGAACCCTGCGCGACCGGTAATGAAGGGCATGGCATCTGTATATGTGATGAGGGGCTTGTCCATGTCGTCGAGGTAACAACGGATGGTGGCTCCCTCAACTTCAACTTTCATGTGATGGGGCTGGCTAAGGTCTATGTTATGGCTAACGGTAGAAAGCGCCTGCCAACCGTAATTGTGTTTACCCAAAGTGGACGAGGAGCCGCTTGCCAGGAACACGTAACCCTGCAGGAAGTCTGTTCCGAGCACGGGATTGTCGTCGGCTCCACCGGTGCTGGCATTGGTGGTTCGGAAGAGCAGGCCGCCGTTAGTGCCGCCAGAACCATAGATGACGTCGCATTCGACAGTATAGTCGGTAAGGTGGATGTCGTCGAAACCGCCCATCAGCATCTTACCATAGCGTCCCGTCGACTCGAGTTGCCCATCGATGATGTTCCAGTTCCCCTCCTTATAGCCCCATTCATTGCTGAAGCCTAACTCGAAATCATCTGCCATGATGTGTGGGGCAGCCACGCCTCGCCAGACATGATTGCCCGTATATAAAAGGTAGAAGAGGCCGTTGCGCTTGAAAAGGCATGGCCCTTCCGTCCATTGACCAGAGATGCAGCACCCCAAATCGACATCATTGCCAAAACTTAGATGCGTAGGCATCGTGCAGCCCCTTATCCCACCATTGTTGGCATGATAGAAATACCACTTCCCATCGTCATTAACGAACATCGAGCCGTCGATGTCGCGACCAAGATTTCCCGTTTGGTGAGTGAAGGGACCTGTCGGGCTCTCGCTGGTAAGCAGATAGTGGCCGCCTCCACGAGGGGAGGTGCACATATAGAAAAGCCCGTTCCAATAGATGACCTCGGGAGCATAGGCAACAGCCGTCGTCTCGTCTGTGCAGCAAATGAAAGGCTCAGACCATTCCATCAGGTCTTTCGTTCGCCAGCAATAGATGTTTCGGTCGCCAGCACTAACATACAGATAATAGTAACCTCTGTATTTCATCATATATGGGTCACCGAGACTGCGGTTCTCTAATCCCGGAAGAACCATAGGGTATGTCCAACCTTGAGCATAAACAGAAGTAAAGACAGACCTATAGCTCATTTTGCAGGCTATAACTACACTCTAAGCCCGATAAACACAAGCATTTCAAGAGATCAAGCTACCTTCAGGTCACAATTGACGATTGAAATTGCTCAATAGCTCATTTTGCAGGCTGAAACAGGCCTGAAATCCCGATAGGCACTAACTTTGCAGGCATTCAAAGTGTCATAAAAACAAGGTTAGCATGTTCAAAATGAGATGTCAAGTGTGCGGCTGTACGCACACGAAAAAGAACGGTGTGCGCAAGGGCGTACAGTTATACAAGTGTCAAGATTGCGGCTACCAGTTCCGGGCTGGGACGGGGGTGAGTGAGCAGGATTTGTGGAATGCCTATCAGCAGGAGAAACAGACCGTCAAGGAGCTTTCTGTGCGCTATGGCATGAGTGTTGCCACCATCAAGCGCAGGCTGCACGACATCAGGCGTGAGTGGAAGCAGCCTCCGCTTTCAGGCGAGGGATACGTGCATATGGACACAACCTATTGGGGACGCAGCTTTGGTGTGCTGCTGGCCCTGGACAGTCAGACAGGAAAGCCCCTGTACATGGCCTTTGTGAAGAGTGAGACGGTAAAAGACTATGAGGAGGCAGTCTGCAGTATAAAGGAGCGCGGCTACTTCATACGCGGACTGATCATAGACGGCAAGCAGACCCTGTTCAAGACATTCTCAGCCTACCCCATACAGATGTGTCAGTTCCATATGAAGCAGATAGTCAGGCGTTATCTCACGCTGAATCCCAAGATGCTGGCCAGCAGGGAACTGAAGGGCCTGACTGCCGGGCTTCACAGGATTGACGAGGCTGATTTCAAGAAAGATTACCAGGCATGGAAGGAAAAGTGGAAGGACACGATTGACCACAAGAGCCTCCACAGAGACGGGAAGATGCATTATACGCACCGACGCCTGAGAGCCGCAAAGAACAGCCTGGACTTCTATATGCCATATCTTTGGTCTATGGGTCAAATTGCAGGATAAAATTTCTCGGGATGCCAGTATTTAAAGGCATTGCGAGAGATTAAGCAGCTTGAGTCAAAAATCGGCGAAAAAAGTATGTCAATGGGTCATTTTGCAGGATA
>JAEEGK010000814.1_pt1 | contig 77787 bp, 59 predicted proteins | sample 8958771 | NCBI WGS metagenome assembly JAEEGK01 (sample SAMN16246547, study PRJNA631951) | gut metagenome | biome: gut microbiome; feature: rumen; material: SC-attached | host: Bos | place: Iran: Karaj | collected 2018-10
GCTCCTTAGTAAGGTTGATGAACTTAACAGCATATCCTGATACACGGATAGTGAAGTTAGCATACTCAGGCTTCTCAGGATGCTCCATAGCATCGATGAGCTTCTCCTTACCAAATACGTTAACGTTGAGGTGATGAGCACCCTGGTTGAAGTAACCATCAAGAACGTTAACAAGCTTGTTTGATCTCTCCTCGTCGTCATGACCAAGAGCGTTGGGGTTCATTGTCTGTGTGTTAGAAATTCCGTCAAGAGCGTACTCATAAGGAATCTTAGCAACAGAGTTAAGTGAAGCAAGAAGTCCGGCCTTCTCTGCACCGTATGAAGGTGATGCTCCGGGTGCGAATGAAGCGAATGCAGGTCTTCCGTCAGGTGTAGCACCTGTAGCCTTACCGTAAACAACGTTAGATGTGATAGTAAGGATAGATGTTGTAGGCTCAGAATCACGATATGTGTGGTGCTTCTCGATCTTCTTCATGAATGTCTTAAGGAGCCATACAGCGATCTCGTCTGCTCTCTCATCGTCGTTACCGTATCTGGGGAAGTCACCCTCAATCTTGTAATCGATAACAAGACCTGACTCGTCACGAACAGTTGAAACCTTAGCGTACTTGATAGCTGAAAGTGAATCAACAACGTGTGAGAATCCTGCGATACCTGTAGCGAATGTACGTCTTACGTTTGTATCGATAAGAGCCATCTCAGCTGCTTCGTAGTAGTACTTGTCGTGCATGTACTGGATAAGGTTGAGGATGTTTACATAGAGTCCTGCAAGCCAATCCATCATTACGTCATACTTACGCATAACTTCATCGTAGTCAAGAACGTCAGCTGTGATAGGAGCCATTTCAGGTCCGATCTGCATGTGCTTACCGTCTTTTGTAAGGAACTTCTCATCCTTACCGCCGTTGATAGCGTAAAGAAGGCACTTAGCAAGGTTAGCTCTTGCTCCGAAGAACTGCATCTCTTTACCTGTCTGTGTAGCTGATACGCAGCAGCAGATGCTGTAATCATCGCCCCAGATAGGACGCATAACATCGTCGTTCTCGTACTGGATTGAAGATGTTGTAACTGAAATCTTAGCAGCGTACTTCTTGAATGTCTCAGGAAGCTTAGCTGTGTAAAGTACTGTAAGGTTGGGCTCGGGTGAAGGTCCCATGTTCTCAAGTGTGTGGAGGAAACGGAAGTCGTTCTTTGTAACCATGTGACGTCCGTCCATACCAAGTCCACCAACCTCAAGTGTTGCCCAAACGGGATCGCCTGAGAAAAGGTTGTTGTATGAAGGGATACGAGCGAACTTAACCATTCTGAACTTCATTGTCATGTGGTCGATAAGCTCCTGAGCCTCGCTCTCTGTAAGTGTTCCCTCTTTAATATCTCTCTCGATGTAGATGTCAAGGAATGTAGATACACGTCCAACTGACATAGCAGCACCGTTTTGAGTCTTGATAGCTGCAAGGTAACCAAAGTAGAGCCACTGAACAGCCTCTTTAGCGTTCTTAGCGGGAGCAGAAATATCATAGCCGTAAACCTTAGCCATCTCTTTCATTCCCTTAAGAGCTCTAACCTGCTCTGAGATCTCTTCTCTCTGACGGATGATGTGATCGAGCATTGTTCCGTCACCGCAGTTGTTGTAATCTTCCATCTTCTTGTTGATGAGGTAGTCGATACCGTAAAGAGCTACTCTTCTGTAGTCGCCTACGATACGTCCACGGCCGTATGTATCAGGAAGACCTGTTACGATGTGGCTGTGTCTTGCTGCTCTCATCTCAGGTGTGTATGCATCAAATACTGCCTGGTTGTGAGTCTTATGATACTCAGTGAAGATCTTGTGGAACTTCTCGTTAACCTTGTAGCCGTATGTCTCAGCAGCTTCCTCAGCCATCTTGATTCCACCGAAAGGCATGAATGCTCTCTTAAGAGGCTTGTCTGTCTGGAGACCAACTACCTTCTCAAGATCCTTCATAGACTCGTCAATGTATCCGGGGCCGTATGCTGTAAGGCTTGAAACAACCTCTGTCTCGCACTCAAGAACGCCGCCCTTTTCACGCTCCTGCTTCTGAAGCTCCTGAAGCTTGCCCCAAAGCTTATCTGTTGCGTCTGTAGGGCCTGCTAAAAAGCTCTCGTCTCCATCATAAGGTGTATAGTTGTTCTGGATGAAATCTCTAACGTTAACATCATCCAGCCAGTGGGTTCCTTTAAAACCTCTCCATGCTTCGTTCATATCAAAACTCCTTTCAAAGCAGTATTGTTAAATTATTATCACTTATACTGACCGAGAATTATATTACCATTTAGCATTTGGCCAAACATTGATTAGAATCAAGTTTTAAAAAATATTGTTAAAAAAAAGACAGCGTTTTTTTGCTGTCTTTTTCGATATATCGATTACTTTAACCCGCGTAAAATCTGGGTTGCGTTCTCCACACGCTCTTTAGACGGCGATTTTACGCCTTCTAACTGGTACGGTATTCCGAGAGCCTCGAATTTATGCTGTCCCAGAGAATGGTAGGGAAGAACTTCTATCTTTTTAACGTTAGAAAGATTCTCAATAAATGCTCTGGTCTTTATGAGGTATTCGTCGATGTCCGTGATATCGGGAACAAGTACGTGTCTTATCCAAATCGGCTGTCCGATCTCCGACAAATACCGCATTCCGTCGAGAATATTCTCATTGGGAAGTCCCGTGAGCTTCTTGTGTTCCTCATTATCTATGTGCTTGATATCAACAAGCATAAGATCCGTTACTTCCACTAGCTTATTAAACTTGGAAAAGAAAGGTTCTTCTCTTGTAAAAGGCTGAAGCGCCGTATCTATGCATGTATTTATTCCGCGCTCTTTGGCTTTTGTAAAAAGCTCGATAAGGAAATCTATCTGAAGAAGCGGTTCTCCTCCGCTTACTGTGATTCCGCCTTCTTCGCCCCAGTAGCTGCGATATCTCTCGGCAAAATCAAGCAGCTCGTCGGGTGTTCTCATATCCTCTGACTTGGGATCCCATGTATCTGCGTTGTGACAGTACTTACATCTGAGTTTGCACCCTTTCAAAAAAACTATAAATCTGATTCCGGGTCCGTCTACGGAACCGAAGGTCTCTATTGAATGAATTGCACCTTTAACCATAATTACTCCGTTTCTGATAATAAATAAAAAGAAAATCCTGCGAAAAATAATAAGTCTGAAATCGGAAATCTCTTTCAGACTTACTGGTAAATATATATATCCCTAAGGGCATCTCTGTCAAGAACTTTGATCCTGGCATGACCAAGTCGTTCTATAAGCCCCTCTTTTTCCATCTCGCGAAGCTTCCTGCTGACGGTTTCAGTCCTTAGGTTAACGCTGGCTGCGATATCATCGAGCTTAAGCACTATGTCATCTTCCACGCTTCTGTCTACTCTGTACATCAAAAATCCCGCAAGCCTTGCCATAGGATCCTTGGTGGAAAGGAGCATGTTACGCTCGTTGGCATCGTGTAGCTTCTTACTGAGAAGTATAATGATGTTCATGGCTGCAGTAGGGTTGTCCACTACCTTTATGAAATCATCTCTGTGTATCTGACAGATCGAAGCGTTGGTCAGACATACTGCGGAATAGGGATAGATACTTCCATCCAGGAACATACCCTCCCAGATAATATCGTGATCTGCAAGGATGGTTATGATCTGCTCTCTTCCAAGGGAATCATATCTGCAGAGCTTAACTCTTCCTTTCCTGATGATACATATAGAGTCAACGGGCTCGCCTTCTCTAAAGAGATAGCTGTTTTTCCTTAAGGTCTCATGAACGGAATGCTCCATAAGACTTACCTGGGCATTTACAGGAAGTCCTTCCATAATAGGAACGCTTTCTGTGCAAAGACCACCACAGTCCTCACATATCTTGAGTCCTATGATGCCCTTTTTTAGCTCCTCTTCGTGCTTCTGAGCCTGATATATTCCTTTGTTTTTCTGATCTTTCTTATCACCCATATACAATACCGAATTATGTATCCCCATGAAAACTATGTGGTAACGATCGGCTCATTACCAAGTACTCTCTGTATATTTTGTCGTCAAAAAAATCAGCTGCGTGACCATGCGTAGCAATATGCCTGCGTCCTTGCAGCGAAGGGTTCTTTTTGGAGAAGCTCTCTTACTTCTTCCTTGGTATACCACCCGGGAATGATCTCCTCAAGGGTTGAACTGCTCTTTGCAAATGTTCCGGTTGCCCTTCCGACACAGCATACGTTCTTTTCATTGGAAAAGCCAACAGCACTGTAGCTCTCGCCAATCCAGTCGTCTATGGCTATAATATCGAGTCCTGTCTCTTCCTTGAGTTCTCTTCTGGCGCTCTGCTCCGGTTCCTCGCCGGGGTCTATCAGCCCCGCAGGGAAATTGTAAACCCAGACGCCTGCTGCCATCCTGAACTCTTTGTTGATAAGTACTTTCTCCCCGGTCTCGTCGTGCATGATGAGAACTACCGCATCAGCTTTTTTGTTGCGAATATCATCAAACTCTTTGATATTGGGATTTCTGCTTATCATCTCGTAGGTCTTGTCCTGATTGTCTACGGTCTTATAATGCAGATTATAACGTGTTATAAACTCGCCTTGTTCTCTTTTTTCCAGATACTGAAAGTCCATATATTAATCCTGTTCTTAGAACTTAACGGAAGGAAGCTCGTACTTGCGCTCATAGAAATCAACTGCCTGCTCAAAGCCGTCTCTCTTATCAGCCTTAAGCGCCTCAAGATATCCGTGTGCATCGTAGGCATCCTCATTAACTTCAATAATTCCGACAGCTATATTACTGCAGTGATCAGCAATACGCTCGTAATCCGTTCCGATATCGCTAAGGTCAAAGCCCTGCTCGATGGTACATTTACCCTTACGAAGTCTTCTTACATGACGACGCTTAACCTCTTTCTGGATTCCATCGATTGCTTCTTCCAAAGGTTCAATTCCCTTGGCAATCTCGGGATCCTGAGTGGTAAATGCGTTAATAGACATATCCACAATCTCTTTTACCGCAGAAGAGAATATATCCATCTCGCTCTGTGCCTTGGGTGAAAAGCTTCTCTTGCCCTCGGACATGCCCCTTGCCTTCTGCATGATGTTAAGGGCATGATCGCTTATTCTCTCATAGTCGGTGATGCAATGTAAAAGTACTGACAACGTATGGCTATCTTCGGGAGAAAGATGATGGTTGTTGATCTTCATAAGATATGTTCCCAGATTATCCTCGTACTGGTCAACTCTTCTTTCGAGATAATCAACTTCTTCCGCTACATCTTCTTTGAAATCGGTTATAAGGTCAACTGCCTTGTAAAGTGCATCTTTGGACATATTTGCCATCTCGATGGCTGCCTGTCTTGCCTGCTCAAGAGCAAAAGGAGGGTTTGAAAGGAAACGAGGATCCAATGTACGGATTCCCTGCTGTTCCTCCTGCTCTTTTTTCTCCTTGTCATCTATAGGAATAGTCTTAAGTGCAAGGCTTACAAGAACACCTGCAAAGGGAAGCATAAGAGGTGTTGCAACAAGGTTGATAAGGGTATGGATTCCCGCTATTCCCGCCATACCTATTCTGTTGTCCATAAATGAGAAATGCACGATTCCGTTTACGACATAGAATATGATCATAAAGGAAAAGGCCTTGATAACATTGAAGTACAGGTGCATAAGAGCAGTTCTCTTACCGTTCTTGTTAGCACCAAAGGATGAAAGGATCGCTGTGATACAGGTACCAACCTCAGCGCCTACTACTACAGGGATAGCTACCGCATACAAAACAGGTACGTCCTTGGCAATAGCCTGGAGCACACCGATAGTTCCTGCAGAGCTCTGAATAACCATTGTGAAAATGATACCTACCATGAATCCGATCAAGGGATTCTTGAAGGTAGTCAGAAACTGTGTAAATCCTGCGTCATCCTTAAGAGGAGACATTGCATCTGACATGCTGCTCATTCCAAACATAAGAACCGAAAATCCAAGAAGGATCGTTCCGATGTTTTTCTTTTTGTCGCTCTTGGCGAACATATATAAACCGATACCTACCATAGCAAGGAACGGTGTAAATGACTTGGGTTTAAGGAGACTTATAAAGAAATTCTCGCTGCTGATACCATTAAGTGAAAGAAGCCATGCTGTAAATGTTGTACCGAGATTGGCTCCCAGAATAACATTGACCGCCTGCTTAAGAGTCATAATTCCTGAGTTAACAAGTCCGACTACCATTACAGTAGATGCAGATGAAGATTGAACCAGTGCGGTGACACCCACACCGAACAGATAAGCAATTATAGGATGCTTGGTAACCTTGGCAAGCACGCTTTCAAGCTTGCCTCCTGCGGCCTTTGTAAGACCTCCGCTCATAACGTTCATTCCATAAAGGAACATCGCCAATCCGCCTACAAGTCCCGCCACAAGTTTAAACATTTCTTCTGAATTCATTTTTCCTCCATAGGCACTCACCTTTAAGAACCGTCGGTCCTTCGTACCTATCAATCTAAAAACCTTCTGTTACAAATATATATTATAGGAACTCTTCCGAAAATGCCACCGTCAATTGTACCAAATCTTATAATTGTCTGATCATCCTTTTGTATCTGCCTTTTCCGGGCGCCTTACCCGTACCTGTCTTAATTGTGTTATATTCATCTCCGTATATGTTCTCTTCGACTTCAACAGTATCAAGTTCGGCAAAGCCCAGTTTCTTGCAAAGGCCGATGGATACTGTGTTTTCTTCTTTTACCAATGTCTGTACCTTATCAAATAAAAGAATTTCCTTGCCGTATTTAAGGATCGCATCGCAGGCTTCGAAAGCATAGCCCTGTCCCTGATAATCCTTTCCTATAAGAAAGCCAAGCTCGATATCATCAAATCCGTTTCTCACGGAATATCCCGCTCTTCCTATAACAGTGTTGTCATCTCTTTTTACAACAGTCCATATTCCAAAGCCCAAGAGTCCGTATACTTTATCTATATAATCCTTTTGATAACGTTTCTCATCTTCAGGATTTTCAAACAGTCCCTCCATGTACCTGGTCATCTCCGGATCGCTGTACAGTTCGTAGAATCTGTCCACGTCTTCAAGCGTCGTCTCTCTTATAAGAAGCCTTGGCGTTATTATGACTTCCCAGGGAAGATGTGCATATCTCTGATACGCCTTAATATATGAGTCTATATCAACTTCCTGAATATCGGTAAAAATATATTTGAGGCCGCCAAAATCCTCTCCCTCATTGAGCCTGTGAGAGATCCCAACAACATATGCTCCGGTTTCCGTAAGCAGTCTTGCCGCAAGACCTGAATCGGTTAAAAAAAGTGATTCATCAAGAGCCGATTCACCGCTCGATCCGCTGTCATCGTGAGATTTTTTATCATCACTTACACCGCCTGCGATCTTAACTACAGCTTCAAACCCGCAGCTCTTTACGTACATTGCCGCTTCATTTACGTTTGCTACAATTTCAGAATCTTCTTTATTCTTTTTATCTATATAAAATAAAACCTTTTTAAGCACTTCTCACTCCTGTTATCTTATGCTCTGATAATCCCGTCTCTTCTATTATACACGCTATTTACGTGTCTTATATATAAGAAAAAAGGACTCCTTTTCGGAATCCTGACGTTCATAATTTGTTTACAATTAATTAAAAGAATGGTTACCTCAAATCATCTTTTGTACATACTCACCTGTTAATATAATATTGTCAGATGAGTTAAGACAATACCAAATAAAAACTTTTTCATAATATGCCAGGTAAGCGTGCTTACCTGGCATCCTCCCTTTTTAGGGGTATTTTATTTCTGTCCGTTTCCAAGAAGGAAGCTCTCCATATCTGCTACCGCAGAAGCCTCATCTGCTCCCTCAGCAATAACTGTAACTTCTTCTCCGGAATTGAGATTGAGTGTCATCATTCCCATAATGCTCTTAGCATTAACTCTCTTGGACTGTGCCTCGATATGTACTGTACTGTCATACTTGCTGGCAAGCTGTACAAGTTCAGCAACAGGTCTAGCCTCAAGCCCTCTGGGCAACTTGATCTCAACAGATTTTGTTAACATAAATTTTTCCTCCTCATCTCAGCTTTTCAGCGAGCTCACTTAACTTCCTAAGACGATGATTAACACCGGATTTACCAACAGGGGGTTCCAGAAAACTTCCAAGTTCAAGAAGTGTCGCATCCGGATGCTCCAGTCTTACCTCGGCCATCTGCCTAAGACTCTCCTGCAGGTTATCGAAACCGTAATGGTCTCGTATATAGGTTATGTCCTCTATCTGCTTGGTGGCTGCATTAACCGTCTTGGTGATATTGGCAACCTCACAGTTGACTCTCCTGTTAATGGAATTCCTCATCTCCTTGACTATCCTGAGATTCTCAAGATTCATCAGGCTTACGTGAGCTTCCATGATATTGAGAAGATCAACTATACCCGAGCCCTCCTTCATATAGAGCACATAATACTTTTTGCGCTTAACAATGCGAGCCTCGATATCAAAACTTTCTATCATCTCTTGCAGCTGAACCGCCTGAATCTCACGGTCACAGACAAACTCCAGATGATATCCCTTGTTGGGATCGCTTATGGAACCAAGACACAGAAAAGAGTCTCTAATAAAAGCTCTCTTGCAACATGAATTCCTGGTGACCATAGGGCTGATGCCTTCGGAAATATCCTTGAGCTCTCCCTCGGGAGTAACGAGCTTAACTGCCTTAAGACAAGCTTCAAGAACCGAGTCCGTAACGGACACAGGCCTGTAAACACGCCCATTCGCCTTGATATCAGCATCTTTCTCCAAAATGCTAGTTCCTATATTAAATGCTTTTCTTAATAATGTAAAGAACTTTCTGACTATCTGTTCATTGTCGGCCTGAAGGAATAGTTTCCTGCTGCCGTCACTTTCTGTTCTTACAAGGCCAATGCCGGATATTATGGCCGCTATTTCTGCCAGCTGGCAATGCCTCGATGTTCCAATATGCCCAACAAGTTCTTCTTTTACTTCTGATGAAAAAGACATATCTTAATTCCCCATACAACAGCCTTTATCATTTCGCTGCATGTTTAACATCCCTGTGAGCCAGCTTAAGTCCGAAGTTACCGCCTGAGTTCTTAAGTCTATCGTAAAGCTCATTGGCTATAGTAACACTTCTGTGCTGACCTCCGGTACAACCAATGCCAACCACAAGCTGATATTTACCTTCCTGAACATATCCGGGAATAAGGAATGTCAGCATGTCCGTAAGTTTATCAAGGAACTCTCCGCAAGCGGGGAAGCTCTTAACATAATCCTGAACCGGTTTATCGTTACCTGTCTGAGGCTTAAGTTCATCAATATAGAAGGGATTGGGAAGAAATCTCACATCAAAAACAAGATCCGCATCCGAAGGGATACCATACTTAAATCCAAAGGATAGGATGGTAACCATAAGAGAATTGTACCCTTCATTCTTTACAAAGATCCTATCAAGCTCTTCTCTTAGCTCCCTTGTAAGAAGCTGGGAAGAATCAATGACATAATCCGCACGCTTCTTGACCTCTGCAAGAACCTCTCTCTCCTTGGCGATGCCATCTTCGATACGATTGCCTGCAGCGTTTACGTTCATGGGATGAACTCGCCTTGTCTCTTTGTATCTCTTAATGAGCACCTGATCGCTTGCATCCATGAAAAGAACTTCCACAGGGATCCCTCTCTCCTTGAGAGAATCGATCATCCCCGCAACTTCATCAAATCGCTCACCTGCTCTTGCATCTATTCCAAGGACTGCCTTGTCGATCTCATTTTCCGGAAGCGTTATCAGTTCTGCAAATTTCTCTATAAGTGAGACCGGCAGATTATCAACGCAGTAAAAACCTGCATCTTCCAACATATGTATTGCAGTGGCTTTACCGCCGCCGCTCATTCCCGTTACTATCACGAACCTCATAACTAAAGTCCTTCTTTCCTCATGTCGCTGTACAAACTTCTCAGAACTTACCAAGCATTATTACTTCCGGCTCAAGCTCTACACCTGATGCCTCCAACACTTTTTCTTTTACATCCTGAATAAGTCTGTATATATCAGAGGACGTTGCTCCGCCCTTGTTGATCACAAATCCGCAGTGTTTATCGGATACTGCCGCACCGCCCACGGAATAACCGCGAAGCCCCGCATCCTCAATAAGCTTACCTGCAAAGTATCCTTCCGGTCTTTTGAATGTGGATCCCGCACTTGGGAATTCAAGCGGCTGCTTGTCTCTGCGCCTTGCAGCAAGCTCCGCCATCTTATCGGAAATAGCCTGCTTGTCACCCTTTTCAAAAGAAAGTTCCACTGAAAGAACTATATATCCACGGCCCTTTATAGCACTGGTCCTGTATCCAAACTCCATGGTGCTGTTATCAAGGACCATCACCTCTCCCTTGGGAGAAAGAACCGTAACTGCTCCGGTCACCTGCTTCATCTCGCCGTCATAAGCTCCGGCGTTCATGATCATGGCTCCTCCTATTGTTCCGGGAATTCCCGCCGCGAACTCGAAGCCTGTAAGTGAATTATCCCTGGCAAAAGAAGCTATGGCAGAATTAAGTGCACCGGATCCTGCTATAACAGTGTTCTCGCCCTTAAGCTCAATATCGGAAAATCTCTTAAGCGAGATCACAGCTCCGTCAAAGCCTTTGTCAGACACTAGAATATTGCTGCCGTTTCCAAGGATAAAAAAGTCTTCTGAAATGCGCCTTAGCACTTCAACAACCTTTTCAAGCTGACTTATATCAGCCGGACTTATAAATAAGCTCGCAGGCCCACCCGTTTTAAACGTTGTGTGCCTGCTCATATCTTCGTTCTCTATAACATTTTCCGGTGAGACAATCTGTCCCAAATACTCAATTACTTCTTTATTCAAAAAAACTTTACCTCAAAAAACTATACTGCAAAGCTGCTCCGGTACTACGCCGCGCCTTATCAATACAAAAGCATCTTGGCTGCGCCGAATACTCCCGCATCGTTTCCAAGCTTGGCAAGAGCAAACTTAGCCTCGCCGCAGCCTGAGAATACGTACTTCTTGAAGCTTGGCATCAAAAGATCAAAGAGCATGTCTCCAGCTTTGGAAACACCGCCGCCGATAACGATGATCTCAGGGTTAACAACTGTAGCAACAGCTGCGATACCTTTGCCAAGGTAGTATCCATATCTCTCAGCGCAGATAGTAGCAAGCTTATCGCCCTTCTTTGCTGCATCGAAAATATCCTTACAAGCAAACTCGCCTCCGCGAAGAACGCTGTCATCGTCAAATTCCGCAAGGACTCTTTTGGCGATCCTGACTGCACCTGTTGCACTTGCAAACTGTTCAAAGCAGCCGTGGTTACCACATCCGCAAGCATCGGGCTCATCGTCCACAAGATGAATATGTCCGATCTCTCCGCCTGATCCTCTGGAACCAGTAAGAATCTTGCCTTCGTTGATGATACCGCCGCCAACGCCGGTTCCAAGTGTTACAAGGAGCATGTTGGGATATCCCTGTCCGCCGCCTTTCCACTGCTCTCCAAGAGCTGCTACGTTAGCATCGTTTCCTGCCTTAACGGGAAGCTTAAGTCTTGAATGAAGTTCATTTACAACATTCACTTTTTCCCAGCCCAGGTTAACTGCCTGATGGCAAACACCGTCAACATTAACGGCTCCGGGAACACCTACGCCTGCACCGATAACATCTGAATCATCTATGCCTTTTTCTTTCATCTTCTCTCTGATAGATGCTGCTACATCAGGAAGAATATTCTCGCCGTTATTCTCGGTTCTTGTGGGAATCTCCCACACTTCAATCTTCTCGCCTGCCTCAGTGAGAAGTCCGATCTTAACCGTTGTTCCTCCGATATCTACGCCAAATACATATCTACTCATTCTTTATAATTCTCCTCTATAAATGTAATATCAGATTCAAAAGATTTTTTGTCTCTGATCATTTCTCAAAAATCAGTCGTCATCTTCCTCTGATCTTCTCTTTGCCAGTGAGTTCTGAACTCTGTTATAGAGCTCCTGGGCTGCATTGTAACCCATTGCCTTCTGTCTGTGGTTAACCGCAGCCGACTCGCAGATGACTGCAAGATTTCGTCCGGGACGGATGGGAATGCGATGGCAAACAATCTTGTTGCCAAGGTACTCTGTATACTCTTCCTCAAGTCCGAGTCTGTCGTACTCTTTATCTTTGTCCCAGTCCTCAAGCTTGATAACAAGGTCAATTGTCTGTGTCTCTCTTACGCTTGATACACCGTAGAGTGTCTTAACGTCTATGATACCAACACCTCTCATCTCAATGAAGTGCTTGGTTATGTCAGGAGCTGAACCAATAAGGGTCTCCTCGCTGACTCTTCTAAGCTCAACAACATCATCGGACACAAGACGATGTCCTCTCTTGATAAGCTCGATGGCTGTCTCTGATTTACCGATTCCGCTCTCGCCGGTGATCAGAACGCCGACACCGTATACGTCCACAAGAACGCCGTGTATGGAGATGCAAGGAGCAAGCTTAACGTTGAGCCATCTGATAATCTCCGCCATAAATGCGGATGTTGATTTCTTGGTCATAAGTACAGGAACTTTTTCCTGCAATGCGATCTTTATGAATATAGGGTCCGGAATGAGTTCTCTACAAAAGACAACTCCCGGGATGTCAAAGGAAAGAAATTCCTTGTACATCTTCTCTTTTTCCTCATCAGAAAAAGATTCCATGTAAGTGTATTCTACAAAGCCGATTACCTGAAGTCTTGTCGCTTCAAAGTGCTCAAAGTAGCCTGCCAGCTGAAGTGCCGGTCTGTTAATATCAGGCTGACTGATGCGGATCTTCTTGATATCCAGCTCAGGTGTCAGGTTATCAAGCTTCATTTTCTCAATGATGGTTTTAAGACTAACGCTTGCCATAAAGACCTCCCAATAAGCATTAACTATATACGGCTAAATGATACCATAGTTAGTTTACTTCTTCAATTTGCTTCCCCGTGGAAAAAGTCATAAATCTGCTTTGCGACATTCTCCGGAATCTCGGGTATCTTCGCAAGTTCTTCTATTTCCGCGTTCTTGATATCTTCTATAGATCTAAAGTTCCTCATGAGAGCTTTTCTCCTTGAGGGACCTATGCCGGGTATATCATCAAGAGAGCTCTTGACCTGAGCTTTGCTTCGAAGTGATCTGTGATATTCTATGGCAAATCTGTGAGCTTCATCCTGAATCCTTGTTATGAGCTTAAAGCCCTCGGATCTGGTATCTATAGGAAGTTCCACGTTGTTAAAATATAGTCCTCTGGTCCTGTGGTTATCGTCTTTTACCATACCGCAGACAGGAATGTTTATGCCAAGCTCTTTTAGAACCTGCAAACAGATGTTGACCTGTCCTCGTCCGCCGTCCATGAGTATTAGATCGGGGAACTTGGTAAAGCTTCCGTACCTGGCATCGATATCCCTTACTTCCAGTTCCTGTCTTTCTTCTATACCGTGAAGCAGACGCCTTGTGAGAACTTCATGCATGCAGGCGTAATCGTCCGGTCCCGCCACTGATTTTATTCTGAATTTTCTGTAATCGCTCTTTTTGGGTTTTCCTTTTTCATAAACGACCATAGAGCCTACATTGGCAAAGCCGCTTATGTTCGAGATATCATAGGCTTCCATTCGGTTAAGCCCCTTTATACCAAGGAGCTTCTCTATTTCTTTTACCGCACCTATGGTCCTTCCCTCTTCGCGCTTGATCCTCTCTTTATCTTTGCTAAGGACAAGCTCTGCATTCTGTGCGGCGAGTTCCATGAGTTTCTCTTTCTGTCCTCTCTCAGGAACAGTAATGTAAACTCTGCTGCCTTTCCTGCTTGAAAGCCACTTCTCTATAATCTCCATATCCTCTATGGCTTCAGGTAGCATAAGAGTTCTTGGAATAAAAGGAGTGCCCGCATAGAACTGTTTTACAAAGTCCTGCAAAATCTCATTCTGGGGATTTTCAGACACGTGTGTCATATAGAAATGTTCTCTGCCGATAAGTCTTCCGTCGCGCACAAAGAACACCTGAACAACCGCGTCCTTGTCATCGGATGCAATTGCGATTATATCTTTATCTTCCATAGAAGAGTCCGTCATCTTCTGCTTCTGGGCGACGACCTTGACGCTGGCAAGAAGGTCTCTGTAGCGAGCTGCAGCTTCGAAATCAAGTTCTTCAGAAGCAGCCTGCATTTTCTGCTCAAGCTCTTTTATAATGACGCCGTAGTTACCGCCGAGAAATTCCAAGGCTTTATCAACTCTTTCCCTGTATTCTTCCTTGGTAACATTACCTGTACAGGGACCGCAGCACTGCTTCATATGGTAGTTTAAGCAAGGTCTCTCAAGTCCGATATCTCTTGGGAGATTTCTGTTGCAGGTTCTAAGACCATATAGTTTATTGATCAGATCGATGGTATCCTTAACTGCTGCCGCGCTGGTAAAAGGTCCAAAATATCTCGATCTGTCTTTTTTCATAAGTCTGGAAAAAAGGACTCTGGGATAATCTTCAGATACTGTGACTTTAATATAAGGATAGGTCTTGTCGTCCTTAAGCAGTGTGTTATATCTGGGACAATGCTCCTTGATGAGATTGTTCTCCAAAACGAGGGCTTCCAATTCCGAGTCGGTGACGATGTACTCAAATCTTGCAATCTGGGAAACCATCCTGTCTATCTGCGGACCACGACCTATGTTTGAACGAAAATAAGACCTGACACGATTGTGCAGGTTTATCGCCTTTCCTACATACATGATGGTGTCGCTTTCATCATGCATAATGTAGACCCCGGGCTTGTTGGGGAGTTTTTTCAGTTCTTCTTTGACATCAAAGTTCGCCATTATAATACTTGCTTATGATCTCGCGCTCTATGATGAAATCTGATTTGTTGTCCGGCTCCGGCTCGGGATCCTTGATCTCCTCGAGAACTCTGGTAGCATACTCCTCCGCACTCTCAAGGGGCATAGTCTGCTCAAGGTATCTTAAGTCTCTACTATAAAGAAGGTAATTCTCATTCTTACCTTCAAAGAATGCTCCGGCTTTTTTCCATAAGCTCTCTGATGTATTCCAGGAAACTACAGCCTTATTGCCGCCAAGCATTCCACTCTGGCCGCCCTGCTCCTGAGCGGCTCTTCTTATTTTCTCCGCGCCTTTTCTGGCTCCGGTTCCACTAAGAACCATGATGTAGTGGAACATATCAAGCTTGAACCACATAAGTATGGCAAGCAACAGCATAACCACAGCTATTATTGTTGATACAGTTCCAACCATCTTGAAATATTCTATATTATCGGTCATATCATTTACCCAACTTGTCCAGAACTTCTATTGCTGATGCGATGGTCATTCTGGTCTCTGTCAAAAGATCCTTGTTCTCCTGCGTAAGCTCGTAGGTCTTAACAATATCTTCGTCTATGTGTTTCTCAATGTAATAAAGCTCATCCGCCATCTCCTGGCGGTCAACTCCGTCTGCCTGGAATCTGTGCGCGTTGTCATATACCTGGCTTGCCACCTCTTTGTAGATAACAAGAGCTGTTACCAGATTGTCTGCCTTGGCAACATTGCCGTCAGCTATGGCAACCAGGTCGTTCCAATAATCCAGGTAGCTAACTGTCTTATCGCCACTCTTGGACTCTTTTCCGATGGTCGCATAGTACTGAGAGATCTTGCCAAGTCTTGTAGCTCTTTCCTGCCTCGCCTTGGTAAGTCTTCTCTGGCTTGTAGCTATCTCAAACCATTTAGCGGCAAGCTGCTTATTGCCGGTTTCTTCATAACAATAGAAGTAAGCAATTCCAAGTCTGTAAGCAACTTCAGCATAAGCATCCTTGTCCTGAGCAAGGCTCTTCTCAATGGTGCTGCTGCCAACAGGTGTGATCATAATCTCGCGAAGGAGTTCATCTTCTTCCTTGGAAAGGATATCGTCCTGAAGGAATACCTTATCCAAAAGATCTATGTAAGCATCCTTGTTGGTAGGCTGAACCATAATGGCCTTGGTGTACATCTGCGCCGACGTCAGTTCATCATCGGCACTCATAGCCTCTGCCTTATATTTGGTATAGTTCTCCTCCACAATGCTCTTAGCTCTTGAAAAAGAATCAACAGCTGTAATAGAAGCAAGGAAGCAGATTATAAGTACTACTACAAAAAGAGATACGCTAAGCTTAGCTTCTTTTCTATATCCCTTATCAAGCTCAAGGTAATTCTGAAGATCGTACATAACCTCTGCGCAAGATGCATATCTGTCTGCAGGATCATTTTGTACGCACTTCTCGATGATGTGCTCAAGTCCGGGTGAAAGAGCGGGGTTCCACTCTCTGATAGGCTTGAACTCATAGGGTGGTTCATTGGGGCTATGTCCGGTAACCAGATGATACAAAGTCGCTCCAAGACAGTAGATATCTGTTCTTGCATCAGTCTGTCCCATTCCTCCAAACTGCTCGGGAGCCGCATAGTCTCTGGTTCCCAGGTATGAAGTGTCTCCGGTATTCTCTTCCTTGTACTCACGGGCTGTACCGAAATCGATAAGGGTGATGGTACCGTTGGGACGAAGCATGATGTTAGCGGGCTTAAGATCTCTGTAGATGATGGCGGGTTCTCTGGTGTGGAGATACTCAAGAACATCACAGAGCTGAATGCCCCATTCTATAACGTACTCCTGAGGCTGAGGTCCGATATAATCGAGGGCTCTTTCAAGAGTGTTACCTTCAATGTAGTCCATTACAATAAGGAAACGGCCGTCTTCCTCAATAACGTCAACAATGCTGGGAAGATATGGATGAGACAATGTCTTAAGGAGCTCAGTCTCCGTAATAAGACTCTGCTTGACAAGCTGGAAATTGGTCACGGAATCCTCCCTGACCTCTTTAATCGCCCACTGCTTGTTGGCGCGCTCATTCATGGCAAGATAGACTGTACTCATTCCGCCCTGACCTATTATGTTAAGTACTTTGTACTTGCCCCCTACAATGCTTCCTATCTCTAACATAACTGTTCCTTACTATCTTGTAGTCTTGTATTTATACATTAATAAAACATCTATTTATTAATGTAAATAAGTATTTCTAGCATGCAAAAATCTGAATGGCAGAAATGTTATCTTTCTCACCTTTTGATTTTATTAGTTCCAAAATTACGTCAAGTCTCTTTTGCATATCATCTTCTATTACATCGGCCGAAATGTCAAGCCCGTCTGTAAATTCTTCTTCGGTCAGCTTCCTCCAGAATCCGTCGGAACACAGTATTACTGAAGTGTTCTTCTCAATCTGTCCATATATGAACTGCGGCTTCACCACCTCAGAAGCACCAACGCACTGCAAAAGGACGCTTCTCTGAGGGCTTTCCTCCGCTTCTTCACGAGTCATGACCCCCTTGTCTATGAGGCTCTGCACAACACTCTGATCGTGGGTAAGCTGCTCTTTCTTTTTGTCCTTAAGTGTATATATACGGGAGTCGCCGACGTTCACAGCGATGAACTGGTCTCCCACAAGCAGGATTCCAACTACTGTGGTTCCAAGCTTGGAATCATGAGCTCTTCCGAAATCACCAAGTCTTTTGTTGACATCATTTATGAGTTCTGTCCACTGGTACTGTATCTCAGTCCTGACATCATTGGAGCCCTCTTCCTGGTCTGTTACGCCGTCAAGCTTCTCTGTCTTGTTTTTGCCGGAGAGAGCTGTCGGAAGCCCTTCTTTAAACCACTTGGCAAAGGCCGCGATCAGATCGGCGCTTGCAACCTCTCCCTGAGATAAGCCACCCATTCCGTCGCACAACACTGCCATCAGTACCTTGCCGTATTGAGTTGTTCCTGCCACTTTAACCATTATGGCGTCTTGATTGACTGCTTTTACCAGACCTTTGTCTGTGCAATAGCATACTTTGTATTCCATTTTGTCCCCTAAATTATTTCTTTATATACTGCCAAGAATAGCATATTTTGACCAAAATTGCATTGATATAATATAGCTTTCTTGCATTAAACAGAAGTTTCTGCTGCAGCCTTTATGTTGTCCTGTGTGTACCCTATGCGTGTAACCGGATTCTTGCTCTTTATGATCTCAAATACCCTTCCGATTATCTGCTTGCTTTCCGCACCACTCTTTAATGAAGGTAAGCTATACGCACCATTTTCTTTATCCAATATTACTATCTCGTTGTTGTTCTCTACTCCGTTCTGATAGTTTATCTTGTGATACGTCCAGAGGATATCCGAATAGGGTATGATCATTCTCCTTCCGCCAAGTGCAACAATATACCTCTCTGCGCAGTATATTTCTTCGGAAACCTTATATGTCTGGGGTGAAGCAAGAGCTGATTCAAGTCCCATGTATTCTGTATCTGACATGTATGTCAGATCTTTTTTAAATTTCCTTAAAGCGGCAATCTGTATCAGAAGTCCCAAAAGAGTAAACGCTACTATAAAGATAGCTATTATTGCAACTGTTTCAACTGTGCTCTTGGTAACTCCGCCGCCCTTGTAGCTGTCCTCGATCACAAGTGAGTATGCTCCAAAAAGATTTCCGGCATCACTCTCTGAATAGTCTTCTTCGTAGTAGCTGTTGAGGTAATCTATTGCATACTCAGCTGTCTCATCGGAAATCTCGCCGCAGTATCCGTGGAGGATTACCTTACCTTTCTCCTGTATCGCTTTGATTGCCTTGGAGTATTCGGCGTCATCAAACTCCGCGATAACGAGTGCATTCTGTCCGAATACTATATAGTCTGCAGAGGAGCTGCCGGTTGAACGCACAACCACCGGATAGTATTCCGTGGTGATCTCTGCAACAGATTTTTTTCTCAGATATTGATAATCCTCATTGGAATCCATATCGTAAACCCTGGAAGCACCTCCCGAAGGCTTGTAAAATTCTGTATATGCATAAAGATCGGCAGGAACAGCAATTCCAAGTATCACGATTATCAGACTGATCAAGACGCCTCTCTTTGCCTTTTTATAATAATTGGAAATTACGGGAAAAGTGATTCTGGAAACAGCCTGCTTAACTGAAACCACCGGCTCCCTTTTTACCTTATCAGCAGGATTGTAGTCCTGTACCGATGATTCAAAAGAGACAAGCGCTTTGCGCTCTCTTCTAAGTTTGCCTCCCACATTTAACATAACTATGAGAGAAACAATGGCCGCTATTATGTGAAACAGGAACTTATCTACGATCACAGTCAACACATCCGGATCTGCTTTGATAAGGTCCTGATATCTTACAACATACTTGCTCTCGTCAATTCCGCACTCCATTACATATGAGCGATAGAATCTTGCAACTTCATTATCTATATCGCTAATGCGGGCAACAAAGGTGTAAGGCTCACTGTTGTATTGATCCGGTGTGATCTCACCGTCTACGTATTTCCAGGTTTCATCAGCCATAGCGTCAAGTTGTTTGCTCGCTTCTTCTCCAACTTTAAACGCGATAAAAGAGCTGTCATCAAGCCAAGCTATGTAGTAGTACTCTGCTTTATTGTCTTCATCTCCGTCGCGGCTCGCAAAGCACCCCAGGTTTTGGTCAATCGTGACCTTTACATATTTATTTGGAAGGGACGCTTCGCCGTATTCTTCCAAATACTGATTTAAGGTCGGGTAGCTGCCCGTAGCAACTTCTCTTACATCTCCCCATCCGGGCACTGTGAGAGCGATTGCTCCCAAGAATATTATCAGCGCCAGGAAAAACAATACTTTTCTTTTGAACATAGCTCCTCCGATAAAATAGCTTTTCTGTTCTATATATTTATACAGTTTAGATACCTGTTTTGTTGCATGTGGTATTTCCTCAGGCTTTATCCTATTCCGTAGGCGTCCTTCTGCTCCTGTGGCATTTCGTGATCCTTTAAGATGTCTTTGGCTTTTTTGATAAGGTCGTCTAGTGTGTAGTGGCGGAAGTAGCCGAGGTGATATTTATATTCTTTATCCTTGGATATACATGGGAATGTATCTGTTGGTGAGTGGTAACCCATGGAGGATCTTACGCATCCAAGTTCTATAAAGCTATCCGTATCTATTATGCTTGTCATCGAGTTCCCTGGCATATACAAATACATGCAAGATTGATCAATATCAAAAGTAAATTCACAATCATTTCCGGTTACATCTCGTCCCGCGTAATCTGATTGTCCTACAGTCTCCCCCGTTAATGCATTATATCTACAGAGTTTTCCGTCAAAAAATGGTACTAGTAAAAGCTCTGTACCGCTTTTTTTATCACTAAAAAAAGCGGGTTTAAACATTCCTACATCAAGCGATGGAATATCTGCCTGTTCTTTTCCTTTAATATCACTTATAACGATATCTTTTTTGTCATATGCCGCAAGTAATGTTCCGTCCTCATTCATGGAAACATATTGAGTTTCATCCCATCCGTCATGATATTCGAAATGATATATCTCGTTTTCATCTATATCGATAATATAATCATTAGTTCCGGATACGTAGATATATCCTTGCTTCTCGAAATAAAACAGATCCTTGATCGAAGCTAATTTTTCTAACGGAACGTGGTATCTGTCTCTTTTTCCTGAAGAAACATCATATACTACTGCAAAATAATCGGAATTATCACGATCCATAAATACAATCTTTCCGTTATCATATTTTGGCTCAACTAAATCATGAAATGTGTGGTCATTTAGCTTTTGTTCCGTGTATTCTCCGGTATTACAGTCAATACTGTATAGGATCAGATCGGAATACAATTCTGATGCGTGATTGGTTACCAGTAATTTTCCTTCATAGCTTCCCAATATCGAAAGATGACCAGCGTTGTTTTTACTAATCGGAAGTATTCCACTTGTCTTATAAGCCATAGTATTTGGATCAAATATATCCAAAACAGTCTCATCTTCCTTTTTAAAAACCGTAACCGCTACATTATCATCAAGAAATGATCTGAAAAGACTCTCTACCTCAGGCGAATTTTCATAAGAAGTCCACTCCTTATCACTTGTAAGTGAAGTATAATAAATAATTCGACTGCTGTTACGTTGCGAAACATATATACCGGCACCTGTAGCAACTTTGGTGATATTATCTGCAAAATACTTCATAACAGCGATAGAATCACTTTTACTTGGCATTGGAGGATCGATCGTCGCATCTCCGCCGTTTGAAGTTATCAATCCGGGAAACTGATCATCTTTATTTGCATACCCATATATTATTGGACAATCTATAGCATAGTGATGCAGCTTTTCTCCGGACTCCATGTCATAAATATCGCAGACATTGCTCGAATAATAAGATACCGAATTGCTAGCCGGAGTATATATAAAGTCTGCACTGTATGAAATACCATCGTACAAAAATTCATTTTCCCACTTTACGGACAGATCGTTCGTATCAAAGCATTGAATCATCTCTCGATCGGTAGAAAATATTTTCATATTATAAAAACCTGTATTTGAAGAATTCATCTCTTCTGTAGTGTAAGCCAAAAGAAAATCACTATCTGTCGGCAAAAGAGCTGATTTAATATTTAAAGACGATATCCCCGTATCTTTTATTATTGCCTTGTCCGCTATTATGTCATATATTCCAATCGCACAATTTTCTTCATGCGTTATACAGGTAAATGCAATCTTGCTATTGTCGGGCGATAAAGAAACATTTCCTAAACCGCGCGAACTATTCATAGAATCTGTTATTTCCGCAGGAAGCTTATACTCCGCAATTTCTGATCCGTCAGTTTGAGAAAGAATACAAAATTCGCCGTCACTTAACGCTATTAAAAGGTTTCCATCCGGTCTTATATTAACTCTTCCCGATACTGATTCATCCGAATATTCTTTTTCCCATACAATGCTGCCATCATCGGGATTAATACACTTTAAAAAATGAGCTCCAATTATCAATACTTTTCTGCCCGAAAGAATCTTATAATTCTTGGGAACAGAATTACTGTCATCAGGAACAAAGCTATACAATTCGTCATGAGTCTTTGCATCCCATATCTTGATAATGCCTTTGGTATCCATAGCTACAAAGAGTTTTTCCTCAGCACTTGTATCCATCGTGTTTATAGCATTAGGCATTTCATAATTCCAAACAGGCGCAATATTTGCAGAAGATATCGGAATATATGCCATTGTGGCGTCTGTTATCGCTTTAACAGCCTCATCGGTAACAGGTCTGTCGGGCATCTCTTCATTCGGAAGGGAATAAATAGCCAGATGAAGCGCATCCATTCTGTCATCTTGGTCCATCAGTTTCTGCGCCTCATTTGCAAGGTATTTGGACTGGCTTATGAGCGAAGCGCGGTAGCTATCGTTAACCTTCTTATTGCTGTAGATCATGTATCCTGCAAAAGCAAGCGTCACAACCATTACCGCAGCAAAAACAGCAGTCAGTCGTTTCATCTTGTACTGACGCTGTCTATCCATAAGTTCATTATATTCACAACCTATAAGAGCAGCTACAAGGCGCGGCAACTCTACGTTCTTGGCTTCTCTTGCAGGAAGTCTAAAGTCACAGGAAAGAGGTTCTACAGGGATTGTCTCAGTTTCTTCGATCCCCTGCTCATTGACTCTTGTGACTTGTTTATTTTTTAAAATCTCAGGCACAACATCTACAGGCTCGCCATCAGCCAGAACCGTAAGGATCTGATCCTGAGTATGGTTCTGTAAAAAGAGCTTTATCTCTCTTTCAACCCACATTGATTTGCATGTGTTGGTTGAACAAATAACAATAAGATAGTCGGCATTCTCAAGAGCCTCAGCGATAGTCCCGCTGAGGTCGCTTGTAATCGGAAGTTCATCAGTATCCCTGAATATCCTCTCTATCCTTTTAACGCCGGTCTTTTTTTGTATCTTGCGCGGAATGTGATAGTGCTCAAGACTGCGCTCGATCGTAGCTGCGATCTTGTTATCAAGCTCAGCGTGTTTGTATGAAATAAATGCATTGTAGTGTGTACTCATTTTCAAACTCCTTAATTCTTAAGAAAACTTAAGAATTATCTACAACGGTTCTTAAGAATTGTCTGCTATCATAGATAAAGTCGACGGTCTATACTATTGTTTTCCTTGAAAGCAGTCCCAAACCATTTAAGGATTACAATGATACCTTTGTTCATAAATTCTCAACTGCATCTGACAGCGGTCTCAAGCTAAACATGTTGCAAAATTATATATTTGTCCCGGTTGATATTTTCCTTGAGAAACTTCATAATAGTGGTATACAAAGCGAATTAGATGCATGGCTTGCATTCCTTGGATGCGATGAACCGGATTATATAATTTCTCTTATCGAGCAGTATCCTTCATTTGAAGCAATGTATCAGGATCTATATAACATGTGTCTGAACACAGAAAGGATGATGGATATGTTCTCTGAAGAGCTTAAAATACTTGATCGAAACACAGTTAAATATATGATTGATGAGCTTCAGGACGAACTTGATGATACTAAGGCACAACTTACTGATGCACACAAACAGCTTGCTGATAAAGATGCTACCATTGCCAAGCTGCAACAGGAATTACAAAAACACCAAAGCAAATAACGTCCACATGAGCCGGATCACACAATCCGGCTTTTTTCATATCAATTTACCGTAATAACATCATTTTTTAGGTGCCAAAATCCCTGTAGTGATATTCATGAATCCAGCAATAAGTATTAAGGGATATTGCAGAAAATAGATAATCACGGAAAGTCCTGTATTATCCTCAAACAATTCCTCTCCCCCTGCTGAAAAAGATATAGTGCCATGAATATATTGATTCACAAAATAATCTATAAAATTTTTACATCCTAATTCGATTATTTTACTTATATGCTGTCCTTTACAAAGTCTACTGATACTACCATTATTTATGTAACAAGTCTTATAATCGAGATATGTAAAGAATACAATTAAACCGATCATCACTACTGTAAGGATTACTTTTTTGTATATGTCAAAAGATGATCCATCTCTATACATGCCAACTTTAGCACTTATTCCGATAATGCTTCCAAATATCAAACCACCAAAAGGAATAAAAAATAAGAACGCAGCCAATAGCATATTAATATCAAGTAATAATGCTAAGTAGTAAACTACAGTACATATTATTAGCCCAATAAAAGTGTTTTTTATAAAATACAGATTCTTTTTCATACAATTTTCCTCTTCCTAAATCTTTTTTACCAATCCACTATCTCATCTCAGCGTTTTCAAACTCCATGTATTCATCTACAGGACGCATCATAGTAATCCATTGACAGTTTGGCATCGTAAAATTTTCCGTCGTTGTATCCCATTTTCTTCTCTCCTCCTACGCGTTTAAAAACACCAACAATGCCTTACTCTCTATATAGCGTTCGGTAACTTAAAGCCAAAGAACTTTTCTATATACTTATTAATTCCTTCACTTCCAAAGAAAAGTCTGGGGTTTGATAAATAATAAGATATTAAAGTGGCTACTATGATTCCCAAGAGTATGGATATGATCCAAAATAATACTCTTGCAACAATTGACCCTCCGGCATTATTTAGTAACCACGTCTTACGAACAGCAAAAACAAACAGTGCACAAAATACAAATGTTATCAGCCAATATATTATTATTCTATTATCAATAGTTAACTTGCATTTTATACCAAGGAGTTTCTTTACATCGTCTAGACTGCAATCATATCCCTCTGGATGTCTCGCACTAGGTCTTATTACGGTACATAATAATTCCTCGGAATTATCAAGCTCGTATGTCCAAAAATATGTTTCTTTATCTTTATAATTAAGAGGCAAATAATTAAAAGTCCCCTTTTTAAAGCTCATATTCTTTATTTCATCACCGATCCATATTCCATAGTATATATCTCCATGATCCTGTGTTCCGGGAATATACCAATAATGCGTAAAGCAATCAAATATAATTCCCATCATAAAGTCATACTCATGCACAAAGCCATCGCAATATTCATATTCTACGCTTACACGATTACGTTCCTCATTTTTTTGATATAATTCCCCAGATTTTCTATCAAATTTATAAGTCACTATTCCTAAATCAGATTTATCTGATCTAGAAACACCCCATAGAACAGCATCTTCCCAATCATATCTCTGCACAACTTCTATATTCAGGTCTTCAATAGCATCTTCTACCGAAGCGTACCTTCCCAAAGCCTCCCCCGCGGCATTCTTTGCCTCATCATCTTTCGGATCAAAATATATAGAGTTATATTTGGGATTCTTTACGTTCGTTGCATAATTTCCATATCCTCCAGTGAACGAGCAAATCATTATTAGCACTAAAACTGTCATGAATACTTTATTAGTTGTCTTCATTACCAATTTCTCCATCCTTCTAAAATTCATTGCATCTTTTACAGGCGGTTTAATTACAGCGCCGCTGGATTGTTGGGTATAGTTATTCCAAATATTTTTTCCACTAATCTGACCGTTTGCAAACCATAAACAAGCCTTGGATTATATATAAAATTGATGATCAGCAATGCCACAACAGCACACAACACTATTGATATCAGCCAAAACAGTATCTTCTGTATTGATATCCCGGATACTGTTTGATTAAGCATGACAGATTTGATGATTGATAAAATTGTCAGCAATGTCAATATAACTGTTATTATCAAATATATGATGATGCGCTTGTCGAAGGTGTATTTACACTTCATGCCTAAAAGTTCTTTTACATCTTTCGTATTATAGCTGAATCCTTCATCATCATCTTCCATGATGGCTTGACCAAGTATCTCCATAGAATCTTCTAGTTCATATGTGCATAAATAAGCGTTTTTTCCCTCATACTTATCTATAGGACTGTATTCTAGTTTTCCTTTTTCGAATGATATATCTTTTACTTCTTCTCCAAACCATAATCCATAATAAATATCTCCGATTTTTCCAGCTTCACTTTTACCTTGAGGGATAAAATGTCCACCACCTGCGCTCGAACACATAAGATCAAATATAGCCAAATCATCACACCAGTCGGCATCCCCTATGTTCTTATAGTATAACGTCACCGATATGCTGTTCTCTGCCACTACTTTGTATAATTCTTTTGTATCGGTTTTATAGCGGTAGCACACCAACACATCTTCAGACTTCCAACCTTCAAGAACCAGCAAATATATTTCGTCGTTGGATCTATATTCTTTTAATGTATCAAGTCCTATATATTCCTTTACATCATCTATCGATTCATATTTGTCTATATACTCAAAATCTTCCGGAGCATCATTTGTTTCTGTCGCTAGTACAGGCAAGTAGGCATCTTTTCTGCCAAATACCTTGTAACGCGGGGAAGATATATACTTAGTGATAAAAACGTTAATAGGTATTATTATTGCAACTATAAGTAAAACAAAAAGGATAATATTAATTTTCTTCATTAATTTGATCCTCCAATCCAGCAATTATATTAACACCTACTTCCTCATTATTACTTACCCCTTCCTCACTATTTATCTCTACCTCTTTTTCATTTCTTTATCCTATTCCGTAGGCGTCCTTCTGCTCTTGAGGCATCTCGTGATCCTGTAAAATGTCTTTGGCTTTTTTTATAAGATCGTCTAATGTATAGTGACGGAAGTAGCCAAGACGATTTACGCCTTCTTCATCTTCACAAGTACAGACGAATGTGTCTGTGGGAGCGTGATAGCCTAAAGATCCGTAAACGAATCCAATATCCATATAATTATCAATATCAATTATGTTAATCATCGTCGAGTAATGTAAGTATATGCAAGAATGCTCAGAGTCAACAGTGAAAGTACTATTGTAATCAGGACCACCTGCTGTAAAATAATCCGTCTTCCCTATCAGCTCGCCTGTTGATGCATTATATCGACATAGGTTTCCATCTGTAAACGGAACAATAAGGATCTCTGTGTTAGTTCTTTTTTCTTTATGGAATACAGGTCTATGTGTCTCTACACCCAATATCGAAATTGTAGCTTTTACATCTTCTTTATCTACCGTGCTTATATCTTTTATCACGATATCTCTTCCGTCAGAAGCCGCGATAAGTGTACCGTCTTCATTCATTGATACGCATACCGTTCCGTCCCATTTATTGTCATATGATACAGACCTTATATCATTTTTATTGATATCAACTATATAATCCTGCTCCCAAGCAAGGTAAACAAGGCCTTGTTTTTCAAAGAAATATAATCCGCCATCATTGCATTTTTCTTTTTCCGAAGTACAATACTCATCTGTTTCCCCTGTGGAAACATCGTAAATCATCACTATAATGCCCTTAGACTCGTCTTCCTCCACAAATGCTATTTTACCGTTTTCATATTTCACATAATCTGTATAATCAATGTGATCAAAATAGTATTTATTTATTCTATCGGCTGTAACTTCTCCGGTCGAATAGTCTACTGTTATTAGTCCAAGAGTGCCACCGGTTAAACGTGAATATGATAAAAGCAGTTTCCCTTCATAAGTACCAAGGAAGTCCATATGATAATATTCATCACTGTCGTCCGATAGCTCGACACTTTGAGTATGTTTTTTCAAACTGGGATCATAAAGATCAAGTATTACACTTTCTCCTTCTTTTTCAGTAAGAACTGCCGCAATATTTTCATCAAGATACGATTTATAAATATCCACTGTCTCCGGCGCATCTTCATATGAAGTCCAATCTCTGTCGTAAACATCCGCGGAATACCTGATAATACTGTTACTGTTTCTCTGATTAACAAATACGCCTGCCCCCATAAATACATTATTAATATCACCGATAAAATATGAAACAGTATTAATTGTATCTTTATTTTCAGAATTAAAAATATCGCTGAAAGCCATACCTCCGCTTTCAGTCACGTAATATATCCTATCGTCTTCCTCATCAAACAATGCGTATACAACCGGATCTGCGAAAACATATTCCTGAAGAACTTCACCTGTGGACAAGTCCCAAACTTCCGATCTATCACCCGAAAAATAAGCGAGTGAATTATTCTTATTTAGATTGATTAGATCTGAATTTAATTCGACATCAGTGACCAAAAACTCTTTTTCCCATTTTTCGGATAGATCCGTCGGATCAAAGCAAATCACCTTATCATAATCCTTTTGGGTTGTTGTTGTATTAAGGAAAGTATGATTCGAACCCCAAGTATCCATATTATACGTAACCACCAGATTATCTGCAGTAGGAAATGAAATATCCGTTATATAATCCGCATTTAAATCTTCTAAAACTGCTTTTCCCGATTTAATGTCATATACACAAATCCCACCTTTTTCTTCACTGTTATAAACACTAAAAGCAATCTTACTGTTGTCAGATGATAAGACAGTATTCCCGATGGAAACTGATGATAAAGTAAAATCGCTAAATGATTTATACCAATCATCCGTCATCTCTTCAGGAAGCGTATACTCACTTACTATCTTCCCGTCTGCCGGAGAATAGACACGAAACTTACCTCCACTCAAAGCCAGAAGAATATTACCGTCTGATGTGAAATTAATACTTTCGTCAACAAGATTTTCATTTATAAAATAATCTTCCCAAATGACTTCTACGGTTCGAGAATCCAGGCATCCGATAAAATTAGTTCCAACAACAATCATCTTATTATCCGGTAAAAACTCAAAATTTGAAGCAACCAGAAAACTGTTGGGTGGAATATATTCCGCGAGTTTTTTATTGTTTTTTAAATCCCATATATTGAAATTTCCCGCCTTATCCAAGGCCGCAAAAAGTTTATAATCAGGCGATGCCGCCATTTTTACGACTGTGCTCGGAACTTCGTAATTCCATATGGCTTGCATATTAGAAATATCTTTAGGATCATAAGCCAGTGTTGCCTTTGTTATCGCACTGACCGCCTCTGTAGTTACCGGTCTGTTCGGCATTTCTTCGCTCGGAAGAGCGTGAAGTGCAAGGTGAAGAGCGTCAATTCTGTCTCCACTATCAAGCAGTTTCTCGGCCTCATTCGCAAGATACTTGGACTGGCTTATAAGAGAAGCTCGGTAACTTTCATTTATCTGATTCTTGCTGTAGAACATATATCCGGCGAAACCTAGAGCGATAGCCAAAATTCCCGCAAAAACAGCAGTCAGTCTTTTCATCTTGTACTGACGCTGCCTGTCCATAAGTTCATTGTATTCACATCCAATAAGTGATGCAGCCAGACGCGGAAGCTCAGTATTCTTGGCTTCTCTTGCAGGTATTCTAAAATCACAGGAAAGAGGCTCAACAGGCACAAGCACTGTCTCTTCGATTCCCTGTTCGTTAATTCTTGTGACTTCTTTATTCTTAAGTATCTCAGGCACAACGTCGACGGGCTCGCCATCAGCCAGCACTGTAAGGATCTGATCCTGCGTGTGATTCTGTAAAAAGAGCTTTATCTCTCTTTCTACCCACATGGATTTGCAGGTATTGGTCGAGCATATAACTATAAGATAATCGGCGTTTTCAAGAGCTTCTGCGATAGTTCCGCTAAGATCGCTTGTAATCGGAAGTTCATCAGTATCTCTGAATATCCTCTCTATCCTTTTAACTCCGGTCTTCTTTTGTATCTTACGCGGAATATGATAGTGCTCAAGACTTCGCTCGATCGTAGCTGCGATCTTGTTATCAAGCTCAGCGTGTTTGTATGAAATAAATGCATTGTAGTGTGTACTCATAAGGCGTCTTCTCAATATTCTTTCTTCACATAGTTATCAAAAATAATACTATAATCCGAGATATCAAAATCAGTGTATGTGACATATTTATAAAAGTCATCAATAGGTTTAACTTCAGTACATTCATCAGTAATAGTTTTAATATTCTCATCGGAATCAATCGAAAAAAGCGTTTTTCGACCTTTGACAAAATATAACTTATCAGTATACAGATCATAAGCCGCAGACAGATCCAAGCCGGAATCTTGCTGATATATCAAATCTGCTTTTTCATCCGTCACATGATATATCTCATTGGCCTCATTAACTGTCCATATATTTGATAAGTCACTGTCAGCGTAGATATTTTTTATTCTATTCATTCCGTAAAGAATCTTCTTATCCGAAGCTACGCCATTTTCAAAAGTAGCCAAGTGAACATTCTCTCCGTCATGAAATACAAATTTGTACCTGCCGTCTCTTCCGCTTATCGGAACGCACTTAGTTACTCCATCATATGCAAGCGGAACTTTATTTAAATCCTTATCAAGCCAATAACGCTTGCCATCCTCAGCTACTACGCAACCCTCAAAAGTGTTGTCGTCGAACACATAAGCTTTGTCATATATATGATAGCTTTTCAGGTAGATGCCGCCTTCATCCCCATATGTTAAAAAAGAACTGTTTTTTGATTCGGGAGAATAATAACTTACTGCTCCCGATGCTCCCAGCGTCAAGAGTTTATCCATATCACTGTTGAGGAACAGCGCCGGTTTAAGATCTGAAAATAAAGACTGCATTTCCCCCTTGTATATGCAAGATACATCACCTATTGAGTTCAACAAAAAAACTGTTGTTCCGTCATTACTTACACTTAAGATATCAAATTGATCCGAATATAATTCTTCATATTGACAGCATGATACTTCTTTGCCATCTACCGTACTGACAATCACCTCTGCACATATATCATCTTTGTTCAGACCTCTTTTCCTATAACAAATGTACTTTCCGTTTGGTGAAAGAACGGCTTCTTTTACAGTTTCTTCGCAACTAAATTTGCACTCTTCCTTAGTGCTTAAATCTATAACTTTAAGTTCGTATTTTCCATTTATATAATATGCGTACCCGCCATTAAAACTCATGCCAAGATCAACCGCATGTCCTATCTTCTCAACCGACAGGTCGTTTTTTATATAATAAAGATCTTCTTCTCGATCAGTGAAAACTCCTTCGGAAGAAAACTTGTCAAAAGAAATCTTCTTTATCTTGTCCTTATACTCATCATTTACAACCCCTGCGCTGTTATAAAAAACACCGCCCTCTTCAATGATGATATCTCCGGTATATTCCACATCATCATGATCACTTGATGAAAAAAAGCTCGGAAAATTCCTATGACCATCAAATAAAGGTACGGTAAACTTAACCCCGATAATTAATACAAAAAATGCCAATAACGATAGTCCAAGAAAAACTGCTCTTTTCTTATCTATCCTTATCTTGGGCAGCTTAAAACCGGGAATATCCTTATCGACATTTTTATTTTGTTCACTGGTTACGGATTCATTTTTTACAGGCACTTTCTCCTGTAAATAGATAGGATTGCCACACATGGGACAATGACGTGTATTCTCATTTACTTCATATCCGCAACTGCTACATTTCATATTTATATCCTATATTGTTTCTGCATGCTTTAAATTATTGGCTTTATCCTTGCGATCCCCATAGATACTCAATCTCATTACCCTTATTAGCGAGTATTTCAGGAACATGGTTTCCGTCTTTCATCTCATTAAGCTGAATTGCATGCGAATATGCTTTTTGTATTTTTTTTAATAAATCATCCAAAGCCAAAATATTATCTTCACTCAGCTTTATAACATATCCGCCACTAATTATCAGCTTACACTCAGTAGGATAACCCTCTTCATCTATAATCTCTTCCATCTTTTGAACAAATTCGTCATCCCATTTTCCTATTGCTGAAAGCCCGCGCTTCTCCTCTCCCTTAGACGGAATCTCTAAATTTGCAAATGAAAGAGCGTAATCAGGTGCAATGAACCCTTCATGTCGATTACTGATCTTTACATCCCAACTTTCTTCATCCTCAAGATTATAATCAAATCTACATTCTCCAATCGATCCTGTAAGTCTAAGCGCATATTCATCTACCCTAGCCTTTAATGCTTCTTCCTCATTTTTGTACTTTGGTCTTTTTTCATAAAAAGAAGATTCCACTATAGTTTCAACCACATTGGTGTACCCACACTCATATGAGATATCCATGATAAAAGCTTTATCATATTTTTCTCTCTTACCGTATTCCAATTCAAAGCATAAATCTCGATCACGGTAGCCGATACTATCGGTCATTCTATACTTATAGTGGCCACCAGTTATAAAGTCATACCATTTTGTGTCTGCTTCAACCTGCTTAGCTAAAAAGAAATACACATCACTGAGCATAGTTACTTCATGAAACAAATCTAAAGCATCATCTCTTTCCTCACTTAAATATCGTTCTTTGTCTCTATCTTTTGTATAAAGCACCTCGCCGTTTGCTCCCAAATACAAAGCTCTCAAGATATCGGAAGAATCCTTACATCCCAAAACAGCATTTAACTCAGAAATATAGTCAAGATAATACTCGTCAGTCAAAATCAGCTGGTTATTATCATTCCTCATTATATGAACTAGACCCATCTGATATTTCGCAATATAATGCCAGCAATTTTCTGCCTTGTTAGCTAATCTTTTCCCGTATTTTTTATACCCACTCTGAGAATCATCTGAAAGTGCACTCTTAAACAGCTCAAGTTCCTTGCCTCTGTTCTTCTGTGTATTATCTTCTTCCATTATCTTTTCTACGGCTTCCAAAAGACTCTCAGGGGTATACGAACTTTTAGTTATGGCGTTATTGATTTCTTCATCGGAAAGACCATACTCGGTAATACTTCTCTTTATTTCATCATCCGAAATCTGTGTATTTGAGCTTTCGGTTGCTGCCCTTGCCGGTATTCTTATTATCGAAAAAAGTGTCAAATATAGTATTACTGTCGTTAGTATTCTTCCTGTTTTTTTCATTTTGGGTCTACTCCGAAAAATAATCTTTAATTACAACATTGCGCTCCCCATAATGTATCAATCTCTGAATTCTCCGCAGCCGTTATGTCTGGTACATGTCCTCCGGTTTCCATGCTATTTAAGTTACTTACATAAGTGTATACTTTTTGTAACTCATCCATAGAACCGCTCAGGCTTTTGTAATCTTCAGATTCAAGCGACGTTATATCAAGCCCGCCATTGACTAGTTGCTTACACAACTCAGGATTGCTCATGGCAGTAGCGTTGTTATCATCGCTCGCCCATGCATCAATAGTTGCATTGACCTCTTTAGTAAATTCAGGATCCCAATTACCAATAGCCGATAAACCATGCTGTTCATCCGGGGTTGATGGAGTTGCCATATCTGCAAATGATCCAAGATATTCAGGTGCAACAAATCCATTATGCGGAGAACAATAAGCAATATCTCCTGCCGTTGTATCTGTAAGATCATAGTCTATTACACACCTTCCGGCGGATCCAGATAGTCTTACCTGATAGTAATCTGCCTGTGCGTTTTGAGCATCCTCAACTCCTGTATAAGACAAATACTTGTATGTGTCATATACTAACTGAGAAGACTGTGTGTAGTACTCCTTCGCGTCAGAAGCTGTCACGCTTTCCGTTCCATCGGAAGCATATTTGTAATCCAGATCGATCAGATTCTTTACATATTTGTCCATATATTTTTTATATACGTCTCCGCTAACACTTCCTTCATGATAGGAGTATGCTGCATCGTAGGCAAATGACACTGTTCCTGCTCCGGCAGCTGCATTCCCAAGCATTCCACCAGCTGCGGCTCCGCCAAGTACGAGTCCATCCTTCACGACCTTTTCTGCAAGATTTCTCTGCTCTTTCTCTGCAGCCGCGACATTTTCAGAAAAATCGGATGCGCTTAATGCTTCATCAAAGTTGCTGGCTCCGCATATATATTCTGACGTCATAGTAAATGTCCTGCTTCCGTTATCCATCCAATAGCCATAATGGTTGATCTGATCTGTGGAGTTAATGGTAAGTACCAATCCGTCATTATAACCCACATCAGTGATTTCATACGTATGTCTTCTGTTTGATTGAAAAAAACCGTACTCTTCGTTATCTATCTGACATGATAAATAAGTAAACATGTCATTTAGAATCATATTTTTCTTGTAGTCTCTATAAACGACCGAGTACCCCGCACAATCTTCCGCTGTTATTGCCGCTAAATAGTTACTATCCATAGCGACCATACATGATCCCATATTTAATGCATTTATTACCTTTTCGGGATTCTCTGCTGCCAATGCGGCATTAAGCTGAGCCATGTACTCATCAGTATTTCCATATAAAGCCTCAGGTCCCTCTGCCGACTCGCCTAACATTACGGTTCCCATTATATATTTCGATACTCCATACCAGCACATAGTTTCCCCATCATCAAGTTTGTTGGTGTATTTATTATATGCATCTGTAGCATCGCCGCTAAGCACCGCTTTAAATAATGTCATTTCTACACCATTGTTTTGATATACTATATCTTCAGCAACAATGGCTTCAGATAAGCAAGCAAGCTCCTCTAAAGTAAGAGAACTCTTACTTAAAGCATTGTTTATCTCCTCATCCGTTAATCCCATCTCATGAAGCTCACTTCTAATAGCTCTCTGTAATACTATATTTTGCTGATCACCTTCAATTTCGGGATATTCATACGTTCTTGAAAAATCAAATGCTAGGCTAGTATCTATTACTCCCGCAAGTTTATCGCATATCGTTGTATTAAAAGCATCTACCCCGGTGACATATGTTTCAAATGAACCTAGAAGCGTATCTAATCTTGGATTCTTGTCACAATCAGTTTGAATAGCGGTACACTCCTCTGAAACATCCAATTCTTTTGCTTCTTCAGTTTCTAATTGGCTTAATATATCTAGAAGCTCGCCTTTTTTTTCTGCTATGTTTGTAAATCTTAAAATTGCATCTTCTGTATCGGAGCTTATAACGCCACTGCTATAATATGTTTTATCCAAATATAATTCGGGGCACATTGACTGCTGTGCCCCTCCGTGTAGAGTTGCGGCCACACCTGCTGATGGGAGAACATAACCTACATATTGAGAAGATCCTTGAAGTATTTCGCAAAAATTCTCGCAACGCAATAATAGATTCTGCGCTAAAAGTGAAGCACTACAAAGAGTTCTCCAGACAATTGTCGTCCTCTCATATAATAATTCAAATTTTGTATCCAAAAAACACTCTCCGTTACCCGTAAATTCAAAGCTTGCTTCTCCACTTGAATTATCCCTGGTTTCAGTTATATTGGTCTGAGTCTGTGTAGCCCATCCGTCAAGTGTATTTTTTAGAGAATTATACTCGTCTATCGCTTTATCAATTACATTTTTATTCAAATAAATCGTCACTTCCGAATTGGCCAGTGATATATCTCCAGTTCTTGTTATTTTATCTTGTTCGTTATTATTCCCCATTTTTATTCCTCTTAACTCTTTTAATGTTCTTCAACACTCACATCGTCACTTAATTCTGCATCAATATCATTAAATGTAATCTGATAGTTCCCAAGTAGATCTGCATATGTATCATAATACTTTAATGTAAAAGCTAAATATGTTGCTATTGTGTTAGCCGCAAACAAAAAATAATCCCCTGAACTTCCAAGCCAGTGATTAGCTACTGTTATAGTATTCTCTACATATTGCTCATGCTGTGTTACTCCTTCTGCAGAAAGCCCTTCATAACTAAATTGCAAATCTATTATTTTAGAAGTATGAAGATATTTATCTCCATTCTCTACAGTAGATCTGTCCATCGTAAAAACCTCCTTTCATTATCCATCCTGCTGCGCGGCAGCGGCTTCCTCCGCTGCTTTCCTCTGCTCTTCTTCCCACTCTCTTTGCTCTGCCTCAAGCCTTTCCAACAAAGCTTGAAGTTTTACCACAAGCATCGCTATTTTTCCACTTATGGATTGTGATTTAGTTCCAATTTGTCCATTCAGATCCATCATAACTGTTCTGAAATTGTACTGTGGAATCTTGACAGAACTTCTATATGCCACATCCAAATCATTTAAATCTTCTGTAAGAGTTACATTCTCTCGAAGCATTTCTCCAACCTTATCTTGAGCATTATCTAGTCTTTCTAAATCTCGCTTCACTCTTGCAATGTCTCCACTTCTATCGCTTGCCATACTTGCTCCTTTCTCTTAAGTATCTATAACTTTTATCACTTTACATCGATCATTATCGAATATGATCATTTTTCTACCTACCCAACGAATTTTTATATCATCTTCTTCAGGAGTCTCAAGCTCATAGAGTAACTCCTTTTTTGAGTGGATAATTCATTTTTGTATACTTTATTATTCTCAAAAATATACACTTCGCCTTCGTCGTATCCAATTATCCTGGATGCTCCGCCTTTTTTATTGCATAAAACTTCGGCGTCTTGCGTTTCTATGTTAAATGAAAAAAGGACTTCCCCTTGAATATCATCATTTTCAATATTTCTTAAATCAACCAAATGTCCTTTCTTATATTTATCGCCCTTAACAGAAGTAGTAATTCCATATAATCTCCCGTCACTTAAATAAAAGGAATTGGCAAAAACTGCTGCATGCTTCAAATTAAGTTCACTTAGCTCTGAAATTTCAGAACGGCGATTAGAATCATCTATGAAATAAAGCTCGTTATCCTCTGATTCCTTATCAATACCAACTTTCCTTCCATCATCTAATTCAAAGGTCGGTGGTCCAAAATACGTGTATTTATCGTATACTTCCTCTTCATCCTCCACTTCTTCCAAAGCTTGATGTTCGATATCATATCTGAATCTAGTCTTCTCTTTTCCGTTTTCAACATCAAATATCACGCTATCTTCGCTCAGTACACAATTCGAGATGAAATCATTCTCCAAATCCACTACATCATATATGGAATAAGCAGTCTCTTTATCAATGTCATAGAGAACAACTCCGCTACACTTTCTCCCTTCATACTCTGATGTGTAGCAAAAATAATTCCCTGTATCGTCATTCGGTCCGAATCGCTCCAAGAAAACCACTCTATTATTCGATTCGTTTATACTCTATTCATTAACCGTCTCAGCATTTCTTATGACTTCATCAAATGTGTCTGCATCACGTCCCATCACAGAATAGAGCGAAACAAATTGTGGTTTGAATCGGCAAACATACCTCTTGTAAATATCCTCACCATCCACGTTAGCCTTTATGTATAGAGACGGATGTTCTTCACCTAAAAAAGTTATGGTATCAATCTCTGCTGTTGCATTTGGCAAAGAGGGCAATACTGATGATTTACATTCCTCAAGAAATGCCTCTTCATTTGCAAATAATCCAACTTCAAGTTCAACCGCTTGAACCATTACGTCAAAAATATTATTTGCCGGAGCTGCATCTGTTTTATCTGAAGCATGAGCTACCACCACCATGTCTCCTTTATCAATGGCCTGTCTCACCTCTATATCATTATTAAAATCGATGTCAATCCCGTTTATTTCCTTAAGTTCATCTGCGGTACTAAATGTATAACTGTCATCTAAATCAAATTTGATATTGAAAAAAGCATTTTCGTATGAATTTCCGTCCACCTCTCCCGTAACATCAGACATAGCGTGCATCTTTTTACGATCTTCATCCGTAAGTGTTTTGCGCTCCTCAGTGGATGCTTCAACTGAAGAGTCTTCATTACCAGGTTCAGTTGCTTCTTCCATTGATACCTCTGAGGAGGCAGTCTCAACTGAATTGTTTTCTTCAACGCTGTTATCTTTCGGTTCGGTTTTCGTATTTGCACACGCTACAGATGCTGCCATCACTGCTACCGTTATCATTGCAACAATTAGTTTCTTTTTCATAATTGATACCTTTCCTTTTTACCTGCGCTTCTAATGTCATAAAGCTCTTATACTGTTTACTCTTCACTCGGAACATCCTCAACCCAAGCAAGGCCACTGTTAAACGGGGATGCATCCTTATACTTTGGTTCTATAATCCATCCGTTCTCCACTGAATAATATCCATATAAGCCATCTTTTTTTACAGGGACGATGCCTTCCTCGGATATATTTAGTATATCTTCATACTGACATGGCACTACCTCTTCACCTTTTGTATTGATCACGCCATCTAAGCCATCTTTATTCTTAACAGTCGCAAACCCATTAGTAAATTCTTGTGCGTTTTTATATATCGGATCTATGACATATTCCCCTTCGGTATCGATGTATCCATACAATCCGGTTGTTTTATCTTCTACTCTTGCAAGTCCATCACTGTACAATTTTTCGTAAACAGTATATCCCGGCAGGCCGAATTTATCGTCAGATAAAGCTTGATTTTCAAGATTAATTAGTCTTGCTCCTTCTTTTTCATTTAACTGAGCAAAAGCTCTTCCTTCACGAAAATCTGTCAACCCTCTATATTGGGGTTCAATAATGTACTCACCCTTTTCGTTGATTACTCCTCTAAGCATATCCTTTGAGCATACAGTAGCTACGCCATCATCAGTGAAGGCTCTCGCTAATATATAATCGGCTTTGATTACCATTTCTCCATCAATAGTCATGTATCCCCATAATTCTGTTTGCTTGTCCTTTATAGGAAATAGCCCATTTGCTCCCGGCGGACCAATAATATCAATAATATCAGTGACTCCATCCATGTCATACGGAATCTTTGATATTAGTTTCATCTTTTCATCCAAAATCTCAATTCCGTCATCGGTCCCACTAATGAATATAGCCTTATTGTCATATGTTCCCACTTCAACCATAGTTATCTTAAAAGAAACATCTCCAATAGCTTTACAGTTTTTATCGATAAAATACACTTCCTTATTACCATAATTATAAGTTGGTGTTTTATCAACCCTTGCTATTCCATACCGTTTAAACACCTCCGGGTCTTCAGACTCAAAAACTTTGCTTACTTTTTCCCCTGAAATATCTATGTAATACTTACCGGATATCATATCCTTGTTGCATCCAACCAGAGTTCCTACAGCCAATATCCCTATGAATACTATCGCTGTAACGCTTATTATAGTTTTCCTTAATTGCTTACTCACATTGATTACCCCACAGTTCTAATATGGTACCATCAGCCTTTGCAGCCGGTTCAGGACTTATATCAGGATCTGTTGCACAAACAGTTTTATATACCTCTTGCACTTTATTTAATGCACCGTATGTCTCTTCCAAGCAGTTATCATTTACTTTAATGACTTCCTTTTCAACTCCGTTTACTTTTATCGTTTCCGTTTCCTTGAATGATGAAATATTATATTCTCCGCTGATGATAGCCTTGCATAAATCCGGATTCTGTATTTGTTTACTATCTGCCCAAGCATCTATTGTATCATTCATCTTTGTTGTGAATTCTTCATTCCATTCTCCCAGCGTAGCTATACCTTTAGGATTATCTATTGCGGCCATATATTCCGGAGCCACCATCCCATTATGAAGCGCACAAAAACGCACTTTCGCATCTTGTCCGTCAGAAAGGTCATAATCAACATAACATGCACCAACGGAACCTACCATCTTCGTCAAAAGATGATCATGTTGATCTGCTAGAGCATCCTCCACACCTGTATACGTAAAATATTTATATGCATCAAAGGCTTCCTGTGAAATGGCAACATATTTTTCTGTATCACCTGTAGTATCTAGACTTCCCAGCTCTATGTATTTTTTTGCAAGCCTATCACCATGCGGCTTAAAAGTATCCACGCTAATATTCTCTTCATTAACACTAAAAAGCGTATCATAAGTGAGCGCACCTACTTCCGCTCCAACAGCCGGATGTCCACACTTTCCACCTATATATGCTCCTGAAATTACCATTCCTCCTCTAATCATTTTATTGCCAAGTTGTTTCTGTTCTAACTCTGCAGCTTCAACCAATTCTTCCATATTTCCATCATCCAAAATATTACCCGCTGCCAATGGACCAACAATATATTGTGCGCTCATCTCGAATGGTTTATGTTCACCTTTTTTGTCTATTGAATCAATAGTTAGAGTCAATCCGCGTCCTTCAAAATATGAAGCTTCTGTGATTTTATAGTTAGGTTTATCTAAGTAGACTTCATAAATTCCTTCCTTTCCAAGTCTCGTACATCCAATATAATATTGTTTTTTCAAATAACCAAACATATCCGTCATGACACAATTCTTATGATAGTCATTAAGTAATACACCATGCAACGGAGTCCCGTTTTCATTCATTGCTACAGCCATATTACTACTCCATGTGACTTCAACTGCTCCGTCATGGATATTATCAAGAATATCCATGGGGTTATCACATGCCAATATTGCATTCATTTGATTTATATATTCTTCTGTATTTCCTTTTAATGCCGATTCCTCAGCACTACTATTCTCTATATATGATGTCCCCATTATGTAAGCGGCGACACCTATCCAGCATGCTTTTCCTTCACCGTTAAGCTTATCGGCATATTTATTATAGCCCTGCTTTGCATTTCCGCTAAGCACTGACTTAAACAACAGTATTTCTGTTCCACCATTATGATACAATTTATCCTCAGCATGTATAGCTTCAGCTCTCGCTGCAAGCTCTTCCAATGTTAACGAACTCTTATTTATAGCATTTTTTATTTCTTCATCTGTTAGTCCCATCTCATGAAGTTCAGCCATAAGTACAGCATTCAAGATCATGTTCTCTTCTTCCGGATCGATCTCCGGATATTCATATGTTCTTGTGTTATCAAAAGCATTCGCGGTTACTATTATCTTTGAAAAGTCATCACTTATTGTTGTATTAAAATTATTAATGCCTAAAACATAATCACAAAAAGCCTTATAGAGTTTTGTTAATCTTACCCGCTTTTTGCAGTCATCTTCTATTGCCTCACATTCTGCCGAAATATCAAGTTTTCTTACCTTTAGATGACTAAGCAGCTCTACAAGTTCATCTTTTTGTGTTGATATATTTTTATAATTTGAGACCGCATCCTCAGTATCTGTTGATAAAGAGCCGCCTCCTTCACCATAATATGCCTTGTTTAAATAAAGTTCAGAACACATCGGAGTCTTCTGGGTCGCCACATTTGGCGAAAAATAAACCGACACCCCAGCTGTAGGTAAAATCTGTCCTGAATATTCTTCATTTCCTTGCAGTATTTCGTAGAAACTCTCACAAAGAAGTAATAATTCTTTCGCCATATCTGAAGCCAGTCTCATTGTTTGTGTCGCACTTACTGTTTTATGCTTCAGTTCAGCATACTCGGTACAATTATGCAAATCCTCTGCAAAAGTGAGTGCCTGACTCGCATCTCCATCCGAGCTATCTTCTAAATCTTTTTTTCCAGATTGTGCAAGCTCTTGCCATCCATCAAGCACTCCCTTTATTGTCACATAATCATCTATTGTTGCATCGAGATAATCCTTATGAAGCCAAAGTTCGACTGTAGAATTATCAAGAGAATTTTCTTCTGTTCTATTTACCTTATCAATTGTATCTGTTGTATTCTTCTTCCCCATTATTCTTCCTCTAGTTATAATCGTTATAATAATTATTTTTCTTCAACACCTAGATTTTTCGATAATACTTCGTCTACCGATTTAAAATCAAATTGATAATCGCCTAACAGCTCCGAGTATTTAGCAAAAAAATACATAGTACGCGCCAAGTAAGCCGCTATTGTATTGGCCGCGCCCAAATAGTTATCTCCGGATATACCTATCCAGTGATTTGCCATAGTTATTGTATTATCTACATAAGTTTCATGTTCAGCCTCTACATTGGATGATAATCCCTCGAAACTATATTCGACCCTACCTGTTATAAGCGGATCTTGATATATTGTTTCAGCAACTTTTTTGTCCATTATTAATTACCTCTTCCTTTTATCCGGATTGTTGTCCTTCTCGCTGTTCCTCAGCTCTTTGCTGAGCCTGGCGTTGTTCTTCTTCCCACTGTGCTTGCTCTGCCAATAATTCTTGTAAATAATCATTGAGCCACGATACCAGTTCTGTTATCTTACTATTTATAGTAGTTATAGATGGTCCAATCTGTTCATTCAAAGAAAGCATAACTGTCTTGAAATCTTCCTGTGGTATCTTGGCTGAAGCTTCATAATTACTTCCAAGTTCGGTAAGATCAGTAGTTATCAAAATATTCTCCGCAGACATGGGACCTAGCCTCATCGCTGCTCTTCCTAACAGATTTAAATCATGATATACATCCTCTATATCTCCACTTCTATCTCGTGCCATATCTCTCCTTTTTTAATTTGGCGGCGGCAACGCCGCCGCCATAAATTATGCTTCTACGTAAAAATTAAGATCAATTCCATCTTCGATAAGTGAATTATCAACTGCTTTTCCGGTTCTAGCCGCTTCATCGAGCGCCAGTCCAACTTGATTAATTTTTTCCGGATATTTCCCAACAAGTTCCCTTGATTGATTATATTTAGTCAAAAAATCTCCACGAGCTTGACCTGCAATCGAGTTTAAAACTTGAGTGTTCATTATTTCGTCAAGTGTTCCTAAAAGTGTTGAAAGATTTCCGGCCAACGATTGATATGCTCCCGCCTGAGACTCCAAATTACCCGGGGTATAACTAATAGGTGTTAAACTTATTTCCATTTTTTTCTCCTTTCAACTAGGCATTCCCATACCGTTTAAACTAAGTACTCTCGCAACATTTTCTCGAGTAGCAGCATCTGCAACTGAATATGCGTCAATTGAATCCTGAGAATGATCACGTAAACATTCTGCATAATGAATCATATTATACATGGCATCTGCCAATTGCTGATATGAAGTTGTAAACTGATCCGCTGCACCACCAAGCCAATCATTAATCACCTGATCTCTCACGTCGATTAACTGGTTATTCCAACCAGTGAATTCAGACTTCATGTCTTCAAGATTGCCTACAGCAACCTTCATTGTTCCTCCATCTACTCCGACTGTATCTTCTCTTGTTGCATCAAATTGTCCAGCCATTTCTTTTTTCTCCTTTCCTTTACATTATAGTTGTATTATTGAAAAGCCTTTATCGGCACATTTCAACCTGTTTTATTAAATACGGTTTTAAGTTTATAAAAATTGTTATTTTCTAACAGATATGCTTCTCCCGGTTCTATCTTTTTGTGATATTTCTTTCTCAAAGCCGTCATCTGATCAATGACATGTTGCTCACTATAATTCTCAAACGCCATCGCGCTTTTCTCCTCTCGAACAAGCCTTAAGAATTCACATATACCCGGCACTCCCACAAGCACCTCACAATCAAGAATAGTCATAAATATTTTTTCATTCTTGAATTTGTTAAACAACCGCTTGTATATTTCCAACATATCTCTTCTGATCGACAGCCCCTGATAATAGTCTGCGGAATTAAGAAGCAAGAAAGCTAATCTATCATTCCGTGTTCTATTCTTTAGATTCTCCTCCATCCTACTGTGTATTTCCTTGATCGCATCATCAAACACTTCTTCTTCCGACGTGTATACCTTGACGACTTCAAGCTTCTCAAGATTCCTAAACGTTCCTTTATAATCATCAAGAATATATATATCTACAGGTGCATTTTCTCTATTGTCGTTCATATAATTCATCCAATAATTTATAAACGACCTTCTTCCCGAATGTTGCTTTCCGGCTATAGCCAGCGATATATTGTCAATCATATTAAAAGTTACCGGCTTTATTGTATTGAAGCTTACTCCAAACGGTATCTGGTATCTTCCGGGTTTCTCTTCATACATGGATGCTATTATCTCCGGAGAAACAATTTCCGGAACTTCAGGAATAGCAGCGCTGGTTGAAGATGCATAACGTGTATTTACCTCCTCTATAAACTTTGTTATAAGCTCTTTGCGCTCTATCTCCTTTTCTGCATCGAATGTAAGATATGTTTGCGCCTCATAATACAATCTGTCTTTCTGATATACCATTCTTCCCGGTACATTATCAGGCATTAATTTACAATGCTCAAATACCATTCCCATCTCAGTCTTATCATTAACAGCAAAAGAATATCTGTTATTAAAGCATGCCAAAAGCCTAAATCCAAATACCGAAGACAGCGAACTTGTAAGAACAAACACTACTCCCATCGCTGCTCCTTCTCTTACAAGAACAGTAAGTTGATCAACATATTCTGGGCATTCTCCTCGGAACGCACTATAGTTATCGATCAATATGATTTCTTGAGGGAGCTCTCGATATCCGGCTTCTCTGTATGAACTAAATGAACTAAGACCGAGCTTAGATAATATTTCTTTTCTTTCCTCTATATCTTTCTTGATAAGCTTAAACAAATTTGCAAGCTTCTCATCATCAGCCGGTTTTACTACGCCGCCTACATGTTTTAGCTCTGAGTAGTTAGCAAGGAATCCTGTTCCAAAATCAAGAATATATATCCTTGCATCTTCCGGAGTATATCTTTCTGCAATACCTCTTATTATCAGCTGCAACATATTTGTCTTACCGGTCTGTGATGAACCTATAATCAAGGCATTACCGCTTGATAAATTAAGCGAGAGCGTTCCTTGCTTCTGACTTGCCGGATCATCATATATTCCAAGCGGAACCAAAATATCACTTCCGTCTTCATCAAGTATTTCTGCGTTATACGGTATTACTTCCTCAAGCGCCGGCATACATATGGGACTAAGCTTTGCAATATTCTCTTTTTTACAATAATCACCTATATACTGTATAAGAGCTTCGAGCTGTGTTTCTCCTCCTTCTACTTTTTCAGGTTTCTGTTCGTATACAACTTCCCTTTTGCCTGAAAGATCAACTTTGCAAATATCAAATGCTCTTGCCTCATCAACGTTCTTAATAGTTGATGACTCGCCACTATAGCCTGACTGGAACAATTCAAATATCTCATTGTTTCCTACCTGGAGATATGCTCTTCCGGGTTCTCTTATCTCTGCAGCAAGCGGGGATTTAAGAACCTCGTTACTGTCTGTCTTCTCCTGCACCTTCAAACAAATCCTAAATCTCGAGTTACTCCAAATCTGATCGTTTACAACACCTGCAGGCTTCTGAGTAGCTAATATTAGATGTACCCCCAAGCTTCGTCCGATTCGCGCTGTACTGATAAGTTCTTTCATGAACTCAGGCTGATCGGTCTTGAGCTCGGCAAACTCGTCGACTATCAGGATGAGGTGCGGTAAAGGTGTCTTTGCCACTCCGTCTCGAAACAGTTTTATGTAATCATCTATTCTGTTGACGTCATACTGTGCAAACAGCATCTGACGTTTAACAAGCTCTGCATGAATTGATGTAAGCGAACGGTCTATCTGCTTTCCGTCAATGTTTGTTATTGCTCCGTTTAGATGTGGAAGGTTCCTGAACTGATTCGCCATGCCACCACCCTTAAAGTCAATAAGAACAAACCCAAGCTCATAAGGATGGAACAATGTTGCAAGTGTTATTATGTATGTCTGTAACAGTTCACTCTTACCGGAACCGGTAGTACCTGCCACTAATCCGTGAGGTCCGTGATATTTCTCATGGATATCAAGCGTCATTGTCTTTCCGCTTGCAAGTACTCCTATGGGTGCTGCGATACTATCCCAGATTCTGCTCTCACGCCATCTCTTTCCAAGATCAAGCTCATATGCACTCATGATATGCATGATCTCATACAGTGAAATATGCTTGGTCAATGAACTTTCCAAACTCACTTCATCTATATAAACAGGAGCCAGCTTAAGTGCCGCTTCCGCAACCCTGCTCTGCGGTTCATGTATATATGCAAAACGCTGTTCTTTCATGCCATCCTGCACGCTCTGTATCACGCCCGCATTCTCTCTGGTATCAAGATACACCTTCTGCTCTACCGAATAATGCAGCATCTCTTCTTGTTCTTCGAAGAAGATAAATGAAAATCCCAATGAATTGGCTCTTTCCGCATACTTCAAAACAGGATGTCCGCTGATCATCTCAGAGCGATACACGAACACAACGAAATTCGGTCTTCCCGCTGCATCATCCATAAGCTCTCTTGATGATAACTCGGAATACAAGAATTGCAGCGCAACTTTTTTGGACTCTTCATCATAAATAAAATACCTAAGACCCTCATCGCTTTCCATATTGGGAATCCATCTAGCCCAAGAAAAAAGCGGAACATCATCTTCGCTCATGATGAAAAACATCTTTGTTTCCTGTTCAAAATGTTGTCCGGCTATGCCTATCATCATATTTTTGGCAAACTGATAAAGTTTATTTCTGGTACCAATCACTCCTACAGCATTCGTAGTCGCCAAAGGGAGCTGTATTGGCATATCATCAAGATACTTGTATTTTTTACTCATTTCCTCAGGATATTCTTGGAGATTATCCCCAGTGTCTATTGTATCCTGATCCTTAAAAGCTATCTGGTTATAAGCCGGTCTTCTTCCGGTTCCAACCCATATGCTAAGATAATCCGCATGTCCTCTTTTCCTTTCAAACAGACGTGCATCAAATCTTTCTATGAACTGAATAACATTATCAAGAGAAGGCATCATCTTTTCACATATGTTTTGCTCTTCCTCCTGAAGCTTTTGTATCTCTACTTCTTTTCTATCAATGTATTCATTGTATTTTTCAATTCGTTCTATCTTCTGTTTTCTAACGTTTTTCTTTCCTGTAAAATATGTAACGATCGACATTATGACGCTCATTCCCATACTCGCGCCAAAATAGATCATGTACATTCCGTTAGATCCCATCATGCTTCTTACACTTATCATGACTACAAGCATGATCACCATAGGTAGAATACTAGCTATAAGATTGGTATTCCCGTCTGACGGAATTGGCTGTGGTGGCAAAACCTCAACCTGTGTATCGGGAATGACATATAATTGTCTTGGATTTTTAATAAATAGAGGGTATTTAAAATGATTGCTATGCTGCTTTTTTATGACCCTTTTAAGCGTTGTCTCAATCTCTGCATCAGTGCATGTGTAAATGCAATCTGATTCAATGTAGAATATTATTCCACATATCCCCACAAAATCCCCTTGAAAAACTTCTACACATCCTTCCCTTATAACATATCCATTTACTTCAACTCCATATCTGTAATTTCTCAGATCTAGTTTGTAACATTCTCCTATTCTGTTCAGTAAGATTGTTCCGCCCTTAAAGTTGTCTTTTTTTATTCGAATGTCGTTATCACTCAAGCTTCCGATTGTAACTTGCTTTCCTTCCGGAATTGCAAGCCCCAGATCATAATTCTCCTGAGCAAGTTCATAGTCTATTGTGAAATCGATTGAGAGAAATTCTATTCCTGTTTTTTCAAAGGAAATAACTATTCGTTCTCCCAGTTGTAAATTACATAACTTATCACCTGAAGATTTACTTGATGATATGCTTGCGTTGTTGCTACAATACGCAACATACCTATCGTCCATCTTTTCTATGTCCACTCTGAATTCTTCATTAAAGGATTTCTTTGAAAATCTGACATGACAATTCTTCTCAGTTCCGATACTGATCAGCCCCATGCTCTCATCAAAGCGAACTTCTTTATATAAATTGTCCCCATATATCGTAATTTTGTAATTCATAATCAGCCATTCCTTCGAGAATAGATAATCTTTGTCCCCTGATACAAACGATATTCTTCTATTGTAGTATCGCCTCTTAATAGTGCCGTGGGATTTTCACTTCTTAAATAACAATCCTCAGGATCATTCATTTTAATACCCAAATTAAATCCCTTATTCAGTCCATAGATAAGTTCGTTTGCTGATATGTTCACCGGAATCTCTATATCATATTCACTGTTTCTTTCAGGTATGGAAAAAATAACAACAATCTTGTCTTTCATATTGTTCCTCAGCTTACAGCGGTCGCTGTTCTAACAAAACAGTCTTTGTATTGTCCGGTCGTATCGTATGCTACCTTTTCACATACAGTACAGTTCTCAACCGTTTCTCCGAGTGCATCTTCTTCATCCGCTCTGTATTTACCGCAAACAAGGAAGCAGCTTTCCGGAGTATATCCCATTGCCTCAATAAAACGTTCTGTCTTTTTAACAGAATACTTATCCTGTAGCAAAGTAACTATCGCATTTTCTCCCGGATGTATTCTGAATGCATCTTTGGTTGTTACTTCATCCGGCATTTCGAAAATTACATAATCATATATTTTTCTTTTGCAGATCTCACTTGCGATATCCAGCATTATATCCACTGTTATCTGCCAGGATGACAACACTCCTCTCATTTCGGGAACATAATCAAATCCGTTTTTCTCTACCGCCCGAAGTATATAATCTGCGGAAACGGATGCCGGTTTCGTCAATACTCTGATAACCTCATCCGGAAGTGTCTTTTCTTCATCTATTAAGTATGAAAAGTTTTGTATGTTCTCAGAATTGATATACAATACTTTTCTTCCCATCTCATATAGCACTTTGGCTACACCGATCGCTGTTGTTGTCTTTCCGCTTCCTCCGGTAATACCGGTTACTTTTATAAGCTTAGAATCATTGAGTCCGTCTGACCTGATGTATTCAATCGGTATGCTTCTAAGTACCGCTTGTCCGCCACCGTATTTATAGATAAAGCCTTCTGTGTTGTCGTTTCTTTCCGTGATTATCAATCTGGTATCGGCTTTTATCTTTCCGGTATACTCGATACATTTTTCATCTACTATAAGAAGATTTACTTTATAATCATAGTTTGCAAACTCAGAGAGAAACTTCATATCCGATATTATGGATATATCTACTTTCCCGGATAATCCTCCGGCCATTGCGCCCTCGATTATATTCACATATTCTTCATCAAGTGATATCAACAACAACTTCATACTTCTCTATCCTTATTAAATCGCTTTACTACCGGCGAAATCAATATTCAAAATGAACCGTGAAAGCTATGTCTGCTATTTTCAAAGTATCGTTATCATTTACATCTTGGTAATCATCTGTCGATACTCTTTCCCCGTTAAGCCAAGTTCCGTTTGTACTTCCAAGGTCTTTTAACTTAATCTGTCCATCGCGTTTTTCTAATATGCAATGTCTACGACTTATTGCCTGACTGATATTTACTATTCCGTCACAGCTATTGTCTTTTCCTATTACAAAATCATCAATCGTATCTACAAAGGTAAAATGTCCGCCATTCGATGAATATTCAAGTACGACATTCTGGACGTTTTTGTTTGTTGTTCGCTTATCTCTTGTATAGGTATAGCTGTCTGCCAGTCTTTCGATAAGCTTCTGGGTCTCTCTATATCTGTCAAGAACCTCCGACATCTCTGATATTCTCACGCATTCAGTCATTATTCTGCTTACATCGGGATCATCAATTATTCCTTTGCTCACATCAAAAAACAAAGCTAAAAGTAATTCGGTCCACTCTATTTTTGCTGTGTTAACGTCATTAAAAACTCTGGGGACAACAGCAAACTTTACTGTATCTGTGTTCTGATCCAAATAAATATGTTCTTTACTTAAATCTATATACTCTAGATCCCAGAATGGACTTCTTTTAACAATACTTATTACATGAATTAGTGATTCAAATACTTCTTTTCTCATGTAATTAGAAATGTCCTTTTTTAATGCAAGGTAACTCCCCATTCCATCTACAATATAGACAATTCTATCTTTTCCATTTCTTGTGATCATTCTTGCTTTTAGCAAAACATCTTCGTTGGCCTCAATGAGTGTTTTTACTGCAAGCAATGAGTATTTTTCATCACTATCTGGCGTATATGCTATATGCGACTGAAATTGTTCTGTTACCATTCTTGTTCCCCATTATCACTTCCTGAATTCAAATTCCTCATCAGCAAGTTTTACTATGTCTCCATCATTTAACTGCTGTGGTGTTCCATTATTTAACTTAGTTCCATTAAGGAATGTTCCATTTGTTGATCCAAGATCCTCAACATAAACTGTGCCGCCGGATGTCTTTATAGCGGCATGCTGCCTGCTTATCGCTCCGTTATTTTTTACACAGTAATCAACGTGAGCCGAATCTTTTCCTATTACAAATCTATTCTTGTTGATTATTATGTTTTCACCATATGATTTCCGGACCATCGTACCGTATATTCCTTGCGATACAGAACTTGTTCCGCCGGACAGCACAGATGTTTCACCAGATCCCGAAGTACTTAATACACTTGTTCCTTCCGCCGCATCTGATGTCTTTTTCTCAATTTTCTCAGATTTAGCATTGGTTCTCCTATTATCAAATTCTTCTGGAGTTATCTGTTTCTCTTTTTCCTCTTTTTTGATTCTTCTGCGTTCTTTGAATGACGGCTTGTTTGAGTTCTTTTTAAACAACAGCATCACTGCAACCAGTACAAATGCCACAAGTATAAACAGAATAACTATAATTCCCACAAGCCATCCGGGAACTGTTGCCGGCACATATTCAGGTTCAACAGGAATATTCGACATAGCCTTTGACGCCGCGTCTTTTTCCTTCTCTTCTTCAATTCTTTTCTTCTCTTCAACTGAGATCTTATCGTATTCTAAGCCTAACCCATCTAGAATCTTAACTATAGAATTGGAGCTGACAGCGTAGTAATATGTACCTTCTGTCTTATGGCTATTAATGCCTATCATCTCTCCGTTTTCTGTTATAAGTGGTCCGCCGTTATTGTTGGCTGAAATAGCAGCATTGTGCTCTATCCACTCAACATCACCTTCATTAACTATGTTAGATATTTTTCCTGATGTTCTGTTAACTCTATCATTTGGATAGTATGTTTCATTTTTTCCAAATTCTATTGCATCAGGAAATCCATAAGCATATACTTCTCCAACCCCCGGAAGATCCCTTCCGTTTTCAGAAAAGAGAATTTTCATGGGTTTTCTCTGGTTTAACACCTGGGACAATTTGAATACCGCCAGATCAAGTTCTTCACTGCTATTAAGAATCTCGGCTCCGAATACCATATCATTCTGTACAACTACTTCATAGCTAAGCTTTTGATTATCCCATTCATCCTTTTTTATCTTTAGTGATTTAAATGTCGAATTTTTTAATTCCTTCGACGGAGTAACTGCATTAAGTCCTGTAATTACATATTCTGTTCCATCAGCTTTTCCTATAAGAGTTCCCGGTGTACCCTTTATTATGTGTTTTTTATCATCTTTATCTGTTAACACACAATTTATCTGTACTACGCTACTCTTCGCTACTTCGAGCCTCTCTTCAAGACTTAGTTCTTTCTCTTCTTCTGACGCCGCTTCGGAAGATTCATCGGAAGCCTCGCTGGAAGTACTTGATTCCTCAGAACTTACCATACTTCCCGCATCCATGGTTTCTTCAATTTTTTCATTTTCAAGTTCTGAAGCATATGCCGCATTACATGGCGAACTAGCTACAAAAATTGAAAGCAATAAACCTGTAAGAAATAGCTTCCTCTTTTTCATGTTTTTTACTCCGTCAATTTTTTCTTCTATCTTTGCTGCGCGCCTGCTTATCCTGCAGTTATTAAGGATTCACCGACATGCGCTTTTCTTACTGCCTTATACTATTAACACAATTTGTTTTTCTATTATGTTGCGCTTTGTTTCAAAAAATTTGAATTTCTTTTAATTGCTATTTATTTAATCTTTCTTCTGTAAAGCAATACGCCTGCTCCACCAACTGAAACTACAGATGCACCTGCAAGGATAATGAACAATACTCTCTGCATTACGAAAGGTGAATTGCCCTGTGTATTTTGTCCAAGTCCATCGTTGGGATCAGGACTCTTGACATCTGTCTTTGTAGATACCAGAACACCTGAGATTACAGAGATTTCTCTGTTACCTGCAAGGTCCTCGGCAATCATTGTGATGGTGTATGCATCGTCTGACTCAGGAAGAGTGAGGCTCATATCTTCGCCTTTCTCAATAGCGTCCTGATCGTATGTCTTTACCGCCTTGCCGTCTACGTATACTACAAACTTGTCGATTGCCATGTTGTCGCTGACATCGTAGTTAAAGCTGTGTGATGTCTCTTTGTATACTTCGTTTTCTTTAATTCCGGCTGTAACGATACTTGGAGCAGTCATGTCAACTGCAAATGTTACTTCTGCATCTCTTGACTTATTATCCTGTATGTTAGTCGCTTTATCTTCGGTATAAATTGACACTGAGTAACGGCCATCCCTCTTAAAGTTTTTGTTATATACCGTATACTCGTATGTCTTCCAGGAAGTATCATCTCCCTGCTGGTTTACTCCGTAGCCATCACCATTTTTAAGCTTAGTTAAGTCACCATCGCGAGTGTAGGAAACGTCCTTTTTGGTGATAGTATCAATGTTGATTTCTGTGACTTTGACGTCTTTAGGCTCGTTTGTATAGTATTTATCATTAAGCGCCTTTGTAAGGTCTCCAACTACAAAAACCGATCCGTGTCGATTAACAGAGAATATGAGCTGTTCATTTGACTCGTTTCCCGCCTTATCACGGACTTTGGCTTCCATGATGTATAAGTCGTCCATAGACTTATCATGTGCGAAGTCACTATAACTTACCACGAAACCATCCTCAGTCTGAGAAATGCTGTTTCCAACTGTTACGATTCCGTTGTTTGAGCCTCTTAAAGTTACGCTGGAAGCATCAATGTCAATGTACTTATCTCCGTATTTTACGGTAGGTGCAACTTCTGCGTTGTTTGCCGAGTAGTTTTCTACACCTGAGAAAGTAACTTCAGGCGCGGTCTTGTCTATGATGAATACATCCGAAATGTAGTTCTCTGCTTTGTTACCTGCAAGGTCGGTACAGTTAACCACGTAGCCGTATGTTCCGTCCTCATCAAAGGTAATGCGTGCAATGTTCTGATCGTCTGATGAGCTAAAGCCGCCTACTGCAGGAAGTGCTCCGCCTTCATTAAGAGGCTGTGCAGTAATCTCAACGAGTTTGTCGTCAAAAGAGATCTCTTTAATATTTACAGAAGCTATTCTGGTATCTTTGTAGAAGTTTCCGTTGGATGCCTCTGCTGCATTATAATTTACCTGTATTTCAGGCGCTGTCTTGTCTATGACAAATTCAGGTTCAGATTGTTTCTCTGACTGGTTGTGAGCCTTATCCTCACTCTGACAAGAGATTTCATACTGTCCGTCTTTTTCAAAAGTAACGGTACATTTATAAGTAAATGCGCCCTCCTGTGTCCATCCGCTTATATCAGCTGTTCCGTATTTCTCCTGTACCTGAAGTCCTGCTGTCTCTTCGTTGAACGTGTAGTCAACTACTGTTACGGTTGCCGTCCTAGTTGCGTTGTAATACTTTTCGTTCATAGGATCATTATTATCAAAAGAAATGGTTACTTCAGGCTTTGTCGAGTCTACTGTAAACTTAGCGCCTTCTTTCTCTGAATGGTTTCCTGACATATCGATAGCTTCTACGATTACCTTGTACTCACCGTCACCATCTGTAGTAAATGAATATGTGTGCTCGCTATCTCCGAGGTCACCACTAAAATCTGTAAATGGTCCGTATGTGGTCTGAGCTCCACTCTGGTCAGTTTTCTGAATAGTTACCTTAGACGCACTTCTATCAAGCCATTTATCTGTTACCTTAACTGTTGCAGTAATATTGTTGTTGTAGAAAGAATCACCGCCTTCCGAAGGAGCATCCTTATCATAAGAGATCTCAACCTCCGGGTCTTTGTTATCAAGAATCAAATACTTATAGTATTCTGTTTTTTCATGAGGTTCAGGTGCTTTATCTTTTGCATAAGTCTTTATGATATATTCACCGTCATCACTTGTTCTGAACTTATATGTTGCATTGCCCTCGTCTTCCTCTTGAAGCTCTGGTGTAAGGTATGTATATCCGGCTTCTTTTCCCTCAATCGGTTCGAAATTGATTGATTCCTTATCAAGGTCTATATCATTTATAGAAACCGTGCCGCTTATCTCTCCGGAGTAGAATTTATAATCTCCCTCTTCCCTCTTTATACCTTCTGTTGAGTAATGGATTGATGGAGCCGCTTTGTCTAAAAAGTGAATATTTTCCTTTGACCCTTCACATTCCGCCACATTACCCGCCGCGTCAGAAATGCTTACAACTTTAATAACATACTTGTTTTCTTCTCCCTCTTCTACTTCAACAGGATGTCTGAAAATAATGTATTCATCGTTACTATCAGATTTATCTATATCATGAATGTTTAACTCGTATTCTTTAGGTTCTTCGTCATTTTTTTTCACGGTATAAGTAATAGAATAGAAACCACTTACCTCTTTTCCATCCTCTTCGTGATCACATTTCGCTGGAACCTTAATTAATATGTCGATATTATCATTATGGATGCTGTGCCCATGTTTCTTGCCTTTTTCTTCATACGCATCGCTTGGCTCGGTTTTTATTTCTCCAGCGGGCGCTGTGTTGTCAATCCAAGCTTCCTTAGTGTCAATCTCTTTGGCCTCTGTGTCTCCCCAGAACAGAATGCTGACTTTATATTCTGTCTTACCTTCAACATTGGGAACTGTTATATTCTGGTCAATTTCAAACTTTGCGTTTGTCAGTCGTGACTCAGCAGCCTTTTCACCTTCAATGCCGGTTACTATAATCTTTTGAATCTTTCTGGAAGTTCTTCCATCAATATTAATCAAAAGCTCTCCATCTTCTGCTGTTGAATGCCACTCTTCTTCCTTGGATCTGCCATTTCCTGTCTGGAGAGAAACTTCCAATTCGCGCTCTTCTCCTTGTTCATAATAGCAAAGTGCTTTTGTAGAAAAAGCAGAGTACTCTACCTTGTTTCCGCCGCGATCTTCAGCGACAACCTTCTCTATCTTATAGTTTCCATGATGCTCGGGAGTCCAAGTATAAGTATCTTCTGTTCCGAGGTTCATCTCGAATTCCTTTTCGCCCTCATCATACTCTGCAACTACATATACTGAATCTATTCCTTTATCATCGGTTACTTTTGCTGTTACACTAAGATTAGAACTTTCGGTTGAAAAAGCTGTAATACCGGTTTCAGCGCACTCATAAGTTGGTGTGCCTTCCGCTACAGTAACGCTCTCAATTACCGGATCGACTTCATCTATTTTCTTTACTGTTACCTTAATGGTGTAGTTGTTCTCTCCCTTTTGGAGGTCTTCAAATTCGCATACTATTTTTTCATATTCTGCGTTCGGATTATGCTCTACATTTGCGGCACCCTCACATGATACTGAGGAAACCTCATAGTCCTCGTCTATATCGTAATAGAAAGAAACTCCTGCAGAAACTTTATCGTCCTCTTTTTTTACATCAGTGGTAGAATATGTTTTTCCTCCCGGATAATACCTTTCATTATCCTTAGGCTCATATCTTCCCTCAAAGATTTTAAAACGAGAATCATCATTATTGGGGTCTGTGACATCAAAAGAGATGATGAGTTCTTCACTTTCCTCTTCTTCGCCTTCCTCGTCACCCTCTTCTCCTTCTTCACCGGTTCCGTTAAGTGTTGCTGTCACTCCCTTTGCATTTCTCATCTGAGGCATAAGCAGACCTTTAAAATCCTCAGGATTTATAGATGCTTCACCCTCAGGTAGTTCTCCTTCAGCGGGAGTTCCTTCAACAGGCGTTCCGTCATTTGAGGTTCCGATTTTGTCCTCTTCACCCGTCACTTGTTCGTTTGTATTCTGACCATCACCGGGGTTATTCTCAGACTTATCGTCATTATTATTTTCATTAACATTGGTATTATTATCGCCGACGTTCTGCTCATCTGTGTCGTCTTCATCATCCACCTCTTCTTCATGAGCATCTTCATTTTCATTCGGCTGTTCGGCAGGTTCTTCAACGCCAGGCTCGGCTTCACCGGCAACAACCGGCAGAACCTCTATACTACTGAATAATAAGACCGGTATTAGGAGAACCGGAAGAAGCCTCTTTAAAAGAGACCAAGATAAAATTCTTTTCATAGAATTATCCTCCAACAAAACTAACCAAAAACTTACATGTAACCTTATAGAACGCTGACCAGTTCCCCTCTAAACTTATCAGCTTATACACATTATAGACACTATTAACAACTATTGCAATATCTTTTAACAATTAAATTAAAAAATATCAATCTTTATCATAGGCTTGTAGCGATATTAATCTATTTTCAGAAAAAAATCTCTTTTTCGTCATTTGTTTTGAACTATTCTGATTAATATTGTAACTATTCTGACCTTTTTTCTTTTTGTGTCACGTCAAAGGTTCAGCGCCCTAATACAGGCATCTTTATGCGTGCTACGCGTTATGATCTCATTGTTGCAAGATACAAAAAAAGACCACAACTGTTAAAATACAGCTGTGGTCATGCTTTATGTTACGTCACAAACATTATTTGTCAAAATTATCTGGAACATGTGAGAACAAACCGCCGGATGTCGCGGGCTGCTTGGCGTTATCATCTTTATTATCGCCGCTCTTATCGCTACTGCTATCGCTTGTATCTTGGTTCTGCCCTTCCTTGGTGGAATCGTCAGAATCTTGACTATTAACAGCTTCAGCCGGCTTTTCCTGTTCCTTTTCTTCCTTATTTTTAATAGGAACATCCTCTCCAACAAGTGCTGATTCTGCTCTTGTTGCATAGAGTCTCTTGCGCTTATTCTCTTCCTGTTCTTCCTCTGTGGGCTCAGGAATGTTTTCTGCCTCGCGGTATATCTTCATAAATTCCTTACCGGTAATTGTCTCTTTTTCAATAAGGAATTGTGCGATCTTGTCCATTGTATCAAGATGCTCGCTAAGAATGCTCTTAGCTTTCTCATAGCACTGTGCAATGAGTGCCTTTACTTCTTCATCAATAAAGGTTGCTGTCTCATTACTGCACTGAAGGACTCTGTTGCCGTCTAGGTATCTGTTCTGGATTGATTCAAGCTGCATAAGTCCGAATCTCTCACTCATACCATAGAGGGTAATCATGCTTCTGGCGGTATTTGTAGCATCTTCTATATCTTGCATCGCGCCTGTTGTGACTGTGTTGAAAATGAGTTCCTCTGCGGCACGTCCGCCCATTGCTACAGTAATATCGTTCAAGAGCTCTTCCTTGGTCTTGAGGTGATTCTCATCTTCAGGAAGTTGAAGAACATATCCAAGTGAGCCTTTTGTTCTGGGAACAATGGTGATCTTCTGCACAGGTTCTGTGTTATTGATCACTGCGCTGACAAGTGCGTGTCCCACCTCGTGGTAGCTGACGCTCTTTCTTTCCTCTTTACTAAGTATTGAGCTCTTCTTTTCTTTACCGGCAATAACCTGCTCAAATGCCTCCATAAGGTCTTTCTGGTTAACTAGTTCTCTTCCGGCCTTAACAGCATTGATGGCTGCTTCGTTGATCATATTTGCAAGATCGGAACCAACTGCTCCGCCTGTTGCAAGTGCAAGTTCCTTAAGATCTACGGTTTCATCCATCTTGACGTCTTTGGAGTGTACCTTAAGTATCTCTTCTCTTCCCTTGAGATCAGGCCTGTCTACGATGATTCTTCTGTCGAATCGTCCGGGTCTAAGAAGCGCTTTATCAAGGATCTCAGGTCTGTTTGTTGCTCCAAGGATAAGCACACCCTTAGATGAATCGAATCCATCCATCTCAGAAAGGAGCTGGTTAAGTGTCTGCTCACGCTCCTCGTTACCGCCGCCGTACTTGCTGTCACGGCTACGTCCGATGGCGTCTATCTCATCTATAAATATGATACAAGGTGCATTTTTACTTGCTTCATTAAACAAATCTCTTACTCGGCTCGCTCCGACACCGACGTAGAGCTCGATGAAATCAGATCCCGCAAGTGAATAGAACGGAACATGTGCTTCTCCGGCAACCGCCTTAGCAAGAAGTGTCTTACCTGTTCCGGGAGGTCCTACAAGGAGTGCTCCTTTGGGGAGCTTAGCTCCGATCTTGACGTACTTGGAAGGGTTATGAAGGAAATCAACAACCTCTACCAGGGACTCTTTTGCCTCGTCCTCGCCTGCAACATCCTTAAATGTCACTCCGGTTTCTTTCTGTACATATACCTTGGCGTTGCTCTTACCCACGCTTAAGGGGCCGCCGCCTCTGCCCATTTTCCTGAATATCAGAGAAAGAAGGAACCACATAAGTAATATGGGCGCAATGTACTGTAATATAAAGGAAAGAATAAATCCGGAATTGTCAGGAACCTTACTGCTGACTTCTACTCCGGCCTTGAGCATTCTTTCTGTAAGAACACTGTCTTCCTCAGCCTTACCGGTGTAGTATGTGACGGTATTGTTGCCTGTCCAATAGGAATATCCCTTGCCCAGCTTATCTTCATCCTTGACTTCCTTGGGATAGATGTCTATCTTGTCATAGTCGATGACAATCTTCTCTACCTTGCCGGCATCAACCATGCTGATAAATTCGCTATAGGTAATCTCTTTATTGGTATTATCGGAGAATGCCCTTAGAAAGAAAGACATGAAAACCATTGTGACAAGTGCTGCCACCAACAGGAGGATGATGTTCTGCTTTCTTGGTGAATTGGATCCGCCTCCCAGCGGATTATTATTTCTTTGATTTTGATTGTTATCCATAGTAATTATTCCTTATATTAATATGCTATACTATGTATTGTATAGTGTACAATTTGATATTTCAATTGCAGATGCTAAAAGTTTTATTAAATAATTTGGATAAATATCTAGATTTTCACTCGCTAAAAATATATAATAATAACTTGTTTTTGTAGTTTAATTATTGTCTCGTCAAGAAATCAGGAGGATGTTTAAAGATGGCTGTAAAGTATATTTTTGTGACAGGTGGTGTCGTATCAGGACTCGGCAAGGGAATCACCGCTGCTTCACTGGGAAGACTGTTGAAGGCTCGCGGATACAAGGTTACCATGCAGAAGTTTGATCCCTACATCAATATCGATCCCGGAACGATGAACCCTGTTCAGCACGGTGAGGTTTTCGTAACTGAAGACGGCACTGAGACTGACCTTGACCTTGGTCACTATGAGAGATTTATTGACGAGAATCTTGATAAAAATTCTAACGTTACAACCGGTAAGATTTACTGGTCTGTTCTTCAGAAGGAGCGCCGCGGCGACTATGGCGGACGCACAGTACAGGTTATTCCTCACATCACAAATGAGATCAAGAGTAAGTTCTACAGGAACTTTACTGATGATGAGACACATATTGCCATCATAGAGGTGGGCGGAACAGTCGGTGATATCGAGAGTCAGCCTTTCCTTGAGGCAATCAGACAGTTCCAGCATGAGGTGGGTCGTGATAATGCGATGCTCATCCTTGTTTCACTTATTCCTTACCTCAGAGTTTCTCAGGAGATCAAGACTAAGCCCACACAGTCTGCAGTTAAGACTATGCAGGGAATGGGTCTTCAGCCCGATGTTATTGTTTGCCGTTCAGAGATTGCTCTTGACCAGGATACCAAGGACAAGATCGCTCTTTTCTGTAATGTGCCCAGCAACCACGTTCTTCAGAACCTTGATCTTGAGTACCTCTACGAAGCTCCTCTTGCAATGGAAAAAGAGCATTTGGCTCATGTTGCATGTGAGTGCTTAAAGCTCGATTGTCCTGAGCCCGATCTTACAGATTGGAAAGCTATGGTTGACACTCTTTATTCTCTCAGCCATGAGGTCAAGATTGCTCTTGTAGGTAAGTACACTCAGCTTCATGATGCATATATCAGTGTTGTTGAAGCTCTTAAGCACGGCGGTATTTCCAATCAGGCTGCTGTTGATATTAAATGGGTTGATTCAGAAGAAGTTACAGAGGACAATGTTGCATCTATTCTTTCTGATGTTGACGGTATCCTTGTTCCCGGTGGTTTCGGCGATCGTGGTATTGAGGGTATGATCCACGCGATCAAGTATGCTCGTGAGAACAATGTTCCTTACCTTGGTCTTTGCCTTGGTATGCAGCTTGCTATTATTGAATTTGCCAGAAATGTTATTGGTTACAAGGATGCTCATTCAATTGAGTTTGATCCCAACACAACACATCCTATGATAGCTCTTTTGCCTGACCAGAATGGTGTTGAGGATATCGGCGGAACACTTCGTCTTGGATCTTATCCTTGCGTTCTTGATAAGGATTCTAAGGCGTACAAGCTCTTTGGTTCTACTGATATCACTGAGCGTCATCGTCATAGATATGAGGTTAACAACGATTACAGAAACGTACTTGTTTCCAATGGTATGAAGCTCTGTGGTATGTCACCTGATGGTAGGATTGTTGAGATGATCGAGCTTCCTTCCAACAGTTTCCACATGGCTACACAGGCTCATCCGGAGCTTAAGTCTCGTCCCAACAGGCCTCATCCTCTTTTCTCAGGATTTGTTAAGGCTTCTCTTGAGCACGAGAAGAGCCGCAAATAATATTCCATATCGGATAATAATTTCTTATGATATATAAAATCAGAGCAGCCAACGCTTCATTCATGTCGTCAGCTGCTCTTTTTATATGGCGCACCAAGTGGTAGGTGCTTTCATATTTCTATTTTTCTTTTTAATGCTATTCTTGGCGTTATCCCTTAACGGATCCCGCTGTAATTCCCGCTACAAAGTATTTCTGTAAGGAGAGGAATACTACGAGGACAGGAATCAATGACAATACCGAAGCCGCCATAATCAGTCCGTACTCGGCCGAGTATTGTGATATGAACATTTTGAGTCCTATCTGCAGTGTCTTCTTTGATTCAGTCGTAAGGTAAATGAGAGGTCCCAGGAAATCATTCCAGGTGTTTACGAACGTGAATATTATAAGTGTAGATATGGCAGGCTTAGAGAGGGGAAGCATTATCTTTAGGTAGATTCCGTACTCCGTCATTCCGTCTATTCTCGCCGCTTCGCAGAGTGAATCTGATATTCCTTCATAGAACTGTCTCATAAGGAATACTCCGAATGCGGAGAATGCCTGCAATATGATTATGGCAAGGTGGGTATCCGCAAGTCCCAGCTTTCTCATGAACATAAACTGGGGAACCATGTACACCTGCCAAGGCACTGCTATTGTTGCGATGTATGCAAGGAAGAGTATGTTTCTTCCTTTAAACTGTAATTTTGCAAAAGCATATGCTGCAAAGCTTGAAGTAAATAACTGTAAGCAGGTTACTATGAGTGTTAGCTTTACCGTGTTGAGCGTAAATTTGGAAAGAGGTATCTTGGTCCAAATATCCACATAATTCTTCCATCTGGGCTCCGTGGGAATCCACTGGAAAGGAATCACGAATACATCCTTATTGAACTTAAGGGATGCTGATATCATCCACGCAAATGGCACGAGCATCATGAGCGCCAGAAAGATAAGAATCGCATACACCAAGCCGTTTTTAATTATTCTGTTTGTCTTTTTGCTTTCCAATCGTCCATCCTCCCGTCAATCATTTGCGTAGTTCTTTTCACCCCTAAACTGGATGATAGTGATAGCAAGAACTATGGCAAAGAGTACAAGTGCAGCCGCGGAGGCTTTACCAAGTTTCCAATTTCGGAAAGCTTCTTCGTAGATGTAGTATACAAGCACCATGGCGCTCTTTCCAACCACACCGTTGGAACCGCCGGCAAGCATGTAGACGATGTCGTACACCTTGAAGCAGTTGATAGTCAGCATGATACTGACGAAAAATGTGGTCGGCTTTAGCTGCGGAATCGTGATGTGAACAAACTGCTTCCACGCCCCTGCTCCGTCAAGTGATGCCGCTTCGTAGAGATCTTCACTGATCCCCTGTAATCCCGCAAGATATATCACCATGTAATATCCCATGTTTTTCCATACAGAAAACATGATGATGGTGAGCATAACCGTGCCGGATGATGCAGCCCACTTTAGTGGCTGAGCATGAAATACATTCATGAGCAGCTGGTTCATGATTCCGCCCTTAGCCGGTGTAAAGAGCATGTTCCACACTGCTGCAACTGCTACAAGTGATGCAACATAAGGGAAGAATATAACTGTTCTAAAGAAGTTTCTTCCTTTTATCTTCTGATTGAGCAGAATCGCAAGTCCCAGGGCTATTATCAGGGTGAAGGGAACAGTAAATAAACTGTACACTATCGTGTTAACCAGGGATGATGTGAATCTGTCTTCTTTGAATAGCTCTATAAAATTGCCAATGCCCACAAACTTCATGGGGTTGTTGCCATCCCACTCTGCAAAAGCCATTACAAGTGCAAGTATAATGGGCCCCAGAGTGAATATGGCAAATCCCAAAAAGTTAGGCGCTATAAATGAATAAGCAACAAGGTTTCTTTTAAACTGCCTTTTTCTCATAGTTGTAATTCAAGTGCCTTCCTACTGCTTGTTTACTGTCCGATGATTGCCTGAACGCCTTCGTTCATAGCTGCGATGGCATCATCAACACTGATTTCTTCGTTCATGATAAGGTCGTGCTGTTCGTTAAGAACTGCCTCAATCTCAGATGACTTGTCATTTGCAGGCATCTCAAGATATGTATGGCTTGTTACAAGTGCTTCCTTTGAAGCCTCGTCTGTAGGGAATCCTTCCATTCCTGCAATAAGGTCTACGATCTTGTCGTTGGTCATTGCAGGGATGTTACCTGTTGAAGCCATAACTTCCGCGCCCTTTTCTCCGCTTACGAACTTAACGAAGTCCCAAGCTACGTCTTTGTTAGGTGCTGTTGTAGGGATTGCAAGTGCTGTAATAGTAGAAAGTGTTGATCCGGGCTCTACGCCTTCTGCATGAGGATACTTAACCATTCCCCAGTTTGTGCAGTCTGTGTATTCGCCTTCTTTGATCTTACTTATAAGAGTTGCGATGAACCATGATCCCATGTTCATTGTAGCTACATTACCCTGCGCAAATGCTGCTGAGTAGTGAAGTCCCTGGGTCTTAAGAGTTGCATAGTCCATGCAAACGCCGTCTTTTTGCTGAGCAAGTACCATCTCATAGTAAGGCTTTGTGAACTCATACTTGCCGTCTACGATTGTGTTCTTTCCATCAAGGATACCATCGAGCTGGATGGTTGATCTCCATGTGTGATAGTGTGAGCCATATACTTCTGCTCCGGGTGTTGTATCTGTAACCTTTCTGCAGAGTTCATCATACTGTTTCCAAGTCATATCGTTTGTAGGGTAGTCAACGCCTGCCTTATCAAAGATATCCTTGTTGTAATAAACCACCCAGATATCTGAACGGAAAGGAAGCTCGTAGAGCTGTCCGTCAATAGTTACCTGGTCTGTTACTCCGTTATAAAGTGAAAGGTCAATTCCGTCATTTTTGATAAGATCTCCAAGGGGCTCAAGAACTCCCTTGTTTACAAGTGTCACATAGCCGGGAACATCCTTAACTGTTACAACATCAAAGTCTGAACCTGAGCCTGAAAGCTGTGTTCCGAGAACTGTGCTGTAATCTGTTGATCCAAGGTCTACCATCTCGATAGTTACATTGGGATGCTCTGCTGTGTAAGCATCGATAAGCGGCTGGTAGTACACTGTGCTTGACACATCCCAAAGAGCCCACTTAAGTGTAACAGGTGCCTCGTCAGTTGCGCCCTGCGCGTCATCTTTCTGCTCCTGTCCTGCATCAGCAGTCTGGGTCTGTGCCTCTGCTTTGTTTGATGTAGAAGCTGCATTTCCGCATCCTGTTATGCCGGCTATTACCAATGAAACAGCAAGCAATGAACTTAAAATTCTTTTTCTCATGTATTGCCTCCCTTTTTAATATATGTCATACCCCATGTATGACACCTTCTTGTAATTGATATTTTATCCGCATGACAGAATGATAAGAATGCAATATTTTATTTTCTTTTTTGCCAAAAAATATACTATTTTATCTAAAATATGCTTTTTTTACATATTACTTTTACTCTGTATGTATTCACGCGGACTGTGACCGTCTACTTTTTTGAATACTTTGGAAAAATAGTATGCAGACTCAAATCCAAGTGCATCGGCAACTTCGTATATTTTCATATCTCCAGAAAGGAGCATTTCTTTGGCTTTTTCAATCTTCTTGGTATAAACATATTCAGAAAAACCGGTCTCCGTCGTCTTCTTAAAAAGAACTGACAGATAAGCTGCCGAAAGGCCAAAGACTTCCGCAACTTCATTAAGCTGTACTTTGCCGTTAAGATTGTTGTCAATGTATTCCTGAATTGTCTGGATGAGCTTGTCTTTACCGGATCTTCTGTTACTTCCAACGATATGGCTAAAAAGTCTTATTGGCTTTTCAGCATCTGCTGCCGCCTGCGCAGTTTTGGATTCGTCAAAAGATACAGCTATATCCTCAGGGGTTGTAACTGTCGAACCAACTCCAAAAGTCAAAGTTGTCTTGAAATATCCCGATATCATTGTCCTTGCTGTCTCAAGGGACTCTGTTATCTTGTCCATTGTCCCCGCAACAGGAACATCTTCTGAGAAAAAGAAGACAACAGCAAAGTGTTTAAGATCAATTGAAACCACCTGACAAGGTATGTGTTTGGATATGATCTCTTTTGCCATATTAATGCTTGAAGTATAGACATCCAGAGCGTCTTTGGCTCCCGCTGCATCCTTGTCTCCATCTATCTCTCCGTAAACAACGATATATCTATTGTATTCAAGGCTGATATCCAGTTCCTTAGCCTCTTTTACAATCTGCTCTTTGCTTGTTATCAGGTGATTTAGAAGTTTCAACATGAATTTCTGTCTGAGGTCTTCAAGAGATGACCTGGTGTTTGTCTCAGCTCTTTTTACCTGGGGCGTAGCTCCTTCGATTCTTTTGATCGCTTTGGCTATAGCAGCGTCCAGCGTCTCAGAGTTAAGCTCGATTTTGACGAGATAATCCACCGCGTCCCCAACCAGTGCCTGGCGCGCCATCTCAAATTCTTCATAAGCAGTAAGTATTATGAATGCAGGAACATTTCCGAATTGCTCATTTGATCTTTTGAGCAGCTCAAGTCCAGTCATTACAGGCATTCTTATGTCCGCAATAACTATCTCGGGCCTTTCTTTTTCGATGATGTCCCATGCTTCTTTGCCGTTTGATGCAGTCCCTATAATCTCAATATCATCAGCATGCTCTTTGGCAAGCATTGTCTTGAGTCCGATCTGCACAAGGGGCTCATCGTCAACTATCAACAGTCTGTACATACTTTCTCCTTACTGTTCCTTAGGTTCCTGCTCATAGGGAAGTACAAATCTCATGGTCGTGTACTCTCCCGGAACACTGGTTATCTCTATTCCGTACTCTTCACCAAATGTATATTTTATCCTCTGGTTTACATTACATATGCCGATCTGCTTGAAAAATTCCGTTGTGGTGGAGCTGTCTCCATTAAGGACTGCTTCTATTGCCTCCGGGGTCATTCCCACTCCATTGTCGGTTACATCTATATAAATGTAATCGTTTTGTCTGTAGGTGTGAACCACGATGTTTCCTGTGCTTCCCTTTGGCTCAATCCCATGAAATATCGCGTTTTCAACTATGGGCTGAAGCGAGAATCTATTTATCTTCTTATCGAGAAGCGATTCATCTTCTGTCTCATACTCCATGGTTATTGTGCCGCCGTATCTGTATTTCATAATGGTAAAATAGTCATCTACCAGCGCAAACTCTTCTCTGATCGTAATAAGATTTTCCGTGCTCTTGGCTATATTCTTCATGAGCCTTGAAAGAGCTGTGGACATATCTGCTATTCCATCAGATCCTTGGATAGTCGCCATCCACTTTATGGTATTTAAGGTGTTATAAAGAAAATGTGGATTGATCTGAGACTGAAGCATTCTGTATTCCAGATCCTGCTTGGCTTTTTCATCCAGAATTCTCTTTTCCATAAGAGCTGACACGTTGCCCGCCAGATTGTTGATTCCGCTTCCTATATCGCCCAGCTCGTTGTCCCACTCTATCTTTTCATCTCTGGAAAAATCTCCCGCTCCGATGATATCAAGTCTGTCTATTATACGGGATACGGGCTTTGTTATGGATCTGTGCAGCAAAATTGTCAGTAGTACACCTGCCAACAATATCACAATAAAGATCATGAATATCAAAAGGCCGTAGAATTTCATCCTGCTCTTAAGTGCTGCTGCGGATGGAAGGTAGGATATGGTCCACCCCGAATTTGGAAGCATGTATGATATTACTTGGCCTTCCATATTGGTTTTTATCAGGTTCTTGCCGTCAAATTTGTATGTATATCCGGGGCTGAAGGTGATAAAAAGAGCTGCATCTTCTTCCAGGTAAAATGTCTCCATCTTGGAAATAATGCGGCTTACAGGTATGTCCATATAAACCCATCCTATATTCTTTGATGATGATGGACTTGGAATACCTCGAAGAATCGGGATTACCAGATCATTTGATGTTCTCATTAAGGGATTAGGCGTTGGTCCTATCCATTTGTATCCGGGAGATTCTATGAGCTCATCAAAATATGGCGCTGCCATCACTTTATGACTGATATCTACTACCGTTTGGGCATCTCCCCCTGAAAGAGCCTGTAAATACTGGCCCCCGTCAGGTGTAGATATCAAGATCCTATTGACGATGTCTCTTATTCCCACAATATTATATTCGTTGTTTAAGTGATTCCATGTTGAAAGAGAGAGTTTACGAGCTGACTGCGCATTCATCTCGTAGAACTCATCTATATGCTGAAGATAGTTCCCAAGGGTTCCGTCAAGACGGATCCAATTGGTGAAGGTCATTGCAATCCTAACCTCATCATCAATCTCGTTGCCTAGGAGCTGTATATTGGTCATGGCCGCCTGTTGCTGATTCTTTTTAAGATATTGCAAAGAAAGGCTGAAACTTGTTGCAGCAACAGCTAATGCCAGAATCAGCGCAAAACCAAGCGCCCACAGTATTATTTTATTTCTTAATGTGTGTTTTTTCGTGCGCATATAAGCATTATAGCACCTTTATACTATACCGGCGCGCTTTTAAAGGCGCCCCTTTACTCTGTTTCTTCTGATGCATTAATAGCAAGTTTTATCGCCCCCATGATTCCCTGATCTCCGGAGAGCGAAGCAGGAACAATGTAATTATCTATATCCTGCAATTCCTTGGTGTTGATATAGCCTGCCATAAGCTCAAGGGTTTTCTTCCTGATAAGCGGAAAGAGCTGTTCCTGGTTCATGACGCCGCCTCCAAGGATGATTATCTCCGGGCTTAGGGTTACAATAAAATCGCAAAGAGCCTGCGCAATGTAGTAGCTCTCAAGCTCCCAAACTTCCTGTTTATCTGCAAGTTCAGCTGCTTTTTGGCCCCAACGTTCTTCTATTGCAGGGCCTGCCGCCATTCCTTCAAGGCAAGTTCCGTGATAGGGGCATTTTCCTTTGTAAGTGTCTCCTGCTGCCGGTTGCATCCTTACATGACCGAGCTCCGGATGTAACATTCCGTGAAGGAGCTTTCCGTTTGTCATTACTCCTCCGCCAATTCCTGTACCTATTGTCATATATAGCGCATTGGTCTTATCTTTTGCACATCCCCAGGTTATCTCTCCAAGCAAAGACCCGTTTACATCTGTATCAAAACCAATAGGAACACCTAGCTCTTTTTTGAATGTTCCTACTATATCGTAATTTCTCCACTCAAGTTTAGGCGTGGATGTGATATATCCGTATGTCTGTGAATCTCTATTCAAATCTATGGGGCCAAAGCACCCTATTCCAAGTGCCTTAATATCTTTTCCCCTAAAAAAATCTATCATTCCCGGGATAGTATCTTCCGGGCTTTTTGTCGGTAGCGTAAGTCTTTCAAGTATCTCTCCGTTCTCGTTTCCGATGACGCAGATCATCTTGGTTCCGCCCGCTTCTATTCCTCCGTATAACATATGCTTACCCCTTTTTTTCTTATATTATAGCAAGTTCTCTGCTCTTGGGATATGTACTAAATTCGAAATGACCTCATTAAGTACATCCCCATGGCTCAAAAAACGGCGCCGAGATTTCTCTCGACGCCGTGTATATCTTTATTGTAGCTTCAAACTTCAGATTAAAGCTGAGGGCCTGCAGCAACAAGTGCCTTGCCGTCTGCGTTTCCTTCGTACTTCTTGAAGTTCTTGTTGAATCTCTGTGCAAGATCCTTAGCCTTAGCTTCCCACTCAGAAGCATCAGCGTATGTATCTCTGGGATCAAGGATTGCAGGATCAACTCCGGGAAGTGATGTAGGAACTTCGAAATCGAAGATCGGGATCTTCTTAGTCTCAGCCTTGTTAACATCACCGTTAAGGATAGCATCGATGATTCCACGAGTATCCTTGATGGAGATTCTCTTACCTGTTCCGTTCCATCCTGTGTTTACGAGGTAAGCCTTAGCTCCGCTCTTCTGCATCTTCTTAACGAGCTCCTGAGCGTACTTTGTAGGATGAAGCTCAAGGAATGCCTGTCCGAAGCAAGCTGAGAATGTAGGTGTAGGCTCTGTGATTCCTCTCTCTGTTCCAGCAAGCTTAGCTGTGAATCCTGAAAGGAAGTAGTACTGAGTCTGCTCAGGTGTAAGGATTGATACAGGAGGAAGTACTCCGAAAGCGTCAGCTGAAAGGAAGATAACGTTCTTCGCATCAGGACCTGCAGAGATCTTGTTAACCTTCTGTACGATGTTGTCGATGTGGTTGATAGGATAAGATACACGAGTATTCTCTGTAACGCTCTTATCATCGAAATCAATCTTGCCGTTAGCATCAACTGTTACGTTCTCAAGAAGAGCATCTCTCTTAATTGCGTTGTAGATATCAGGCTCAGACTCTTTATCAAGGCCGATAACCTTAGCGTAGCATCCACCCTCAAAGTTGAATACTCCGTTGTCATCCCAACCGTGCTCGTCATCACCGATGAGGAGTCTCTTAGGATCTGTTGAAAGAGTTGTCTTACCTGTTCCTGAAAGACCGAAGAAGATAGCTGTGTTCTTACCTTCCATATCTGTGTTAGCTGAGCAGTGCATAGAAGCCATGCCCTTAAGAGGAAGGTAGTAGTTCATCATAGAGAACATACCCTTCTTCATCTCTCCGCCGTACCATGTGTTGATGATAACCTGCTCACGGCTTGTGATATTGAATGCTACACATGTCTCTGAGTTAAGGCCAAGTGCCTTGTAATCCTCAACCTTAGCAAGTGAAGCGTTGTAAACTACGAAGTCAGGCTTGAAGTCTGCAAGCTCTGCATCTGTAGGCTGGATGAACATGTTCTTAATGAAGTGAGCCTGCCAAGCAACCTCAACGATGAAACGAACTGCCATACGAGAATCCTTGTTAGCACCGCAGAATGCGTCAACAACGAAGAGTCTCTTGTTGCAAAGCTCGTTCTTAGCGATCTCCTTAACCTTGTTCCATGTATCCTCTGTCATAGGATGGTTGTCGTTAGGATACTCCTCTGTTGTCCACCATACAGTGTCCTTAGAGTTCTCATCCACAACGATGTACTTGTCTTTAGGAGAACGTCCTGTGTAGATACCTGTCATAACGTTAACAGCACCAAGCTCTGTGTCCTGTCCTTTCTCATAACCGGTAAGTTCGGGCTTCTTCTCCTCTTCATACAACATCTCATATGAAGGATTATGAACTATCTCAGTTGTTCCTGTGATGCCATACTGACTTAAATTGATTTCTGCCATCTGATTCGACCTCTTTTCTTTATAATATTATTTTTGGTATAAAAAACCAAAATTTGCGACCGTTACTTCATTTATACTACAAAGTCAAGTTTTTATCAAGCGAATACTTCTTACTGATTATCTAGCAAAGCCTGATAAATTTCACGTTTTCCGACTCCTCTGTCCGCAGCAACTTTTTTCATTGCATCTTTATGTGATACGCCTGCATCCTCGTAGTATTTCATGTGCTCCTCTATACTCATCTCCTGCCAGGACTTTCTCTTTTCCTCATCCTGTTCTTCCAGGCTCTTTCCCTCCAGAACAAGCACATACTCGCCTCTTGGATCATTATCCTTGTAAAAAGAGATTGCTTCAAGCAAAGTGGTGGGAGTTATTTCCTCAAATTTCTTGGTAAGCTCTCTGCACAGAGTAATCTTCCTGTCCCCAAGGGTTTCGTACAGATCATCAAGAACTGCCTTAAGATGGTGAGGCGCTTCATATAATATGATAGTTCTGCTCTCATCCTTGAGGTCTTCGAGGATTCTTTTCCTTGCTTTCTTATCATCAAGTGAAGGAAGAAAGCCTTCAAAGCAAAATCTCCTTGTAGATAATCCGGAAAGCGTAAGCGCAGTAATACAAGCCGCCGGCCCCGGAAGTGATGTAACTTTAATCCCCGCCTTGTGGCACTCTCTTACCAGAACTTCTCCGGGATCGGATATTGCCGGTGTTCCCGCGTCTGTAATAAGAGCAACGTTCTGCCCTTGCTGCATTTTTTCTATAAGATAAAGAGCTTTATCGTATTTGTTGTACTCGTGATAGCTTGTCATCTCCGTGTGAATGTCGAAGTGATTTAGGAGCTTAATGCTGTTCCTTGTATCCTCTGCTGCTATCAGATCAACGCTTTTAAGTGTCTCAAGCACCCTAAAGGTCATATCATCAAGATTTCCTATTGGGGTTGCGCACAAATATAACATTCCCTGCATATTTAATACCCGTATATATCGTATATTTCCTTTGTGTATTTGCCCGGAGCTTCGTATATAATAAGCGGTTTCTCCACTGTAAGTCTGGATCTTCCACCTCTGGCTCCCTCTATCAGAACCATATTGGGTTCCTTGTCCGCATAAGGATAAACCAGCTGCATTCTCTTGGGCTCAACCTTGTAGTCATGCATCATTACCATAATCTCCGCAAGTCTGAAAGGTCTGTGCACCATGTAGAATTTACCGCCGGGCTTTAAGCACCTGGCTGCTGCCTTTACAACATCCTCAAGGTCACACAGCACCTCGTGTCTTGCTATTGCCTTAGGCGCATCCGGGTTTTTAAGCCCATGTCCTCCTATCATATAAGGCGGATTACTTGTAACAACATCAAAGGAGGCAGCATCAAATATATGCTCTGCCTCCTTAATATCACCTTGAACTATTTTAACGCGCTCCCGGAGGTCATTTAGGATAACACTACGATTGGCCATGTCAGCACTCTCGGGCTGTATCTCCAGTCCGATAAGCTCTGAAGCCTCTGTTTTTGCTGCCATTAGTATGGGTATAATCCCTGTTCCTGTTCCGAGATCCAAAACCCTGGCACCTTCCTGTGCCGCAGCAAATCCGGACAAAAGAACTGCATCCATGCCGAAGCAGAATCTTTCCGGGTCCTGTATAATCCTATAGTTGTTCCTCTGGAGGTCATCCAGTCTTTCACCGGGTTTAAGATCAATTGTCCCCAAGCTTTGACTTTCCTTCCTGTTTCTCAATCTTCTCAAGCTTCTCCAGCTCTTTGATCTCTTCTTCGTCTTGAGAATTTTTCTTGTTATTGTTGTTCTTTTTCTTAGGTTTTTTCTTAATATTGGTTATCTCATCGAGCTTGTACTCGTGTACTTCCTTCTCATCATCAATGTCCACAAGGATCTTGATGGTCTGGCGAAGAATATTAACACTTGAAACCTCGCCTTCAAGTCCGTCATTGGCTGTACAGATATCGCCAACTCCCGGCATCATGCGGTTGAGCTCTTCGTATACATCCTCTTCATTCTTAAGACAGCACATAAGTCGTCCGCATACACCGGAGATCTTGGTGGGATTAAGGGACAAGCTCTGCTCCTTGGCCATCTTGATGGATACGGGAACAAAATCTGAAAGGTAAGAATGGCAGCAAAGCGGTCTTCCGCAGATACCATATCCTCCGATAATCTTAGTCTCATCTCTTACACCGATCTGTCTAAGCTCAATCCTGGTCTTAAATACCGCAGCAAGATCTTTTACCAGTTCTCTGAAGTCGATCCTGCCATCAGCGGTAAAATAAAAGAGAATCTTGTTATTATCAAAAGTGTATTCTGCATCTATGAGCTTCATTTCAAGTTTGTGCTTTTTGATCTTTTCAAGGCACACCTTGAAAGCTTCTTTTTCTTTTTTGCGGTTTTCTTTTTCCTGCTCGTCATCCTTGGTGCTGGATGTTCTAAGAACGGTCTTAAGCGGCTTAACCACCTCTTCGTCGGGAATTTCCTTGGGCTCTGATACTACTGTTCCGTACTCAACTCCTCTTGCTGTCTCAACAATTACATGATCACCTTTTTTGATCAAATATTTTCCCGGTGAAAAGAAATATATCTTTCCGGCAGTTCTAAATCTAACGCCGATTACTCTTGTCATAAATACTCCTTTATGCCGATGAGCATAAGCTCAAGGGCAAGTTCTATATTAACATTGGACCCTATGCGGTTCTTGGCGGTGTCCATGAGTTTAATGATTTTATCAATATCCTGATAACTACATTTTGATGTAACACTACTAATATACGCTATTTTATCTGTGAAAATCAAGTGTTCCTCATTGGCTGTAGCCTTGTAGACAAGCATGTCCCTGAACAAAAAACACAGTACATCAAGGAAATCCTCAAGGTTCTTGTCGTCTATTCCCTTTTTGGAGGTCTTTTCATTTTCTTCGGATGGAGCAAGTATGGTTCTAACCCTGTCCATCATGTCATGTATCTCAAGATGTTCCAATTTGGCGATCAGTTCAATTGTGCTGTTCTTGAGATTCTCAAATCTCTCATTAGATGCCAGTTCCAGCGCTTTTCCAACGTTTCCTCTTGCAAATGATGCGCAAAGCATGGCCTTGTAATCCACCACATGACATTCTTCCATAAGATATTTCATAATGGCGTCGTCCTGTGCGGGCTTCATAGGTAAAACTATGCATCTGCTGGTGATTGTAGGGAGAAACGCATTGATGTTACTCGTAAGAATAATGATTACTATATATGAAGGCGGCTCTTCAAGCGTCTTAAGAAGCGCATTCTGAGCTGCGACCGTCATCTTCTCTCCCTCAGGGATAATGTATATCTTGTGTTTGCTTTCGTAAGGTTTGATGACTACATCGTCTCGAAGCTTAAGTCGTATGTCATCAACACCGATACTTCCCGGTTTCTCATGAGTTATGGTGATAATGTCAGGGTGAGAGTCAGACATTGCCTTGACGCAGGACGGACACTTATTACAGGCTTCCACATAGCCATTTCTCTCCGACCTGTCCTCACACTGAAGGGCTTTGGCGAAAATTCTTGCTATATACTCTTTTCCTGATCCGTTCTCACCGGATATGATATACGCATGTGATATCTTATCGGTCAAAAGCGCATTCTGCATGTGCTCTTTCATCTGAACTTGATCTATGATATCGGCAAAATCCGCCATCTTAACTCCCTACTTATGTAAAAATATCCAGTAACAGGCCCTCTATCTGACCTATCTTGGCAAGAATGCCAATGTTGTCTTTTTCGTCCTTAACAAGTTCTTTGGCAAGAGCATCAAGCTCATCATCAACCTGTCTGATAATACCGTAAACTCTGTGCCTTCCCTTCCTATCCAGGAAGTTTTCTCTTGAAAAAGCGTGTGATCTGGTAACCACTTCATTCAAAAAGTCCTTTATCAGAACTCTGTATCTCTGCATATCTTTGATATCGTTGCGCTTGGAAATACGCTTTCCTTGCTGAATGATATCCTGCATCATCATATTAAGGCGCTCTGCAAGACCGGTGTCTTCAAGCTTGCTTGTAAGCACAAACTTAAAGTCCCCGTTCGCCTCCTTGACCTGTTCAGGCTCCGGAATCTGATTTGTGGGGCTGATATTATTTATTTTAATATCCATACTACGCACCTCACTGCAGCCATCTCTTTTACTACAATAACAATGAATGCAACCGCGTCATCTTCTCTATATATTTTATCGTATTTCTTGCGCAATGTATTCAGTTATTTCATTTATACAGGTTTTAATGTCTGCATTATTCTTAAAAGACTTGGAAACTCCGGCTTCCAAAAGCTTACTCTCCGCAAAATCCTCTTCATCTGCCAAAAACCTTCTGCACATCTCGTCATATCTTGGATGCTCCTGCTTATCTTCTCTGTGCATCGCTCTGGTTAGCCTTATTTTGGCATCAACATCAATAAGAAGCGGGATCACGCTTTCTTTTCCGAAGTAATCTCTTATGTAGCAATAGGACTCAAGGGTTCCTATCATAAGATAATTGCCGTTTCCAAGGTCTATCTGACCATCATCTACGGTAAAATATCTCCACTCACCGTAATTGGTGTGATAAGTTCTCTCTTCTATTATCTTGCCGGAATTTTTGAGTTCAAGGTAGCCCTGCTCATCCTTGAAAAAATACTGCACTCCGTCTTTTTCACCGTCTCTCATGGGACGTGTGGTGTACGGGATCACTTTATTAAGGCCTAGCTTCCCATTTTTTATGAGTTCCCGGTACATTGTATCTTTACCGGAGGTACTCTTTCCCATCAAAAGAAATATCTTTCCCATTAAAGCTCCTCAACACGTATCATATTGGTTCTTCCGGGAATTCCCAAAGGAACACCCGCTGTAAGTACGACTTTATCGCCGTCCTTGAGATATCCGCAGCGCTTTGCTGAGCTTACTGCCTCTTTGAAAAGCTCATCAGCTGTATCTTCCTGTCTGATATGAAGGGGTGTTACTCCCCACATAAGATTAAGTTGTCTGCATGTCGTAGGATTGATCGTACAGGCAATAATCTGGCAATTTGGTTTGTATCTTGAAACCATGGCTGCTGTAAAGCCTGACATGGTAACTGTTATGATCGCATCTGCATTGAGCTCTGCCGCAATATTGCAGGTTGCATGAGAGATCGCTGTAGTTGAATCTCCGGGTGCATAATCTCTTTTACGCAGTCTTCCAACATAATCAATGTCAGCCTCTGTACGCTCTGCGATCCTGGCCATTGTCTTAACCGCTTCAACAGGATAATCGCCTGAAGCAGTCTCTCCTGACAGCATTATCGCCGTAGTTCCGTCATAGATAGCGTTGGCAACGTCAGTGACCTCCGCTCTCGTCGGACGAGGATGATGGATCATGGAATCAAGCATCTGTGTCGCTGTTATAACATACTTTCCTTCTGCCTCAGCAAGCTTGATCATCTCTTTCTGGATAACGGGAACGTCCTCAAAAGGTACTTCAACGCCCATATCGCCTCTTGCGACCATGATTCCGTCTGCTACCTTAAGTATCTCCTTTAGGTTGTTGATACCCTGAGTGCTCTCGATCTTAGCTATGATCTTCATGTGACTGTTCATTGAATCAAGTATCTCCCTGATCGCAAGAACATCTTCAGCAGTCCTTACAAAAGATGCTGCCACAAAATCAAATCCCTGCTCGCAGCCAAATATAATATCACCCTTGTCCTGTTCGCTTAGATAGGGCATTGTAAGCTCTGCGCCGGGTACATTTACACCCTTCTTATCAGATATAGGTCCTCCGTTAACAACGGTTGTGATAATGTCTGTGTCCGTAACTTCCTGAACTGCCAACTCAATAAGACCGTCATCCAAAAGAATTGTCATTCCTTTTTGGCAATCGTTGGTCAGTTCCTTATATGTAATGGAAACCTCATCCTTTGTTCCCTCAATATCTCTAGCTGTAAGCACAAATTTCTGTCCTGCAACAAGCTCTTCTTTGCCATTTGCAAAGTCCTTAAGTCTTATCTCAGGTCCCTTTGTATCAAGCATCACAGCAATCGGAAGATCAAGCTCCTCGCGAAGTTTCTTGATCCTGTCATATTTTCTTTTATGCTCTTCATGTGATCCGTGTGAAAAGTTAAAACGAGCCACATTCATACCCGCAAGCATTATCTCCCTAAGCTTCTCTTCGCTTTCACTTGAAGGTCCTATCGTGCATATAATCTTGGTTTTTCTCATACATTCCTTTCCGATCGTGTTCTTAGAGCCGCCATGCTCATGGGAACCATTCGCCATAATATTATTCCTTTATAACCTCTACCAGAATCTCTTTACTGTCTCTACTATACAGGCAGCCTTGAAGATTAAGCTCTTTACTGCGACATGTCTTAATCTCTTTTACAATGTCTTTAGAAAAAACTTCCCCTGGAACAATAATAGGTATTCCGGGTGGATATAAATTGATAAAATCGCCTGCGCAGCGCCCCAATGCTGCGTCAATCGATACTTGCTCCCTTGGGCTGTCCCAAGCTTTTGTAAGTTTTATCTTCTGTGAGGGAATATCGCGATACAAGATCTTTTCTCTGTCAAAAGAGCTTGCTTCTGCGCTTGAATTCTTATCTTTTATCCCCTCAATCTTCTTATCAATAGCTTTGACGGCTTCAATAAGTCTCTTTATACCATCTTCGCTGTCGCTTCCTGTTATAATCGCAAGGGCTATTACCTGTCCTGCCATTTCGAGCTGTAAAGCATATTCTTCACGAAGTATATCATATATCTGCTGTCCTGTCATTGTGCCCGATGCGTCTAAAATCAGTATTTTACAGGGGTCATCGATCACTTTTGATCCGGGAATGTAAATATTTTTCAGTTCAATGGTTTCTTTAGTTATAACGTTTCGCAAATGCAAGAGTCTGTCTATATAATCCCTGCCTCTAGACTCCATCTCCTCCATACATCTGTCTATTGATGCCATAAGCACATAAGAGGGGCTACTGGACTGATATATTCTAAGATATCTTTTTACAAGTGCCCTATCTGCAAGCTCTCCGTTTATATGAATAAGCGCTGTCTGTGTCATAGAAGGAAGCGTCTTGTGAACACTGTGGATTACGATATCAGCTCCTTGAGTTACTGCACTTTCGGGTACGCGGGTGTATAAATCCTGCTCGTATGAAACGGAATCTGAGCCATTATCTTTTGATTCCATATCTCCAAATCCAAAATGCGCACCGTGAGCTGCATCAACTATAAGCGGAATCTTCTTTTCATGGCAAATCTTTGCAATCTCATGAACTTCCGAACATTTACCTTCATAGGTCGGTGATGTGATAAATACTGCATCAACATCACTTGATAAAAAAGGCATGATATCTTCTGCAGTATACGCCTCCGGAATATCATATCCGGAATTAATCTTATACGGGAGATACCTTATCTCTAAATCTCGCAAATAAGCTGCGTGGTATAGCGCTTTATGACTTCCTCTTGCAGCTAGAATAACACCCCCTTTTGGAACAGTAGCAGAAACAGCACTTAATACGCCGCATGTACTTCCATTAACAAGAAAATACGTCTCCTCAGCGCAATAAAGTCTATTGGCTCGCTGCTGCGCCTCAAGTATTATCCCGCTTTCATCGTGAAGATTGTCAAACCCATCTATTTCCGTTATATCACAACGAAAAGCACCCTCAAATGGGGTGCTTATCTCATTTCTTTTATGTCCCGGCATATGAAAAGGATAACTGTCGCTTTCAGCCAGTTTTATTAATTCCCGATATATTTCAGGCATAATTTATTCCGATCTTTCCTTTTCTGATTTTAAGTGTCTCCAATGTAGATGAATATTTATCAGCTATGCATACCACCCAGGCCTCTCTGCATCTTGGTGGCTTTACTGTAAGCGGCCACATATGCTTAGCAATAATATCCTTTTCTCTTTCAGTAAGAGAATAATCCCTAACAGCATTTCTGAGTGCTATTCCGGGATGGTAGAAGCCATGGAGCTTAGGATGGATATTATCTGGAGATGAACCATCATGCCAATCATATAAGAAATAATCATGCAAGAGTGCCCCTCTTACAAGATCTCTCTCCCTACAATTAAGACCAAGCTTACGATTCATCTTAAGAGCAAACATGGCAACATGAATACAATGCTCATAAACAGTTACGCTTCCATGCTGAATGTATTTCTTGAGAGTTTTGTACTTATCTGAATTAAGTACTTCTCCACCGTAACTGTAAAGTAGTTCTCTACACTCTCTATCACGTTCAATCTCATTTAGGATCTCAGGATCGAAATCCTCAGGATCATAGCTCCTAACATCCAATATTTTCTTTATAAGAATCTTGTCTTCTTTTTCTAAATGATGCATATTTACAACCTACTTTAGATGATCATTCATCTAAACAAAAACATTTATATCCTCGAAATAGATTAGTGGTTACTGTAATATCGGATTTTCCATGAAATCATATTACCATATTAACCATAAAAAAGAATTAAAAACATAAAAAAACTCAGTAAACATTTCGTCAACTGAGCATAAATACCAACTATTAAAATAAAAAAGATGCCTAGAGTCGGAATCGAACCAACGACACGAGGATTTTCAGTCCTCTGCTCTACCAACTGAGCTATCTAGGCATATAGTAGCGGGGACAGGATTTGAACCTATGACCTTCGGGTTATG
>JAEEGK010000815.1_pt1 | contig 77766 bp, 66 predicted proteins | sample 8958771 | NCBI WGS metagenome assembly JAEEGK01 (sample SAMN16246547, study PRJNA631951) | gut metagenome | biome: gut microbiome; feature: rumen; material: SC-attached | host: Bos | place: Iran: Karaj | collected 2018-10
CTGGTCTCAAACACCAGTGGGGTAACACCCGTGCCGGTTCGACCCCGGCTCTGGGTACGCTTGAAAATGCCAATCGTTTGTTTTTCAAATGGTTGGCTTTTTTATTTGTCAAAAATTCCCCACTTTTGCCCCACTTACATGAAAAATTAGTGTTTTTTGCCGAATTTTGATGTCGAGGTTGTGGGTTGTAGCAAATAAGACGTTACCAGACATCTCCCCCCATCATTGAATGGAAATCACAAACCAAGCCACGTTTGAGGCCATCAATTTAATGGCACTAGTGGAAATTTAAAAAAATACTACTTTTCCTCATAACAACAAGCAATAATCCACAAATTTGTTCATCGATGCAAGAAAGTTTCATTTTTTTTAAAAAAAACGTGATTACCTTCTTGCAACCTTTTTGATTAGGAATTGAGAGAACACAAAACTCCAATTATTCACATTTTAAAATTCACAATTATGAGAACTAGAGTATTTTTCCTCGCATTAGTTGCAGTATTCGCGACATTCTCCGCTGTGGCAAGCACAAGCGATGTAGCAAGTTGGCCAGAAGAGCGTTGGCCTGGAAACGATGTAGCAAGTTGGCCCGTAGAACGCTGGCCTGGAACTGAAGTAGCAAGTTGGCCTGTAGAACGCTGGCCTGGAACCGAGGTAGCAAGTTGGCCTGTAGAACGCTGGCCTGGAACCGAAGTGGCAAGTTGGCCTGTAGAACGCTGGCCTGGAACCGAAGTGGCAAGTTGGCCTGTAGAACGCTGGCCTGGAACCGAAGTGGCAAGTTGGCCTGTAGTATAAATCCTTAGATTTATGCAATATATAATCGGCTGGTTTAGGAATAATCAGCCGGTTATATTAAATCATTTTATTCTGGACTGAAGTTAAAAAGATATAAACTTATAAAAATCACATCTTTATTTCTTTGTAACAAGTTAATAGCTTAATATTTTTGTACAAATCTAGTGTGACGAACTTATATATTTCTACAGAATTCTTTTAGATATGGAACAGAATGAACTATCAGTTATAATGCAGCTGGCACATAATGGTAATGCCGAGGCTCAGTCTCAATTGGGTAAAATTTATTTTAATGGAGAAGGAGTTCCATGCGACCGACAGAAGGCCGTGGAGTGGTGGACCAAGGCAGAGCAGCAAGACGATGGTGCTGCGCAAGTCTATCTCTCGATGTGCTATAAAGAGGGTATTGTAGTGCAGCGAGATCTTGATAAGGCGGCGACATTGCTGCGCAAGGCTGCCGAGAACGATGTGCTTGAGGCGCAAAACGAGTTGGGCATGTGTTATGCCTGTGGAACGGGTGTGGAGCAAGACTATGCTCAGGCTATTGAGTGGTGGACAAGAGCGGCCGACTTTGGTTTTGAACCCGCTCAATTCAACCTTGGAGTGTGCTATGAGCAGGGCAATGGCGTGCAGCAGGACCTTGAACAGGCTGTCGACTGGTTTAGAATCGCGGCTGAACAGGGACATGCCTTGGCACAATACCGTTTAGGGAACTACTATGAATACGGATATGGTGTGGAACAAGACTTTCAACAGGCGTTCGCTTGGTATAAACAAGCGGCCACGCAAGGTTTTGCCGATGCACAAAACTCGTTGGGATTATGTTTTGCCCATGGCCAAGGGGTAGGACAGGACATGGCACAGGCAATAGCTTGGTGGAGGCGTTCGGCTCAGCATGGATATCCTCAGGCCTATCACAATCTAGGAGTGTGCTATGAGCGGGGCGATGATGTGGAGCAAGACTTCCACTTGGCTGTACAATACTATAATAAAGCTGTTGAACTGGGATATCTTCAATCGCTATGCAACTTGGGAAACCTTTATTACAAAGGTCAAGGTGTGGAACAAAACTTTGAGAAAGCATGCGAGTTGTGGCAACGTGCCGTTGACAATGGGATTAAGGAGGCACAAAGAAATTTAGACCTGCTCAACAAGAAAAATGATGAACAACAGAAATACAACGATGTTATCAATGCCTATCTCAAGGCTGTGAATGATGGGGAGGACATGAATCCTTACACTTATAAAATGAAAATCATTCCCAATGACGACAGCAAAAAAGATGACTGATATAATAAATATATTGAAGCGATGTTTAATAACCGACTGAAATCATGCGATAGCCAAAAGGAGGTGAAAAAAATCCAGGCTTTGCTCCAGCATAACAAGATAGATTTTTTGCTTAGATCTGATAACGATGCGTGGAGTAGCGTTGTCATCAATCATCCTTATGTGTTCTATGTGAAAGAGGAGGATTATGAAAGGGCAAATGCCGCTATCGACAACATGGAGAAAGAGGAGCGCGAACGTGAACGCAAACCCACTCCCAAGAATGTGGTTAAGTGGCTCTTCCAGGGTTTGCTGTATATATTACTGAGTATTGTGCAGTTTATATGCCGATTAGATATCCGTTTCAAGATACTAGCCATTCTCGTGGTATTAAATTTTATAATAATTAAATGTTGCGATATAACTGGTTACCCAAAATAGTATGATCAAAATAATATATTAGTTAAACAGAATAGAAACAAAATTACAAACTTCTTGGATTGTTTATAATTCCATTTTTTTTTACACTGATTACCTTTGGTTTATTTGATTTATAAAGAATAAGAGAATTCATTAAAATCGTTAGTTATGGACAATAAGCTAATCAAAAGAACAGAACTCGATAAAGGTGGGGCTAACTTTGGCCAATTCTCTTCTCCAGGAGAGGGTTGCTCGGGTTGTGGAGAAAAAATCCTTATGGCTGTGGCGGGAGCAATTTTCTTCGCCTTTATTGGTAATATTCTATCTTGCTCAAGCGACACAGCAAGTTTAAAAGATTTGATACCTCAACCAGCTATTGAAAATTATATTCCCACTGTAAGGTGAGAATCAAGTAATGTTATATAGTTACTTCAAATTTTACTATTATGAAAACAAGACAACTCATCAATACAACATTTAGCTGCTTGATAGTAGCCCTTTGTTTAATGACTCCTTTCCAGGCTGGTGCTCGGTTTAGAATGTCAAGATTTAAGGCACGCGCTCCAAAGGTAAGAGTCGAACGCCGCATTCAGCGACTTCATGCTGAGAGATCTTTTAGGTGTTGTGAGTGGCAGCAGCGTATGGTCTTTGGGGCCGCAAGATCACTGAATTACCAGCAACAGCAAGACGAAAGGAGACATCGACGTCTCACCGATAAGCAGAAGAAGCAGTCGAGGGCTAATAGCCTGTCGACTCTTAGGTTGTCTTCTCATAAGAGAAAAATGAGAAAACATCTTAATAGCAAGGATTATAGCAAGGAAAAGAGCAAGTTAGAATCTATAACCAGTAAAAACCTTGTAAAAGATCTTAAAACGATTGTTGATGCTACTGCTAGTGGTGACAAATAATATGTGCTACTCATATTTTGTGAAGCAAACAGAAATCATTACCTTTGTCAAATCATAGAACCAACAATATTTAACCGCTATGCCCACATCTATGAGCCGATTTTGCAGGCTCAGTAATCAAGCTTCGAGGCAGTGATTGATGAATCATAGCGGAGGCTGCCATTTTAATGACGCCATATTTTGTTGTATATTGCTCGACAAGAATGAAAAAGACAATTTTGCTTGTAATTGCAGTCCTTCTTTCGCTTACATCCATTGCGCAAGAGAAGGAGAACATTGCTAAATTAAAAGAGTTGTTTTTACAAGGTAAACAGCTCTATGATTCGGGAGACTATAAGGATGCCCTGCCCATTTTTAATGAGGTGACACTAAGGGTGGAAAAAGACTTCGGCAAAGAACACCCAAGTTATGCGACTGCGCTTTATTATTTAGCCTCTTGTCACGTGGAATTAGGGAACAATGAAGAAGCTCTTAGGCTTACTACAGATTATTTGCCTATAAAAGAAAAACTTGTGGGTAAAGTTCATCCTGAATATTTGAACTTTCTAAATGAATTAGCTAGGAGTAATTCTGAATTGGGACACTATAAAAAAGCAGTAGAGTATAGTAAAGAAGCGTTAATCATAACTGAAAAACTCCATAGTAAGAAAAGCGCTGATTATACTATTGCACTTACCGATTTGGCATATTATTATGCCAAATTAGGTGATTATAATGAAGCTATAAAGTTGGAGGAAGAGTCGTTGACGATAAAAGAAGATTTGTTGGGTAAAGGAGATCCCGATTATGCCACTTCCTTAAACAACTTGTCAATGTATTATTCTAATCTGGGAGACTTCAGTAATGGGCTTAAGTTAAGTCAAGAAGCATTGGATTTAAGAGAAAATCTTTATGGGAAAGAAAGTATGGAATATGCCATAGCTCTTAATAGTGTTGCTTCTAACTATTTCGACTTAGGCGATTATGCTAAAGCCATTAAGCTGAGTACACAAGTCTTAGATATTATAGAAAGGAAGTTGGGCAAAGAGGATCCTTACTATGCGAGTGCGTTAAACAACTTGGCTTATTATTATTCTGACTTGGGGAATTATGGAGAATCAATAAGGCTGGGTACTGAGGCAATGCGGGTGTGGGAAAACAATTATGGGAAAGAGCATCCTGATTATGCCATGGCTTTAAGTAACATGGCATCTTATTATTCTAAAGATGGCAATATCACACAGGCTATCAAGCTTGGTGAAGAGGCGTTGAAGATAATGGAAAATACCTTAGGTAAGAATCACCCTAGCTATGCGTTCTCTCTTAATAATTTGGCATATTACTATTTTGCGAGCGACGACCACTGGCGCCAGGCTATAGAGCGAGGTAAAGAAGCATTGCAACTGTTGGAGAAGACTATAGGCAAGTATAATCCCAACTATGCCAATTCGCTTAATAACTATGCTGTTTATTGCTCTTTTGCCAATGATGATAAGGCGGCCATTGAGCTTGGCAAAGAGGCGATGAAGATAAGAGAAGAGCTCTTTGGAAAAGACCATACGGCCTATCTTCAATCGTGTAGAAACCTTGCTTATTGTTCTTCAAACTGTGACGACTCTATCGGAGTTAATACTTATATGTGCCAGTTCTTTGATATTGCACCAAGGGTGATAAAGAACAATTTTGAGTCTTTTACCGAAAAAGAGAGAGAAAATTTCTGGAGCGAGTTCAGCTCTGTCTTTATGGAAGAAATACATCGATATTCCTATTATTATCCACAATCACCCATAGTGGAAATGGGGTGTGATGCGTCGCTCATTGGCAAGGGTCTACTGCTGAGCACATCACAGGAGCTGAGAGCGCTTGTTGCTGAGAGTGGTGACAGCAAAGCTGCGGCTCTATTGGAAAATATCAATATGATTCGCCGAGTGCTTAGGAAGCAGTATGAGAAGCCAATAGCAGAGCGCACGATGAATACCGATTCGCTAGAGCGAGTTACTGCCAATATGGAGCGTCAGCTGCTAGAACGTTCAAAGGAATTTGGCGACTATACCCATAATATGGATATTAGGTGGAAGAATGTGCAAAGTGTATTGGGTGTCAAAGATGCAGCTGTGGAATTCGTCTCGATTCCATTGAGTAAAAGGCATATAGTTTATGCGGCTTATGTTGTCAGACCAGGTAAACTTCTTCCTGTTTTTATACCTTTGTGTTATGAGTATGAACTTATGGAAGCAGCCAAGAATGCTTATTCCACTCCAGAACTTAGCAAGCTAATTTGGGGCAATCTTGCCGATGAGCTTAAGGGTGTGAATAATATCTACTTCTCTCCTAGTGGGGAGCTTCACAAGATTGCAATCGAGTCATTGCCTCATTGGAATGGAGGAGGAAAGATAATGGGCGAATGCTTCAATATCTACCGCCTGTCATCCACTCGTGAGCTAGCTTTAAAGCACAACAATGTTGCCTCGGCAGGTGCTGTGCTCTACGGGGACATTGATTTTGATAATGCTGCCACTCCCAAAAAGGAGATGGAGATAAGTAGAAAAAAACATGAAAGAAATATCACTCTAGGTGATGTGTCTCGAGGATATTTTGACGTTGAAGAGGCCGGATATCGTGGAGGCAAGGTTTGGCCACCACTGGGTGGCACTCATCTTGAGGTGGAGAATGTGGAGGCAATCCTCAAGCGCAATGTCCTACTAAGGACCGATAGGGTAGCCACCGAGACAACTTTCAAGAATTTGAGCGGAGAGAAAAAGAAAATCTTACACATCGCCACTCACGGGTTCTACTGGAACGACAGCACAGCCCAAAAAATGAATGTGAAACAACAATTGCCCTTCCTATCGTTCAATGATAATAGACAAAACGTTGCCGATGCTGCCATGACACGTTCTGGATTACTTTTTAGCGGTGCCAATATTACATTTAGTGGCAACCCCATACCTAATGAGGAGGATGATGGTGTGCTCACTGCACAAGAGGTGTCTTATCTTGACTTGCGAGGCTTGGACCTGGTAGTGCTTTCGGCTTGCCAAACTGGTCTTGGCGAAGTGGGCGGTGAAGGAGTCTTCGGCCTTCAGCGCGGCTTCAAGAAGGCTGGAGCCCAAAGCATCATCATGAGCTTGTGGAAAGTAAACGATTATGCCACTCTAGCTATGATGACAGAGTTTTACAAAGCTTATAAACCAGAGAAAAACAACAAACGCGAGGCTTTCCTCATAGCTCAAAAGTTTGTCAAGGAACATGATAGTGATTATACTTACTCTAACGATGAAGACCTGGACCAAAAACTGAGAAAGACCCAGCCTCATTGGGCGGCATTTATCCTGCTCGATGCTTTAGAAAAACAATAGTTTTGGGTTACCATTTCAGTTGTTTTTGATATGAAAGTGAGTGATAATACTTAATCGTTATTGAATGACCGATTGTTTGTTTAAAATAAATCACTAACTTTGTGTACTGCTAATTATCAACTAAATATATATCAAGACATGAAAGAGTTATTTTGTATGAGATTTTGTAAGAGAATGAGTTTGGTGCTCAAGATATTGTGTGCCATAGTAATTGTTGCCACTGCGGACACTGTTGACGCTTCGGCTGCCTCAGCTCCCAAGAAGCGCAAAGCTAAAACCACTAAGGTTAAAAAGACTAGAAAGCGTCATCAAGTAGTAAAAGAAGACGAACGCGTGGTGGCCGCAAAGAACGTAGAAACCGCTCCCGACAATATCATAAAGGAACTGATTCCAGAATATCCAGTAATGAAAGTTGAAACCACGGTTGTTGAACAGCCCATGAAGATGGATGTTACCAGTAGTGTAGAACCCAAGAAAGAGGAGCCAAAACCCAACACAGAAGAAATATACACTTCGGCTTACCGGATGCCCTCTTTTCCTGGTGGGGACGCTGCATTGATGAAGTATATCTCAAAAAACATTCGTTATCCACAAATGGCTAAGGAGAATGGAATTCAGGGCAAAGTGGTCGTACAAATGGTTATTATGAAAAATGGCAGAGTTGGCGAGGTCAAAGTGGCGCGCTCGGTTGATAGGGATCTCGACCGTGAGGCTGTTAGAGTTTGCAAATCGCTTCCCCCTTTCTCGCCTGGTTGCAATGCTAATGGCGCCCCAGTGAACGTGTGGTACACTCTTCCGGTGACTTTCAAGCTGCAAGGCGGCAATTGACATAATACCAAATATATTTTTAAAAACTCAAGTCGTTCTCTCGCGGCTTGGGTTTTTTGTGTATCGGTATAAAGTGCAGCCTTTCTAGATTACCTTGAGTAATGATTGTTTATATAGAGTAAAAACATCAAAGTTTATTCACTTTAATAATACTACAATTATGAACTCATGGGATTTTAATAAGTTACTCAGTAAGTTGCTTGCAGTTGTTGTGATAGGTGCTCCATTTGCCTTCCTGGGCGGACTGGTGTGGTATGTTTTGCCTAAGGATCAAGCTCCAGAGGAGATGCCGAGAATGTAGAGACCACCAATACTGCTGAGTCAATGGATAGCATAATGTCTTATGATGGTGTTCTGGACGATGAACTGGTAGCACTTGACACTACTAGCACAGGAGTAGGTACAATTACAGGAGGTTCTGGTGCAGCAATCCATAGTGACTCAATAGGCTTTGGAATAAGTCGTGGTGATTCTTTGCCAAAATTCCGCTCAGCATTGACAGTGGTTAATGGTCCAAAGATTACAATTCGTAACCACAATGATTTTTGTAAGGCATTCAAAGGATTAGGAAAGGACGAGATTGTGACTCCTGACTCAGTAGAACAGTCAAAGGTGCTGCCAGTTGAGACAGATGACATTGTGCCTATTGATACCCTAGGAGAAATCTCAGCACTAGAGGTTTAATCCTTATACGCATATATATTTAAGTACGAGGGTGTGTCAATTGTTATTGGCATACCCTCGTTTTGTGTTGACTTTTTATTCAAATAGTTAAAATTCTCAAGTGGGAGAGCTGGGAAGAAATCAGTTGAGAAAAATATATCGTTATCAATCTAGAGCATCAAGCAGTATGAATGCTGCCCAGTGAGGCTTGTCGGTTAAAAATTCTTTATTCTCATCTTTATAATTTCCATATATTTCTCTTACTTTCTGTTGGGCTATGAGGAAGGCCTCACGTTTGTTGTTTTTCTCTGGTTTATAGGCTTTGTAGAACTCGGTCATCATGTATAGTGTGGCTTTGTCACTAACTGGCCATAAACTCATGATGATGCTTTGAGCTCCAGCCATCTTGAATCCTCGCTGCAGGCCGAAGACCCCTTCACCGCTAATGTCTCCACGACCACTCTGGCATGCCGAGAGTACCACTAGGTCCAAGCCTCGTAGATCAAGATAAGATGCTTCTTGTGCAGTGAGAACACCATCGTCTTGTTCATTGGGAATGGGTTTGTGGTTAAACGTAAGATTAGCACCGCTAAATAGTAAACCAGAACGAGTCATGGCATTGTCGATTGTATTATTGTTTTTTTCCTCTTCAAGACGTGGACTGAAGCTTATATTCTTTTTCTGTGCCTTTTCCTCGGTCCAATAGAAGCCATGTGTGGCGATATGTAGAATCTTCTTCTTCTCTCCGCTCAGGTTCTTGAATGTGGTCTCGGTGGCTGAAATTCCAGTTCTCATGTCAACGTTTTTCTTAAGAATCTTTTTCACATTCTCCACTTCGTTCAACGTGAATGGCAGTTCATTCCACTTTTCGTCACCACGAAATCCTGCCTCCTCAGGATCAAAACCACCACGAGTTCTGTCTTCTAGCATGGCATTTGTCTCATGCTTTTTTCTACTTATCTCAGATTCCCGCTTGGATGTGGCAGCATTATCATAATCAATGTGGCCATATAACACGGCTCCATTACCCTGGGTGGTCTTTTTGTGTTTTGTTACCAACTCACGCGTTGACGACAAGCGGTAGATATTATAAACATCGCTCACTGTCATATTCTCATCCATCCAGTAAGGCATCGACTCGATGGCAATTTTGTGAAGCTCCCCACTAGGAGAGAAGTAGATGTTGTTCACATCTTCAAGCTCTGAATTGAACAAGAATCTTCCCCAGATGAAAGCACTGGCTTCTAGTGATGTGTAGGCATCTTTAGTATACTTTAGCAAGTCTCTTTCGCTTCCCAGGCGAATTATGTGGGGTAGGTCGTAAGTGTTGCGTAACGTGAGTGCTACATAATAAGGCGTTTCTACTCCTGGATCATCAAAGGTTAAAAACTCAATTGCTATGTCATCATCCTTGAGTTTTGCTTTAACATCTTGCCATGAAAGACGCAAGTCCTGCAAGATGTCAATGTTTTTCTCTTTCAAGAATGCCATTAAATCACTTTCTATTTTGTCAGCTTTATCTTCAAGTGATTTTGTGTCCTGTCCCTTTGTTTTCAGCTCGTCAATTTTGCTGCGGGTTGTTTCTAGTTCGTTGAGTTGCTCAATAGCCATAGGATCCTTACTGTCAAGAATGTAACGGCGCATTTCGGTTGAGGCACTCAGCATCAACCCCTTGGCAAACAATGCTGATTTGTCATATAATTCTCCTGCTAAATCCTTCCGATTCTCAGAGACAATCAGGTCGGGGTAGAAGGAGAGAAAATCACTGGAATATCTGTTCCAATACACATTCCTCAGATTCTCATTAAAACTCCCTAACGAGCTGAGCAACAACTCTTGTTCCATTTTCAAGGCATCGCATTGGGTTTGAAAATATCTCTTATCACCTTTAGCATAATAGCACAAAGCCAAGTTTTTTAGTGATTTAACAATATCGGGGTGTTGCTCGCCCACTGTGATTTTGTTTATTTCAATGGATTTATTAAAATGCTTGATGGCTTCGTCATAATCTTTCTCCATCATGCCGCCAAAGCCACGAATGATTTCTATAGCTGCAGCATCAGTATTGATACTATTCTTGTTATATTTAGAGATTAAATCAAATTGCTCTTTGGTTTTTTCTTTCTCGCCAATCATTTGATAACTAAGGGCTAGATTTGCCCTAGTCTTAATGACATCGGGATGACTTTCATTGTAGTTTTTTCGTTGAATAGAAAGGGCTTTCTCAAAATAACCTACAGATTCTCTAAATTCACCTTGTTGCTGAAAGCAGAACCCAATATTGCCATAAGACATGGCTATGTCGGGATGATTTGCTGGAAAGATGGCTTCCCTTATCTTAAGAGACAGGAGCAGTTTCTCAAGTGCAGGTTTAAAGTCTCCAATCACAGTAAGGCAAAAACCATAATTGTTGAGGGACCTAGCGTAATAATCATTATTTTCACCCAAGATATCCTTTATTATCTGCTGCGACTCTTTGTAGTATTCTATTGCTTCAGGAAAATGACCAAGATATTGAGAACAAATGCCTAATCCATCAAGAGACAATCCATAGATTTCGTCTTTTGAGGTGCCATGAAGCTCTATTATTCTTTCAAATTTTTCTTTAGCTTTCTCATACTGTCCCTTTTCAATATCGTTTAAGGCTTCAGATGCAAGATATATGATATGACTATCTAGTTGGGCAAACTTGTTATCTATGTCAAATGTTGAGGAATTATTCTGTTGTTCAGAGTTATAATTGTTAGATGTAGTAAGAGGCAACGATTGATTGTTTTTGTTGTTTGAGTCAAAATTTTTGCGCATACGCTCTACTTTGGCTGCAAGTTGCTTGGCTTTCTTCTTGTTGCCCACTTTGTTGTAGCAGTCTATCACATAATTTGAATAAACGCAATAAAGATCTGGGAAGTCTTTTAGATTCTCAAGAACCTGTTCGCCTAATTCGATGGCTTTAGAATAGTCATGCTCATTATATTTTTGGGTGAACTCATCCATTCCTTTTGTGTTCATTTCTTGCCCCCATGAAGGCAACATAGAGGCTAGGAACAATGCACAAGGCAGCATCACGTGTTTAAATATATCGATAATCTTCATAATGGTTGTCGTAGGTCGTTTTTCGTTTATTGTGGATCGGGGATCGGGAACGGGACTCGTGAAAGGACGAGACAGGTCTCGTCCCGACTGCTCTACTACTTTACTTTCAACTGAGTACTGATTACTGAAAACAGTGCTATTTTCCACCACGGCGACAGTAAGGTGTGCTTCTCATTGTCATTGAGTAGTTCTTCTTAACGTAATTGTAGAGAGTGCCAAAGTTTACAACGCCATTGTTGCTCTTAATACCTTTGAAGATAAGATAGGAGAGGGAACCATAAATCTTTCCGTCATCACCACGGCATTCAATTGAAACGCCATTAGAGGCACATGCAGCAATTTCGAAGTCACATGGCATTGGTGCCTGTTTTTTTGTTTTCTTGGCAACTTTCAGTATGCCTTTGCCAAAGATGTCTCCATCACCACGTTCAGCTGGCATGTCTTCCCCATCTAGAGGAGTTACTGCCGGCTCATCGTCAATTTCAGTTTCTCCTCTAGTTCCATCAGCGCTATGGCATGCGTCTAAAGCGACCATTAGTTCCCCTGAAGGACCTACTTTTGTTTTAATTGCTTTGAGTTTCAGGTTTATTTCATCATCGGTAAGATGTCTTTCCCCTCTGTATTTTTTAGTGCATTTTCTTGCAGCATCAAAAGGGATGAACGTCTGAGTAAAAGGTTCTGGGTCTCCAAAGGTGTTAATCTTCTGCTGTCCATGTCCTGAGAGGAGAATCAGCACTTTGTCTCCTTTTTGGCTCTTTGCAGCAAGTTGGTCTAGTTTATTCAGTATAGCATTATGAGTAGCGGCATTATTTCTTATTGTCTGAACTTCAAATCCAGCTTTATTAAGAATTGGAGTCAACAGATCCAGGTCATTGCTTGCATGCAGGTTTTTCCAGCCAAGCTTGGCATCCTCATAGTTGCTGATTCCAACTAATAGGGCTATTTTCTTGGCTTCGGTTTGAAAAGCAAAAGCCGTGAATGCTAATGCTAGAATTAATAGAATCTTTTTCATAATTTGATGTTTAATTGTTTAAAAATAAGGTTTGCTGATTTTTTGTTCAAGTTTATCGAGGTCGTCAAGATAGGTTTGCGGTAAATTTCCGTTGTTGGCTTTTACCTCCTTGATCACTCGTTTAGCATTGTCAAAATCTCCGGTTTTGACATAGGCGTAAGCTAGTTCGTATCCAATTTCAGATTTCCTATCACTTTCAGATTCTTTATAAATTTCCTCTAGAGTGCTTATAGCCTCATCAGTTTTATTCTCTTTCAGGTTGTCGACAGCGTTTTTATATTTTTCATTTACAGCGTCATTCTCATTGCCTCTGGTTGCTGCAGTGAGGTCTTCAAAAGGAGTGTGTCCGCTAGTCAACTCATTGCAGTAAGCGAGCTTCATGTCGTTGTTGCTCTGCTGCAACTGCTTGAGCTGATCGTTGGTTTGTGCCATTTGCTGATTGAAGCTTGATCTTTGCATTATGTTCATACCCACGCCGGCAATTACAACCAGCATTGCTGCAATGCTCATCCATTGGTAGACTTTCTTCAACGGTATAACGCGCCCCTTGGGTTTAGCTGCTTCATCATCGGCTAGAGTTACATGGGCACTATCCTCTTTTTCTGTGGAAACGACGTCTTTGAAAGTATCATCAGAGATATTTTTCATGGCCTGTTCAAATTCTTGATTGGCCTCGGCGCATGATTCTTGAATCAAGAAAATCATCTGTTTGTACTCCTTGAACTCCTTCTTGAATTCGGGCTCATTGTTGAGTCGCTGCTCAAAAGATCTCTTTTCGTCGTCGCTCATCAAGTTGTTGAGATAAGCATCAAACATGTCTATGTTATTATCGTAATTTTTCATTTTGTGTCAATCTGTTAAATTCAACATTTTGCAAACTGTCATCACTCGTTCTTTTAGCCTGGTGAGGCAACGGTATTTCATCGCTTTCACGGCCTTAGTGGTCTTATAATGAATTTCTTCCATGATTTCGGTCATTGAGAAGTCTCCAAAATAGAAGTCCTTGAGAATGGTCTCGCAAGGCTCAGGCAGATACTTGATTTCTCGCTTGATGACTTCGAGTCGTTTCTCGAGCGTCTTCTTATCGTCGTCTTCATCAATAAGATCGTTGAGCGACAGCTTTGTCTGGAACTTCTCGTGAGCATCGATGTCGTCATCATCGGTTTGTTCAAGAGCTTGCACTTTCTTGATTTCTTGCTTCGACTTGTTGGCGGCCATGTTGAGCCCAATGCGGAAGATGTAAGCCTTCCAGTTGGTGTCGCTAGCCACACGTCCTTTAATCATGTTTTCTCTTGCGGCGATGAATGCCTCAGTATACAAGTCTTCAATGTCTTCGATGTGAAGGTCAGGGTATTTATTGTGAACCATATTGATGAAATAGCTCCTCAGCTTCACATACCAGTCGTTAACGATTTGGTTATACTCTTCCATTTTTGTCAAAAATTGTTTTAAACCACAAAGTTATAACATTTTTCCTGACAATGAAAGATTTGTTTTGTTTTTTTTGAATAGACTTGAATTGATGTCACGAAAAAAGCGGGAGCTAGTGTCCCCGCTCTTGTTGTTTAAATATAATATCCGTTTTTTTCAATGTTTCCTACACGCTCAATATACTCGGCGGTAATCTTGATAACGCAAGCTGGTGTGCTCGCCCCCTGCACATAGTAGTTGTAGTTGAACACCATGTTCTTGTCAATCAAAACGCCCAGGAATTTGTTGCCATTTACATCAGGTTCCATCGACTCCATAGCTTGGTAAAGCAATAGAGCCACTTGTTGCTTACTGTTCTCAATGTCATTGTTTGTCACGTAGGCCAGTCCCATGCCAATCAATGGCGAGCAATTGCTGTTGACGTTGATGTTATTCTGATCAAGGGTAACGCTAGAAACAACTATACCGGTACCATAGTAGTAGGGCGTGTTTAGATTCATTTCGTCAACAAACCGCATGATGGCTTCATCATCATAGACCATTGGAGTACTTATAGAGTAATCCTCTTTAGCTTGGTTTGAGACAACCTTATCCACTGGAAAGGCATTGGCTCTCAGTCCTGTAAGTAACACAAATGCACTGGCAGCAAAAAGTAAAGATACACGTTTTAAGTAAATCATAATGTAAATGTTTTGAATGTGAATAATTCCGTTTTATTCTGTATCAAAACATTGACAGAAGGTAATCACATTTTGATTTCAAATTATAGAAAGTAAAGTTTTGGGCCGCTTTTTAATGCATTTTAACTTTATAATCTCAAACAACCGTCACAACCCATTAACAACCCAAACAACACTTCTTTTAATGCTGTGAATGTTGTTTTTTATGTTGTTTCTGTTGTTTGAAATTTCCATCGACTTTGGATGGTATTTTTAAGGTGTTGGTGTTTTTTTCTTTCAAATTGTTTTTGGTTTTAAAAATAATGTGTATTTTTGTTAGTTGATTTTGCGCATTTGTGATAATGCGCATCTTAACCAAAAAAGAAAACTAACGAGATAACACTTTTTTATTAACCAAAACTTAATGCAATGAAGAAATTTTTACTTTTTACTTGTATGTTGGCCTTGGGACTGGCTGCTTATGCTCAGAACCCATTTGCCTACAATGCTTCGACGGGTGAGGTTGCTGAGCAGGGACTGCCCGTGAACTACACGCTGAATGCTGCTGCAGTGAGCGTCGTTGTTGACTTCATCGATGCTAATGGCGCTATTGCCAAGAGTGAGGAGCTGGGTGAGGAATACCTGACAGCAGGTGAGCACGCAGCCAGTGTATCTATTGATGGTTTAGACCCTGGAACCTATTCATTGGCCATCCGCGTAAAGGGTGCCGCTCTGGAGGCGCCTGTTCAGTGTGACCCAGTATATGTATTCTGGAGTCCTTACGGAATTGCCATTGACAATGACCCAATGAGCAAGCACTTCGGTCGCGTTCTCATTACAGAGTGCCAACCCAGCGTCAATGGTAAAGGTGCAGGGACTGCTTACTGGACTTCTAACCAACACAGCGGTGTGGGTGTGGGACTCTATGAATTTGACCCACAGCTTAACCGTGTCCAGAATCCCGAAGGAACTTATGGCTATGCAGTGCCTTGGACTCAAGAAAATTATGCCTATGCCGACTACACCGGTGGCACTGGCAACAATTTTGCCCTAAAGAAAGTGAAGATTAGCAAGGACGGACGCATCTTCGTTGGTGGCATTGACGTGAAGAATGGTCAGCCCCTCTGCGAGGTTAATCCTGACAATCTTGCTGAATGGACTCCTATCTTTGTTGGCGAAAAGAGCCAATATGAGGGAACAGGTTATGACTGTAACCTCTATGATGCTGACGGTAATTTTGTTGCTGGTTACTCAGTATGCTTTGCCGTTATAGGTGAAGGTGAGAACCTAAAGATCACAAATCTTAGCAGCACCCGTGGACAAGTGTTCGCATACAATTCATATAAGATGTTTGAATATCCTCTTGGCACAGCTACTACTTGGGACGCTCCCGCGACTAACGAGGTGACTCCTCTGAGTGGAAAATATAATATCAGCGCTCAGAATGTGAGCATCGACTATGACCCCAATGGCAACCTGTGGTACACTCAGTATCGTTCTGCCCCTGATAGTATTCAACCCACCATGAAACATGTTAGCAAGAATAGTCAAGGAGTATGGGTAGAAGATTATAGCTATATTACAGGCACCGGATTCACCTACAATCGTGGTGGTGGCATTGCATGTAGCCCTGATGGAACCAAGCTTGCATTCTCAACTGGCGACTTTAAACTTACAGTAGCTGATGTTACTTACGATGAGAGCGGTGCGCCAACTATTGACCTGGCCAATGCAGTTACCCTAACAAGCACCGATGTGCGTGGCTTCAACGATATTGCATGGGACTATGCTGGCAACCTCTATAGCTGTGATAATGGTAAAGAGAAATTCCGCCGCTTCGCGTTCCCACGCACTTCAAGTGCCAAGGAAGGTGATCCCAACGAGGTTAGCACTCCTCTGCGTCCAGAATTCGACCTCACCATTTCCACTCCAACCAGTGTTACCGACATGAATGTGAACAAGGCTATTACCAGCGTTGAATACGTTAACGTTAACGGTCAAGTGAGCAGCACTCCATTCAAGGGTGTGAACATCGTTGTTACTCGCTATGCCGATGGCTCAAAGAGCGTTACCAAGTTGGTGAAGTAAATTAACTGAGAATTGTTAACCTACAATAGATTAGAGCCGCTGCATTAGCAACGGCTCTATTTTCATCTAGTTATATTATAGAAGTTACTAGAGTAAGTGCAAAACCTGTGCCATTTTTTTAAGAGAAAACATTTTTATTGGTTGTGAAAGGATTGATGTCAAGGAATTTTGCTATATTTGTGGAGAAAAATAATTAATACTATGAATCGTCGAGACATGATAAAAATGGCTGGCACAGCGGCACTAGGGGCCACTGTGCTGGGAATTCCTGTGGCAGCAAGTGCTGAGAGTGCTGCAAGTAATGATACCACTAGGCGACGCCGCAAGGTGCTGGTGATAGGCGCTCACCCCGATGACCCTGAGACGGGATGTGGAGGCGTGATGTGCCTGCTAGCCGATGCGGGCCACGAGGTTGTGTGCGTCTACCTCACGCGCGGTGAGGCTGGCATCGCAGGCAAGAGTCACGACGAGGCAGCCGCAATACGCGTGGTGGAGAGCGAGAATGCCTGCCAAATCACTGGCGCTCGCCACATCTTTATGAGCCAAGTTGACGGCAACACCGAGGTAAATCTGGAGCGATATAAAGAGATGCGCGAACTCATCGACCGCGAGAACCCCGACGTGGTTCTCACCCACTGGCCCATCGACGCCCACCGAGACCATGCCGTGTGCGGCACGCTGGTGCTCGACGCATGGCGACGGCTCGACCGCCGCTTCCAGCTCTACTATTTCGAGGTGATGACCGGTGAGCAAACGCAGATGTTCCACCCTACCCACTGGGTGAACATCGAGGCGGTGCTTGAGCGCAAGCACGAGGCATGCAACTGTCACGTGAGCCAGGGCATGAAAGCCCTCTACGATGGCTGGCACACCACCATGGAGCGCTTTCGCGGCATTGAGAGCCGCTGTCTCGCCGCCGAAGCCTTCGCCCTGCACAGCGACTCGCTGGCCTCTCTTTGAAATGCACAATGCATAATTCATAATGCACAATTGCTGCGCTAACGAATGAGAAAAAATGGGTGCGTCAGAATTCTGGCGCACCCATTTTTTCAGTTGATTCTCTAAAGTTTTAAATCCAGCCCATAGAGTGATAAAGGTAGGCAATAAGATAACCTGCCACACATGCAACAATGGTGTGCACCAAACCAGGCATCATGAACGAGTGGTTAAGCAGATATTTGCCAATCTTGGTGGTGCCTGTGCGGTCAAAGTTCACTGTAGCGATATCCGATGGATAGTTGGGGATGAAGAAGTAGCCATAAACCGATGGCAGCACGCCCAGCAGAATCCATCCATCGATGCCAAGCTTATAGGCAAGTGGCAGCATGGCAACCACCACAGCGCCTTGAGAGTTTACTAGCACCGACACCAAGAAGAACGCAAAAGCTATCGACCACGGATATTGCTCTACCATGCCAGCAAGCATATCCTGTATAGCACCTAAATAGTTTGCAAAATAAGTGTCGGCGAGCCATGCGATACCATAGATGGCAACAACGGCAACCATACCACTCTGCCACACCGGACCACTAACGGCCTTTTTGGGAGAGGCCTTGCAGAAGATTATCATCAACGCTGCAGCCGCTATCATGACAATCTGAATCACAATATTCATCTTCAACGGGCTCATTACAACCTCAGTTACATCGGGCACAACTTCCTCAATCTTTGCCAGTTTTTCAGGACTAATACTCGCACCTAGCATTTCCATGTTAGGTGCACCCTTAATAGCCTTGACGGTCTCATAGGCAGGAAGCATATCTTGGAAGATAGCAAAGAACACGATAACGAGCAGGGCTCCAAAGAAAATGAACACCGCACGCTTGCTCTCGGGAGCAATTTCCTTGTTGAGAGTGGTGGCTGTGCTGCCATAGATAAAATCGCGTTGCTCGGGATCGGCAATCCTCTTCTGGAACTCAGGATCTTTGTCAAGGTCCTTGCCACGCTTATAGGAAGCCACCGATGCAATGATAATACCCAGCAAGCATGCAGGCATTGTTACCATGAGCACCTTGGGGATGGAGATGGCATAGCCATTGGTGCCCGAGATAGTGATGAATGCCACCACAGCAGCTGCGATGGGCGAACAAGTGATACCAATCTGCGATGCAATACTTGCAATACCGCATGGGCGCTCGGGACGAATGCCCTTCTTGATGGCGATGTCGCAAATGATGGGCATCAAGGTGTAAACAACGTGTCCTGTTCCCACAAGCACGGTAAGGAAGAAGGTGCAAATAGGGGCAAAGAAAGTGATGCGATCGGGATGCTTGCGCAGGAATTTCTCGGCCAACTGGATAAGCCAGTCCATACCGCCCGAAGCCTGCATAATACCAGCACAGGTAACTGCTGCTATGATGATGTAGATAACATCGGTAGGAGGTGTGCCAGGTTCTAATCCAAAGCCAAACACCAGAATCGCGAGGCCAATTCCTGAAATGGCACCCAACGCCAGGCTGCCATATCGGGAACCCAGCCACAACGCTGCAAGAACGATGCAGAGCTGTAAAATCATTAATGCTGACATAATATTTAGTTTTTAGTTCTTTATTCTTAAGTAGGGTATCTCAATAACGCACGCTCACTTGAACATACACGCTGCTGTAGTTGTGCTTAGCAAGAGAGCGGTCGTTGGTGAACACATATTCCGACTGTATCTCAAAATACTTGCAGAAGCGGAAGTTTAGACCAATCTCATAGTTGGTCTTGGCGTGCAGCCATGAGGCGCTGGGGCGATACAGGTCGTAACGCCCTTTCACAAGCAGTTTGTCGCGATAAACAGAAACGATAGCGAGAGCATAGAAGCCATCGGCCTTATCGGCTGCTATCGCGTTGCCGTCGCGGTCGGTATAGGTTTTGATTGTCAGGTCGGTAGCATCGCCGGGCTTTTGATAGGTAGTGGCAAAGCCCAGACCAGTAGAATGGATGTACTCGCCACGCAACTGCAAGTCACCCTTCTTATACTCGGCACTCAAAGCATAGCGGTGCTTGTTAAGGCTCAGCACCTCGCCGCCACTCTTGCGGGCATAGGAGCCTTCCCAGCCAAACGCGCCAATGCGCAGTCCGGCAACAGGCATCACCCACACACCGCCTATGATATCCTTCTTCTTGTCGACATCGGTAACATTAATGCCCTGTCCGTTAAACACACCCACCTGGTAGTGAAGCAAGTAACGGCCAGAGCGGTTCTTGAGAAAGTCGCCCTGCACCTGCAGACCTATGTCACGACCATTGCTGGCATGCTCACCAGTGCGGTCGCTGAACCCCGACAGCTTCGAAACAGGCTGAGAATAGGACATAAAGCCCTGGTCAAGCGGATGCATGGGGTTCTCAAAGGTGAATGGCCTCTTAAACTGGCCAAGCTTAACCTTGAAGAAATCAAATCGCTGCCACTCCATGAAGTAGTCAACAAGGCGGGGGCTGCTACCCAAAGTTGACGTGTTGCCGTTGATTTGACCTTGAACCTTATAATATAGCTCGTTGAGGATTCGCCCCTCAAACGAAGCTCTCACAATCCTGATGTTGAAGGTATTGCTGTTGTTTCCTTCCTGGAAAGTGGCTTGATAGGACGCAATGCCATATCCGCTAAACTTTGGCTTGGTGAAAATAGGCGGTTTTTCGCTTTTCTTATCTTTGTCATTTGCCACTGGGCTTTCGCTACTCTCTGCATTCAGGGCCACAGGAGCATTATCCCCACTATTGGCATTATCGACAACTGTACTCACATCGTCATTGGCCATGGCTGGCAACAACCATAGTAACAACAACAATGCTAATAATGACCTTTTCATAGCAATAGTTAATTTATTTATTGTTAATGATATTATTCGGTTACAAATATACACATTTTTTGCGACAAAAACCACTATCAATAAAAATAAACTGACAAGTTCTTAAATTAAAGCCCTAAAAAGTGATGAGAATTAGGACAAGAATGTAAACAAAAGGATGCGTCAAACATGTTGACGCACCCCTCTTGTTATTATGAAGAATGATACTATTAATTGCCTAGCAAGATGTTGTAAATAATGGTCACATCAACGGCAGTAACTTGACCGTCACCATCTACATCGGCTGTGGCTGCAAACTCATCGCTAGTGCCCAGTATCACATTATAGACTGCTGTGATGTCAACCGAAGTCACCTCACCATCGCCATTCACGTCGCCATAAACGCCACCACCAATTGGCCTGATGAGGAAATCTTTCCAGTCATCACTTGCCTTGTAAGCGGCTAGTGACTCGGCAGGAACGCTTAGCGTGATTGATGGCTTGTCAAGACCATAGAATGCCGAGTTTGCCGATGGCGGAGTGACTGCGTGGCACTCAATAGACGAGAGGTTTTCACAACCCGAGAATGCCTGTATTGCCACTGTCTCTACACCGCTGCCAAGCACTACCGACTCTATTTCGGCACCATAGAACGACATCATACCTAACGTTGTGATATAGTCGCTGAGAATAACCTTGTTCCTTTTAAGATACATGCAGCCATTGTGTGCTATTGCTTTAACCGAGGGCATAAACACTCCGGTAAAGGTGGTGTTGGATGCTGGCCAACGCACCAAGGTGGTCTTATTCTTATCGAAGAGCGCACCCTGTAGCGAAACATAGGACTCGTTGCCGCTTTCCACTGTGATGTTCTCGAGTGACGCATTGATAAGCGAGCCAGCATCAAGCGACGTGAACGATGCAGGCAGATGTACCGATGTCAGCATTGGATTATTTCCAAGAGCTCCATTCACAGTAGATTCCACTCCCTCATAGAGGATAAGGTTCGAAAGTTTGGGATTATTGGTTACTGAATAAGAATTCAGAGTTTTCGAACCAATGTAGAGTGTCTCAAGGTCACTGCAACCGTTAAGCGCCCATGAACCAATAGAATTCACAAAGCCACTAATCAACATACCTTTAAATCCTCTCTGATTTCGGAATGCGTCACTACCCAAACTCCGAACGTTGTTAATGTCACCATTGAAATAGATGATATTTGGTATCTCAACTAAATCAAACACTGTGCCATCATTTATCAACGACTTGCCATACTGGCTGAATCCAGTGACGATGGCTTTACCCTCACTGTCAAGAGAGAAGGCCAGAATAGCATCCTCGGCGTCGGCATCATAGTAGCCTGTTATGTTGAAGTCTTTCCAATTATCGTCGGTGCTATAAGCCTCAACCGAGCCTTTCGGCACTAAAAGATATATCGATGATTGGTCAAGATTGACGAAAGCCGAATCGGCAGCAGGAGGCACAATAGTGTGTGACAGGAAAGAAGTGAGATCATTGCAATATTTGAACGCTCCTTTTCCTATCGTTTGCACGTTGCTGCCCATTTTGAATGTAGCTAAATCTGACGACCTGAACGCCTCAAAACCAATTTCGGTGACACCATCGGGAAGAATCAAGTAATTGCGATGAAGGCCATGGCAGGCATTATCGGCAATCTTAGTGAGTGTTGTCGGCAGTTCACCACTATGTGCAGTATTCGACGATGGGAATCGTACCAGTGTCTTCTTTTGAGAGTCGAAGAGCACGCCATTCTCCGATGTGTAATTTGCATTTCCGCTTGCCACTGTGATGTTCATGAGGCTATCCTGTGAGAATGATGTATTCGACACGTAGGTTACAGTACTGGGCAACTCAACCTCTTTCAAACGAGGATTCCACCTCATAGCATCGGTCATGAGAATCTTTACACCAGGGTTCAGTATAAGCGACGTTAGATTGCTATTGCTAGTAATAGCAAATTCGCCTATCACTTCGGCTGCAACTTCAATCGACCCAAGGTCTTTACAATTAAATAGCGCATAATTGCCCACTCGCTTTATATTGTCAAATATTACGACCTTCATTATGCCACTCTGATTATAGAAAGCCCGCTCGGTCAATTCGGTGACATCATACATTCTTTCATTGTGATAGACACATATCGGAATCTCTAAACGGGAGAACATACTTCCATTTGCAATAATATTGAGGGAATAATCGCTAAGACCAGTGACAAATGCCTGGTCATTGCCATCGGCGGTATTCTCCACATAGCTGTAGTTGAAAAGGTTCTCTTCGACATCCGCGTTATAGAATGGGCGCAAGGTCAATGCACTCCAAGTGCTATTGCTTTGATAAAAACTTTCGGCATTATCAGGAACGTAGGCTGTAGTACTTGTAAGGCCAGTAAAGGCATCGGTAGTTGTAGCAGGAACCTCATCGTTCAAAATAATGATTTTTGCCAAGTTGGGGCAGTCGGCCAAGCATTTGTTGCCCATAACATTAACATTGGAACCCAAAACAATAGTCGACAATGCTGCATTATAGAAGGCATAAGGGTTCAAGCTTGTAACACCATCGGGAAGCACAAGGGTGCCTGTGTACTGATTGTTACGGAAAGCCTGTGAAGCAATGATGGTAGTCTCATCGGCAAGTGAATAGTAGTAAGTGGTGTGTGCCTCAGGACAATATAGGAGTGTCGACTTGTCCTTGCTGTACAAGATTCCATCCACTTGGGAATAGACTGTGTGGTCAAAGCTCACAGCAAAACGCTTGAGATTGGTACAACCGGCAAACACGTTTGGAGCATTCATTCCTCTTAAAGTCAATGGAATACCAACATAGAGGAGCGAAGTGCAATTCTCGAAAGCGCCCTCTTCAAGGTATCCAGTTCCCTCGTCAAGATCCAAATCAGAGAGATTGCTGCAATTGGCAAAGGCGTCACTCTCGAGGAAATCGGCCTTTGTAACTACAGTAGTCAATGAAGTGTTATTGCTGAAAGCACCAACGCCCACACGGGTGATAGCCGAATGAAGGGTCACTGATCCCAAAAACGGAAGATTACTGAACGCATTGTCGGCAACTTCGGTAACCGCAAAAGCTGGAGTACCAAGGCCGTCAACAAATAATGCCTCGGGCAATGACAAACTGTAAGTTACACCATTAAGCAGGAAGTTGCGGTTGGCTGTACTCTTGGCTGTTGACGTCATACCAGTAACAGTAAGTGTTCCATTGGTACGGTCCACTTCATAGTTGAAATCACCACTAGTGTAAGTCTCGGCTTGCGCCAAGCCTGCCGTTATAAAGAACATAAATAGCATCAGCAGGATTTTGTAGTTCTTATTCATAAGCATATAGTTTTTAATTGAAAGACATTTATCTTTTTATTTTTGTAACGAAATATGGCCATTTTGCAACAAAGATACAGTTATTTCATTAATCTTCCAAAAAAACTTACTTTTTATCCCCTAAAATAGTCATCACGCCCTATTATAAAAAAATGGGTGGATTCACAATGAACCCACCCATTATTATTTAGAAGTGCTATAATTTTTTATCGCATAATTGCCTTGCTCGACTCGCGTGAGCCGTCGGTATATTCCTTGACGATGATGTTCACGCCCTGGAATGGAGTGCTCGACTCAACGCCCATCATGTTGTAGTAGCGAGTGCACTTGAGGGTGCGCATGCCACTGGCATTGTCGGTGTTGATGGTCTGGATTGCAGTAAGGAAGTCATCATTGAGCAGAATGGGATAAACAGTGTATTTCGCTGCCCTGTTGGTGCTTGGAGACACATCACCTTCATTAAATTGGGTGTCAGAACCCTTTGTCGATGTGGTTCCAGTTGTCTCCTCGGCAAGCTTGATAATAGCGAGCCAGCCGGTGTAACCGTTCATATTGTTGAGAACAGGAGCGATACCGCAAGCCTCTGGATCGAAGCCAATATTGTTAGCCATGTTGGCATCGCTGTAGCCTGGGTCGTGATAGCTCCAGTCAACTTCGATGGTGCCGTCAAAGCCAGTGCTCTTGTTGGCATAGAATGCACCTTCGTTGAAGATTGTCCAGTCAATCTCGGCAAACTCGTTGGGCTTAGGCTCCACGAAGAAGTACCACTCGTTGTCGCCGCGGCGCTGCTGGAAGCAGGTGCCGTTGAAGTGAGCTGGAGTGAAGTGGTTGAGAGTATAAGCCGGAGTGTTGTGCTGATTGCTGATAGAGATAGCCTTGAAGCGTGGATTCACACTGCTGAGCTTGGTGCCATAGAGGGTGAACTCTTGCTCAAGAAGTGCCTTCAGGTCATCGGCGCTCACGCTCTCGCTGGGTTCAATCTCTACCCAGTTGCTCTGGTCATAGTCCCAAGACTGGAGTGCGCCAGCACTGGTTTCCATTTTTGCGAAGTCGATGTAACCACGGCTGTTAACGCTCTTGTTGTTGTAGTCGTTGTCGCCCTTTGCAAAGAGGGTGCCCTTCACACGGCTGTACCACACACCACGCAGCACGAGTGTTGAATTCTCGCCGTCGGGCTCGTTCTCAATAACGTCGATATTGCCGCCAATGCGGTAGATGAGACCGAGGTAATCGTAACAGCCATGGTTCACCCACTCAAGATTGCCAGTCTGACGCTTGTTGGTGGCGTGCGAGTCGGTAACGCCATTGTTGAAGAGGATGCCCTCGGCATTGGTCACGTCGTAGTTAGAGAGGTCGGCGAGATAAACTGGGTGTCCCTCGTCGTCATAACCCACCTTCACCATCTTGATGCCTGGCCAGTCGATGCCTGGTACTGTCCAAACGTAGCAATACACGTTGTCGTCGCCCCAGCCCTTGATGTCGGTGTAATAGACGTAGTTGCCATCGCGGAAGGTAGAGCACAGAGCCTTTTGCTTGGCGCTGCTCTCATACATGCGGGTCACATCGATAATGTCGCCATTATCACGGCTCTGTCCGTTGCCATCAAGAGTGGCGTTGAAGTCGGGAGTCCAAACGTACCACAACTCACCAGCGTTCTGGTGCAACTCATCGGACTCGTATTTGGCGAAGAACTTGTACTGTTCTTTGTTATTAGTATAGGTGGGATAACCGTTGATACCTTCGCCATAACCAAATCTGATGGTAGCAGTACTGCGGTCGCAATACCAGGTATACCACTCGGTGCCATCCTCGGCAGTGACGATGTAAACATCGGGGTTGCCGTTGAGGCCATTCTCCATATAAAGGTAGCGCGAATCGTTGTAGTTAGCAATAACGCCGTCGGTCCATGCTTGCGAGCCCTTCCAAGCGCTCTCAAGCGAAGTACCCCACCAGGTAGTACCGAGGTTGGTGGTGTTGGTCCACACGTTGCCATCTTGCACTTTGGTGTCGATACCAACCACGTTTCCATCCTTCATGGCTGGTGTGTTGCGGTTCTTCTGCAAGTGGATGATGGTGCCGCGGCCAGTCTTGTTGGCAAGGCGGTGCTCAAGGGTCTCGCTGCTCAGAACAACATAATTTGCATCCTGCGCATCGGTCCACTCCAGGTAAACGTCGCTGGTGATGGTTTGGTCATAGTGATGTGTACCATCGGTGATGACCATGTGCTGACCTGCATTGTATTTGGTGACAGCCATCCAGTAGTACATCTGTCCGTAGAACGAGCTGGGGCCGTTCATGGGCACACCGTCACAAGTGGGCACTGTGGTGCCTTGCACGCGCACGTGAGCCACGATGCGGCGCAGATTGGCGGCTTCCTCACGTGAGTTGAGCTTCACATATTGCTCACCATCCCAGTAGTAGTAAACATTACCAGTAGACTCGTCGGTGAGTGGGCCACTTGGAACAACTGTCTTGTCGTTGTTGTGGAAGAATTGGAAGGTGATGGGGGTGTCGTGAGAAGGCACGGCAAACTTATACCATCCCAATGTGCCATTGCCAAGGCCCGAGCCGTCGGCCGCTGTGCTCAAACCGCTGTGTCCACCCACGCTCTCGTCGAGAATCTGAATGGGGTTGCCTGGCATCTCGCCGTTGAACTCTACATTGTTGCCATCCTTGACGTAGATGTAAGGACGGGTGTAGTCATAGACGTAGATGGTGGGGCCGTCGAAGGCTGCCAATTTGAACTGATTGGTTTGACGGTTGTAGAAGAACTCGTAGGTTCCGTGGCCGCTAGGTGGAATGATGGTCCAGCCCTTGTCGCTCTGGCCTACAGGCGCTGCGTCAACCCACTCGCCCAGGTAGTTGTGATCGCCGTCAATCCAGAAGTTGTTGCTGGCGGTTGTGCCAATCATGTATTGCTGAGTAGTCTCCCAGTTGGTGCCGAAGCCCGTAGTAAGCAGGAAGAGACCGGCGTTTTCACGGTCGGTGTAGGTTGGCATATTAAGAATGTCAAACACGCCATAGTAGTTGACACCATCACTTGTGGTCATCTCAGGATTGGTGTAGGAGTAGAGCCAAGTGTGCTGCTTGCCTACCGAGCCAAACAAGTAGATGTTCACATACTTGATGGTGTAGTCGGCCTCAGCCACTGCGCTCACCTCATTTCCATCAACTGCCACTGCTTTAAACGTGAAGTTGTCCTCATGATGCAGTGGAATGGGAGCGGTGTACTCCATGCGAGTAGAACTGGTAGTAGGGTCGCTACCATCGGTGGTGTAGTAAATAGTGCCACTGGCGGCGTTGATGGTCACATCCTGGTTGCTATCGTAAGTGCCAGGAGCGGGTGAGAACACCGGTGTGGTAACAAAAAGTGGAGTGAGAGTAGCGGTGGGAGTTTCTCCCTCAACGTAATTAATAACAAGAGCATAGTTGCCTGCGCCATATTCAGGTGCTACTGTAATGTTTGCGCCCTCAGGAATCCAACTCTCGGTGTTGCCGCTTTTCTTCTTCACCTTAAAGGCGATGGTAGCATCGGCTGTGAGGTTAATAGGTGATTTGCTCCAAGTCCAAGTGGTGCCGTTGGCGGTCATCAGCTGAGCATCGCCAATGTTCCATCCATTAGGGAACACACTGCTGGGCTCACCCACTACATAGTAGAGGTCGGGGATGGTCTCTACCAAATTGAGGGTACCAACTGGGGTACCATCAACAGCATAGGTCACAGTGAGCGTGTAAATTCCATTTTGAGTTGCGCTGCAACTGATGTTGTTGCCGTTGTCACCAATCCACTCGCTATCGTTCTTCACAACCTTAAACGCCACAACATCATTTGCCGACAATGTAGCCTGCCCCGAAGTCCAAGTGTAATGAGTGTCATCGGTAGTGGTCATCACATTATCGCTGTTGTTCCACGGGTCGTTACCAAAGATGTCGGCATTGTTTCCACGCACGCAATACACATCGGGAGTGGTTTCAACTGCAGTAGCGGTAGCATCAACAGCTTTAGTATCACTATTGAAAGTGATAGTCACATTGTAAGTGCCATTGCTAGGGATGCTGAGTTCATAATCACTACCAGGATATGCTGTGCCCCAATTATGATTTTTGACAATTTTAAATTTAGCCGTTCCAGCTGTCAATTCCACATTCTCCTTTGACCAGGTGTAGTTAACGCCATCGGTCGATGTCATGTCATTAGCAGTGTTGGTTGGAGCCCATGTAGTGCCAAAAAGTGCTGCAGGCTCACCAGCAACGGTCCAAGTGGTAGTAGTATATTGGTCAGTTACATTGCTGTAACTAGCTCCTCCTGAATAAGTAAAAAAATGTGTGCCTGAAATGTTGGTAATATTTTCAGTTTGAGGTTGTCCATTGCCTTGGTTGAAGATGCAATTAACGGAATTTGCACCGCTAAAGGTAATTTTATACCAATTAATGCCTCCTATGGTCTCTCGTGTAAAACTATTAGTATTACTAAACTGCACTCCAGGCCATGAAGTTCCAGTTACTCCAGTACCCCAATAATGCATGTAGTAGTTGGGGCTAGAAGAATTAACATAAATCGTCACATCGGCCCAAGCCGAGGTTGTTGTTAGCAGGCATGTTAGAGCCAGCACGACCCTAAATAGCCATTGATAAAAAGATTTCTTCATTTTGTTTTAGTATTAATTGTTTTTTATAAGTTTCCTAATGGTTATTAAAACAGCTTGAAGGTCAATATCTTTTTTCCTAAAAGCACGCAAAATTATATATATAAATAGGTGTAAAGCACACAAAACGCGATTTTTCCAAAGAAAAACCGCGCAAACGATTGCAACTACCAATAGTAGCTAGGGAGTAGCCAAGTGAAAAATCCTAGCCATTCTTAGCTATTCTTATCCCAAAGCACCTCCTCGACCTGGCTCGACACGTTGCAGTGGCGGGCAAGGATGAAGAAGAAGTCGCTCAAGCGGTTGAGGTAGCGCTGAGCAAGCAGGTTGAGGGGCTGTTGCGAGGCCAGTGTAACCACGCGGCGCTCGGCGCGACGCGTCACGGTGCGGCATATGTCGCAGCACACCGAGGCCCTAGTACCGCCGGGCAGGATGAACCCACGCATGGGTGGCAGCTGCTCATCAAGAGTGTCGATCATCGCCTCCACAGCTTTTACATCCTCCTCTTGCAAGCCATAGACAGGCGACTCCACATCCTTCTGCTCAGTAGCAAGATAGGCACCCAAGTTGAACAATTTGTTCTGAATCTTAAAAATAAGTTTCTCCACCTCGGGCATCTCGCCCTTTATGGCATGAGCCAGCATACCAATGTGGGCGTTCAGCTCGTCGACTGTGCCGTAGGCCTCTACGCGGATGTCGTCTTTGGCAACACGCTGGCCACCAACCAATGATGTTGTTCCTTTATCTCCTGTAAGGGTATAAACTTTTGATTTCATAGCTTGTTTATTTCGTTTAGTGTGTTAATTAGTTCTTGTGAATTATTGACCAAGATTGAGCGATCGATGCTCGCTGCGCGGGCAAACTGCGACTGTGCGGTAGTGCGCAGCTGTTCAGCTTGGGCTGCGTACATCCCGTTGTAGTTCACCACAACGATGGGTCGGTCACTACCCTCGACCACTAGTGTGGATAGTGTCGATATCCACTCGTCGATAGTACCTAGGCCACCCGGCAGCACCACAAACACGTCACCATGCGATATAAGCCTTGACTTGCGGTCGTTCAAGTCACTGGCAAGCACGAGCTTGGTGCACAACGGGTCGGCACGATGCTGGAAAAACTCAGGCACAATGCCCACCACATTTTGGCAACCAGCGTCAAGCGCCGCCTGTGCCGTGATGTGCATCAATCCTGCATTCACTCCGCCATAAACGAGAGAATGCCGGTTTTCACCTATCCACTGCCCTAGAGCAGTAGCAATTGACGTAATCTCCTCAGGAAGATCAGCATTAGCCGAGCAATAAACTACAACGTTCATTAACTGAAAAGTGTTAAGTTTTAAATGGAAAAGTGAAGAAAAGGGGACGGTACCTTTTTCCTCACTTTTTACTCATTATTTAGTTTTTTTCTTGGTGGCAGGCTTTTTAGCTGCTGGTTTGCGAGCAGGTTTTGGACGCTGAGGTTGCAAGCGCAGTATCAATGCCGAGCGTGCGGGAATATAAAGTTTGAGCCAGCCCAGCCCAGCGTTGTCATAGAGCGGGTCGCTCTGGGTGAGGTGCTTCACTCCTCCATCCACATTGCCATAGCCGCCATAGCGTGCGTTGTCGCTGTCCATCACATCGTGATACTCTCCTGCCGGAGCCAAGAAGCCATAGTCGCTGAACGACTTCACCGGATTGAAGTTAAACACAAACACTAGGTCGCCACGCATATAGGCCAGCACTTGGTCATCGTCTTTGTCCCACAGCTTGCGGATGGGCAGCGCCTGGAAGTTGTGCACACCACCAATGAGGTGCATCACATCGTTGTCCCAATTGTTGAGGAACTGATATTTGAGGTCCTCACGATCAACGAGGTCCCACTGACGGCGAGCATACTTATGGCTCCATCCGTTGCCCTCGCGTGGGAAATCTATCCACTCGGGATGTCCCCACTCGTTACCCATAAAATTAAGATATCCACCGTTGATGGTCGACGCTGTCACGAGCCTGATGAGTTTGTGTAGTGCCATACCGCGGCTAACCACACCGTTGTCGTCACCAGTCATCATGTGCCAGTACATCTCCTTATCGATAAGACGGAAGATGATGGTCTTGTCACCCACTAGCGCCTGATCGTGGCTTTCGGCATAGCTGATAGTCTTCTCGTCGGCGCGGCGGTTAGTGAGTTCCCAGAATATCGATGTTGGCTTCCAGTACTCGTCCTTCTGCTCCTTGATAGTCTTAATCCAATAGTCGGGAATTCCCATCGCCATGCGATAGTCGAAGCCTATGCCGCCATCCTTCACCTTGCGTGCCAAGCCTGGCATACCGCTCATCTCCTCAGCGATGGTGATTGCGTGAGGATTAACCTCATGGATGAGCTTGTTGGCAAGAGTTAGATAAGTAATAGCGTTGGTGTCCTGATTGCCGTTATAGTAGTCGTCGTAGCTACCGAATGCTTGACCCAGGCCATGATTATAATAGAGCATCGATGTCACACCATCGAAGCGGAATCCGTCAAACTTATACTCCTCGAGCCAGAACTTGCAGTTGCTCAGCAAGAAGTTGAGCACGGCGTTCTTGCCATAGTCGAAGCACAGTGAATCCCACGCAGGATGCTCGCGCTTGCCGTCACCATAGAAATAGAGGTCGTAGCTGCCGTCAAAGCGGCCCAAACCCTCAACTTCGTTCTTCACAGCATGCGAGTGAACGATGTCCATAATCACGGCTATGCCGCGGCTGTGGGCGTCGTCGATGAGGTGCTTGAGCTCCTCGGGGGTGCCAAAACGGCTCGAGGCAGCATAGAAACTCGACACATGATAGCCAAACGACCCATAATAGGGGTGCTCCTGAATAGCCATAATCTGGATGGCGTTGTAGCCGTCGGCATCGATGCGAGGCAGGATATTGGTGCGGAACTCCTCATAGGTGCCCACACCCTCACGATTCTGAGCCATACCGATGTGGCACTCATAGATGAGCAACGGCTTAACGTTGGGCTTGAAATTCTTTACCTTAAACTCATATTTCTCCTCGGGGTTCCACACCTGCGCCGAGAAAATCTTGGTATTATCGTCTTGCACCACGCGTGTGGCATAGGCAGGAATGCGTTCGCCCTGGCCACCATCCCAGTGCACGCTGAGCTTGAACAGGTCGCCATGCTTCATGCCGCGCTCGGGCAACTTGATTTCCCAGTTGCCATCATCGAGGCGGCTCATTTTGTAGGGTGCGCACTCGGTCCAATTGTTGAAATCGCCGATGATGAAAATCTCGGTGGCGTTAGGAGCCCATTCGCGCAGCACCCAGCCTTTGCTCACATGGTGTAGACCATAGTAATTATAGGCGTTGGCAAAGTCCACCAGCGAGCCGTTCTCGCCAGTGAGCTCTTTCTCCTTATTCAAAAAATCGTTGTGACGACCCACGATGGCCTCCTCAAATGGTTCCAGCCAGGGGTCATCCTTGATGATGGAGAGTGTTTTCTTCTTCATAATATTATATATTTAATGTATAATCCTTTGAATAATATATCGCCACAAAGATAGTAGCATCACGTCACATAGCATAGCACGACACCACAAAATTAAGCGACGGAACTAGTTAACCGATTTCACTGGCAACCCGCTTTTTCTTTGGTGCAAAAATAACAAAAATCAATGACGGTTGCAACATTTTTTGCAGTTTTAGATTTTTTAGGTAATTTTGCAGTCTAAAAATATTGCAAATATAAAAGCTTCACAAGCTATGATGAAGGAAAACACCATAAAAATTTTTGAGGAGAGCTTCCGCAGCAACTGGGACCTCCCTGCACTTAGTGACTATAATACCAAACAAACTCTCACTTACGGCGACTTTGCAAAACGCATTGCACGACTACACCTTATATATAAAGAGTGTGGTCTCAAGCCTGGTGACCGAGTTGCACTAATAGGCAAGAACACGCCTAGCTGGGTAATTGTGTTCATAGGCACCATCACCTACGGCGCTGTTATCGTCCCCATCCTGCAGGAGTTCAATCCACGCGACGCTCAGCACATCATCAACCACAGCGAGGCCGAAGTGCTCTTCGCAAGTAACGCCATCTGGGAGTCGTTCGACTTCGAAAACATGCGACACATTCGTGCCGCAGTTTCGCTCGACAGTGGCAAGCTGCTTGCTCAAAACGAGGATGAGCACATCGACCAGGTGATTGAGAATGCCGACGCACTCATGGAGCAGACCTATCCCGGTGGATTCACCGCTGCGGGCATCAACTACATTGAGCGCAGCAACGAGGAGCTCATGGAAATCAACTACACCAGCGGCACCACAGGATTCAGCAAGGGAGTGATGCTCACTGGCAACAACCTTGCCGGCAATATCGTTTATGGTATCAACTCGCAGCTGCACCGACGCGGCACCCGTTGCGTGTCGTTCCTGCCACTGGCTCATGCCTATGGTTGCGCCTTCGACATGCTCACACCACTCGCAGTTGGCTCTCACATCACCCTGCTTGGACGCATCCCCGCTCCCAAGGTAATCGTCAAGGCTATGCAGGAAATCAAGCCTCACTTGGTAATCTGCGTGCCATTGGTGCTTGAGAAAATCTATAGCAAGATGATTGTGCCCATGATTACACAGACCAAGTTGCGCTGGGCACTTGCAGTTCCCTATCTCGACCGCAAGATTTATGACCGCATTCGCGAGAAACTCATCGAAGCGTTCGGAGGAAATTTTGAAGAGGTTATCGTGGGCGGCGCTCCATTCAATGCCGAGGTCGAGGAATTCCTATATAAGATAAAGTTCCCCTTCACCGTGGGCTATGGCATGACCGAGTGCGCACCACTCGTGAGCCACACACCATGGCGCGAGTTTGTGCTGCACAGCGCAGGCCGCATTTTGCCAGGAATCATGGAGTGCAAAATCCTGAGCGATGACCCCGAGAACATCCCCGGCGAGATTTGCGTCAAGGGCGAGAACGTGATGAGCGGATACTTCCACAACACCGAAGCCACCGACAAGGTGCTGCACGAAGACGGATGGCTACACACTGGCGACATGGGCACTCTGAGCGCCGACGGCACTGTCTTCATTCGTGGACGACTCAAGACCATGCTCCTCAGCTCTAATGGACAAAACATCTATCCCGAGGAAATTGAGGCCAAACTCAACAACATGCTCTACATTAGTGAGAGCCTAGTCGTCGACCGTGACCACAAACTCGTGGCACTCGTCTACCCCGACTACGATGCTATGGACCGTGACGGCATTACTCGCGATCAGTTACCACAGCACATGGACACTGTTAAGACCGAGCTCAATAAGCTCGTAGCACCCTACGAAAGAGTATCACAAATTGAGATTATGGTCAACGAGTTTGAAAAGACTCCAAAACGCAGTATAAAACGCTTTTTGTATCGATAATTTACAAAATAAAATTTCTAAATATTATTTAACACTTTACCAATTAAAGCAATTTTTCATTAATCAACAAACAATAAATCAATGTGGTAACAGATTGTAAGTTTGTGAATTTATGTTAAATTGCGGTTTTTGGCGAAAAATTATCGAAAAAAAAAATTCAAAAAAGATTTGCATATTAATTTTTTGATATAAATTTGCACCGTTTTTACAACAAAACACAACACAGAAAATTATTTATTGTTTTATTATTAAAAGATTTAAGAAATGAAAAAGTTAGTTTTATTAGTTGCTGTTATTGCTAGCGTATCTATGATCTCTTGCACCACTCAGGGTAACACCAGCGCAAGCGCAAGTGCAAGTGCTTCTGTTGACACCACTACCGTTGAGGCTGTTGACTCTGCAAACGTTGACACTACCGCTGTTCAAGAGGTAGCTGACAAGGCTGTTGACGCTGCTCAAGAGGCTGCTGACAAGGCTGTTGACGCTGCTCAAGACGCTGCTGACAAGGCTGTTGACGCTGCTAAGGACGCTGCTGACAAGGCTGTTGACGCTGCTAAGGACGCTGTAGATCCCGCTGCTGAGCAAGGTAAGTAATTAGCAACAAGCTAAAAAGTTTTGAAGCTGTTTTCCACAAGGTGGAGAGCAGCTTTCTTTTTTAAACCCACAAAAAGCTAAGAGTACATTATTCTTAGCTTTTTTATTATCTCTGTTTGATCCCGAGCAACTAACCAACTGTTAAAATACTCACACACATTATGGCATCAAAGGTGTGGATACACTACCCTTTGGTGCCACTTTGTGTTAAAATGTTTAATTTTTACACTTTTCCATGCAGTATTTCGACACCCTCGGTGTTTATAATACAGAATGTTATGGGGCACCTAGCATTCTCATGGCAACAAGCACCACCCCGCTTTACACGCTACACTATGTTTGGCCACGGTGATTCTCGCATTTTTTTGAGAAAAAAGTTTTTTTTCAAATGTCAATGCACTAATTTTGCAATCCATGTGAATAAAGAGTTACACCCCTCACATCACACGGCGTGCAAATAAATGATGAGCGAAAAAGACATAGTTAAAGGCTGCAAGCGGGGCACAACGGCTGCCCGGCAAGAGCTCTTTGAACAATATGCACCGCACCTCATGGCTGTTATCTACCGATATGTTGCCAATGAGGACGACGCTAACGACGTGCTGCACGACACGCTCATCGACGTCTACACCCGCATCGACTCCTTCAAGTGGGAAGGGAAGGGTTCACTCAAGGCCTGGATGACGAGAATTGCCATCAACAACTCAATCTCCAACCTACGAGCCCAAAAGCGACTGGTGAAAAACACTTTGCCACTAGATAATGCGGGCGAGCCACCCGACGATGACGACCAAGAGATGACCAGCAGCGTCAACAACATCGACCTCGACACGATAATGTCGATGATTGCCGAGCTTCCCGATGGATATCGAGCCGTGTTCAACCTTTACTGCCTGGACGGGTACTCGCACCAAGAAATAGCTAAGCAACTTGGAATCTCGGTCAACACCTCCACTTCACAACTAACACGTGCCAAGGCGATTCTAGCACAAAAAATCAAAGCTTTTGCCAACAAGCAATAAATTGAAAACACTCTATGAGCAACGATATAAATAATAACAATTGGATTGAGGCGATAAAAAACAAAGCCCAACAAGCCACCAAGGATGTCCCATCAGGAACCTGGGAGGCTATCGCCAATGACCTCAACCAACATCAAGCGGCACCTGTTAAGCACAACAGGGGCCAGATTGCTACATGGATTTGGAAAGCTTCGGCGGCGGCAGCAGCTGTTGCACTTTTAATCACCACTGCGTTCTTCGTGCTCAACGATGACCCACAACAGCCACAACAATTGGCCAAAGTCGAGAAACCCACCCCACCCGCACAAGATGTTCAGCCAACCGATACCACCCAAGCCACGCAACCGTCTCAACACACTCCAGCACCGGCTGTAGTGCCAAATGTTGCGCCAGCAACAACACCTATGTTGGCAAAGAACAACACACCAAAAACACACACGACATCCTCACCATCTACAACAGTCGACAAGCCTAGGAAACATCACCGCAACAACGACGAGGCCAAGCCCCTCAACAACAGGCACAACGATGAAGAACAATTCATGAACGAACTCATGGCAATCAGCAACAATGAGATTATTGACCTGTCGGATTACCCCAATGAGTTCAACCCCGAAGATTACTTTTATGACATAGAGACGATGCAGGCGCTCGAGGAGCTCTACAGCCAGTACGACAACGCCATGAACCAAGAGGCGATGGAGCCATGGAAAGCCTATACCGACAGCACCTACCAGGAGCATCTGGTCTACGATGCCAACGCACGACGTGCGGCACGTGAGAAAATGGCTCTCACCAAGCGCCACAAAAAGCCAACCATGCTCTTGGCAGCCTATGGTAACGGACTGATCTCTACCGACCACAACTCCACCATCAACAGCTCCACAGCCCAGATGCTGTTACCACAACCCTCGGGCAACCAGTCGGGTATGATGCTGGCACCAGCTGCACCTGGCGTCACTCCCAGGGTTTCTCCACCCGTCAACTACAACTACCACCACCACATGCCGCTCACTGCTGGCATCACCTTCAACAAGCGCATAGTGGGCAATTTGTATGGCAGCGTGGGGTTCAACTTCACCTCAATGTCGAGCGATGTTACCCCCGACAATGGCACTGGCGAGTTCAAGCAAAAGGTGATGCTCGTGGGACTGCCATTTGGAGTGAAATGGAACTTCTGGCGATATCGCGGCCTCAGCACCTTCGTTGGCGGCGAGGCTCTTGTCGAGAAAGTGGTGTCGGCTAAGTTCAACAACGACAACGTCACCATCAAGCGACTGCAATGGTCGGTTCATGCCACCGCAGGACTGCAGTACAACTTCAACCGCTACGTGGGCGTCTATCTCGCGCCCAAGCTATCGCACTACATCACCACGATGCCACTCAACACCATCCGCAACGAGCATCCCCTCAACTTCAACCTGCAGCTAGGACTCTCCTTCGACTTCTAGCAGCCTTGACAGTGAGGACTATGCTTGCCTCACAGAAATAGTGTGGTACTCTTCTTAACAAAACAATAGTGGTTGGTTGGCATCAATGCCAACCAACCACTATTTTTACCCAGAGAAACCCCGCGCTCGCTTCGCTACAATGAAGCACCGAAAAAGGACTCACGGAACATTCTTTATTTTATTATAATGTAAATTTACCTTAATTAATTTGCATTTTACCATTATTTGTATTATCTTTGCAACGTGTTTAATTTATCACACACAACTAAAACGGATATCAACCTTAAATAAACACGGCAAATGAACTATCTAAACCAGAGCGAGAGTGCTCAACGGCGTGTGCAACGCAACCAACTGATGGCCGAGATTTTCTGCGCCATCTACGACAACATGAAAGCTAAAAAAGTAGGCAACAAGCGACTTGTCGCCCTGTCCCTAACCCTAACCTCGGGGTCTCCACCCTACCACGTGGGATTTGACCGAGCCTACGATATGGTCAAAAGAATCCTGCACAACCCCGACAAAGTAACTTTTAAAAACCAAATCAACCAAGAGATGTGGATGGAAATTACAAAAAAGGTAAAATGCCTAATGCAAAATGGACACATGTCGGCGGCTAAAGCAGTGCCTCTTGTGCTAGAGAACTGCCGAGCCTCCAGGTTCTTCATCAGCAAGTCGCATGCATGGGCCATCATCAAGCGCGAACTGATTAGAAGAAACTGCGCCAGACATTACAACATCGCTGCCTAACAACCCACAACACAACAACCTCTTAACCCTTAAACCATGGACAAACACACAGTAACTATCAACATTGATTTCGACGAGATTCTAAACTACGTTTATGCTCAAAGCGCATGGTTTGGTGCGCACAACGAGGATTTCTTTGTTCTCACACCCGACAACCGCAACATGCTGCTGCTCAAGCTCAAAGAAGGCTACTCCGACTTCAGGCAAAGGGTGCTCGGCTATCTTGAGTTTGACAACTACAACCCTAACATCGACTCGCGAAACATCACTATGAGATTCGCCTTCAACAACGAGCCAAAGATAGGATTTGACGATGCCATCCACGGCACCATTGTGGCCCTGCTTTCGCACTTCGTCCTCATGCGTTTCTATGGCGAAATCGATCCACGAGGCAAGGAGCACGGCAGCAGCATCTTCAACCTGGAATGGAGACGCTATAAGACCAAGCTCATGCTCGCCTTTGCCCACGACGAGCTCTAACTCACTCTATTCCAAACAACTGGGCGGAGCCTTCTTGCTACAGAGGCTCCGCCCAGTTTAATTTTAGACTGATGCGTGTCTATTTCTCACTCAAAAAGGTCGTTCAATGCGTCTTCAACTACTTTTCCGGCACCTTTAGCAACCTCTTTGGTTATTGTGCTCATTATAGTATCCATCTCGTTAGGAGTATCAACATTCGACTCTGCACGCTCTTCGGCAGTGACTTCGTCTTCAGGGTTTGCTGGAACTTCGGCCGAAGCCTCTTCATCGTCATCAAACCAGCCGCCAATACTCTCTTTTATACCATTTACTGCATCATCCACGGTGATGCCTATTTCCTCTTTTATCTTAGCATCAATCTGAGCCTTGTTGAAGGTGAATACATGGCCCATAATACCAAACGACACCTTGGTCTTGCTGTCGCCAATATCGATGTGTCCCACTGAACACAAGCCATAATTGTCAACATCCACAACGCTCTCCACAACCTTGCTCATTATCGGTGTGGTTATTGCCTTCACAACACCGCCTGCTATACCATCGCCTGCTATGTTCTCAATCTTTTCGCCAGTCCAATCTTTAGTGACTTTAGATATGGCATTGCAGTGGTCGTTCTTGTCGGGGTTAGTAATTGCTAATGCTGCTGCCAAAACCGCGACTATCGCCAGTGTAACCCACAGTGCAGTGTGACTCTTCTTGGCGCGGGGAGCTGGCGCATACTGAGGAGCTGGTGCTGCATAAGTTGCCTGTTGCGACTGAGCATTATTCCACTGGGGAGGTTGTGGAGCTGAGCCGTGAGGCATAGTAGGAGGTTCGGTATTACCGCCAACGCGCGGTGCATAGGCTACCAATGGCTGCAAGGCAGCCACCTTGTCGGCAGTGGTCCAGTCGGGCATTCCCTCACACCACACTGGAGTGTCGGGCATAATGCTCATGCCGCTCAGTTGCTCAAGGGTGAAGGGGCCCTGTTGTTCATCATTTCTAATAATAAAAAATTCCATAGTACTTAAAACATTTTAAAGTAAAACATAAATTTAAATGTTGCTTCTATAAATAGAATTTTTTGTTATACACAATAAATTTGTCTCTTAGATATCGCAAAGATATCGAAGTTTAAAACACATAAGCAAAATCCATGCCACTTTTTACTAAAATTTAACGAACACCCCTTTTTTATCTAAAAAACTAACAACTAATAACTAAAGTCAAAAAAACACAATAAAAAACAGTAGTTTTTCGTTAAAAATGTGAAAGACAATTCATGGTGGAGTCAGCGCCTCCTCTATTAAATTTTTACATAAGAATGATTAACCCTGGCAGCTTGTTCCCGTTATCGCGCTGAACCGTGAGAGCAAGATGCCCTAAACACACAATTCAATTTATGAAAAAATTATTTCTTATTGCTTTGGCAGCCATGACAATGGGTCTCGTAGCATGCAACGGTGGCAACAACGGCAACACTAGCACTAGTGCCAGCAACAGTGGCGAAGCACAGAATGTTGAACAAGCTACCGATGGTATCACCTTCGAGGGCGAGCACTACACTGTCACCTACCCCAAGGACTGGAAAGAGACTTTCGCCACCGGCGACGTTCTCAACGCAAAGTCGGCCGACGACGCTATCAGTCTGAGCATCAACTTCGACGAGACAGGACCATCGGTTGACCAGCTCAAAGAGACTGGCGCCAACGTTAAGCTCTTAAATCAGCAAGATTACAAAGAGATTGGAGATCCACAAATCGATGGCAACAAGCTCGTTGTGCGCCGCGTGACCAACGAGGGCGAGATTGACTTCTCTTATCTTTTAGTTATTGAAGGCACCAAGGGCGTCATGGGTTCAGTGAAAGCTCCTGCCGACAAAGAGGCCGATGCCGAGAAGGCTCTCAATAGCATTCTTGCTTCGGTTAAGATGAAATAACTTTTTTCAAAAAAACGTTTTTTGCGACCTGCGATGGAACTTGCCCTTCGCAGGTCGCTTTTTTATTCTTCCCAATTAAAACTTAATACTTAAAACGTGGTCATCGGTGCGGCTCTCGTCGCTGGCGCCCACATGGTTAATGTCCTCAAGAGCACTCTTTAGCATGGGTTCCACACGAGGAAACATCTCGTCAATCAAGAACTCGGCCATCATCTCTCCCTCGTCACCCAGCAATTCCACCATCATACCTTTCACGCCCTGCTTGATTCCATCAATCACTACTGTCGCGTTACGCTCGTTCTCATTACCACGCGACATTTCGAGCAGCCCCTTGGTCAATGGTTCACGCAAGTGGCGAACCAGCAAGTCGCTCAGTTCCTGAGCATTCTGTGGCAGTTTTGTTGCTTGCATTCCCTGCATTTCGAGCATCTGCTTTAGCTGATCCATGCGGCCACTGATTTTCGGCCACAACTTGCGAGATATCATCCTTGCCACAACTTCTGCGCTGTTCTCAACCTGCTTGCGACCTCGCTGCAGCAACTCCTCATCCAAGCCATCAAAAAACCTGGTTTCTATGCTCAAAGTTTCAAGCTCAGGCGAAACAGTCACAATGCGCATTGGCAGCGGATAGGTCGAAGCCGAGCCAGTAGCCACATCGGTTATTCCGTCAATTGTGGCAGCGTCGGTAATGTGCAGATGACCCGTGAATACCACTTTCACACCGCCATCTCTCAGCACTTTTGCCACTTGCTCATGATTGGCGACAATATAGTTTGGCAATAGCTTAGCCTCACCGTCGATGTGCTCCACAAGATGGTGATGCATCAGTGCAATCACGCGTTTGCCACTAGCCTTGGCCTCATCGAGTTGCTCCTTTATCCACTCCAGAGTCTCAGGCTTCACAGCACCCTCGTTGTGATACACCACTTTCTCGCCATTACGTCCCAAGCGGTTCTCATCATAGCGGTTGCTATCAATGCACAGCAGCATCAATCCCTCGGCTGGCTCACAAGTGTAACTCAACGAGTTTGAGTCACGCTTCGAGTCCTTTCCATAACCACATCGCAAATAAAGCTGGGCAAACTCCTCGCTGCTCACAGTGGCCACCGGCTCGGCAGCCTCGCCTGCAAAGCTCTTACTGTAAGGGCAGTTAATATCGTGGTTGCCAGGAATGACAAGGGTTCTCACTCCCGCCTGCTCAAGCCGTTCCAAGTGACTCACAAGCCGCTCATGGCTCGCACGAGAGCCATTGAAGGTGAGGTCGCCGGTGATGAGCAACAGTTGTGGTTTTTCTTTGATAATCTCGTCAACCATGCGCCCCACTATCATGTCGCTCTCAAGCACCAGCTTCATGTCGCCTGCCGCCAGCTGCTGGGCAGCCTTACCATTGCCAGCGAGCGATGGTGCAAGCAAGTGCGGGTCGCTGATTACCATTATTTTCACTCCTGTATCGTTCATCACGGTGTTTCCCCTAGCGGGCAACGCAGCTATCACTGCTAGCAGCAAACTGCCCATCACTGCTAAAAAGTTCTTCATGCTTAATTATTTTATGCCACAAATGTACACTAAAAACATTCAACAGCACTCAATATTTTAACCAAATAATCTTAATACAATAAAAAATACACAGCCGCTTTTGTTTTGTCTTAACCTAAAAGCATTATCTTTGCAACCAAAATGAAACTCAGAGAGCAAATATCAGCCTGGATTCTGCTGTCGGTATTCCTGCCGGCAATACTGCTCTCTTGTATTCACATCCACTCTTTACAAGCGACACCCATCGACTGCGACGACTGTGTCGAACACGTGCATCATGCGAGCCACATCACGCAATACTCCTCACCTGTCGACGATTGCGTGGTTTGCCGTTTCATGAGCCAGCGCTTTATTGCCGAGTTTCAACCACAAGAGTTTAAAGCGTGTGCAGTCATGGTGGCTGTTATCGTCAAGCCTGTGGCCGAGGCCATTGTTGACGCTTACTATGGAGTGACTTCGTTGCGGGCACCCCCCGCCATTCTGTAACATTCAACCGTTATTTTATTAAAAAAACACTGCATTCTGCACCCTATCGAGGTGCGGGGATGTAGTGCCATGTTACATATTATTTTAATCGTTACAGAATGAAAAAACTCATCGTTTTTATGCTAGTGACTGTATTCGGCATCCAAGCATGGAGCCAGGAAACAGTCGATACAACCGACGTGTTTTATCGTCATCTCAACCTTAAAGAAGTGGTGGTAACCGGAGCTACTGGTTCCACCAAACTAAAAGAATCCTCGGCACCAGTGTCTTTGTTCACTTCACGCCAATTAGAATCGGTTTCGGCAACCAACATTATCGACGCGGTGGCCACCATTCCCGGAGTCACACAAGTCACTACTGGTAGCGGCATTTCCAAGCCCATCATCCGTGGCATGGGATATAACCGAATCGTGGTGGTGAGCGACGGAATCCGCCAGGAAGGCCAGCAGTGGGGCGACGAGCATGGCATCGAAGTGGATGCCGCTAGCATCAGCTCGGTCGAAGTACTCAAAGGCCCTGGCAGCCTCGTTTATGGCAGCGACGCACTCGCTGGCGTGCTTCGGTTCAACTCGTCACCCATAGTGCCTAAGGGCAAGATGCGTGCTGGACTCTCAACTGAGTATCAAACTAATAATGGTCTTTTCGACTATTCGCTCTACTTCTCGGGCAACAAGAATGGCAATGTGTGGAACGCTCGCTACAGCGAGAAAATGGCACACGCCTACAAGAACCGTTACGATGGCTATGTGCCCAACAGCCAGTTCCACGAACGTGCTGCGCAACTCATGGGTGGCATTAACCGTTCATGGGGATATTCACGACTCACGCTGAGCTACTACAACATTACGCCCAGCATTGTCGAGGGTGAGCGCGACGAGGAGACGGGCGATCTCGTGTGTGAATATGGTCGCCTTAAGCAGTATAGCCACGGCATGCCCTATCAGCAAGTCTACCACTACAAGGCGGCTTGGGACAACTCGTTCTACCTTGGCGACGGAAAGCTCAATGTTCTGCTTGGATACCAGCTCAATCGCCGACAGGAATTTGAAGATGCCGAAAATCCTAATGAGTATGAACTCTACTTCAAGCTCCACACGCTCAGTTACAATGTGCACTATGTTACTCGCCAGATGAATGGTTGGCGCGTTACTGGCGGCATCGGCGGTATGTACCAGCGCTCAATCAATGTCGGCGAGGAATTCCTTATTCCCGACTATAACCTCTTTGATTTTGGCATCTTTGTTACTACCAGCAAGGATTTTGGCCGTTGGACTCTCAATGGAGGTTTGCGCTACGATCACCGTCACTTGCACAGCAACGCCCTCGAAGAAGATGGCGACATGCGTTTCAACGACATGACTCGAAACTTTGGAGGGGTGACGGGTAGCGTGGGAGCTGTGCTGCATGCCGGGCCACACTGGGATTTGCGCGCCAACGTGTCGCGCGGTTTCCGTGCGCCCAACATTAGCGAACTCACCTCCAACGGTGTTCATGAGGGCTCAATTCGTTACGAGCTTGGCGACGAGAGCCTCAAGCCTGAATACAGCCTCCAGTTCGACCTCGGAGCCGACTTCACCAATCAGTATGTGTCATTGCAGCTCAACATGTTCGTCAGCCACATCGACAACTACATCTTCCTGCACCGCGTGAACGAAGTGGTCGAAGAGGGTTACGACACTTTCCGTTTCGACAGTGGCGACAGCCGCTTGTGGGGAGGCGAGTTGTCAATCGATGTGCACCCCATGCACAACCTGCATCTGGGCACATCTTTCGACCTCGTGCGCGCCGTCCTGCTACACCAGCCTCCCGAGTCGCACAACCTGCCTTTCACTCCTGCTCCACGCTGGCGCACCGATGTGAAATATGAGTTCACTCACGACGGCCGCTTGTTCAACAACACCTATCTATCGGTAGGTCTAGATTACAATTTCAAGCAGAATCATTTCTACGAGGCTTACGGAACCGAAACCGCAACTCCCGCCTATGCACTGCTCAACGCCTCGGTGGGCACCGACATTATGTATCGTGGCAACCGTGTGGCAACACTGGCCATCATCGCCAACAACCTCACCGACAAGGCCTATCAAAACCATTTGAGCCGACTGAAAATGGCCGACGTCAATCCCGTCACCGGCAGGCGAGGCGTCTTCAACATGGGCCGCAACATCACTTTCAAGCTAACCGTTCCCCTGGAATGGTAATCTCCACTTCATTTTAAGCTAATTGTTACATCTTCATGCCCCGTGGCATGGAGATGTAACTTTTTAAGAAAAATGTTGTATCTTTGCAAAAACAACTTTGCATTCACAGCTACTCCATCGTTCCACAACTTAAAGAAGAAAAAATGAATAATCAAGTTGAAAAGAATAAAATTTTTTACAGAGGGACTATCTTTACAATATCCTATTTTTGGGATAGAAGAGAACGAGATACCTTTGTACTTGCAGAATGCCAAGATGATGATTTTATATTTCAAATCATCTGTATATCAGGGTATAACTCAGGAACAATCATGGGACATATTAAAAGGGGCATTTTTAGGACAGCAAGAGGAATCACTTACAAAGAACTTGTTGAAGGGATTAAAGAGAATATCCTAAATCCAGATTTAAACAGTCTTAAAGTTGAAAATGAATACAAAATTAAATTTGAGTAATATATATTGAATGAATTATAGCGTAATAAATAATCTACCTATCGACTTTTGCTATCGCGATTATAGTCTAGAAAGTTTGAAGAACAATGCTGATTGGTTCTTTGAAAACAAATCAACTCGTTTGGAAATTCTAAAAACAGCAGTTAGTTCTCAATATCAATGTGATTTTTTGGATTATTCTTGTGATTCATTGATATTATTGGCAAAATGGCTTAATAGCACTTTTGAAAAAGTTCCATTAACAACATCTCAACTTGAAGAAAAGAAAGCTAAAACGGCATCATATATTGATATTGAAGATTGGAGATTAAGTGACGAATCATTGTCTATGGTATTTGATGTTGGTGTTTTTCTTGGAGAAATGATGATATTTAACCACCCCGGCTTGGAATGGCAACAATATCTTAGAAACAAAAATAATAATGACTATGGTCATATGGTTATCAATTTGGGAAAAGTGTCGATGAATCCTATTTGGCTGGTTTATATTCAAGTTCTAAAAATGGCAGATGGATCTTTTTCTGAAACATGTTTAAGAGATATCTATAACGTATGGTGTGACTTTTTCAATCTAAATAAATAACAATGATAGCCAACAAAAGAAAAAAGATTCTCAATAAACTGAGACTTCCTGAAGGATTTGTCAAATTGGGATTTTTTGCCCTAAAAACTATAGAGCATCATTCTGGTTTGCTAATTATTAATGGTTTTTATATCGATTCCACTGTTAGTAACATTAATGACTTTTATATTCATTACTTTTCACAATGCCTGTTTGTGCCATTCAGAACCTTCTCATTCAGTTTAGGTAATCGAATAGGTGGTTCTTGGAGTGTTGATAAAATTGCAATTCTGCAATCTAAATTAGACAGTTTTCACAAATTTGACGAACTCAGATCTTTCGAAGACTATATAAACTACTTTAAAAAGAGTAGTTATTTGGGAGATGAAGTCTCAAAACATGAAAATATTGCTTATTCACTATTCATTCTTCATCGTTTTGATGATGCTACTGATTATCTATCAAAAATTATCAGTTTGGCAGTAAGTAGCAAGGATAACTGGTGGGAAGCTGAGAAACAGCGAGCACAATTTCTTCTTGATTGCATTGATAATAACGACTATGCAAAAGGTATAGAGCAATTACTATCTTGGCAAAATGAAACAATCAAAAGTCTTAAACTAGGAGATTATTTGTCCTAAAAATGTCATCACTTCGAGGACATGAAAAAGAATAGTTGATTATTAACGAAAAACCGCTATCTTTGCCGATGACAGAAAACATATAATAAGATTCAGCACCCCCACCGTTCCACAACTTAAACAAGAAAAAATGAGTAAGAAAAAAATAAGCAAAATAAAATGGCGGCATCTGTTCATCACGTTATTTGCAATAGCCGTGAACTATTCTTATGCTCAAGATAATATGCCTATATCAAATGTAAAATCAGTTGAAATAGCTCATTGTGGTTTATATATTGAGACCCCTTTTTCTATATCACCACAAGTGTTCGACAACAGTGGCTTTGAGAATCTGAGTGACACGATTATTTTCTCTGATAAAGAAGATATAGAAAATCTTATCCAAATCATAAATGACCTGAAGTTGTTTACTGAGTATGAGCCCAAATCTCTTGATACGAGAGGGAGAATCACTATAACACATTTAAGTGACAGCAAGACTAATATGTATTTCAACAATTTTTTCTTGCTTAATAATGGTTTGTTTTTTGATATTAAGAATTCTAAATTGATAAATGAGATTTATAAACTTACTAACAAATATAGTAACTTAAAGAATGGCACTTTCACATTCAAAATACCAGAAGTTTCTGTGTCAATTAAGATTCCAAATAGTGAAAGCAACTTTAGACGAATTTTAAATGGCTTCGATGGAATTGTGCTTGTTTTTGAGAATGGCTCTGAAATTCAAATCTCAATAAAAGAAATAAAAGAATGGGGCATCAATCTGAGGAAAACCCAAACAAAGAAATCTCACAGCAATTATGTGTATAGTTGTGAGAAAAAGAAAAAAAATGGCTTTCTTCTAAGAGAAGATTCCTTTAAATTCCGAAGGGGACTAGTTTCAATTTCTTACAAACTTAAAGAGAAGAAAAACGAAAAAATATTTGATCAAATGCTTGAAAGTATTTGGATTGCCAGTATCTTATAGCAATATCACTTTCAAACCAACCCCATCGTCCCACAACTTAAACAAGAAAAAATGAGAAAGATAATTCCACATATTTTGGCTTTATTGCTGCTGATGATTTTCATGAACAGTTGTTTTTCCGATTATAGCAAATCGGAATTGGCTGGCAGGACTTTTTATGCCGATGATGGTGCTATCATAAGATTAAACGCTGATGGTTCTTGTGAACTTGAAAATATTAATTGGGAAGATGCTTATGGTAGTAGGTTTTCTGATCTAGTTGATAGCTTGAAATGCCAAAAAACACATTTAGGCACATGGGAATTAAATGAACTTGACAAACAGGTGATTAATATCGTGATTAAAGGTTTTGATTTTGATGTTTACTTATCAAGTAGTAACATCATTTTGCCAACTTCTGCTGATGACGTTATTTTGATAATATATGGAGATACCGAAAAACTATATTATTATGAGTTTAAACAGAAAAAATGAAAAAGATCATCACACTACTGCTCGTTATGTTTTCTTGTGTCTCAATGAGTTCGCAAGAAGTGACAGACTATCTTAACGTAGGGAATACCATTGAGTTTAATGGCCAGAAAATGGTTTTAAGGTGGAGCACTCATCCTATGAAACTATACTATCTTCAAGAATGGATTCCTGAGAATGAGATGTTCGACAACTATAGCCAAATGTTCACAGTAGCAGTTATCTTGTCCGAAGAAGTAACTCCAGAGTTGGCAGTGCAAATGAAGATTCAAGAACTTGAAGAAAGGGCAAAAACCGATGCTTGTTGCAATTACCAAGTGCTTGAAAACAACGATGAGTACATCCTGGACTTTCTCGTGAGCGATGGTAACGGCAAGACCCTTAACTTATTGGAGTGGGACATTCACCACTACAAAACGGCTATAATCAATGGCAAAAAGGCACAACAGCTTAACTTTATCAGCACCAGGGCCTACGGTGACGATATAATACCATTTCTTGAGTCCATTAAAGACAAACGCGCGGACTTGATAAATGCTCTAACGCAAATGGACATCAAATGTGAACTAAAGTAATCTCCAATGCCAACAAACACACATCTCCCATCAAATAAGTTTTTTGAGTCTCAATTATTTCCACTATATTTGCAAGATTGAAAAATATAAGTTAAGATGGATAAAGCAAAGGTCAATAAAATATTTGGAACATCTTATCGCATCTTTGAGCTGATAGTTGTGCTGCTAGTAACAGTCTTAGTAGTAACAATTGGTCTAGAAAAATATTACGACAGAGTCGATTATACCGATGCTTGGGAGATGTATTTGATTGCTTTGACATGGCTATTTTTTGTGAGTTTGCCACTATTGATTGTCTACATTGTCTCGTTTTTCCGTTCCCTCACATTTCGCACAATATTGCATAAAATTATATTTGGTGGACATATACTGAACATTGCATTGTGGTTCTTGTTCTACTTTATGCTGCCCAAGCCAGAGCCTATTACAGCGGCGATGATGGAAAAGAATTACTTGAACCATGAGCCAGAAATGCGTGACTTGATTAATTATACACGCAGTTGCCTTGAGGACTCAACTGGTATCGATTTCCAGATGCGAAATGGTGAGATTGTGGAATTAAACGTGAATAGACTCTGGGAAGCTGGCGCTTTTTGGGATAAGGAAAGTAAAAGTCAACTGGATTCAGTAATCATTTCGGTGGGTATCACTCCAGCAGAATTTGACACTATTCAAGCTAAGATGACTTCAGCGGGAGTTATTGGCATTAAAACTTTCAGGAAAGGATATATGACTGAATCATGTCTGTCTTATGCATGGTATGGTAGTAGCAATTATGTCTATGAACTACATGATTCAAAGGTAGAGAGTAAAGAATATCGAGGATATGATGAGTTGTGGCTCAATGACTCGGTATCATTTGTAAATATGAGAAACATGACTGGCCACACCTTCCCCGACCGTGACGAGTTCATCAAGAAGCACTCACAAAAATAATCATAAATCCATCACCATTTTTATATCTTAAAAGAAGATGCAATGAGACTGATTCAAAAACATAAGAAATCTTTTGTGTGGTTTTCAATAATTGCCACAGTTCTTATAGTGCTAATTATAGCATTTGTATTGATTTTTGACATTCGGACTATTAACGTGCCGGATGATGCTGTTTGGAAAGGCAATAGCAAAGAAGCTTTTTGGATACAAAAGGTGTCGAGCAATGACAGCGCAATAAGATTCAGGATTTACAATGATTATGATGATAAGATGATACTTGATGCCGATTTTTATTCGTCAGGATATGAAGACAACATTATTGATAGTATTAACTACTTTGATCATTTAAAAAATGAGATAATTCTTTTAAATGGAAAAGAAATGAAAATGAGAAAAGTATATTTTCAAAAATAGTTCTTCATTGGCCAATATTTGAATGATTTTACAAAAAACCGCTATCTTTGCAGATGGCAGAAAACAGATTGAATTATGGTAGGTTAAAATCATATATGGACTGTTCTCAAAGCAACAGCATCGTTCAACAATTTAAAAGAAGAAAAAATTAAATAGACTTGCATAATATTCACTAATTAGTTAACTTTGCCGAAAAATATATCATAATGGCTGAACGGAATTACAAGAGACATATAGTTGTTTACAAGAACTACTTTATTGATTTCAAGAAGACTTTGTCGCAGCAGACATTAAAGAAGATATACCAAATCTTCTTGTATATCATGACTTTAGAGTCAATACCCGCCACCTATTTAAAGTCAATTAAAAGTGTGGCTGGACTATATGAGATTCGTGTTGAGGAAAGCGGAAACATATATCGCATCTTCTGCTGCTTTGACGAAGGAAACCTTGTGGTTCTCTTCAATGCGTTTCAAAAGAAAACACAAAAAACTCCATCTAATGAGATAGAGAAAGCAAAACGAATAATGAATGAGTATTTTAATGACAAAGGGAGGAAATAATATGACACATGAAGAATTGAAAAACAGCAACCTTACTCCAATTGAGGATTTAATCGAAGAGGATTTTGGCTCAATCGACACCCCTTCAAGGGTGGAATTTGAGGCCGATTGTGACGCTTTCATCCTTGGTGAGCGCCTCAGGGAAGAAAGACGCAAAGCCGGACTCACTCAGGAGCAACTTGCTCAGAGAATTGGCACGAAGAAAAGCTATATTTCTCGTGTTGAGAACGGCCATGCCGACATCCAGCTCTCTACCCTCTTCAAGATTTTTCAAGGACTCGGTCGCCGAGTGAGTCTTAGAGTTCTTTAAGAGAAACCGCTATCTTTACCTTTAGAGAACGAAAGATATAACATTTTAAAATCTATGGATTTAAACAAATATGATTATTATTTTTCTGTCGGGAAACAAGTCTTGAGGTGTGATCATTCAGCATATTTTACAGAACATGGAGATTTAATATGTGAAGAAGAAGATAGCAGAATTCCTCTTGATGTAAAATTTTCATCTTTAACCACCGATTCTATATATGTCTATAAATTAATGACAAAGAAGAATAAGTTTCGAACTCCTGGTCCCTAATTTCTTTTTTTATAAAATATTAATCTTTAGTATTCATGATTCATTATGAAACATCTATTTTATCTGTTTTTCATCGCAATTTTCTTGACAGGATGCCATTCATCTAAAAAGATTGAATTGACTAAAGTTTCGTTTGATGTTGATTTATATGAGTTCGTCAACAGCAGTTTAGCGATGTCATTGGATAGTATTGTTAAGAATATGCCTGATTCTGATATGAGAAACTGCAATGCCTATCTTATCAGATACACTGACATTCCTGATACTGTTTTTTATCGTTCAAATTGGCCATTGTTCGGAGAGATGCCTGACACACTTCTGGATTGTGATGAGCCCTTCTTGTCCAACTTGAGCATACAAAGTTATCATTATGAATACCATGGTTTAAATTTCAAACCAGAGAAAACTGTAGGTGCATGCAAACTTAATGACAAACTATGCTACATTATCGAGCCCCAAACGACGCAACGTCTATTCAAGAAGACAAACCAGATTGATTCTGTAAGTTGGGAAACAGACGGCTCAACCTGCCCATGCATGGAGCAAGATTATTGGTTCAATATTGACAAGAGAGACCAATGCCGTATGCTTAATTATCAATGGGGTGAGATTCACTACAGCAATAAACAGGCTCAATAAAAGATGTGTTTTGATATTTTTGGTTTCAATTTTTCTTCTTGAGTTTTTACATCATAGAACCCTTAAAATGATATATATTTAGTTTTTATCCAATATTGGTTGATTCTAAATAAAAACCGCTATCTTTGCCGATAGCAAAAAACAGATTGAATTATGGCAAGAAAATATCATATATGGGCTATCTTCAAAAAAATCCTCGTTTGCGAGGCTTTATGGCCCCGATAGGTACAACTTATCGAGAGGAAAAAATTCCTTTTATTCCTGCTCCTTCTTCTTATTCATGTCAATAATCCCAAACTGTCCAATCCGCCAAGAACAGCAAACCCCACCCACATTTTGTTGGATTTTGATTAATTTACTAGATTTCTCGCCGCAGGCGACTCTAATTCGTGGTTAATTCACGATAATTTGCGTAAAAATCCCCGCGTCAATTGTCCTTAATAACCACAAGCCATATGGCTGCAAAACCACCAGCTAATTAAATAACAATTATTGTCCTTCATTGTCTGACAAAAAAAACACAGTATTAACCTAACTTAACTACATTAAGTGAAATAAAAGCACACTTGGCATCGTTTATTTTTAAAACCCTATAATGTGAAACTTCTGTAACAATTCAAATTATGGAAAATGATCCCAACCTCGGCAATTTGCCACCACTACCTCAGCAAAACGCAGCTGAGCCAGTAACTACTCCCAACACTCCTGCTCAACAACCAAACGCCAAGCCTAAAAGTGAAAAGAAATTCACTCGCACGCTTGGTTTCAAGGTTGGATTCATTGTGCTGCTGTCGCTGCTACTTCTCATTCCAACACTCATGATTGACTCATTGAGTAATGACCGACAGATAACTGCCGAAGAAGCTCAGCAAGAAATCTCCGAAAAATGGGGATTGCCTCAACACGTGACTGGACCAGTTATTGCCATCCCTTATGTCACCAAAAACAAGAAAGATTCCACCGAGCAGCGCCACATGGTATATATCCTGCCCAAGAAACTTGACATCAACGCCGATGTAAAAAGCCAAACATTGTATCGCAGCATCTATGAAACTGTGGTTTACAACACAGGCATCGACTTCTCAGGCACCTTCACTATCAAGGGATTGCTACCAAATGAGATTGACTCAACAATGCTGCAGCTCGACAAGGCCTGCATTGAAGTGGGCATAACCGACCTGAGAGGAATCTCGCAAAAGTTGGTTCTCGACCTCAACGGAAACCAAATTGACGTTAACGATGGTGGCAAAGATGGCAATCTGCACGAGGAAAACGATTATGAATACAGCTCAAGTGCCGATCATGCCGATGAGGATGTCGTCGCCGACATGGAAATAATTGCAGAAGAGGCCGCCGAGCCAGTTGCTGTTGCCTACGACGACATGTTTGACAAGAATGGTGGCCCAGTTGCTAAAACAAGCCTTGACATCAGCCCACTATCATCGCTCGACTCAATACCGTTCAAGATGCATCTTGAGCTGAAAGGCAGCGACAACCTGAACTTCACACCAATTGGTGAGACCACATCTATCAACATAAAAGGCGATTGTCCCAAACCAAGTTTCGGAGGCAATTTCCTGCCCGATGAACGAAATGTAACCGACAACGGTTTTACTGCATCGTGGAACATCATCAGCATCAACCGAACCTACCCACAGGCGTTTATCGACGACCGCAGCTACGACCTGGGCAAGTCGCAAGTGCAAGTAGGGCTAATGGTACCTGTCGACAGTTTCCAAAAGGTGGAGCGCGCTATCAAGTATGCCTTCCTGGTGATTGTGCTCACTTTCATCGCCGTGCTCTTTGTTGAGATAAAGATGCAACGTTACATCAACGTGTTCCAATATCTGTTGGTCGGACTAGCACTGGTACTCTTCTACTCCTTGCTGCTGTCGATAAGCGAGCACATGGCATTTGGATGGGCTTATCTCATTGCCGCAGCAATGACTATTGCGATGATTACGCTCTATCTTTTAGGCGTACTCAAGACCAAGAAAATGGCTCTCGCTATAGGAGCAATGCTCGCCATTGTGTATGCCTACATCTTCGTGCTGCTTAACCTTGAGACCTACGCACTGCTTGCAGGCAGCTTAGGACTATTTGTGGTTCTCGCAGCTATAATGTACTACTCTCTAAAACTCAAAACCGAAGATATGGCTTGAAACAACACACTTAACTTATATCGAACAAATGACTAAATCATTATAAATTATGAAGAAAATACTTTTGTTAATGACTCTCGTGCTGCCATTCATCCTTAACTCCTGCGACGACGACAAAGACATTCTCACATCCCAAGAACAGGACCTTGTGGGCGAATGGGCCATAATCAAGACTGCCGACACTCAAAATGACATTCACTATGTTTTCAAGAAAGAACGCACTGGCTCTCGACGGATATTGGTAAATGGCGAGGTAACTAGCGAAGTCCCTTTCAATTGGACTTTTGATGGCAACAAATTGACTCTCAGCTACGCTGGTCAACAACTGGTTTTGGAAGTTATTGTAAGCATTGATAAGTTACGCTTAATCTATGTGGCAACTGGTGCCGTCGAAGATTACCAAAGAGTGGTTAAGCCCGACGACGACGATTAAACGCACCCACTCACAATAGCAAAAGCTAAGCGGTTGATCTACTAATTAGTAAATCAACCGCTTTTTTTATATCTGAAGAATGTGATTTTTCCTATGGTTGATGCGTCTAATAATCAAAACAACACATTTTATAAAACAATCAAGACCGACTATTATGAAAAATAAAAGTAAAGTTTTAAGCTACACATGCCGCTGTTTTCTTGCAATTCCTGCCATTCTGATGATTCTCCATCACTGTGGCATCTTCACTATGACCGACAACCTTGTCCGAATAACTGGCATTTTGCTCATGTGTTCCTTATTTGCAGTTGGCTATTTTTCCATGAGAATGAGAAGCAAAAACTAGAGGCAAATTATTACCATCAAGTTGCTTTTTCGGTGTCAAGAGATGGTATTTTTAGTTAAAATTTGTTTTTTATTTCATTTTTCGGCTAACGAAGTTTAAAAACACAAACACCCAGCAACGCTTGCTATAAAGGTGAAAGCCGTAACTTTTAGAAAAAAATCATTTGCAACGGTAAATGTTACAGAACGTCAAGGGAGGTTGCCCACCTAGGGTAACCTCCTTAACTTTGCAGCGTCAAACAGTTTTTCAGGCACTACTAGAGTGTATTGTTTACACCTGTGCCTCTTAACGTAAATAATTAGAGTAATGAAGTTTTTATCAAGAATTTTTATTGTCACATTATTAATTAGTACTGCATCAACAACCACTTGGGCCGCTGAACCCGACCCCGAAATGTCGCCAGCTGCCACTACAACTCAAATCAATATCACTAAACCACAATCTCAAGTTGAAAATCTCCTCTCCTACGCCAAGACTTTCCGCGGTGTTCCTTATCGTTATGGAGCAATGAGCCCTAAAGGCTTCGACTGCTCGGGATTCACAAGCTATGTTTACAAGGAGTTTGGATATAAATTGCACCGCACTGCAGGCGGACAACTATCAAACGGTACACGCGTCAACCGCAACGAGCTTAAGCCAGGCGACCTGGTATTCTTTGGCGGACGCGGCGGTGGTCGTGGAATAGGTCATGTGGGCATCGTCACTAAGGTTGACGGCAACGGCCATGACTTCACTTTCATTCATGCTTCTTGCAGCAAGGGCATCACCGAGAACCACTCGAGCGAGAGCTACTACAAGGTGCGTTACCGCAACGCTTGCCGCGTGATCAAGGACAACACTCCTCCTGAAATTCCAGTGAGACTAATGGGCTTTGACATTGCCGATTTCACAGCCGACAGAGTAAGCGAGTAAACAAGAAACGACTCAAAACGAGTATAGCGAAATTATATATTAGGAGCGACAAGCATCGATGCTTGCCGCTCTTCTGTTTTTTGTAATTCTCCAGCCTACTGAGCATCACTTGTCTCTTCAAGGCCGAAGCACTCTTTAATGGCTTTGCGAATCGCTTTGGCTTCGCGACCATTTCCTTTCAGGATTTTAAGCACGATTTTTATATACTCCTCGCGGCTCTTGAGGCCACACAATCCTGCCACTCCGCTCTGAGTGAGCATCAGCTTCTGGTTATAAACCTTCAGCACCTTGGCATAATCCTTCTTTTGAACATAAACATGGAACTCACGGCACAGCAACTCATAGATGCCACGAGGGTTAATCTCGTTCACAAGGTCAATCATGTGATCCTCGAGCGCGCTGATGTTTCGGAACTTCATGTCGACACGCAGCTCAACATCGTGCTTCACGCGGTGACGCGTGTGCTGCAGGGCTTGCTGCTTAATCTCATTGTCAAAGTTCTTTATCACTGCGCGGCTGGCACTGTTGAAAACGTCATCTTCGTTTTTGTGACGGTAATGAGCAACGGCACGTATCACACCCTCGAGCATGAGGATGTTCTCAATCTCGGCAACCTCGGGCACTAAGATTTTCTTATTGCGAAGGTATTCTACCTCTTTCTCGTCGCGACGGTCGCGATCCACAATGCCCCAGCTGTCAAGGTGGTGCAAGCCCTCAAGCCCATTGAACGAGCGCACGCTCTCTATCACCTTGTTGCAACTGCCAAGTGGTTTGATGGTATACTCGGGGAACACAAGAGCATAAAGCCTGGAGTCGATGCTGTGTTCCTCATCGCCCTCGACAAAGAGAACTGGTTTGCGAGTTCCCAACAGGTCAATATAGAGGCTATCGCTCAAGTTACTGCTTGATTGCAGCACTTCATAATCCCATGTCAATTGCTCGGGGTTGAAATCCTTGACCCAGATGCACTTGTTATCGATGCGTGAATTTGCAAAATCCACATCGTGAGTACTGTAAACGAATGTACAGTCAGGACGCATCTCCTCAATCACGTTCCACAAAGTCTGCATGATTGAAGGGTGAATAAAGGTCTCAGGATCGTCAACAAATATCACGGCATCCTCCATGGCATAGAGCACGGCACCCAGGTAGTAGAGCACAGCTTTCTCACCATCACTAAGGCGCAGCGACGAGTATTTATCGGTCTGGCCTTCGGTTGTGAAAAGCAGCTTGCCGTTCTCACGCAGTATCTTGTTCTTTGGGAACACCTCCTGCCACATCTTCACCACCTTGTCGAGCTTGGTCTTGGGAAACTCCATTTCCTCTCTCATCAGTTGGTGAGCTTTGAAATTCATCAAGCTGCGGAACTCATCAATCATCATCACATAGGTGAGTTTGTCAAACTCGCTCTTGGCTTTGTTGACAACCTGTTGCATGTTTTGATTGAGCTTGTCAAAACGCTCGCTTATTGAGCCAATATAGCGCTGTTCCGGGTGCTCAACAGGAAATAGTGCTCGCAAAGCCGAGATGCGGAAGGCCTGGTCGCCACACTGCTCCACCAGCTTGTTCACAAAGCGTGTCTTGCCGGCACCATTGGCACCAATAATGGTCACCTGACGGGCTTCCCTCAGAATCTCACCTTTTGCGCTATTTATCTTGTTAGGTAGTAATAAGTCCATAGTATTTACCGTTTTTTGGTCACAAAACTTTTCAGCTTGTAAAAATAGAAAAAACTTGCGGCATCTCCAAAAATATGCCACAAGATTTACCACTTTTACACCAAAATCCTAATTCCACCTCATCAACTATTCTTTCGCCTATTTAAAATAATTAGCTTATTCAATAGATTCCCGCTTGAGAACAATCTATTAATTGTTAGAAGCAAGTTTAAAAGTCACAGGAAGGTAGTACCAGCACGAAACAGGCTTTCCCTTAGCATTAATGGCTGGCTGAAAATAGCCATCTATCATCTTCACTGCCCTTATAGCTTCTTCGTCTAAATTACGTTCAAGCGACCTCACAACCCCCACTTCACCAATCTCACCCATGGGAGTAACTTCAAACCGCACAACAACCGTGCCTTGAATTTCTCCACAGATGCTTGGGTAACGTAAGTTTTTATTTATGCTACTCATCAATGCCGCTTCGCCTTTTTCATATTGCGGCATTTTCGATGCTATAGCATAAATCTTTCCATTACATGATGTGTATTCCTCAAGCGTTAATCTGGCATCGGCATCAGCGCCACCATTGCTATAGTTGACAGTCAATCTCATCCATGTGCCAGTTGTGCCACCTTCTGAATTGCGAGCAGCAATAAAATCAAAGCTTTTGCACAACCCAACCACCTCTTTGTCAAGAATATGATTAAGAGATTTCGTTACTACCACATCTGTCACACGACCAAGGCCATTAACGTAGAAACATGCTTCAACTGTACCTTCCACACCATCAACCACCACTCGCTCACGCTCATGAAGCGCTTTTTTCAATGCTCTGTCATCGCCACCACGCAGTTGGGGAGGCACATTACGTGCACTTTTTGCGCCACCCACAAGTCTCAAGTCATCAAGTAGAATGCGGTCTTTGGTAACTGTCATAGCACCTTCTTGGCACATTCCATAATAACTCACAGGCACAATAATGTCTTTTCCTCGCACGCTTTCATCAAGCCCTGTCAACGATTTGCAAAGCGCGATAGATTGGACATCAAGTTCCTTAACAATACCACGCACCAACTTAACACTTTGCGCATTACCTTTGGAATCAACGTGCACTTTCAAATAAGCCGTACCTGAAATTGCAGCATTAGCACACCCAAAGCTAAAAAGCCAAAATATTAATACAAGCGTTAAAACTTTAGTTTTATCATTATGTAAGAATAAACATATCATACCATTCTTCATCAGTTATAAAAGATTTTTCAGTGGCTAAGATATATATTTAGTTGATTATAAACAACAATTATTTGAAATTTTGTGGGTTTTGAATAAAAAAATGCTCTCGTCCCTCTCAATAAAGGAACAGGAGCATTATATTATTAGAGTTTCCAGTTAACTTGGTTACAGAGCTTTTGCGAGCTCGCTACCGTATTCGCGGCATTGCTCAATGGCTGCCTGGTCGGGAACCCACTGAACGCGGATGCCGTCGTTGATGAGTTCAAACCCACAACCTGCAAGCAGGCCACTCAAGAGCTTAATGCCCTCACCGCTCCAACCGTAGCTGCCGAATGCAGCGGCTTTCTTGTTCTTGAGTTTCATGCCCTTAGCCATCTCAAGCAATCCGGTAACGGCGTGAGCGAGGCCATTGTTGATTGTGGGCGAACCCACGAGAATAGCCTTCGACGCGAAAATCTCGGTCAGCACGTCGTTCTTGTCCTCATGAGCAGCGTTGTAAATCTTCACCTCAACCTCTGGGTCAACTTCCTGGATGCCACGTGCAATCTCCTGTGCCATTATGCGGGTGCTATTCCACATGGTGTCGTAGACGATAGTAATCTTGTTCTCCTGATAGTTGGCAGCCCATTGCTGATATTTCTCGATGATGAGGTTGATGTTCTTGCGCCAAATCACACCATGGCTTGGGCAAACCATGTTCAGCGGCAGGTTCATGGCGAGAATCTCGTTGAGCTTGCGGGTAACCATCATGCTGAATGGAGCGAGAATGTTGGCATAGTATTTCTTTGCCTCATAGAGCATCTCGGCCATGTCCACACGGTCATCGTAGAGCGATTCGGTAGCATAGTGCTGGCCAAAGCCATCGTTCGAGAACAGGATGTTCTCGCCGTCCATATAGGTGAACATTGTGTCGGGCCAGTGCAGCATAGGTGCCTCGATAAAGGTAAGTGTGCTCTCCCCTATCTCGAGCTTGTCACCAGTCTTTACAGTCACAAAGTTCCAGTCCTGATGATAATGGCCCTGAATGATGGCCTTGCCCTTGGCTGTGCAGTAGATGGGCACATCGGGAATCTCGCGCATGAGCTCAGGCAGAGCTCCGCTGTGGTCGCTCTCGTTGTGCTGCATGATTATAGCGTCGATAGTCTTGAGGTCTACAACCTCCTTGAGGCGTGCCACAAACTCGCGGTCATATGGTCCCCACACGGTGTCGATAAGCACCGTCTTCTTATCCTTGATAAGATAAGAGTTATAGCTTGACCCCTTAAAGGTTGACAGCTCATCGCCATGGAAATGAGTGAGTTCCCAGTCAACTTTTCCCACCCAAGTTACTTTTTCGGTAATTTTCTTAGACATTGTTGTTTTTGGTTTTATGTTGTTATTAAATTTATTCTTTAATCAACGCCCATCGTCCCTAATCGCTAATCCCATGTCCAGTATAGAGCTGGTAGTAGCGGCCCTGCTGAGCAATGAGCTCGTCGTGGGTGCCTTGCTCAATGATGCGTCCGCGCTCCATCACAACGATGATGTCGGCATTGCGCACGGTGCTCAAGCGATGAGCGATCACGAACGTTGAACGTCCCTGCATCAACGAGTCCATACCTTGCTGTATCATGCGCTCGGTGCGGGTGTCGATATTGCTCGTGGCCTCATCAAGGATGAGCGCTGGAGGATTGCCTACAGCAGCACGGGCGATGGCAATGAGCTGACGCTCACCCTGCGATAGATTGCCACCGTCGGCATTAAGCATGGTGTTATAGCCCTGTGCCAAGCGGGAAATGAAGTCGTGGGCATGAACAAGCTTGGCTGCTGCGATGCACTCCTCATCGGTGGCATCGAGCCGCCCGTAGCGTATATTCTCCATCACTGTGCCAGTAAAGAGATGGGTTTCCTGGAGCACCATTCCAAGACTACGCCTAAGGTCGGCCTTGCATATTGTAGTGATGGGGATTTTGTCGTAAAATATCTTTCCGTCTTGAATGTCGTAGAACCTGTTGATTAGGTTAGTGATTGTGGTCTTGCCAGCGCCAGTGCCACCCACAAGTGCAACTTTTTGGCCAGCATCGGTGTCAAGATCTATATCAAACAGGACCTGTTTCTCGGGAACATAGCTGAAGTCTACCTGCGAGAAATCGACCTCTCCTTGTTGCTTCACTAGTTCATAGCCTCCGTCAACAGGCTTTTTCCAGGCCCACTTTTGGGTAACGACATCAGTCTCGGCGAGAGTGCCGTCTGATGCCTCGTCAACGTTAACAAGCTTCACGGTTGCCTTGCCATCGTCTTCGCTTGCCTGGTCCATAATCTTAAAAACACGCTCGGCGCCAGCTAGCGATGCCACTACACTGTTGACCTGGTTGCTGATTTGCGACACAGGCTGGGTGAAGTTCTTGATAAGAGTGAGGAACGACACTAGTGTTCCCACAGTGAGTCCACCTCCTCCTAATGCCACCATCGCACCAACTGCGGCACAAGTCACATAAATGAGATTTGAGATATTGCCATTGATTGGCATAACAATGTTAGCAACCTTGTTGGCGTTGCAGGCACTGTCACGTAAATTCTCATTCAGCTTCTCAAACTCTTCTATTGCCTCATCTTCGTGGCAGAAGGTCTTAACCACTTTTTGGCCTGTGAGCATCTCCTCAACAAAGCCATTCATAGCACCCATATCGTTCTGCTGCTTGCGGAAATAGGTCGCCGAGCGGCCTCCAAGCCACTTTGTGGTGAACACCATTACACCTGTGAGGACAATAGTGAGCAAAGTGAGCTGCCAGCAAAGGACCAGCATACTCGTGAGCGTGGCAATGATGGTGATTAGTGAGCTGAACACATTAGGTAGGCTATTTCCTACGGTCTGGCGGAGCGAGTCTACATCGTTGGTATACACGCTCATCACATCGCCATGCGAATTCTGGTCAAAGAACTTGATGGGCAATGACTCCATGTGTTCAAACAGGCGTTCACGCAGCTTGAGCAGCATGCCTTGGCTCACGTTGATCATCAGTCGACTGTTCAGGTAGGAGCATCCCACACCCACCAGCAGCACAGCGGCGAGTTTGAACAGGGTCACAGCCAATGGACCGAAATCAGGATTGGCGGCAACGCTCAAAGGAGCGATATAATCATCAATGAGAGTGCGTGTAAAAAGGGTCGAAGTTAAAGTAGTGGCAGTGGTAACAAGGATGCACACAGCGACAGCAAGCAGCGACCACTTGTAGCTGCCAAGCAGCATTTTAAGCAATCGTGCCACAGTCTTCATGCCACCGGGTGGCATTTTCACTGTGCCCTGGTTGCGGCGCCCGCCGCCACCTCTCATTCCCGGTCCCATGCCGGGTCCCATACCTGCCATTTTATAACTGATAATTGATTAGAGATGAGTGATTAGGGAGCTCAAAACTGATAACTGACTACTGATAACTGATAACTGACTACTTTTTCTTCTTCTCTTTGTGTTCGCGGGCAAGCCTTTCATACTCAGGATTGCCATTCTTAAGCAGCGAGTTATAGAGTTTTTCGTCATTAATCACCCTCAATGCCTCTTGCACGTCATTATTGCGGTGATTGATGATGATAGTATAGGCACCAGGATTGGCAAACACATCGCGAGCAACCAAGCCCTTGAGCATGGTCTTGAACAAGCGCTCACTGGTCTTGTAGTCTTTCTCGTTATACTTCACGCTGTCCTTCTCGCCCATGGCAATGAAGTTCTTCATGTCGGCCTCGGTGAGCGAGAATCGCTTGTCAAAGTCATGAACGTCTTTATAGTTATTCTTGATTTCTGCACGATGCTTGTCAACATAGTCAACAGCATACTGGTTGATGATTCCCTTGGCAAGCATGTCACGGTAATACTTGCTATTCTCGGTGGTGTCAAGAGGCACAAACACGTCGGGCATAATGCCTCCACCACCATATATGGTGCGGCCGTTCTTCAAGGTCTTGTAGGAGAGTGAGTCATTAAACTGGATGCTGTCAAGGTGGAAATACTCACCTTCTTTCGAGCGATCTACCAAGTCCTCCTCATAGTGTTTCTTGTCGCCCTTGGTGTAAGGTTTCTGAATGCAACGTCCCGACGGGGTGTAATATCTAGCCACAGTGAGCCTGATCATCGAGCCGTCGTCAAAGCGGAATGGACGCTGCACCAAGCCCTTGCCATAAGAGCGGCGACCCACAACCACTGCACGGTCCCAATCCTGCATGGCACCCGAGAAAATCTCGCTTGCCGAGGCCGAGAACTGGTCAACTAAAACCACTAGTTTCATATCTCGGTAACTACCATAACCATCAGCATTGGCTTCTTGTCGAGGAGAGTTGATACCCTCGGTATAAACTATGAGCTGATGTCTCTGCAAGAACTCATTGCACATCTCAATGGCAGCATTAAGATAACCACCGCCGTTATTTCCCAGGTCGATAATAAGCTGCTTCATACCCTCTTTCTTAAGTTTCTCGATTGCGTCAACCATCTCTTCGTGAGTTTTGGCACCGAAACGCGAAATCAGGATATAGCCAGTTTTATCATCTATCATATAAGACGCGTCAACGCTATACAATGGAATTTTGTCACGAGTGATACGGAAGGTGATAAGCTCGGGGTTGTTGCCGCGCTTCACTTGCACTGTCACTTTAGAGCCCTTTGGGCCACGCAGGCGCTTCATGATGTCGGTGTTCTTCATCTTCTTGCCTGCGATTGTGGTGTCGTTTACGGTGACTATGCGGTCACCTGCCATTATACCCACTTTCTCCGAAGGGCCACCAACTATGGTCTGAATAACATAGAGCGTGTCTTGTTTCATATTGAACTGGATTCCAATTCCGCTGAACTCGCCTTGAAGGGGCTCTTCAAGCTCTTTGGTCTCCTTGGCATCGGTATAGGTAGAATGAGGGTCTAGGCTCTCAAGCATTCCTTTTATAGCTTCTTCTACGAGCTTGTCGTTATTTACCGTGTCGACATAGAAATTGTTGATGGCATATTGTGCATTGAGCAGTTTCTGCATCGAGCTGTTGCGATTGAACTGTGCGCACGACAGAACCGAAAAGCCCATCAACAACACTAATGAAATAGCAATTTTCTTCATATCTAAATTTATTTTTTTTCGCCTAAATATTTAAACTTACTTGCCCAAAAGATCTATTGAAGCATTTGCGGGCAAATAATCACTAACATCTTGATTGTAATTATAGAGCTCACGAACTATAGTCGAACTAATGTGGCTGAACTCGGGCAAGGTGTAGAGCAGTACAGTCTCGATGCCTCCAAGGCGGCGGTTAATCTCGGCCATGTGCATCTCGTTCTCAAAGTCCTGAATCATGCGCACACCACGCAGCAGGCAGGTAGCGCCAATCTCGCGTGCAACGTCTACGGTCAAGCCCTCCGACGCAACAACTCGCACTCTAGGCTCGTCCTTAAACACACGCTTGATAAACTCAAGCCTATTCTCAAGACTCATAAACGGTTTCTTGGCTATGTTGCTTACCACCGCCACCACAATCTCGTCAAAGAGCGGCAATGCTCTCCTCACTATCGATTCATGACCACGAGTGAATGGATCAAACGACCCCTGGAACATAGCAACTCTCTTGCCGTTAGTGCACTGTGATGTCTTCATCGTCTTCAATTACTAGGTTGTCAATAATAAAGTTCTGGCGCTCCATGGTGTTCTTGCCCATGAAGAAGGTGAGCAGTTGCTTCACATTGTCCTCCTTGCGCAGTTTCACCTTGTCGAGGCGCATCTCGGGACCGATGAAGTCGACAAACTCCTCAGGCGAGATCTCTCCTAGACCTTTGAATCGCGTTATCTCGGCGTTTTCACCAAGCTTGTTGATGGCGGCTACGCGCTCTTCGTCGCTGTAGCAGTAGTAGGTCTCCACCTTGTTCTTCTTTGCCTCACGGCCGGCACTGCGACTCTTGCGCTTTGCGTCCTTGCGGTTGAGCACGCGGAATAGCGGCGTTTGCAAGATGTAGAGGTGCCCAGTCTTCACAAGCTCAGGATAGAACTGAAGGAAATAAGTCAGCAGCAGCAACCTGATGTGCATGCCGTCAACATCGGCATCAGTTGCGATAATCACCTTGTTATAGCGCAAGCCATCGATGCCGTCCTCGATGTTAAGCGCGGCTTGAAGCAGTCCAAATTCCTCGTTCTTGTAAACAATAGCTGGAGCCACACCAAAGGTGTTCAACGGCTTGCCTCGCAGCGAGAACACGGCCTGGGTCTGCACATCACGTATCTTGGTAATAGAGCCGCTTGCCGAGAGTCCCTCGGTAATAAACAGGCAAGTTTCCTCGCGGCGGTCACCACGGCTGTCGTTGTAGTGCACACGGCAGTCGCGCAGCTTGTCGTTGTGGAGCGCAGCCTTCTTCATGCGCTCACGAGTCACCTTGGTAACGCCAGCAATAGCCTTGCGCTCTTTCTCATTCTCCTGAATCTTCTTTAGCAGCACGTCGGCTGTGGCTGGTGTCTTGTGCAGATAGTTGTCGAGCTCTTTCTTGATGAAGTCGTTAATGAATTTGTAGATGGTGGGACCATCTTTCCACATCACGCTCGAGCCAAGCTTAATCTTTGTCTGCGACTCAAACACTGGCTCCTCAACCTTGATGCTGATGGCAGCAACGATGCCGTTGCGAATGTCGCTATACTCAAAGTTCTTGCCATAGAAGTCCTTGATGGTACGCGACAATGCCTCACGGAACGCACTCTGATGGGTACCGCCCTGAGTTGTGTGCTGGCCGTTGACAAACGAGTAAAACTCCTCGCCCATCTGCGCCGCGTGAGTAATCACCACCTCGATGTCTTCACCAGTGAAGTGCATGAGCGGATACAATGGGTCATTGGTCATATTCTCGTTCACCAGGTCGCTCAAGCCGTTGCGGGAGTGATAACGCTTACCATTGTAGTAGAGCGACAGGCCAGTGTTCAAGAACGAGTAATTCTTTATCATCACCTCAATGATATCCTCGCGATACTCGTAGTTCTTGAAGATTGTGTTGTCGGGAGTGAACTCCACAACGGTGCCGTTCTCATCGTCGGGCTGGGCGGCAATAATGCCAGTTTCTTTCTCTACAAGGCCTTCCCTGTAGGTCACAGCCGAGCACTGGCCGTCACGCACCGAGCGAATGAAGAAACTTGACGACAAGGCATTAACGGCTTTGATTCCCACACCGTTAAGACCAACCGAACGTTTGTAATTCTTGGTATCATACTTAGCTCCAGTGTTCATCTTGCTCGAGGCATCTTTAACCTGATCAAGAGGAATTCCGCGGCCATAGTCGCGGATGGTCACCTTGCCACCTTCTACGGTGATGTCGATGCGAGGCTTGGCAAAGCCAGTGTTGAACTCGTCGATGGAGTTGTCAATCACCTCCTTCATCAGCACATAGATGCCGTCATCGCTCTGAGAGCCATCGCCAAGTTTGCCAATGTACATTCCCGGACGCAACCTGATGTGCTCACGAGGGGTGAGCGTCACCAGCTTCTCATATCCACCAAAGTCACTGCCTTGCGACTGATTGTTATCTTGTAATTCTAATTCTTGAGCCATTAAAAAATTGTCTATTAAATTTCGAAATGAGCCTCATTGTGCATTATGCATTATATGAAAGGTCTCAACTTGCAAAGATACAAAATTGTTTTCAAATATAAATTACTCAATAACCTTTTTATAGTTATTTAATACCTAACTATGATTACACAACCCTTTAACACGATTGGTCACACAATTGACCACAAATTAAAACTCCATAATCCTGCGCTTTTATTGCAGAATTATGGAGCTATGTTTGTTATTTAGAACGTCAAATTTCGATCATCGCTACTTCGTGCGAAGCATCAGCAAGGCTATCATGCCTGCCAGATTATCAAAACATCTAACGCCAATATTGTGCATTAACCAAAGCGACAGTCCTTATGCCAACTTATGTTCTTCCGTCTAAAATACCAGCATCTGTGCAATTTTTATTAAAATTTTCATTCAATTTTAAGCGCAGCGCCCCTCCACTCTCAAGGCAAAGTGATTCCACTGATTCCATGCACAGCTACATCTTAGCGCGCCAGCGCAAAAATAAATATTAGTGCCGTAGGCACCACACTACCAATCTTAGCCCGAAGGGCAACAATCTTTAGCGCGCAGCGCGGCCCCAACAAAAAAATGATAATTAAATGATAATTTGCGGTCAATTTATGGTAATTTGTGTTAAAACCTCCGAGTCAATTGTCCTTAATAACCACAAGCCGCATGGCTTAGTATCCAACATCCAATGAAAACATTTCTAATCGTCCTTAATAATCTGAGAAAACCACCCACGCGCAGCCCAATTTTTCCTGCGCAAGCAGGCTTTGCGACAACGATAGTTGCAACTTTGTGAGATTACACCAGTATGAAACAAAAAAATTTTAGCGACCACAGGGAGCTTTAATTTCCACTCCGCCAGGAGTGGAAAAACAATCCCGCGTCCACGCAATTTTCAATTAAATTTTCAATAAACCTTCAGCTCGGGGAGATTCAAAAGCATAAGTCGTGCGAAGCACGGTGTACGGTCCCGAAGGGATTTGAACTTGACCCAATTTTAAGCGAAGCGCCTCTCCAGCCTCAATCGCACTCCCACGCGTCAGCCCATTGTGCATTGTGCATTGATTAAGGCGCAGCCTCTCACCTCTCTCCTCTCACCTGATAATGCATTGTGAATTGAGAAAAGCTCTCCACTCTCCGCAGCTTATGTGCCTCTACTCTTGTCCAACATAGATAGGACGAATAGTACAACCGTAATGTCGATTAAGAAGTATTGAATTTAGATAAAGCGTGCCCATTTCACCATGGTGGAAGCCAAGAATATATGCCCGGTTCGGCCTAGAAATATAGGGATTATGGCGTGACCAATAGCATCCCGCTGCCCCTAATTCGTGAAGTCCAGTTTTGCTGTACCAACCAACAGCCGGGAAGAAAATCGCCCTATCGTTTGTGTTGCTCTTGAAAATATAACCGTACATGCCGTTTACATTAGTCCACTCAGTAGTGCAGTTTTCCAACAACTCATTAATACTAGCCGTTGCCGGCATGCGCCACTTTGGTCCCCAATTCACATAAGCGGCGTCGTCTTCAAGCTGGAGCCCTACTATGTTGTCAACAACACCATAGTCACTATTTGAGCAGTACTTCGTGATATTATGGTCGTCACCAACGAGGTACCACTTGTAGTTAGTCATTGTAAAGTCAGTCTTTGGAGTGGTTTCGCCCCAGGCGAAATAATCTCCACATTCCGACGGGCTATTGGCACCCACATTACAGCATGCCCACTTTCTCCCCGACGGCAAGCCCAAGTCAATCATGTGAGGATGATTTCCATCGGGACAGAACTCATTAGAGAAATTCAGAGTTGAGCCATCCCAGGTGGCTTGCATATAATATGCAGAGCCACGTGCGAAATTTTTATATGCTTTCAATGCGTCACTAGAGGTGGTGGCACTTCCATTGACAACCGCCTTGAGTCGGGCATTTTTGATTGTGCCATCAGGGGTCTCATCAGTCACATCAAACCGTGGAACATACCACGACACTATAGTGCCCGTTTCTCCGGCGGGTATAGTGATTTCATTGCTTTCAACGTCGGTTTGACCTGCTTCGTATCCCGAAAAGCCATTACCAGTGAGCACTACTTTATCATTATACTTGTACCAGGGAGTCATCACCTCAAATCCTCCGTGCTTAAACGTAATACTTGACTCAGAACTGTTATACACATAGAGAACCTCGTAGGCACACAGGTGACGGAACTTCGGTTGGGTGCTGCCCTTTTTGGCTGTGAACCACATTGGCAGCAAAAGTGCGTTGCTGCTGTCAATGCCCACTCGCGACAGGGCACACAAGGCAATAACATTCTCTCCATCGATATAGGCTTCTGCACCTGTCACACCAATAATGTCATAATCCTTATCACGATTGACAGACTTGGGCAGCGTAATCTGGAATGAGCAGGTCTTGCCGTCACTGCTTATGTCATAGACAGTGGCAGGGCTCTCCAACTGATACACTTTGCCGTCTTGACTAACAAAAATCTGTATCTTGTCGCCGTCTTTCCACTGCGCATTAAGATTGAAGCCGTCAGCTTCAGGCACGCCATTTATGATGCTGCCAGGGCGTGAGAATGACAGGTCGTCGACAGGCATTGTGGCGGTGATGGTCACCTGCCGCTTTTCAATATCTTCTTCACATGATGGAAGCAGCGCCACAGTTAGTAATAATAAAAGCAATGAGGCAATCTTTTTCATGACTGTTTATTTTATGTGTTAAACTTGATATTATCATTGTGGTTGCAAAGTCACAATCAACAGAACTATTTTGCCAGAAAAACGTCCGTCTACTTAATGCTTCACAATTCGCTATATTCCAATTAATTACAAGTTCTAAAATGTGCCTATTCATTTTCAATCTGTCTTTAACAAGAAAAAGCGTGGAGATTTTTATGATTTATCGTTGTAAAGGCATCGCCAAACGCCCCACCTGAAATAAACCATCAATCCCACGCCATGCCATTATATCGCCTCTATAAAGAGTGGATATTGGCTAGCGAAGGCGTTCTTTGACAGTTTCATTCTTCAGGTTAAAATTGGCGATTTTATACAACAAAATAAAACCAAGACGCTTTCTTATGTCTTCGAGTGAGAGCTTGACTCTACAAGTTCACTTGAATTGTCGCAAATTTACACTTTAATTTGATAAAAAACAAGAATTTTCTCTATTATTGTAATTATTTTTTCAATATTGCCCTCATCCTCGACCTAACCATATCTTTGTAATATCTCAAGCGCTCTTTGACATTCTACCACCACTTCAATTTTTTTTCAAGCCCCCCACGCGCCCCAACCGAACCAACTGAACCAACTGAACCAACCGAACCAACTGATTCCACTGATTCCACTGATTCCATGTTCCAAAAATCCAGCATCTGTGCAATTTTTATTAAAATTTTCATTCAATTTTAAGCGCAGCGCCCCTCCACCCTCAAGGCAAAGTGATTCCATGCACAGCGACATCTTAGCGCGCCAGCGCAAAAATAAATATTAGTGCCATAGGCACAACACTACCAATCTTAGCCCGAAGGGCAACAATCTTTAGCGCACAGCGCGGCCCCAACAAAAAATGATAATTAAATGATAATTTGCGGTCAATTTATGGTAATTTGTGTTAAAACCTCCGAGTCAATTGTCTATAATACCCAAAAGCCGAATGGCTAAGTAAACGACATCCAATGTGAAAAATATATTTGTCCTTAATTGTTTTTAAAAAACTGTCTTTAAAAAACTATTTTTTTGTAGTTTTGTCCCACCAAATTATGAGCGACACCAAGATACATAAATTCCACTGCGACGTGAGCGGCATTGAGCTGCCCTCAAGCTTCACCTACCCAATGCACTACACTCCTCACGAATTAAGCAAACTAGCCGCAATGGAAGTTATGGACTATGCCCTTAACCAGGAGCAATGGCGCGACGAACTCCTTGCAGGCAAGATGCTCGGAGTGCTCGTGGTAAAAGACCACGACGGTTCACTAGGCTATCTCGCTGCTTACTCAGGCAATCTAGCTCACACCGGCGAACATCCCTACTTCGTTCCACACATCTACAATCTGCTTGAACCTCAAGGACTTTTCAGAACTGGCGAGGCCAAAATCACCGAGATAAACCACCGCATCAAGGCATTGGAGGATTCCCCTGAAATAAAGAAGATAGAAGGACTTCTCAGCGACACATTATCTAAGCATAAAAAAGAGGAACTCCAGATGCGACAAGCGATGGAAACAGCAAAAGCCGAGCGTGACAAGCTGCGCAGCAATAGCGACATTTCTGCCGAACAAGAGGCGGCACTCATCAAGGAGAGCCAATTCATGAAAGCAGAGCTGAAACGCCTCAAAAAACGCCACACCATTGAGATTGACAATATCACTCAAAGACTAAATAATCTTCAAGCATCCATCAACGAGCTGAAAACGAAACGCAAAGTAATGAGCGAAGACTTGCAGCAGCAGTTGTTCCGCCTCTTTGTCGTTAACAATGCACAAGGCGAAAGCCTTGACATTGCAACAATCTTTAAGCGACGCCTACACCGCCTGCCACCAGGAGGCACGGGCGACTGCTGCGCTCCCAAGCTCCTTCAATATGCCTTCCTGCACGACCTCACACCCGTCTGCATGGCAGAGTTCTGGGTGGGACAGTCGCCTCAAGGCGAGGTGCGACATCACGGACACTTCTACCCTGCATGCCGCAGCAAGTGCCTACCTCTCATGGAGTTTATGCTGCAAGGACTAAACGTTGAGGATAATCCACTCATCGCCACCCACAATGACGACGAGGTGAAAATCATCTATGAGGACGATTTCCTGTTGGTAGTCGACAAACCCTCAGGAATCCTCACCGTACCAGGCAAAGATGAAGAAGCTATTTCGCTTCTTGAAATTGTGAAAAATATGCTACCCAAGGGCGAGAGTGCACTCGAGGTTCACCGCCTCGATCAAGCCACAAGTGGACTAGTGGTCTTCGCCAAGACAAAGGAGATTCAAAGCGCTTTGCGACAACAATTTGAACAACGAACTGTGAGCAAGACCTATCTCGCCTTGCTCGACGGATGCCCAACCGAGCAAGAAGGCATTATCGACCTACCATTGCGCCCCAATCCTGATGACCGTCCACGACAGATTGTAGACCACAAAAACGGCAAACAAGCCATCACTCGCTATCGCGTGCTGGAACATCTTGGAGACCGAGCATTGGTGGAGTTCACGCCACTCACAGGACGCACCCACCAACTCCGCGTCCATGCCTCACATCCACAAGGACTTAACTGCCCCATTGTTGGCGATATGCTCTACGGTACAGCTGCCACTCGCCTCTATCTCCATGCTCAATCGCTGAGCTTTGTCCATCCAAAAACAGGCGAAATGATGCATTTCTCAAGCCCCAACGACATGAAATAGACTTGGCTTTCGTGCTAATATATTGACTTTTTAAACCTCTTGTTTTATTGTTTCAATAATTATAAGTAATTTTGCAGCCGCAATTAAAATTGACACTAAAAAATAATTACAAATAAAATCAGTTTAACAATGAAGTTACTTGAAGGAAAAGTGGCACTGATTACAGGTGCTGCACGTGGAATTGGCAAGGCGATTGCCTTGAAGTTTGCTAGCGAGGGCGCCGATATCGCCTTCACCGATCTCGTAATCGACGAGAATGGAAAGGCTACCGAGCAGGAAATCGCTGCTATGGGTGTTAAGGCTAAAGGTTATGCCAGCAACGCTGCCGACTTTGCTCAAACCGAAGAGGTTGTGAAACAAATCAAGGAAGAGTTTGGCAAGATCGACATCCTTGTCAACAATGCAGGTATTACCAAGGACGGACTGATGCTGCGCATGACTGAGCAGCAGTGGGATGCCGTTATCACCGTAAACCTCAAGAGCGCGTTCAATTTCATCCACGCACTCGTGCCAGTGATGATGCGTCAGCGTGGCGGTTCTATCATCAACATGGCTTCGGTAGTTGGAGTGCACGGCAATGCCGGACAGAGCAACTACGCAGCTAGCAAGGCTGGACTCATCGCTCTCGCCAAGAGCATCGCTCAGGAGATGGGAAGCCGCGGCATACGCGCCAACGCCATTGCTCCTGGATTTATCGAGACAGCTATGACTGCTGCACTTCCTGAAGAGGTGCGCAAAGACTGGGAGCAGAAGATTCCTCTACGCCGTGGAGGTTCTGTTGAAGACATTGCCAACGTGGCAACTTTCCTTGCCAGCGACATGTCAAGCTACGTTACTGGTCAAGTCATCCAAGTTGACGGCGGCATGAACATGTAATCCGCTAAAAATCAACTAAAAGACAACGCAAAGAAAACAACGCATCGAGTAGCTACTCGATGCGTTGTTTCATCCACCCCCTCTAAGATAGAGGGGGACACAAGGGGAGTATGACAATTATGCATTATGAATTATGCATTGTGCATTATGAATTATGCATTATCTAAGCCGGATCAACATCAAAGTAGAGACGAGTGGAGCGCATTCGTGAATCGATAGCAAGCAATTGCTCATAGAGGTCTCGCAGGATTTTCTTAACCTTAGTCATCGATGCCGCAAGTTCCATCTTGAGCACAATCTGGCGGATGTAATAGGTCTGTACTCGCGACACCATTGGAGCTTCGGGTCCCATCACGCGCTTGCCAAACACACCCCTTAGCAAGTTGCTATAACGCACTGCCATCTCAAGCACCACGTCGTCTTGCTTGTGCTTAAGATAGATATTGATAATCTTAGTAAACGGTGGATAGCCAAACTGCTCACGTTCAGCAATCTCTTGCTCGTAAAATCCCTTGTAGTCGTGCTCCACAACCCTCTCAATAACGGAGTGTTTGGGATTGAAAGTTTGGATTATGACTTTACCCTGCTTATTCTTTCGGCCAGCACGACCCGCCACTTGCTCCATCATATTGAAAGCCCGCTCGCTACTGCGGAAGTCAGGGAAATGTATCATCGTGTCGGCATTGAGAATTCCCACTATGCTCACCGCATCAAAGTCAAGTCCCTTGGTCACCATCTGCGTTCCTACCAGGATATTGGTCTTATGCCCCGAGAACTCCTCGATAATGCGGTCGTAGCTCGTCTTTGAGCGTGTGGTGTCTAGATCCATTCGCGAGATTTTCTCACCAGGGAACACCTTATCTATCTCGTCCTCGATGCGCTCGGTGCCATATCCCACAATCTCAATTGAAGCGTTGCCGCATGCGGGACACACCGTGGGAAGTGTGATGGTATACCCACAATAGTGACAAGTGAGAGTGTCGACATGACGGTGATAAGTGAGCGACACGTCGCAGTTCACGCAGGTGGGAATCCACGCACATTGCTTGCAACGCACCATTGGAGCATATCCACGGCGATTTTGGAACAATATCACCTGTTCGTTGTTGCCCAACGCTTTGCGGCACTCATCAATAAGCTCCTGAGAGAACATGCCATTCATCTCGTGCTTTTTCCAAGCTTTCTTGAGGTCGATAATATGCACCTGAGGCATCTCTATATCGGCATACCTAGTATTCAACTCCACAAGTCCATATCGCCCATTCAAAGCCTTATAATAGGTGTCAACAGCTGGGGTAGCCGAGCCTAGCACAGTCTTGGCGCCATGCATGTGTGCCAACAAGATGGCCGTGTCGCGACCGTTGTAACGAGGTGCCGGATCCTGCTGCTTATAGCTGGTGTCGTGCTCCTCGTCGACAATCACTAGTCCAAGGTTGCAATAAGGCAGGAACACGCTCGAACGTACTCCTATTATCACACATGGCTCGCTCGAAGACAGCAATTTTTTCCATATATCGACGCGCTCATTGTCGCTGAACTTGCTATGGTAAATGAGCAAGCGTTCGCCAAACACACGCTTCAAGCGCTGTGTGAGCTGCGTTGTCAGAGCAATCTCCGGAACGAGATAAAGCACCTGCTTGCCTAGCTTGAGCACATCGTTGATAAGGTGCATATATATCGATGTCTTGCCACTTGAGGTAACGCCATGAAGCAGCGTCACTGCTTTATCCTTAAAAGAGTCATGAATTTGAAGATAGGCCCCTCGTTGTTGCTCAGTGAGCTTGGGCAAATCAACTAGCCCTGTAGCGAGGAATTCAAAGCGGTTAATCTCCCGCTTATAGATTTCAAAGATTCCGTTCTTTCGTGCCGCAGCAAGCACTGGCTGAGTGCATCCCGAGCGTTTCAGCAACTCTTCTTGTGTCACTTCTTTCACTTCCTTGCTACGCTGAAGCCATTGCGACAAGTCAAGATAGGCAAGCAACAGTTGTTCCTGCTTCTTTGCCCGGCTAACACGGTCAAAAAAGCCATGCAGAGCTTGCTCATCCTCGCGCTTAATCGTTAAGCGCACACATGTTTCGGTTTTGGGACGATAATTATCCATCATGCGTTCTGCCACATGCACTGCCCCCTTGTCGAGCAGTCGGCTAACGATACCCTCCACATTCTTGAAACCTGTAGCGTTGGTGAGCTCCGATATTTGTACTTTACCACGCTGATTGGTGAAATCGAGTATCACTTTCTCACGGTCATTGAGTTCACCAGGTGTTTCTTCCTCATAATCGGGATTTGGACTGATTTGTGTCTCACTTTCAACCTTCAAACCACTAGGAACAGCTGCCTTGTAGACTTCACCTTCAGTACACAGATAGTATTCAGCGATCCACTGCCAAAACTTTAGCTGAGGATGACGCAGGATGGGGCCATCGTCAAGAAGCGCTAGTATCTCTTTCACCTTATACCCCTGAGGCTCTTTGTCATGAGTCATGACCACAACTGCCGTGTAGTATTTCTTGCGACCAAAAGGAACAAGCACACGATAGCCCACCCCAACGCTCATAGCTTCGGGAATGCGGTAAGTGTAGGTACCCTGAACCGCCAGAGGTAATATAACTTCGGCAAACTGGGACATTGCTGATTTTAGTGTCTCGTTTATCCTGCCTTTATGGAAAAACTATTAAGGGTTATCAAGTGATGAGACGATGGAATCGTAGGTTTTCTGTGTGATTTCTTGGATAGTCCCAAACTCTTCGGGAGGAATGGGCTCATGAATAGTGAGTGTAATGGTACCAGGGTCAACATGGAACATGGTGCGCGACATCACCTTATAGGAGCCGTTGATGGTGATAGGTACGATTGGCAGGCCAAACTCTTTAGCAAGACGAAATGCTCCATGCTTGAAAGGATGAATGTGGCCGTCATCGGTGCGACGTCCTTCAGGGAAAACAACAATCGACATTCCCTTTGACAGTCGTTTCTTAGCGTCGTTCATCGTCTTGACGATGCCTCGTGCCGAATGGTTATCAACCATTATGTGTCCAGCCATTTGGCATGCCCATCCCACAAGTGGGAAGTTGTTCAAGCCCTTGCGCATCATCCACTTGAAATTGTGACCAAGATATCCATAAATGGAGAATATGTCATAGGCACCCTGGTGGTTGGCAACGAAAACATAGGCACTATTGCGGTCGATGAGGTTGCGATTTTCTACTTTAACCTTCACTCCAAAGAAAAAGCACATTGCTCTACCCCACCATTTAGCAGGATAATAGCCCCAGTAGTTACTGTTGAAAAGGCAACCCACAATGGTGAAAAGACATGTGATGATGGTGAGAACAAGAATTATAGGCGCTGCTATGCAGTAGTGATATATGCGGTAGAGGATATTCATGACTTGTCTAGTTTTAAAGTCACAAAGATAATAAATTGTTTTCAGTTATTAGGTATTAGTGGTTAGTTTTTTTGCAAGATTGACAATTGTAACAAAAAAATTCACGAGTCCATTATTGTGAACTCGTGAACTTTAATGACGTTAAGGAATTAGTACTTTATCAGTTGTACTTTATCCTACGCGATTCTTACTTCTCCTCGGGCTCGGGAGCAATGAGCTTGTAACCCTTGCCGTGGATGTTGATAATCTCGATTGACGGATCGGCTTTGAGGTGCTTACGCAGCTTGGTGATGTAAACGTCCATACTGCGGGCATTGAAGTAGTTATCGTCAATCCAAATGGTCTTAAGTGCAAAGTTACGCTCGAGAATCTCGTTAACGTGAGCGCACAAGAGGCTCAACAACTCGCTCTCCTTAGTAGTGAGCTTGGTCGACATATCGTCAACAATGAGCACTTGCTTCTGAGTATCGAAGGTGAACTTACCTATCTTGTACATAGTAATCTCCTTGCCCTTCTTGCCCTTAACGCGTCGCATAATAGCGTCGATGCGCATCACGAGCTCCTCCATCGAGAATGGCTTGGTGATGTAATCATCGGCACCAAGTTTGAATCCCTCGAGGATGTCTTCCTTAAGTGCCTTGGCAGTAAGGAAGATTACGGGAACTTCGCTGTTAATAGTGCGGATTTCCTGTGCGAGCTGGAAACCGTCTTTCTTGGGCATCATGATATCGAGCACGCAAATGTCGTACTTACCCTTAAGGAAGGCTTTATAACCACTTTCACCGTCGGCAAAGAGGTCGGCATTGTAGCCTTTGGCCTGTAGATACTCTCTTAAAAGCATGCCAAGATTCTCGTCATCTTCGCATAATAGGATACGCAATTTTTCGTCCATAGTGTTTTTTTTATTTTAGAAGTGGTAAAGTAATAATAAATTTCGAACCTTTCCCTACTTCGCTCTCGGCCTTTATGCTGCCGTCGAAGAGGGTTATCATTTTGTGGACATAGGCAAGTCCCAGTCCAAATCCTTTCACATCATGGCGGTTACCTGTAGAAACGCGGTAGAACTTCTCAAAGATTTTCTTCAAGTCTTCGCGCTTGATACCGATTCCGTTATCCTCAACTGTGATGGTGATGTGATCATCATCGGGGTTGTAGCTTGCCACTTTTAGTTGTGGAGCAACATCCTCGCGACGATATTTAATAGCGTTGTCAAGAAGATTGAAAATCACGTTGGTGAAGTGCATCTCGTCGACATTGACGATGGGATCGTCGCTCTGTAGGTCGGCGGCTATAGTGCCGCCAAACTTCTCAACCTTGAGTTTGAATGTATTTACAACATTGTAAATAACGGCATCAGCATCAACCTCCTGCAACTTCATAGTTGCACTAGTGCGGTCAAACATTGACATCTGTAGAACCTTCTCCACCTGGAATCTCAGGCGTTTAGTCTCGTCGGTTATGACGGTAGCTGCCTGCTTGAGCAATACAGGGCTCTTGGCCACAGCTGGGTCATTCAGCATTTGCGCTGCTAGCGAGATACTAGAAATTGGAGTCTTGAACTCATGGGTCATGTTGTTGATGAAGTCATTCTTAATCTCGCTGAGTTTCTTCTGTCTAAATGCCAATATGATAGTGTAAGTGAACACTGCCATCAATATGAAAGTAAAAGCAAATGAGGGCAGCATGAACTTAATCGAGGAGAAGATATAGTCGCTCTTGGTGGGGAAAGTCACGTTGAGAGTTTTATTGTTTCCATTGGGATCGTTAGGGAACAAAATTTGACTATATATCTCACACTTATCCTCACAACTCGCCTCATACCCATCGGTACAATAGGCAAAGTTTCGGGAGGGATATTGAATAGCAAACTCAAATGGCATGTTAAGTCCATTGCTCTGAAGCTCTTGATTGATATAAAGACTGACAATCGAAGAATCGGCACGTTCTTTGATGGGACGATCACTAGCATGGTTAAGAATGCTCAAAACAACTTCGTTGAGAAGGCTCTTTTGATACATGTACTGCTTTTTAAGAATCTCTTGACGATTCATAGACGAATTGAGGCCTGAGCCTAAATTCGAGCCAGAAAAAGCCTTATTACCTGCGCCAAAAGAAGAACCAGTAGAGTCAACACCGAAGTCATTGCTCATGAAATCGTTGTCTCCTATAGCAGAATTCTTAAGAGGAGCAAATGATTTTTGTGCCTCATTCAAGTCTTGATCAAGGAAGTACTTAGTCTCGTCGCGCTCAAGGTTGGTTGCCACATTATAAAGACTGCGCATAACCACCTCATAGAACTGCTCGTTGCGCATTTTAATCATGTTTTCCATATACATGATTTGCACAAAGAGCAACCCTAGAACAGCGATAGCCATTACAGCCGTCAGAATCCAAATTGTGGACTTTTTCATGAGTCTTTCTTATAATTTAATAACGAGGCCAAAGTTCTTTAAATTGTTAATTGCAGCCTTCTTTTAACTTAACGATGCAAAATTAACAAAAATATGTGAAATTAAAAAATTTTGAACATTTTTTTTCTAAAAAAATATATTTTTACAATTCAGACCCTAAACACAAAAAAAAGAGACCCAGATTGCTCTGAGTCTCCCTAGGGGGCGATTACCTACGCCTTCCCATGTCGCTGACCATCGCCGTGGAGGGGCTTAGGGCTCTGTTTCAGGATGGGAAGAGGTGGGACTCTCACGCCATCATCGTCTTAACGCTTTAAGGATTTCTCCAAGATCACAATTCTGCATCCAGCCATTCTGCATTATAAAAAAAAGAGAGCCCGGGGATTTCTCCTCGAGCTCTCCATTAGGGGGCGATTACCTACTCTCCCACTTTCGCAGTACCATCGGCGTGGTGAGGCTTAACTTCTCTGTTCGGAATGGGAAGAGGTGGG